>Ga0181535_10006696_pt1 | contig 11793 bp, 12 predicted proteins | sample PEATcosm2014_Bin_44_FD_119774 | JGI IMG/M metagenome (GOLD analysis project Ga0181535, IMG submission 119774) | Peatland microbial communities from MTU Mesocosm Facility, Houghton, MI, USA - PEATcosm2014_Bin17_30_metaG | ecosystem: Environmental > Terrestrial > Soil > Wetlands > Peat | place...
CCTGGCGCTTGACCGGCAGCCCACGCGGCGAAGACGATCTCGTGCGATCCCGCACCAATTCAAAAACCGACGATGCACTGCAACTCATTTGCGAAGCGAAGACTTGGTGAGAAATCCGGGCTAAACCGTCGGGTGGCTGTAGGCAAAGGGCCCCATGGGAATGTTGGCGTCCCCATCGATTTCAGGAGCGCATTCAATGCCGTGCACCAAGCGGCCGTCGCTGCCGAGCTTCGATCTGAGGCGGCCTTCACCCTTCCGCTAAAGTCAGTCTCGGGCTAAAAAAGAATGCTGCTTTCCGTTGCTCGCCGCGAACCCTCACTTACGACATTGAGCAGTCATAAACGCCTACTCGGACTTTTGCCCACCGGTGGTCCCGCTCGCGCAGCGTTTACCAATTCGTGCCGTAGCTCGGCGTGGCGGGAATCGATCACCGCAATATAGCAGTCTCTCCCGACGCCCACACCAGGGCCAGTTCGTTGGTGAATCTCTCACGTTCATGCACAACGATGGTTCCATCTTCCTCGGTTTCTTCCGAATGATCGACAATCTTGACCGCATGCCATGCGGCGACATGCAAATTCTCCCCGGAGCCGAAGATTCCGTTCAACATTCCGCTTACGGCGCATAGGGCCACGTGGCCACTGTGCAGGGGCGTCAACGGTCGTCCTGTGAATGCCGCCGATTCGGGAAACAGAGTTCGAGCGGCTTGGCGGTTGGCGGAGGAGCGTGGAAGCAAGTCTTCGATCTCATCGAGTGGCAGGCCGCGGTATTCCAGCTTTGCTGGACCGCCTTCGGGGACACCATACACTGCCGTGTTGACGTCGACTAACGGAGCAAGGCGATCATAATTCCCCCCGATGTTTGCGAACTGAGCGCGACGAGCGATAATCTCGTCGTCCCTCAACTGCTCGCGCTCTCGGCGGCTCCGCCGTGTCGCCAAAACCACTACCTGGCGATACCGAACAGATTCAGGATCCGTCAGGCGGAGAATTCGGGTGTCCTTAAACTGTGAAGCAAGGATCTCGCCGCATTCCCGGACATGCGCCGCCGGAACCACAAGGACTAGAACGCCAGCTGTTTTCAGCCAGCGATACGTGTGCGCCAAAAACACACGCTCCGTGCGCTCGCTTCGACCTTGGCCCATAGTCCAGTCGTACGGCGGATTCAAGAACGCCAGCCCGAATGATTCAACCGGACAACGCACCTCAAGACAATCGCCATGGATCACCTCATCGACAACGGCGGCGGCCTGTTCCGCCCTGTAGGCGTCCAACTCGACCCCGTATCGGTGCGCGCACGCCTCGCCGGTAATTGCCATGAACGCCGCCCCGTCCCCGATGCAGGGATCAACCGCGGTGACCGGCGACGCTGGGTAGCTCAGACAAGCCCTGATTCGACGCGCTTCGGCAAGGGGCAGAGGGAAGTACCCGAGCCGGAGCTTTCCTTGATTCCTCATTGACGTTCCTTTCTGGTCTTCGCCTTGACGTACAGCTCACGGGCAATCCGCTACGTCGTTATACCAATGTGGGTATAATGGACGGAGATGGATAAGCCTCCGTCCCTGAAGCCGCTGCAATGGGTGGGTAGCTCGAAGCGGGACTTGCTCTCCTTGCCGGCGCCAGTAGTGGACTTTTTCGGATTCGCACTTTACCTTGCCCAGGACGGCAGGAAGCACGAGCAGGCTAAGCCTCTCGGCGGCTTCGGTTCCGCCGGCGTGCTGGAGGTTGTCGAGGATTGGGATCGGAGCACATATCGAGCCGTCTACGCCGTCCGGTTCGAGAGTGCGGTATTCGTGCTGCATGTTTTCCAAAAGAAGTCCAAGCGCGGAGCCGCTACGCCCGAAGCCGATATGGATCTGATCCGCGAGCGTCTCAAAGTAGCGGAGCAGATCGCCAAGGAGTTGTCGCGATGAAGAAACAACGAGTCGTGCGAGGCATCCCCATCGAGGTAGGATCGGGGAACGTGTATGCCGATCTCGGCTACCCGGACAGCGAAAGCATGCTGGTAAAAGCCCAGTTGGCCGCCAAGATCGCTGAAATTGTCCAACGCCGGGCGCTCACCCAAACCCGGACTGCGGAAATCCTGGGGCTAACGCAGCCCAAGGTCTCAGCCATCCTGAAAGGACGGTTTCGCGGGATTTCGGAGCACCGTTTGCTGGAGTGCCTGACCCGGTTGGGCCGGGATGTCCACATTGTGATCAAGCCGACGCCGCGGAGCCGGTCGAATGGCAGGCTGACGCTTTCTGTGGCATAGCTCGCAAGGCGACGCAGCGCGGAGAGCCAAGCCGGTTCCGTCACGAAGGCGCGCATTTCGGCGCGGCTGCTGCCGTCATGTGCTCCCACTGCTGTTCCAGGCGGGCGACGCGCATTTGGAGGTGGCGCCAGTACTCCGCCGGCATCTTCAACTCCCGGACTTCTTCGATTACGTTCTTGAAATAGCTGAAGCTGACGATTGAGTCACGGCTCTGATGGTTGATCAGAGCCACATACTTTCGCGCACATCCGAGTAGCACGGCGTGCTCCACGTGCTCGATCAGCACGTCCCGCTCGAACAGCGATGTGGCCAGCCGCTCGTCGGCCGGACTGAACGCGCTCACTGCGCAACGCCGTGCGCCCAGCAGGCGCCGGCACTGCTCTATGTAGCCCGCCACGGTATCGGTTTTCACCGCTGACCGCGCTCTCTCATACGGCCAGAACGCATCGCACATCTCAATCTCACCGCCAAGTTGCTGGTTGACAGCTGCCTGAGTATTGCAAATGCCGTTGCGCCGGAGCTCATCCAGATACGTCACAACTGACCGTCGGCTCTTCCGCAACGCTTTCGCCAGGCCGCCGTAATCGGCACTTAGTTAGCCGCCCGGTTCTGCGATCCGCATTGAGGCAGAGGTGAATATACAGCTTGAACGCGCCATCCGACAGCAAGGCGATTGCCCGTGCGACCTCACGGCCCGCGGCGAACCAACCGCTAGGGTGCTTCAGCCTTGGTGGCGGCTCATTCATTGTGGCGCACTCAGACGAAGAATCTCATCGCGTAATCGATTCTCGATGTCTCTTTGCTTTGTGGCGGTGCCTTCCAGGCAAACCACCTTCGCGACCAGGGAATCTTTTGGTTCGCGCCGGAGGCGTGAGATCTTGGACTGCAAACCCCGACGTTCTCCGGCTGAGGCGTCGGCGAGCAGCGCTCGGAGCGCCGGCTGCGGCAGGGACGCCACTCTTGGCTTCTGACGATGAGCCAAATAGATCTGGTAGGCAATTTCGTTCCGCTTGATCGTGTTCGCTGAAATCGAGATGCCGTAAATCGACCGTATGGTCTCGCGAATGCTTTCGAATGTCACGCTGCGACCGCGTTCCCGCAACTGGTTTACGGCGGCCTGCACGCGGGCCGCCGTCGCGCCCTTCGTCCGCTCCCACCGGGAACGGAGCCACTCAGGGACTTTGCCGTTGGACATCGCTGTCGTCACCTGCTGTTGCGCCCGTGTTGGACTTCCACGTCCTGGGAACGATCGGCACGAGCAGCCTCAATCAAATCCATTTCTTCCATCACCAGCTTGCAGTCGGCAATTAGCTGACCGAGTTTTACTTCTTCTGCCGGCAGATGCTCTCGGACCGCGTAACCTACCTGCTCTTTCGCCCAGTCCAGTTTCTGTTGGATCTGGTATCGCTTGGATGGGTCAGGCGCATTGCCAGCGCAGCCGACGCAGGCGAATTTCGCGGGGCACATATTTGCTACCACGCATGTCCCGCCAAACACTTCAGTGAGTGCGCCCAGCTTGCCTTCCGCATCCTTCAGCATTCGTCCAATTTCGTCCGGACTTCGTAAGGCCTCAGCGCCGACGTCTATCCGATCCACAAAGATCATCTCGGCTGCACGGAGCACCTGCGTCGGCGTGGGTCTCGCATAATATTTCGTGACGGTCTTGTCGCGCTGGTGGAGAAGACTGGCGATGATGTCGACGGAAACCTTTAGTTCCGCCATTTCGTTGGCGAAGGCATGTCGAAGCAAGTGAGACGTCAGTTGGACTACGGTTCCATCCATCGCCTGGAACAATACCCCGTGCAAGAGAAATCGAATGAGCGTGTTCAGCACCGCCAGGTCGACGCCATGTCCGTTCCATTGGAGGACATACCGATCCGGCGGTGTTTTGCCGTATTCTGAATTGACGACCGGTAGAACCGTCGCGCCAAGTCGCTCACACTGAAATCGGATGAGTTCGACAAGGTGGTTCTTCGTATCCTCGTCAATGTAATAGTCGGCGCGATCTTTCCTTCCCTTCGGAATCATCCGGAGCAGCCAACGGGTCGCCGCCTTCGGACCCACATTGTCGAGTTGCTTGAAGCACTCGGGGCTCTGCGCAATTTGCTGAATCTCGCCGCCGCGCGCGCCGGTGATCGTTCCCATCCGGATCATTAGGCCGCCGAACAATGCCGCGGCGTAGATGCCCTCATAAGGCAAGAACTCGTGTCCTTCTTGAGCTTGAAGGTAATCCAATGGCCGATAGTCCGCAGACCCGAGCGACAATATTCCGTCATCCGACCACGGGATGAGGCTCGGGTATCCCCATTTCCTATCGAACCGCTCCCGCTTGTCCGCCAGATCGGAATCGCCGCGCGCTTCGACACGCCGGAAAACACGATGACGAAAAAGCCCCAGAAACCAGAAAGGCTCCGCCGCGCAGGTTCTTTCCAGCGTCACAGTCGCGTTGTACTCCACATAGTGCGGCACTCGCGCTTCTGAATATCGTCCTTCGCGCCAACGCCTTTGTCGCGTGGTGTCGGGCGCCTCTGCGTATCCCAGTCCGATAGCGTGCTCACGTACCGACACCGCGTCCCACAGTGTCAACTCCACTCGCTGGCGAACCGCACGGCCGCTTGGCGTCTGTACCGTTTCCTCGTAGCTGAACTCGTGGGGATAGGAACGCTGCGTCTTCTGAACAAAGGCAATCGCTTCCTTCACCGCCGCATATACTCTGCGGGCTTGATTGCAGCGGATGCCCGCCAAATATCGCACGCGATAGAACTGTTGCTGGACGGCGTCGGTTTTGTTCTTGACCCGCTCTTGCTGTTCGCGATGGACGCCAGCCCACGGAGTGTGCCGGGCCAATTTCCTTCGGTCAGTCAGCGGCTTGATAAAGAACCGTGAGATTCCCGCGAATTGCTCGGCCGTTAGTTTTTCCGCATATTCCTCAAAGACATTCCGCACAGCGCTCCACTGTCCGATCAGAGTGCGGCGCTGATGATCCGTCAGGCCCTTTCCCACCTCTCCGACATGAATCCGGAATAGGAGGTCATTCGCGTCGATCGAACTCACATCCTCGATCGATTGCTCGGTCATGACGCGGCGCATGATATAGGCGAAGTTGGAGATTTGGTTGCGCATCGAGAACTGTTGCCGATCCGCGCGCAGGATGGCAAACAGTGCCATGGCGTTACGAACCGACTGATTCTCAATCCTGCCGAGATACGCGAGGACCGGCAGTGAAGGCGTCAGCCATCGGTTATCGTTAGCCGGATCGAAGCAGGTCTGGGGCGCCCTGGCGATCACAGGGCTAACAACCTTTGCCAGCTCCGTTAGGTTCGTTGGCACGGCGCGCGGACCGCGCACTCCCTGCTGCGGCATCCCTTTCTGCAGGCGCCAAGCGACTACGCCCGGTCCCATCGCGTGTTCATTCCAACCTGGCAGGCAGCGCTGAACAATCCGGCGATTCGGGATGACGCCTTCCTCCCACAAGGCTTCGCAGAGAGGGGTCAGCACATCGGTGGGAAGCGTCCGGTTTCGCGGCCACGTAGGCCCGAGATCTGCCTGAATCCGCGCCGCGATCTCTTGGGAGGTCATTGGACCCGTCAACAGAGCCAAATCCGGATCCTCCCGAACGCCGGCATTCGACTGTTGGACGGGCTGGTACTGCGATAGAACCGCGGGGTCCCTCTTGATCGCGTCCTCCCGCTTCTTCATGGCGGCATGAATGGTCGTCAGGGTGGTCGTGACAAAGGTCGCGTCCCGGGTTACATGCTCATACGCTCTCAGCGTGCGCTCCGCGGTGCGCCAGCCCATATACTGGACCAGTTCCGCTTTGCGTCTGACGATTTCATTTTCGTCTTTTGATGTCTTCTCGATCATGCGGAGCGCGTTCGTGACGAACCAATGCCTTGCCAGATGCGGACTTGCATGGATACCTGCCGCCCGCAATGCTGGCGTCCAGTGTCCTCGCCGGAAAACTTTGGCTCTCATTGGAGTTCCGCGGTCCGTAAGGAACAGCGGGACTTTTCCCAGCGTCTCATCGTCCAGCTTCGCGAGGTCATTCAGCGCAAGTCCTTGCCGGTCGTGAGCGCGGCGCCCCTCGATGTCATTGTCAAAATAACGGTGACACAATTTCGCAGTCGCCGATGAGACCACCAGCCTTTTGGTCCTGATCCCGAAACTGCCTTTGTTGCGCGCCGCGAACTGATTCATAAACTGGCTCCCCGACCAGTCGAGCGCGCTCAGGTCGAGAATCTCGCTGATGCGGGCCCCCGATTCGAAGAGCATCCTCACCACGCACAACTCGCGCAATCCCCAACCGTAGTCCTTCCCAGCACTGTAGACGAGGTGCGGGAAGTCGGGATCATCGATGGTCCGCGGTATCCACTCGCGGTCTACGCAGCGGAAGAAGTTGGCAGAAAGTCGAATACCGAAGGGCGGGTCGACGCCGCTCACCGACGGCATCGGATCTCGTCCTTCGGCAGTTCGCACCGCGTGCCGATAGCCATTGCGCAGATCCGTCCTGATCTGATCCATTTCTTCCTGGAGCAACGGATTCGCATGCCCGTAGCCGTCGTTCAAGATAAGGTAGTCGTAAAAGCGCCGGAGCGCGGCGAGCAGAATACGGATGTTGATTCCAGTCTCGCTGGTCTGGCAGACATACGTGACCTTCACGCCGAGGCGGTCGGCCCTCGTGGTCAACTTACATTTTGCCGCGACGATCAGGTATTCCCGGAGCACGCACCGCACCTCTGCAGGCGATCCCAAAAGGCTCCAGCGATTCCGCTGGGCAATGCATCGCTCTGCGCCCAATCGAAGGCGGCGAGCACTTCGCGCATGTAGATTGGAACGGAAGACGGCGATAACGACCTCAGTAAATCGTTCGCAAACAGGGTCAACGGCACATCGGGGAGGCCGTCAGGACGTACAACCTGATACTGATGGTCAAGGTCCGGGGTAGAAACCAGTTTCATCACGCACGCTCCTCTCAAGCGAGCCGAGGTTTGCGCCTGCCGGAGCGTGACACAACGCCCGCGCCGGGAGAGACGAAATGATGCTGACGACGTCCGTCTACTGGTTACTGAGCAGGAGCAAAGAGCGCGAGCAGCGAGTGCATCCGATAAAACATTTTCGCTATGGAATGTCGCCACCTAAAAAATAGCCGCTTTTCCAGAGGTTTGCAAGAGAAATCTGCAATGTGCCTTATCAGGCCAATGTGTCCCTTGTGCAACGGAGTGAGAGGCCTTGTGTTCAGTGAAATAGGCTGGGGATCGAGTATTTGTGCAACTTGCCGATACGCCGGGGACGTGATCAGCAGATCCTCGATGATGTCGAACGGCAAACCGGCATAGGAGATCTCGGCCGGACCGGTGGGCGGAACTCGCAGTTCGACTCGCCTCTGCGATAAAACCGGCAACGTCTCATACTGCCGTGCTGCGGACGCCAAGCGATTTCTGCTGAACGATATTTCCGAGTCGCGAGCGCGGTCCCGCTCTCGCCTGGAGCGCGCAATAGCGAAGACGACGATCTGTTTGTAAGGGACACACTCTCGGGATTCTAGCCGGAACACCTGGACCTCTCGGAAGTGCGAGGCGAGAACATTGCCGCACCCCGCCAGTTGCTGTGCCGGCAGGACGTAGATGAGCACCCCGCCAGAGACAAGCCAGCGTGCGAAGTGGGAGAGGAACAACACTTCAAAGCGTTGGTTGCCCGACTCCCCGAACTCTGCGTCGAATGGCGGATTGGCGTAGATCAATCCGAACGATTCAACGCGCGCGTGCGCACTCAAGGCGTCGCCTTGGATGACATGGTCCAGAACCCTCGTGGCAGCTTCCGCACGGTACGAGTCCAGCTCGATCCCATACCTGACGGCCTTCGAGGATACCGTGATGATCGCCATAGCTCGGCCCTCGCCAGCACAAGGGTCGAGTGCAGAGCCTGGTTGGGCAGGAAATGTGAGGCAACTCCGAATCAACTCCGCTTCCCGGTCTGGCAGCGGATAGTAATTGCAACGGGCCTTGGCAGCCAATCTGGCCATCTGAGAAGACCTCCTTGCCGAGCTGCTGTGTGACTGGACCCATAAACTTGCCGCCCTGGCAACATTATGCGTCCCAGATCAAAATACTTTACAGTTATTAAGGCGGAACACTTGGTTGGTCTGGAGTTGCACCCTGGACGTACATTTGGTCGACGGCACATTCGAGTTGTTCCGACACTATTACGCCCTGCCTTCCGCGCTGGATCAGGACGGTCGCGAAGTTGCCGCCGTGCGAGGCGTACTCGCGTCGGTCCTCGGGATGATTCGCGGCGGAGCCACCCACATTGCCGTTGCGACCGACCACGTCATCGAGTCCTTTCGCAATGGCTTGTGGCCAGGCTACAAGACCGGCGAAGGGATCGAACCCGATCTCCTGTCCCAGTTCAACTTGCTTGAAGAAACCCTCTCCACGGCCGGCCTGGTCGTCTGGCCGATGATCGAGTTCGAGGCTGACGACGCGCTCGCGGCCGCAGCGGCGACTGCTGCTCGCGATCCGCGTGTGGACCGCGTCATCATCTGTACTCCCGACAAGGATCTTGCCCAATGCGTGCGCGACAAGCGTGTTGTCCAGCTGAATCGTCGGTCTCGCGTTACGCTCGATGAGGACGGCGTCATCCAAAAATTCGGAGTTTCGTCGGAGTCGATTCCCGATTATCTAGCCCTGGTCGGCGACGCGGCAGACGGCTACCCCGGTTTGCCAGGCTGGGGAACAAAGTCGTCGGCTGCTGTCCTTGCCAAGTTCAGCCACCTCGAGTTCGTCCCGACGGACTGGCGCGAGTGGCGTGTGAACGCAGCCAACGCCGGCGCCCTCGCACGCACGCTCTCCAGCGAGCGAGACCGCGCGCTGCTATTCCGGACGCTCGCGACTCTCCGGACCGACATCGTGCTGTTTGACGATGTAGACGAACTGGAATGGCGCGGCCCTAAGCCCGGATTTGAGAGGTTCGGCGCACGACTCGACGCCTCCGTCACTGGCAACAGGCGGAACGTGGGCCGTCGATCGCCTTAGCGCTCCGAGTTTCGCCGTGGACCGGACCAACTGGGAGCTGTAGCGCAACATCCCGACACCGCGTCGGGGTCAAGGGTCAACAGGAGTACTACCATAGCGACGCAGACAATTCCTTCGGGGCAACCCGAGCTTTGTACGAGTGGGCGACGAGATCGGCATAGGGGCGGCGGTCACCCGCCGACCCCTGCCACACCACCGTGCGTACGGGTCCGTACACGGCGGTTCGAGTCGGTTACGTCGACACTTCCTCGAACAATGACGGAAGCCCGAGCGATTTGAGATACGCATTAGAAAGCCCGACAGACAGGGCTTTGGCCTTCGCGAGGTACCAAGGGCCAAGCCCACTGCCGGCGGTGTTGCTTGCCAGCCGTGGACGCACCCCCAGTTCCAATAGAGCCGCTCGGCGACGGCGCGGTGTTTTCCACTGCCGCCACATAGCCGCCCTGATTCGCAACCGGACCCAGCGGGTCAAGCCAATCAGCACCTCCGGCGTTTCACAGAATCCGAAATAGCTTCGCCAGCCCCGCATATACGGCGCCAGTTCCTCCATCGTCGTCTTCATGCTGACGCCTTTTGCCCGTCGCGTGATCTCCCGGATTCTTCGCTTAAACCGATCCAAGGCCTTGGGCGCAATGACGCGCTTGACCTCCGGACCGGCAGTAAAGCTGAACCCGAGGAACTTCCGTTCCTGCGGTCGCGCCACCGCACTCTTGGCCTCATTTACCTTGAGCTTGAGCTCTTGCGTGATGAATCGTGTAATGCTCTCCATCACTCGCTGCCCCGCCCGCTCGCTGCGAACGTACACATTACAGTCGTCCGCATATCGAACGAAGCGATGGCCCCGGCGCTCCAACTCCCGGTCGAGTTCGTCGAGCACGAGGTTACTGAGCAGTGGCGAAAGTGGACCTCCTTGCGGAGTCCCCTCCACGCTCGGGCTGACCAACCCGTTTTCCATCACCCCGGCATTCAAGAATGCCCGGATGAGTTTCAGCAACCGCTTGTCCTCGACCCGCTTGGCGATCTGACCCATCAGTTTGTCGTGATTGACTCGATCGAAAAATTTCTCCAAGTCGAGATCAACGCACCAGTCGTGGCCTTCGGCGATGTACTGCTGCGCCTGTGCCACCGCTTGATGAGCCGACCGTGCCGGCCGGAACCCGTAGCTGTGATCGGAAAACGTCCGGTCCCACCGCCTCTGCAGAACCTGTAACACCGCCTGCTGGATGAATCGATCCAACACTGAAGGAATGCCAAGCTTTCGCACTCCTCCGTCCGGCTTAGGGATTTCCACCCGCCTCACCGGTTTCGGTTCATAAGTCCCGTTCAGCAGTTGTTCCCGGATGGCTGACCAGTGCCGCTTCAGGTAATCCTTGATGCCGACGACGGTCATCCCGTCGACGCCCGGACTACCTTTATTGGCCTTCACCTGCCGCAATGCTGCCTTCAGGTTTTCTCGCTCACATACTTCCTCCATCAATCGATTTGTGTTGGCTGGGTTTTCGGTTCCATTCATCGCCCCGGACGATTCAGTCTCTTCCCTTCCCGCCTCTCGGGCTTCACCCGTCAGCGCAGAAGAGAAGTCCAGTTCGATCTGGATGTTCTGCTGCTTGTCGTCCTTGAGACTCATGGCCTACTGGCCTCTCCTTCTCGTTCGGGCCTTCGGCCATCGTTCCCGGCTTGGCCTATCCATTGCTCCACCTTTCGGCTTTCGGAGTGCCTCACTAGCCTTGCCGACAGTCATGACCTAATTTGCCCTCTGCTGACTTCTGCTCCGCGGTCAGGCTGCCTTTCGACAGCCTCAGTCCGTTACCGGACACGGAACAGATCTCCTGGGGTAAGCTCAGCCGCCTTCCGTGCACAGCCGCCGGATCTACGCTTCGCACCTTGATGGATACGGACTTCGCGGTAAGTTGCCCGCTCGTCCGGCGCTGGCGCCTAATATCCGGTTTTTGTCCATCGACTCGCACATTTGATCCATGCTTCTTTCAGACCCCACCTCGCGGCGGTAGCCCTTGCATCATCACTAGGCCTTCACCTCCATCAGGTTGGCCGGAGGACTTTCACCTCCAAGCTGCTGAGCATGCCCAGCACACAACGAAGCCGCTGGCGCGGCGGACGCTACGCGTAGTGCAAGGGGGGAGGCGTTCGGCTCCGGCGAGGAGTAATGTACGGGTCACAAGAGGTCCCTGTGACCCGATTACGCAAAGTCATGCTGGAGGAACTCCAGCGACGTAACTTCTCTTCAGACACTATACGCGGTTACCTTGGCGCCGTCGAGCGGTTTGCGCGCCACTTCGGTAAGCCGCCCGATCAACTGGGCCCAGACCATATCCGCCGGTGGCAGGCCCACCTGCTGCATGAGCGAAAGCTGGCGGTGGGAACGGTGGTGAATCAGGTAGCGGGCCTGCGCTTCTTCTTTCGGCGCACGTTGAAGCGCCGCTTTCCACCCGATTCCATACCGTACCCCAAGTACCCGCACCAGCGGACGCCGCGCGTGTTGAGCCCGGAG
>Ga0181535_10006698_pt1 | contig 11791 bp, 7 predicted proteins | sample PEATcosm2014_Bin_44_FD_119774 | JGI IMG/M metagenome (GOLD analysis project Ga0181535, IMG submission 119774) | Peatland microbial communities from MTU Mesocosm Facility, Houghton, MI, USA - PEATcosm2014_Bin17_30_metaG | ecosystem: Environmental > Terrestrial > Soil > Wetlands > Peat | place...
GACGGAAATCTCTGCCTTCTGCGACTCACCCATCGGGTGACACCCCCGTGACGATTAAACCTGCTCCCAGTCTATCGTTCGGGTTGTTTTCAACCGTTCAACTGCCGGAAAGAGGATGAACGCGACGACAACAGCTCCGGCAACCGGAATGGATCGCTCCGTAATGACCGTGCAGCTAGGTCTCTGACCCGCAGGACGTATTGGAAAACATGCACCGCCGGTTCGTGCCCGTCGCACCAGCTATCGCCGCTACTTAGATTAGAAACGGAAGGCAGCGCGTCCTGGTTCCGCGCCAACCGTTCCGTCGTCCTGCGCACTGTGTCCGCAGATGGCCCAAACAGACAGTGTGCGAACACTTCTATCGCCGGGTTCGTCGCGGAGGGCTTTGACGCTCCGGGTTAATCGTCATGGGGGTGTCACCCGATGGCTGAGCCGTCAGGAGCGGAGATTTCCGTTTACGGTACGGAGTTGAGGAGTTTTCGGTGGAGACGCCGGGCGGGCGTCTGCATATTCGCTGGTATTTGGAAGCCAGCGCCACGCCGAATGCACAACTGGCTTTTTTCGCGGAGTTTCTTGCTGCCGCAGGGGTGTACGAGTCGTGGGTAAACAATTCCCACTGCTTTACAGCAGCGGTAGCGCCTCCCACAAGCGGGATGTTCTCGGCGCCTTTTTTGTCGATTCTCGCCAGGCACCACCGCTACGCGCATATCACCGGCTTGCGCGACGGCGGAGTTACAGCGGTTTCGATTCTGCTCTTTACAGAAACGTAGACGCCAAGGGGCATTTTTCTCAAGAAAATGGCCCCTCGCATGATCTTCAAATGGAAGCACTTGAATCGAAACCGCTCTAGTCCGCAGATCCTTGGCATGAGCAAGATCGTCAGCGAGGACGCGCTGCGCCAGGCAGCTAAGTCCGCGCTATATGTCGATACAGCCCAGGCCGTCGCTGCGCCCGGGATGTTCGCACCGGCTTTGCGCCCGACATCCTGTCACACACCTTACCCTCCTGCGCCTTCGGCCAAGAGATGTTTGATCAACCGTTGGGCAATCTGTTCGGGAGTTGCATGAGTGGCATCGGTCCAGCCGTAGCTGGAGGCTTGCGGAACAACAACGTAGGCCCTCTTGGCAGATTCCGCGATGCACACGAACTCGGTTTGCCCACTTTCAGGATAGCGTTCGGCCGCGAGGAGGATATAACGAGCGAGGATCGAGGCATCCACAGCGCTGCCATGTGGATCGTCAACATCGGGCAGTGCGCTGATGCGCTGCTGATTCTCGAAAATGGCGATCCCGGTAAAAGGCTTGGGCAGAGCGCGCATGCCGAAACGCGCGAAGAGAACGCGGGGACGGGAGCGCCGAATCGCCTCGCTAGCGGCCCACTCGACAAAGGCGTTCGAAAAAATGAGCGCGCCATTCCCGCTCAGGTAGAGGTCGATCAAGAACCTGCGCAACTGGGCCTGAGAGGCAAACTCCGGAGTACAGTAGGGACTCCAGTCCTGATTGCGTATCCCGGCGAGTGTCTCATCTGTATCCGCAATGCTTCTGGGAACAGTATTCACCTGCGCCAGTATACGATCGGTTAAAGGGCGGAGCGCCGAATAGCTGAGAGACGCCGCGGCATTCTGCTTTTCGGACAATGCCGCAAGCGCTGATCCGGCATCGATGAGCCACAAATCGGAGCGGTCGCTACTTCCCTGCTTTTGAAGCACGCCGGGGATCGATCCAGGACCGCGCAAAAGAAGTTCGGTAATGCGCGCAGCATCTCCGTCTATCGAAAGCTGAACTCCGCGGCCACCCCACTTATTCCAAAGCGTCGCAGGCTCGTAAGGCAAATTGTCGGGCAGAATTGCAACGATAAGGCGAGCGGGCGGGATCGATGGCTTTTGAGACGATTGCGCCGCTGCTTGAACTGCCGTATAAATCCGGCTAACCTGTTCGCGCCATTCAGCGTAATTCGCTGACCGCGCCAGCAGAGATGCGTTCCCTATGGTATTTTCCGAGACCGAGAAATCCCAGTTTGCCACGCCCATTTTGCCTTCGAGATCGCGCAATGGGCTGAAGAGCGCCTGAAAGGCCTGCGCATCGAGCGACACGACTCCGCGAAAAAACCCCTGCACCCGCTCCCGCTCAAAGGGAAAGAGCGTGTCCCACTCGGCCAGCTGGCTGTTGAGCGATGCGCGCAGCGTGATGGGCAGGCGCTTGATGACAGCGCGATAAGAGGCCAGCTCGGCAGCCGCGGCGCGGTCGGTCATTCGCTCGTCCACAGTAACCATTTATAGCCACAGGCCCGGCAGTATTTGCCCGGGCAGATTGAGGTGCTTCGCTTCAAACAAGTTTGCGATTGTCGGGCAGATGCTGGTTTGCTCAACTGGATCTTCGATGATTTGCGCATGGCGAACGGCTTCTCCCAGGCACATCATCCATGTGCTGCGGGTTGACTCGCCGTCCTGGCGGTGATTGAAAAATCCATTGGTAGTGGATCCGTCGAAATCGCGGCCGAACTCAGGTAGTACCATCAACGTCGTTTTATCTTTGTAGTCAGGCAGAGATTCGAGCAGGTTCCACAACTCGAAAACGAGACGATCGACGGTTCCGATGCCGGATAAATGGAGAGAGTAGGAGCCGAAGTGCGCCACTTCCATATCAGAATACGTGATGACCATCAGCGAGGGCGAAAAACGGCGGATCACTTCGGCGGCAACCAGGAAAGTAAACTCGTCGCCGGTAACAGGGTAGCTGGTGCGAATGAGATCCTCGATTGCCTGCTGTATGGCGCCAAGCGCTGGCTTGTTCACGGTTGAGGGATCTTCGCCTATCGACCAACCCAGTCCGTCGTAATTGTCGCTGTTGAGAATTGCTTCAATCTCCGGCAGCACCGTCGTGCGATCTGTGCTGTGCACGGCGCGGCCCTGCGACGCCGCATGAACAACCGCATTGATCAAAAGCTGCTTGGGAAAGATGACATTGGCGCCGTAATCGGGTCCATAACCTGAAACTTCGCTCGCCCCGATGCGGCTGGTGAGTGCCTTGTTGCTTGAAATGAGCCAGGCCTCGTTCTGTTGCAGCCGCATGGCTTTGCGCAGGTACTCGAAAATCGTGGGGCTGGCCGGCGGCAACTTTCCCCAATCGTCAAGGCGCTGCCAGTTGCCGGTTAGCACACTTGCGATGGTGTTGAAGTGCGAGGTTACGCCGTTGTTGCGCACTGAAGAGTAGAAAACGCCCTTCGGCTGAAGATCGCGGCAGAGATGTGGAATATTCAACAAGCCGGAGTTGGCAAACGTATCTTCGCGGCGCATACCTCCGCACAATACCAAGACCACCTTGCGCTCCGTATTGCGGCGCGAGGGATCGGCCATGCAGTGGGCGCGGCTCCATTGGTCCAGCAGCAGAGTGGCTGCGCTTGCCAAAAGTTGTCGGCGAGTGACTTCCATAAATTGCAATCACCTATTGCTTGACTTCTACTCCAAAGGTAACAATCTGGCTTAGACTCCGGTCCAGGTCTTCCGCCTCCTGCCGTGCATACTTCTTCTGCAACTCCATTTGTACCTCCCCATCCTTGCGGCGACCCATTTTCCAATATGCACGAGCTAATCGGTAGCGGGCCTGCGTAAGCTCAGGCTTGAGCTTGATGGCCTGCTCCAGGTAAGGAATGCTGTGCTCCAAGTCGTTGCTCTGCTGGAGCGCCACACCCATCTGCAAGTCCGCCTCCGCCAGCTTTGGGTCGACCGCAATGGCGCGTACCAGCAGTTGCCGAGCCAGTGCCACATTCGGCTCATTGCCATTCCCGACTAGCAGCGATCCCGCCGCGTAGGTCGCTGCGCGCGCATCCGCGGGGTGGGCCTGCGCGTAAGCCACCAGCGCGTCACACCTCGGATCGGTTGCCGACAGCGGCGCGGTGCACGACATTCCAAGAAGCTCGGCGTACATTGCGTTGTTGGGCTCCGTCCTCAATAGGTCGGCAAACACCGGAAGGGCATGCGCGAATTCCGAATCCCCGAACAGAGCCGCACCGAGTCCAAGGCGCATGCGCTTGCTATCGGGAAACTTCGCTGACGCTGCCTTGAACACCTCTATGGCTGCGTCGAAAGTCCAATGGCGCAGAAGTTCGACGGCAAGTTGCCATGCGTTTTCTTCACTCGGCTCAAGCGCAACGGCGCGTGCAAAATGCTGGCCGGCTTCCTTGAACCGGCCTGCCTTTTCGTCGGCTTCGCCCAATAGCGACAGCGCGCGCGCCGATTGATCGGCACTCACAACGGTCGAGAGCATTATTTCAGCTTCTCCGAGCCGATTCGCGTCCAGCAGCGCGGTGATGCAATCCAGCTTCAGATCGGCATCGTCGGGTCTAAGCTTATGTGCCGCCAGCAGGGCTCGCGCGGCAATGTCCGGTTTGTGATTCTCGATGCTTACCCGGCCCAAACTCTCCTGGGCCAATACGTTGTGCGGATTGATCTGCACGGCGCGCTCGAATTCCTCCGCGGCCGGCGTGTTGCGTTGGAGCTGATAATAAGCGGCGCCCAGGTTTGCGTGGGCTACATCGGACGCGGGCTGCTCACGCACCGCTGCCTGAAGCAATGGCAGCGCCCCCGAAAAGTCGCCGCGCGAAACCAGCAGCAGGCCTAGGGTTTCGTTCACTTGGAAGATTTGGGAATGATGAACTTGCAGACTGCGAAGAAGAGATTCGGCGCGGTCCAAATCGCCTTTATCCTGTGCGGCCAACGCCTCCTGGAACTGCCGTTCCATGGCCGCGATTGTATGGTCGTCCTGCGCCAACGCCGCGGACCGGGGAAACGCCAGGTAAGCACAAAGCAGTGCCGCGACCGCGAAGATTGGACGAATCCGGCTGTTCATCGGCAATTCCCGTCGAAGCGTTCTTGCAAACATGGTTAAGGATACAGTCAAGAGTTAATGGTCGGCAAACGCGACAAGGCGAGGAGACTTGGTTTCGCAAATCTCCTCGCCATTGTCATGCGGCCCGAGGCCGTGGGTTAGGGCGCTTAGAAACGGTAGCTAAGCGCAACTTGGAAGAAACGCGAGTCCGGCGTATCGTTCTGGAGCGAGCGCGGAGACGTGATTGCGCCGCCCTGGCTGTTGATGTTGGTTGAACTCGGCATGGCGTACGAGGGCGTGTTGAGCAGGTTGAACGCGTCGACTCGGAACGTCAGGGCCTGCTGTTCGTAGGTCTTGAAGTCCTTGAAAATCGATACATTAGCCCGCTGATAGCCCGGGCCGGCCATTTGTTCGTTTTGTCCGCCCGCATAGCCGATCACAGCGGGGATGCTCGTTACGAATGCAGGCGTGGTATCGCCCGCCGGAGTGTTGGGGTCGTTTGCCGAGGTTGGAATGTAGTGACTCGGCTCATTGACCAGGTCATTGGCGTTCCAGGGATTTGCAAACGAGCAGGGATTGAACCAATGGGTGTGGTTCTTCGTGGAGGTTGCGCAGCTTGTACCCGCGACAAGAGAGGGATTGGGCGATTGGAATGTGCCGCCCGTGGCATACGGATCCTTGATCTTGTTGGCCCGGGTGCCTACAGCCTGAGGCGAGCTGATGCCGTTGGGGAAGATACTGAACGGATTGCCTGTCTGAGCCACCCACACGGCATTGACTGACCACCCGCCGATCAGGTAATCGGCCGCGCGGTTGGTGTTAAAGTACTTCTGGCCGATTCCGAACGGTATTTGATACAACGCGCTGAAGGTGAAACGCTGTCTCACGTCCTCACCCGTTAGGTCGTTCTCCGTCTCGATCGGGAGCAGGTTGAAATTGCGAAGACCGGAGGAGCCGTTGGTCCCGGTAGCCGAATGAGCATCGGAACGGTTTTGCGACCATGTGTAGGTAGCCAGCACGGTGTAGCCGTGCGACATGCGCTTCTGAAGTGTGGCCTGCAAGGCGTCGTAGGCGCTTTCACCTGTGAAGGCAACGTACGACGTTCCACCGAAGTCAGGCAGGGGGCGTACTTGCTGATCGTTGATGTTGGGATTCTGCAAAGCAATAGGCGAGTTGGGATCGACCAGACCCAGCATGTGCCGAGAGAGGTTGCCAACATATCCCACGTTTGCAGCGAAATCGTTGCCGAATCCGTGTTCGATGGTGAGGTTGAAGTTCTCGGCGTATGGAGTTTTAACATTCGGGTCCTCACCATTCAGACCCAGGTTTTCCACGTCCGACGCAAAGCCGTTGGCGATGATCGACGTAAAGCCGTTGGCCATCGTGAGGCCGTCCGTCGGGCAGTTATACGTTCCACAACTAGGCGCAGGATAGTTGCCGACGTACTGCATGGGATAGTTCTCTGACAGGTTTGGCCCGTAACCGATGCTCTCCAAGCCTCCGTAAAAGATGCCGAATCCGGCGCGGACGACGGTGCGGGAGTCAAGCGAGTACGATACTCCAACGCGAGGCCCAAAGTTGAGGTGTTGCGACTTTGCCAGATGCGGATCGCTGTCGTAAATGAGCGAGATGTTGTCTTTTGCCAGAACGTTGGTGAAGCCGTTAGCTGTCATGATGGGCGCGGCGTAGCTCTGGGCTTTGGTCGGAATCAGATACTGAGCCTTCCCGCTGGCATAACCGGTGGTGGTATTCAGCGAATAAGGCCCAGTCATGCTATACGATGCCTGGTGGCCACCCACTTCTTCGTAAGGCTGGACGTGCTCCCAGCGAACACCGAGGTTGAGAGTGAGCTTCTGGTTAACCCGCCAATCGTCCTGGAAGAATGCGGCGTTGTCCCAACGGGCATCGCCGGTGATCACTTCGTTTGAAAGACCCGCGCTGTTCTGCTGGTCCAGCAGGAAGTCCGCCACGCCGTAGCCGGTATTGGAGGCGTTCAGGTTGCTGGTGTACTCGCCGGTGTAGTTGTAGCTGCCGCGGGACTGCTTTGGCTCCAGTGTTGAGAAGCGGATGCTCTCAAAGCTGACGCCTGCTTTCAGCGTATGATTGCCAGCGACCTTGGTTACGTTGTCGATGATCTGGTACACGTTCTGATGCTCGGAGACGGGGGCCCAGGTGGGGCTGCCGAACGAGGAGATGCCGGTAACGGAAACAGCAGGCATGCCGCCGTTTTCCGGACCAACCGGAATGCCGCCGAACCCATTAGCGGCTGCGAAGTTATTGTTGCCTGAGCCTATCTGCGTGAAGCCAGCGTGCAGATACGTAAACCCGAAGCGCGCTTCGTTCGTGAGGGTCTGAGTGAACACGTGCGCCTCGGAAACCATGAAGCTCTGCCCCAAGTTCTTCTGAGGGCCATCGTCTCCAAAGCCGCCGCCGTCCAGAATGTTACCTAGCGGCGGTACGCGGAAACCGACCTCGTTCCAGTAGCTGTGACGCGAGTAGGCGGTATCCTTGGGGCCAATGTTCCAGTCGGCGCGCAGATCCCACTGGAAGGTGTCGTCAACAACAGGCCGCTCCTCAATGTAGTTGTTATACAGCAGGCCATTATTGGCGTTGGGCTGCGGATAGTCCTTCAGCAGGGTTTGGGCGGTCTGGTTCAGGGTGATACCCAGTCCCTGCGATGCGGTACAGTACGTGCTGGTCACAAGACAGTTATTGGTAATGGCCACTGGAGCCGCCGTCGCCGATTGGTGATAGAGCTGTGCCGGGGCGTTTCCAGTCAGGTTCCCGTTCAGGATTTCAGAGAAGTCGCCGGCGCGCTCGAGGAGCGTCGGGACGGTTTCGGTAGTGGTTTCGGAGAAACGAATGCGGTTGGCCTGAGCGTCTCCAAATAAAAAAAGCTTGTTTTTGAAGATCGGACCGCCCACTGTGGCGCCGAACAGGTTCTCATGGTAGGCAGGAACCGGAAGCGTTTCGGCGTTCCAGTCGTGAATGTCGAGCGCCGTGTTGCGCACGGACTCCCACAGGCTGCCGTGGAAGTTGTTGCTGCCGGACTTGATGGTGGCGTTTACAACCGCGCCGGCGGAGTGGCCGAATTCGGCCGAGTAGTCGGCGGTCTGCACCTTCATCTCAGACAGCGCATCCGTGGGAGGGCGAACGACGTAGCTGGCGCCGTTGTAGAAGTCCACAACGTTGGTGTTGTTGTCGACACCGTCGAGAATGAAGTTGTTCTGATCCGGCCGCTGTCCGTTGGCGGAAAAGTCGCCGGTGCCGGCGCCGCGCGAGCCCTCTGGCGGAGCCGTGCCGGCGCCGAGTAGCGCCACGTACATCCAGTTGCCGCCGCTAACCGGGATGGATTCGATGGCCTTGCTGTCCAGGGCTTGGCCGACTGAGCTCTCCTGGGTCTGCATCAGGGGCTCTTCCGTGGTCACGGTGATCGTCTCTGTCGCAGCACCGGGCTTGAGGGCGATTGCGATGTTGAGTGTTTGCTGAATATGTAGTTGCAGGTTGGTTTGAGTGGTGTTCTCAAATCCGGGCGCACTGACTGAGACTTTGTAATTGCCAATTTTTACCGGAGAGAAGACGTAAATTCCGGCTCCGTTGGCTTTTGTTTTCAGCACCGATCCCTCGTCCAGGCTGGTCAGGGTAACGCTTGCGCCGCCAATCACGGCCCCTGTCTGATCCTGCACGACTCCGGTGATGGCGCCTTGGTCGGTTTGAGCGAATGCGAACCGCGCTGGAATCATGAGCAGCGCGAACACAAACACTATGAACAGCAGTGAATGTCGAAACTTCATTATTTGCCTCCTTACAAGTTGCGTATCCGGCTGGATATCCAGACGGATATCAGACACTCCAAATAAGCGAGCAGGTACGGCATACTATTTGCCCGACCTGCCCTTTAGCCGTGGTACAAATGCCCCGGAAGCCTCGGCGAATTGCCTTGGAAAGCGCTTCGGCAATGGGCTCCATCTATTTTTGGAGCCCTTGACATACCTATCATTCTAGGACGATAGGATATTAGTATGCGGTGACATCGATGTCAAGTTTTTTTAAACCAATTAAAACCTACTTGCTCTGGTCCAAATTTAGGGCCATTGACATCGCTGTCATTCAGGGACGACAGAAGATTAGTACGCAATGACAGCGTTGTCAAGCCTTTTTAAAAACTAACACGCTCACAATAGTTCCCGGATAGAAGCCGTATAGAATCATCTAGTTAACTGCGAAGATGTCTTTGGTTTCGTCGAGTTTCTCGCCAAGGCGCATAAAATCGGGGTTTTCTCGGAGAGGGGCACTCTCGGGATCTGTAGAAATGTGTAGAGCGAGGCTTCGATTCAGAGTTCATCTTTCACGATGGCGATCAGGACATAGGTGTCGATGGCTGCCCGGATTTGCGTTTTGACGGCGTTCTCGCTCGTGCCCAGAAATCGCTTGATCCTCAGGTGCTGTTTGATCCATTTGAAGAATAGCTCGACCTAACAGCGGCATTTGTTGCGTATTCCGGTCGATGTGGGCCAGGGCCTGAGCAGGCGTCGTTGGTAATCCGGGGCGGATGTTTTCCTGAAATCAAAGGAGAACATGTTGCCAGAAAAGAGATTGACCATGCGACACACGAGAGAAATCCTGCGTCTCCACTTTGAATCCCACCTCGCCCCACGGCAGATCGCCAAAATCTGCAAGGTGGCCAAGAGCACAGTCTAGCGCTATCTTGAGCGTCAGAAAGCCGCGAGTCTGAGTTGGCCTTTGCCGGCCGATCTGGATGACGTGGCGCTGGAGCGGCGCTTGTTTCCGCCGCCTCCGGCCGCCTCGCCCGAGCAACGTTGCCTGCCGGACTGCGCGGCGATTCACAAGGAACTGAAGAGCCGGAAGAACGTAACCCTTCAGCTTTTGTGGGAAGAGTACAAGCAGTCCAATCCGCTTGGCTACGCCTACAGCTGGTACTGCGAGCTTTACCGCGAATGGCAGCGCCGACAAGACGTGGTGCTGCGGCAAGAACACCGCGCCGGGGAAAAGACGTTAGTGGATTACGCCGGTCAGACGGTGCCGGTGACGGACCCCAAAACTGGCGAGGTTCGCCAGGCCCAGGTGTTCGTGGCGGTGCTGGGCGCCAGCAACTACACCTATGTCGAAGCCACTTGGACGCAGAACCTGTGGGACTGGATTCACTCGCATGTGCGGGCCTTCGAGTTCTTCGATGGAACAAGCCAGCTTGTGATCCCGGACAACTTGAAGTCAGGCGTGACGAAGCCCTGCTACTACGAGCCTGAACTGAATCGCACGTATGGCGATCTGGCGATTCATTATGGCGTGGGCATCCTTCCAGCGCGGCCGTATCGCCCAAGGGACAAGGCCAAGGCCGAAGTTGGAGTTCAGATAGTACAGCGGTGGGTGCTGGCGGCGTTGCGCAAGCGCCAGTTCTTCAGCCTGGCGGACCTGAACGACGCCATCCTGGAGTTGGTCCACAAGCTGAATGCGCGGCCGTTTCGAAAGCTTGCCGGCTCACGTGCCGAGCTGTACCGGTCGATAGATCGACCGGCGTTGCAGCCGTTGCCGCATCAGGCGTTCGTGTATGCGGAGTGGAAGAAGGCGCGCGTGAATCTGGATTATCACATCGAGTTGGGCGGTCATTACTACAGCACGCCGTATCAACTGGTTGGCAAGGAGGTCGAGGCGCGCAGCACGCAAGCGACGGTGGAGATCTTCTATCAAGGGAAGCGTGTAGCCAGTCATGTGCGCAGCAGCAAGGCGTATGTTGCCAGCACCAAAGCCGAGCACCGCCCGAAATCGCATCAGCAATATCTGGAGTGGACGCCGACGCGCATCATCGAATGGGCGGGCAAGGTTGGTCCCTTTACGGCGCGGTTGGTGGAAAACATCCTGACCAGCAAGCCGCATCCGGAGATGGGGTATCGATCGGCGCTGGGGGTGATTCGACTGGAGCGCAAGTATAGCGCTGAGCGGTTGGAAGCGGCATGCACGCGGGCGGTGCGGTTGAAGCTGTACCGTTTTCAAAGCGTGAAGTCGATGTTGCAGAGCGGCCTGGACCGTCAGCCGTTGCCTGAGCTGCTGTTGATGCCTTCTCCGGTGACGCATGAAAACCTGCGCGGCCCCGGATACTACGCTGCCCAGCAGACTCGTCGGGAGGTTGGCCAATGCTGAACCAAGCCACTCTGGACAAGCTCCACGCGCTGCGCCTGACGGGCATGGCGGAAGCGTATCAAAGGCAACTCGAAGAGCCCGAGGCTCGCGGTCTGAACTTCGAAGAGCGCTTCGGCATGTTGGTCGACAGCCACTGGACATGGCGAGAAAACCAGGCACTGGCGCGCCGCTTGAAGAAGTCGAAGCTCTCCTCCGAGCCCTGTGTGGAAGACATCAATTACCGCTATCCGCGGCAGATGTATCCGGCAACGGTGCGCGGGCTGACCAACTCGCAATGGGTCGCGCAGCACCTCAATGTCCTATTTACAGGTCCAACCGGGATCGGAAAGACGTGGCTCGGGCAAGCGTTGGCTCAGAAGGCCTGCCGTGACGGCTACAGCGTGCTGTACCGGTCTGCGGCCAAACTCTTCCGCGACCTGGCCCAGGCGCGGGCCGACGGGAGTCTGGGCCGACTACTGGAGAGTATCGCGCGCACCGATGTGCTGTTGGTGGATGACTTCGCCATGGCTCCGTTGAGTGACGATGAGCGCCGCAGCTTCCTGGAGGTCTGCGATGATCGCTATGGCCGGCGATCTTCGGTGCTGACCAGTCAGTTGCCGGTAGAGAGCTGGCATGTGCAGATCGGCGATCCAACCATCGCCGACAGCATCCTGGATCGTCTGGTCCACAACGCCTATCGCATCGAGATGAATGGCGAGTCGATACGCAAGAAGAAGAAGGAAGTGGCGGCGGAGTCGATCGGAGGACGCTCATGAGCACCCCTCGGTTGATCCTCAAACAGCCCACCGGATGGTTCGCCGCAGGCC
>Ga0181535_10006700_pt1 | contig 11788 bp, 12 predicted proteins | sample PEATcosm2014_Bin_44_FD_119774 | JGI IMG/M metagenome (GOLD analysis project Ga0181535, IMG submission 119774) | Peatland microbial communities from MTU Mesocosm Facility, Houghton, MI, USA - PEATcosm2014_Bin17_30_metaG | ecosystem: Environmental > Terrestrial > Soil > Wetlands > Peat | place...
ACCTCGGCGCCGCGCAGCTCGGCGCCGGTCACCAGGTTCCAGTCACCAGGGCGCGACGGTCCGGCCACCGCGGGCACCTCCTGCGCCTGCAGGGCCGTGGCCAGTGCATCGGCCAGAGCGGCACCGGCGGCATCCGGCATCAGCGCCACGGCGGGCACCGGCACGGCCAGCCGCGCCGGCGGCGGCTGCGCCAGGCGGCGCGCCGTGGCGCCCGGATTGCCGGCGAAAGGCCGCGACAGCTCGCCGCAGCCGGCCAGCGACACCGCCAGCAGCAGCAGGAGCAGGGCCCTATGAAAAAACACAGCACGCCAGGGTGGTCAGCAGGGTCAACAACAACAGCATCCAGATATAGGGCACGGCGGGCAACCTACAGCACAATGGCCGAGATCTGGTGGCCGATCGGTCCGCCGCCAGTCAGCGTGCGCCGGCGATGGCTGAAGAACCGCGCCTCCGCGGCCAGCGTGTCGAGGCCGAGCCAGGCGGCCTGGGCCACCCCGACCGCTTGCAGGCGTGCCGTGCAATAGCCGGGCAGGTCGAAATGCCAGTGGCCAGGCCGCACGCCCTCGGTGAAGAACCGGGCATCGGCGGCATTGCGCGCCAGCACCGCGCCGTGCAGGTCCGCCCCCACCTCATACGAGGCCTGGGCGATGCACGGCCCGACCGCCGCGACCACGCGGGACGGGTCGGCGCCCAGCCCTGCCATGGCAGCCAGGGTGGCCTCCAGGATACCGCCGACCGCGCCGCGCCAGCCGGCATGGGCCGCCCCGATCACGCCGGCCTCGCGGTCGGCGAACAGCACCGGCGCGCAATCGGCGGTCACGATGCCGAGCACGATGCCGGGCCGGTCCGTCACCATGGCGTCGGCACGCGGCCCGGCGCCGGACGGCCAGGGCGTGGCCACCGTCACCGCCTCGGCCCCGTGCACCTGGAACAGCCCGACCAGCGCGGGCAACGTAGCCCCCAGCGCGCCGGCCACGCGGGCGCGATTTTCCATCACCGCGGCGTGGTCGTCGCGCCCGGACAGGCTGCAATTCAGGCTGGCGAAGGGCCCTTCGGACACGCCGCCGCGGCGGGTGAAAAAGCCGTGCCGTACGCCGAGGCACGCGGCGGTCAGGGATTCCGGAGCGTCATCGGTCATGCGGCAAATCCGGGCAGCGCGGGCAGGGCCGGGTGGCAAAGCGCCAGGGCCTTGAACAGGCGCCCCATGGCATGCGGCTCGGTCAGCCGCCGCGCGGCATTCATCAGCGCGGCCGCGCGCGCCGGGGGCTTGCCGCGCGCCAGGGCATCGGTCCGCTGCGGCAGGCCAAGCCGGGCGAGGAAAACACCCTGCGGCACCGGTCCCTGCGCCGCCGCGCCGACCGCTCGCGCCGCCGCGGCAATGGCGGAAAAATCGACGTGCGCGGTCAGGTCGGCCTCGCCTTCGGCCAGCAGCGGGTCGGCCGGCGCGCGGCCGCGCAGCGCCTGCAAACTGTCGCCCGGCGCACGCCGCTCCGGACCGTAATCGACCAACAGCGCCGCCCCGCCGGTCGCCGCCAGCCGTTCCCCCAACGTGGCGGCCACCGCCCGGGCCGCCTCGCCCACCTCCACCACCTCGCCCTCCGCCGCCGCCAGATCGGGGGCAATGGCGGGCAGTTCGACGAAACAACCCGCCGCCACGTGCCGCTCGGTCCAGCCGGCGCCGCGGCGGACGAACTGGCGCACCGGCAGGGCGTCGAGAAACTCGTTGGCCAGCAGCAGCAAGGGTCCCGCGGGCAGTTCCTCGATGCGATCGTGCCAAACGGCGCCCGGCAGGCAGCCCGCCTGCAACGCGCGCAACCGCGGCGAGGTCTCGACCAGGTGCAACGCCAGCGCGGCGCGGAAAGCCGGGGCGATGCGGCCGATCGCGCGCAGGGCATCGGCCATCAGCGTGCCGCGCCCCGGCCCGGCCTCGGCCAGGATCACCGGATCGGGCGCGCCCATCAGCCGCCACACCACCGCCGCCCACAGGCCCAGCGCTTCGCCGAAGGCCTGGGAAATCTCGGGTGCCGTGGTGAAGTCGGCATAGGGATCCCGCGTCGCGTAATAGGCGGCGTTGGCTCGCGCCATGAATGCGTCCAGCCGCTCGGTCATGCCGGCGAAGCGGAGGGACGGGCCCGGACGATCAGCCAGATGCCCGCCAGCACCATCGGAATGCAGAGCAACTGGCCCATGGTGGCGCCGGCCACCAGCAAACCCAGGAAGGCGTCGGGCTCGCGGAAGAACTCGCCGGTGCTGCGGGCGATGCCGTAGCCGACCAGGAAAACGCCGGTCAGCAGGCCGAACCGGGCGCGCAGCGAACGGCAGCGGACCAGCAGCAGCATCACGGTCAGCAGCACGACGCCTTCCAGCAGCGCTTCGTAGAGCTGGCTGGGGTGACGCGGGACCGGCCCGCCGGTCGGAAAGATCATCGCCCAGGGCAGCCCTGCCGGCGCCTCGCGCCCCCACAACTCACCGTTGATGAAGTTGGCGACGCGCCCGAGCCCGAGGCCGAGCGGCGCCGCCACCGCGATGCGGTCGGCAAACCCCAGGATCGGGATGCCCTGGTTGCGGCAATACAGACAGATGGCGATCGCCACCCCCAGCATGCCGCCATGAAAACTCATGCCGCCCTGCCAGACCTGCAGGATCTGCCAGGGCGCCGCCAGGAACCGGCCGGGCTGGTAGAACAGCACGTAGCCAAGGCGTCCACCGATCACCACGCCCAGCGTCGCCCAGGTCAGGAAATCGTCCACCTGCACGGGGCTGGCCACCACCGGCGGCCGGGCCGCCAGCCTGCGCACCAGCCGCCAGCCGATCACCAGGCTGGCGATATAGGCGAGCGCATACCAGCGGATGGACAGCGGCCCGACGTGCAGCAGCACCGGGTCGAACTGCGGGAACAGCAGGACGGGGATCACCGGCGGCTCACAGGTACGGGTTCGGGCCGGCGAGAAATCCCTGCACGTAGCGGCGGACCCCCTCCTCCAGCGACGTGAACGGCGCGGCATAGCCGGCGGCACGCAGCCGCTGCATCGGCGCCTCGGTGAAGGACTGGTATTGGCCGCGCAGCGCCGCCGGCATGTCGATGAACTCCACCCGGTCGGGCGCCCCCGCCGCGGCGCAGACGGCACGGGCGAGGTCGCGATAGCTGCGCGCCTGCCCGGTGCCGACATTGAAAATGCCGCTCGTCTCGGGCGTATCGAGCAGCCACAGCATCACGTCCACCACGTCGCCGACCCAGATGAAGTCGCGCCGTTGTTCACCGTCCGCCAGCCCCGCCCGGTCGGAACGGAACAGTCGCGGCGGCAATCCGGCGGCGACCTCGTCGTACTTGACTTTCACCACCGAGACCATCGGCCCCTTGTGGTACTCGTTCGGCCCGAAGACGTTGAACAGCTTCAGCCCCACCCATTGCGGCGGTCGCGGCCGCCCGGCCGCCAGCATGCGCGCCACCTGCAGGTCGAAGGCATGCTTGGACCAGCCGTACAGATTGAGCGGCCGCAACGCGGCGAGCCCGGCGATGTCATCGACGAACCAGTTCGAACCGTCGCCGTAGGTCGCGGCGGAGGAAGCATAGACCAGCCGCACCCCCCGCGCCGCGCACCAATGCCACAGCCGCAGCGGCAGCTCGACATTGGTCGCCCAGACCAGGTCGCCATCGACCGCCGTGGTCTCGCTGATGGCGCCCAGATGGAACACCAGCTCCACCGGCGGGTGGCCATCGAGGAAACGGTCCAGCTCCTCAGGCGGCAGCAGCCGGGCCGGCGGGTGCGCGGCCAGGTTGCGCCACTTTCCCTCGCTCCCCAGCCGGTCCACGACCACCGTTTCCTGGCCGCGCCGCACCAGGGCGGAATGCAGATTGGAGCCGATGAAACCTGCGCCGCCAGTGACCACTATCATGCGGGCACGATATACGGGGCCTGGGCGACGGGCGGAAGCGTCCGGATGCAGTGGACCCGACAGGAGATGGCAATGGCCGAGCGACCGCGTATCTTCGACGACCTGGCCGGCGTTGCCGGCGGCGCCATTTCGGCGCTCACCGGACTGCGCGACGAGGCCGAGTCGGTGGCTCGCGCGCGCATCGAGGAGGCGATCCGCAAGCTCGAACTGGTCAAACGCGACGAGCTCGACGCCGCCATGAGCCTCGCCGCCAACGCGCGGGCCGGCCAGGAAGCCGCCGAGGCGAAGCTGCAGGATGCGCTGACCCGGCTCGCGGCGCTGGAAGCCCGGGTCGCGGCGCTGGAGGCGCCCCACGCCCCGGCCGGGGGCGGCCCCGGGATGATCGCCTGATCCTGGTCCGCCTTGCAGCGCAACATGATGTGATACGTGAACTTTCCTGCATGAGGCATTGAACCCCTTGCGGCTCGAATCCACGGCCCTCTAGGCTGCTGGCGGAGCGCCGAGGACTCGGCCGTCTTGCAGGGCCGGACCGGACGGCGTCTCGCTGACCTTGGGCGCCGGCTCGGCGCCGAGTGCCTACCGGCCTTCCTCACCGCGGGAGACATCGCATGTCAGCTATGATGAGCACCAGTTTCGAACGGTCCGCCAACCCGCTGGACGTGCTGGAGCAGATCGCCAGCGCCAACGACTGGGCGTTCGACCGTCGTGGCGATTCCGAGATGGCGGCCGAGGCGCCGGGCAAGTGGTGCGACTACGGGCTGTATTTCAACTGGTCGAACGAAATCAGCGCCATGCACTTCACCTGCGCGTTCGACCTGAAGGTGCCCGAGAAGTGCCGCGGGGCCTTGTACGAACTGCTGGCACTGGCCAACGAACGGCTGTGGATCGGCCATTTCGGCATGGACAGCGACGATGGCATGCCGGTGTTCCGCCACTCCATGCTGTTGCGCGGGGCGCCGGGCGCCTCCAGCGAGAGCCTGGAGGACATGGTGGACATCGCCATCACCGAGTGCGAGCGCTTCTTTCCCGCCTTCCAGTTTGTCCTCTGGGGTGGCAAGACTCCGGCCGACGCGCTGGCCGCCGCCATGCTGGAGTGCGCCGGCGAAGCCTGAACTGGTGAGCAAACTGTTGTGAACACTCAGACCATTCCCCCCATCCTGCTGGTCGGCCTCGGCAAGATGGGCGGCGCCATGCTGGCGGGCTGGCGCGAACGCGGCCTCGCCGGCGCGGTCGCGGTCGATCCGGCGCTGCCCGCCGCGCCGGGGCCCGAGGTGACGGTGGTGGCGGATGCCGCCGCCATCCCCCCCGGCTTCGCACCGGCGGCGGTGGTGCTTGCGGTGAAACCCCAGAACGCCGCGGCGGCGCTGCCGCACTACGCCCGGTTCGCCCCCGGCGCGGTTTTTCTGTCCATCATGGCCGGGCGCACCATCGCCGGCCTGCATGATCTGCTCGGCCCGCCGGCCGCGGTGGTGCGCGCCATACCCAACACGCCGGCCGCGGTGCGCCAGAGCATGACGGTGGCCTGCGCGGGTGCTGGGGTTTCCGCCGCGCAGTGGGGGCTGTGCGACACGCTGCTCGCCGCCATCGGGACCGTCGCCTGGGTCGAGGACGAGGGACTGATCGATGCGGTCACCGCCGTCTCCGGCGGCGGCCCGGCCTATGTGTTCCTGCTCGCCGAACTGCTCGAGCGCGCGGCAATCGAGCAGGGCATCCCCGCCGAACTTGCTGGCCTGATGGCGCGCCAGACCGTCGCCGGCTCCGGCGCCCTGCTGGCCGCCAGCTCCGAGGACGCCGCCGCCTTGCGGCGCGCCGTCACCAGCCCGAAGGGCACCACCGAACGGGCGCTGGCGGTGTTGATGGAGGAGCAGGCCTGGCCGGCGCTGATGTCGCGCGCCATCGCCGCCGCCACCGCCCGCTCACGCGAACTGGCGGGCTGAACCGGTTTGAACACCATGGACAACGCCGAATTCGACGCCGCGTTGGTGGCCAGTGCCTTTTCGCTCGCCGCCGAGCGCGGCTGGTCCGGGGTCAGCGTGGCGCAGGCCGCGCGCGACGCCGGCCTGCCGCTGGACCGGGCGCGTCGCAGCTTCCCGGGGCGCTGCGCGGTGCTGCTGCGGTTCGGTGGCCTGGCCGACCAGGCCGCGCTGTCCGGCGCCGCCGACGAGGGATCGCATCGCGACCGCCTGTTCGACATCCTGATGCGCCGGATAGACTTCCTGCAGCGCCATCGCGCCGGGGTGCTGGCGTTGATGCGCGCCCTGCCGGCCGACCCGGCGACCGCGCTCGCGCTGGCCGCCGCCAGCCTGTGCAGCATGGGCTGGATGCTGGAGGGCGCGGGCATCGCCGCGCACGGGCTGCGCGGACGCCTGCGCCGCAAGGCGTTGCTGGCGGTCTGGCTGTGGACGCTGCGCGCCTGGCAGCGCGACGAGAGCGAGGATTTGTCTGCCACCATGGCGGCGCTGGACCAGGCGCTGTCACGCGCCGACGCGGCGGAAAACTGGCTGCACCGCCGCCACGACGCGCCCGCCGAACCGCCGCCGCCGGAACCGCCGCAACAGCCGGAACCGCCGGCCTCCCCACCGGTCTGACGCCGCGCGGGGATGACATTGAGTCGCCCGCCACGCTCGCCTAAATCCCCACCATCCCGCACGGTCAAGGCGCGGGGAAGCGCCACGCCGGTCAGAGAGGCGGCACGGACCCACCAACAACAGGAGCCGAAGATGGCGAGCAAGACCACCAGCAAGACGGGCGGCGATACCCCTTTCTCCGAGGCTGTGCAGCAGGCACAGAGCGCCGCGGAGGACTTCAACCGGATGTTTGCCGACCTGAAGCTGCCCGCCGCGCCGGACATGGAGGCGCTGCTGGGCGCCTACAAGCGCAACATGGACACGCTGGCGTCGGCCAACCGCATCGCCCTGGAAGGCGCCCAGGCCGTTGCCAGGCGGCAGATGGAAATCATGCAGCAGACCATGGCCGAACTGGGCGAAACCATGCGCGCGCTGGCCGCCTCGGACGAGGCGCCGCAGGCCAAGGCCGCCCGGCAGGCCGAGTCGCTCAAGCGCGCCTACGAGCACGCGGTATCCAATACCCGCGAACTCAGCGAACTGATCCAGCACGCCAGCGGCGAAGCGTTGGCATTGCTCAACAAGCGTTTTGTTGAAGCAATGGACGAGGTGAAGGCGCTGGCCGCAAAAGCCGGGTCCCACACGCCCTGAGCCGTCGTTCGGCTGATCGCGGCTTTGCCGCTGCGTCGGCGCTGGCCGGGTTGGCGATCGGGGATCGCGTCAGTGAACGAACCGCCCTATACCACGGCCTGCTCACCCCGCGGGAGGACTGCCGCGCGTGATATCGGACGCACAGCCCCTCACCCCGGGCGGAACCTCGCTCCACTGGTGAACTGAATCGAATGGGTTCCAGGCCACTGACGCTCGACCGGGCCAAGGGGTGGAGTCCCTGGCTTTTTTCCATGCTTGTCATGCTGACGGCTGTGCGCCTCGCGGTCGCCGGATCGACCCCCCTGGCCCCCGACGAGGCCTACTACTGGGTGTGGTCAAAGGCGTTGGCCTTTGGCTACCCCGATCACCCGCCCATGGTGGCGCTGTGGATCCGCGTCGGCACGGCGCTGCTGGGCGACACCGAGCTGGGCGTGCGTCTGCTCGGCCCGCTGGCGACCGCGGTGGGCACCGTGCTGCTGTGGCGTGCCGCGGAGGATTTGCTGCCGGGTCGCCGAGCCGGCCTGCCGGCCGCGGTGTTGGTCAACGCCACGCTGCTGTTCGGCGTGGGCTCGGTTACCATGACGCCCGACACCCCGCTGCTGTTCTTCTGGACGGTTTCCCTGTTCGGACTCGGACGCCTGCTCGCCACCGGGCGGGCCGGTTGGTGGGGGTTGGCCGGAGCGGCGGCCGGGTTGGCGATGGCGAGCAAATACACCGCGGTGTTACTGGCTCCGGCGGTGCTGGTCTGGCTGCTGGCGGTGCCGTCGCTGCGGCCCTGGCTGCGCCGACCCGCCCCCTGGCTCGGCGGGCTGGCGGCACTGGCGGTGTTCGCCCCGGTGCTGGAGTGGAACGCCACCCATGACTGGGTGAGCTTTGCCCGTCAGGGCGGCCGGGTGGGCGACTGGCAACCCAGCCGGGCGCTGCAGTTCCTCGGCGAGTTGCTGGGCGGGCAGATCGGCCTGGCCACGCCGCTGCTGGCAGTGATGTTCGGCGCGGGTTTCGTCGCCGCGCTCCGCCGGGCGCGCAAGCGCGATCCGGGCTGGACGCTGCTGGCGGCGTTGCTGACGGTGCCCTCGCTGGTGTTCCTGGAGCACGCGCTGGGCGACCGGGTTCAGGCCAACTGGCCGTCATTGCTCTATCCGCAAGCGGCGATTGCCGCGGCCGGGCTGGCCGGGGGCTGGCGCCGGCTGCGCGCGCCGGCCGCGGGGCTTGGCTTCCTGCTGACCGGTCTGGTGTGGACGCAGGCGATCTGGGCGCCGGTCCGCCTGCCCGTTGCCTGGGACATCACCCTGCTGCGCCTGGCGGGTTGGGACAGCATGGCTTGGGATATCGCGGTGACAGCGCGGGCCGAGGGCGCCGACTATGTGGTGGCGGACAATTACGGCCAGGCCGCGGAGCTGGCCTGGCACCTGCCGCCCGGCATTGCTGTCCTCGCGCGGGACGCGCGCTGGCGCTGGTTCGACTTGCCGGACGCGATGGGTTTCGTGGCGGGGCGGACAGGATTGATGGCGCGCAGCGACCGCCTGACCGACCAGCCGCCCATGGCGGACTTCGAACATCTCGAGTGGATCGGCGTGGTCGACCGGGGGCGCGGCGGGATGGTGGCCGAACGGGTCCGCCTCTATCGCGTGGTCGGCCGCGAGGGGTCCGAGCCGATCGTGTTCATGCCCCGTCCGCACCGCCCGATGGCGTCTCCATCGCCGAACGAAACGGTCCCGCCGGCAATGCCGCCGCCCGCGAAGGGTGGATGAAGAAATAGTCGTCCCAGGGGCCCTGGGTGATCTGTTCCGAGGCGATCAGCCGGTTCTCCCGGACCTGGAACATCCGATAGCCGCGCGTCAGAAGCCAGTCGCGGACGTTCTCCGCCGAGCTGTCAAAGCCGGTCCGCAGGGCGCCGGGGTGGATCTCGATCAGCATGTTCGGCCGATCCCGTTCGATCATGGCACGCCCCCCCGCCAACACCTTGCCCTCGGCGCCTTCGACGTCACAGCGGATGAAGTCCACGCGATCGAGATGCTGCGCCGCGCAGAACCCGTCCAGCGCCACCGCATGCGCGGGTTGATGGCGGACCCCGATCGACCGGATGTCATCGCGCCGGATCGGGCCGGCGGGGTCCTTGTCGATCATCGCGTACGAACGTCCGAGCCGGCCGTTCACCTTCACCGGCGTCACGAGGCTGATGTCTTCCTCGACGTCCGAGACGGCGACGTTGAACTGCCGCAGGTTGCGCAGCCCATGCATCGCGACGACGTTGCACAGGACCGCAAAGCCGAATTCAGCGGGCTCGAAGGCATAAATCGTGCCTTGGTGGGCAAGGCGCGACATGACGAAAGAATGGCGTCCGTCGCTCGCGCCGACGTGCAGACATATATTGGCTGGACCAATCACATATTTCAGAAATGACGTCTCACGTTCGAAGCCCTGACCAAGGATGTTGGACAGGAAGACTTTGGCGGACAGATGAAGGACGCTTGGACTGAACCTCACAGACCTCCTTTTCATGCCGTCACTCCGAGCCTTGACCGCCGCGCCCCTCGCGCCCGATTGATACGTTTCTCCCGTTCGCGCCTCAACCGCGTTACGCCGGCAGCAGCACCCGCGCGCGCAGCCCGCCGAGCGGGCTGTCCTCCAGCGTGATATCGCCGCCATGTGCCCGCACGATGTCGCGTGCAATGGTCAATCCCAGCCCCATGCCGCCGGTCGTGCTGCTCTCGAACGGCCGGAATACGCCCTCACGCCGGTCGGGCGGGATACCGGGCCCGTCATCGTCCACCGTCACCTGCACGCTGCGCGCGCCGGTTGGCGCCGCCGCGAGCGCCACGTGGCGGGCATGGCGGCGGGCATTGTCCACCAGATTGGTGATCGCCCGGCGGACCGCATCGGGGCGCAGCCGCACGGTCAGCTCCACGGGAGCCTCCAGGGTCACCTCCGCCCCGGCCCGCCGTGCCGCCGCCGCCACATCCTCCAACAGCTGGGCCAGGTCCACCGGACGTACCTGTTCGCTGCCCTCGCCGCGCGCGAACGCCAGGTAGCCGCGGATCATCCTCTCCATCTCCTCGACGTCCGCGGTCATATCGGCGACATCGTCGCGCAGGTCCTCGCGCGCCGGCAGCATGGCCAGCGCCAGCCGCAATCGCGTCAGCGGGGTGCGCAGGTCGTGCGACACGCCCGCCAGCATTTCGGTGCGCTGCTGAAGGAAACGCCGGATGCGCTCCTGCATGCGGTTGAAGGCGGCGCCGGCCTGGCGCACCTCGGTCGCGCCTTCCAGGCGGATCGGTTCGGTATCGCGGCCGATGCCGAACGCCTCGGCCGCCGCCGCCAACCGGCGGATGGCCCGCACCTGGTTGCGCATGAACAGCGCCGCGATGATGAACAGCAGCAGCGCCGAGCCCACCAGCCAGATGACGAACAGGTAGATCGTGTCGGTGTACAGGCGTTTGCGCGGCGCCTGCACGTCCAGCACCGAATCGGCCAGTTGGATGCGGATCAGCACGGAGACCGGGTCGGACGCCCAATCCACCGTGAACGGCCGCCGCACCTGCGCGCGCAGCGCATCGGCGAGGTCCTTGTCCACCGGTCCGATCAGCGTCGTACGGCGACCCGTCCGCAGTTTCGCGTCCGGCTCCAGCCGCATCGCCATTTGCCATTGCCGCCGGGCGTTATCCAGCACCCAGGTCCGGTCGGCGTCGTCGGGATAACGGTTCAGCAGGTCCACCGTCATCGCGACCTCGCCGGCGATCGCCAGCGTGAAGCGGCGCGAAATGATGTCGAGGTGGTTGCCATAGAAGATCTGCAGCGCCACCGCCTGCACCGCGACCAACGGCACCAGGATCATCAGCAGGCTGCGCCACAGCAGCGAGCGCGGAAACAGCCGCTTGACCAGATACATCTTGGGAATGCGCACCCGCATCGGGCGGCCTAGCGGCCCGGCTTCAGCACATAGCCCCGGCCACGCACGGTATGCAGGAACCGCGGTTCGCGCGGATCGGCCTCCAGCTTGCGCCGCAGTCGCGTCACCATGACGTCGATCGCCCGCTCACCGGTTTCGTCCATGGTCAGCGCGGCGACGATCTCCTCGCGCGACAGCACCTCGTTCGGCTTGCGCGCCAGCACGGTCAGCAGCGCCGCCTCGCCGCCGGTCAGGCGAACGACGCCGTCCGGTCCGGTCAACTCGCCGCGCAGCGGATCGAATTCCAGCGGTCCCAGCGGCAGCGGGCCGGTCGGCGTGCCCGGCGCGGGCGGGGGGGGGACGATGCGGCGCAGACGTGCGCGGATGCGCAGCAGCAGTTCCTTCGGGTCGAACGGCTTGGGCAGGTAGTCGTCGGCCCCTGCCTCGAAGCCGGCGATGCGGTCCTCCGGCGCGCCGCGCGCCGTCAACAGCAGCACCGGCACCTCGGCATTGTCGCGACGCAGCGACACCATCAGTTCCAACCCGCTTTCGCCCGGCATCATGACGTCCAGCACCATCAACTCGGGCTGCAGGAAGCGCAACTTCTCACGGGCCTCGGCGGCATTGGCGGCGGTGGTAACGCGGAAGCCATTCTCGGCCAGATAGCGCGATAGCAACGTGCGCAGGCGGTCGTCATCGTCCACGACCAGGATCGTTGCCTCATCCGACATCTGCCTCTCCCGTTCGGGCCGGCCGCGCACGACCCTGCCCGGCCCGGTCCATGTAG
>Ga0181535_10006702_pt1 | contig 11783 bp, 7 predicted proteins | sample PEATcosm2014_Bin_44_FD_119774 | JGI IMG/M metagenome (GOLD analysis project Ga0181535, IMG submission 119774) | Peatland microbial communities from MTU Mesocosm Facility, Houghton, MI, USA - PEATcosm2014_Bin17_30_metaG | ecosystem: Environmental > Terrestrial > Soil > Wetlands > Peat | place...
CACCGTCACCTCGCCGCGAACGCCCTCCTGCCGAAGCCTGGTCGCGTGGAGCTCGGACAGGCAGAATGCCGTCTGGCGCAGGCGGGCGCAGCGATGCTGCACGGCGATCCCGATCCAGCCCGCTGCGCCGAGGTAGCTGCGCCAGTATTCGTTGGACCAGACCTCGAGCCAGTCGACGATCAGGGCGTAGCCGCCGAACGGGCGGACCAGCGCGGCGGCGAGCAGCGAGAAGTACGGGAACGACGACGTGTGGACGACGTCGTAGCGGCGTCCGTGGCGCACGAGGTGCCACAGCGCGGCGCAACCGAAGCAGAGTGCCTGCGTGATGCGCCGGCGGCCGCTCTCGGTGTACAGCCCCATGCGCGGCCCGATCGCGACGACGCGCACGCCGGCAACGTTGGGGCGCTCGCCGCGCGGCCACTGGCGCATCGTGGCGTAGGTCACCTCGTGACCCTCGGCGGCCAGGCGTTCCGCCAGGTTGCGGTACCAGCGTTCGCCGCCGCCGACGGTGTTCGGGAACAGGCAGTCGTAGAGCACGCAGATACGCACGTCTGCACCAGCATCACAGACTTGATCTAGACTCGATTGGCTGTGCGCCGCGTAACAGGTCTCGCGCGCCGGACGCCACGACACGTCAAGTGAGCACACTCCAGCAGATACCGGCGGCGTCAGATCAGGAGGTGACGCCGCTCGTCTCGGTCGTGATTCCGTGTCTCAACGAGGCCGGGAACATCGAGCGCTGCGTCACCGATGCGCTGGCCGCGCTCCAGCGCGGCGGGCTGGTCGGCGAGGTGATCGTCGTCGACAACGGCTCCGAGGACAACAGCGCCGAGCTGGCGGCCGCCGCCGGCGCGCGGGTCGTTGAGGAGCCCCGCCGCGGTTACGGCAGCGCCTACCTCGCGGGTTTCGCCGCCGCGCGCGGGGACTACATCGTGATGGTCGACGCCGACCTCACCTACGACTTCGGCGAGATCCCGCAGTTCGTCGCGAGCCTCAACGCCGGCGCGCAGCTCGTGATGGGCAACCGCATGGACAACATCAAGCCGGGTGCGATGCCGTGGCTTCACCGCTACGTCGGCAACCCGGTGCTGACCGGCCTGCTCAATCTGTTCTTCCGCACCGGCGTGCGCGACGCCCACTGTGGCATGCGCGCGCTGCGCCGTGACGTGCTGGACAAGCTCGACCTGCGCACGACCGGCATGGAGTTCGCGTCCGAGATGGTGATCCGCGCTTCCAAGCAGCAGCTCGCGATCGTGGAGGTCGACATCGAGTACCACCCGCGCGGCGGCGAGTCGAAGCTCTCCAGCTTCCGCGACGGCTGGCGGCATCTGCGCTTCCTGCTCGTGCACAGCCCCACCTACCTTTTCATCCTGCCGGGCGCGGTGCTGGCGGCCCTCGGCACGCTGATCTCGATCACCGTGCTGGCCAACTTCGACATCCTCGGACGTAACTGGGACATCCACGCCCTGATCGGCGGGGCGCTGTTCACGATCATCGGCACACAGGTGCTCGCCCTGGGCCTTTGCGCGCACGCCTACGGCACCTACTTCATGGGTGAGAAGGACGCCTGGTTCGATGCGATGCGCGCGCGCTTCCGGCTCGAGCACGGTCTCGCGCTCGGCGGCACGATCATGGTTGCGGGTTTCGTCATGGCGCTGGTGATCGTGATCCAGTGGATCGAGCACGGCTTCGGCAAGCTCGGCCAGAACAATCTCGCGATCGTTGCGTTTGAGCTTCTCATCGTCGGCCTGCAGATCTTCTTCTCGTCGTTCCTGCTCTCCATCCTCGGTCTGCGCCGCCGCTGAGGATGCGGCGTGCCCACGGGATCCTGGCGGCCGTATTCGCCGGCGACCGTCGCGTCTGGCGCACCACCGCGATCGTGGCGGTGCCGTTCGTTGCGCTCGTCGCGTACTACTGCCTGCGCCCGAACCCCTACTACACGGGCACCAACAGCGTCGAGGACTACACCTACGTCGCTCCGACGCCGCCGCATGCCCGTGTCTGCGTGCCGGACATCGAGTTGCCCGCCGGCACGGGCATCGTGCAGCTGCGGCTCATCTCGCAGACGCCGGCGCGCCCGCAGCTTCGGCTGACTCTGCACCTCGGTTCGAGCACGATCCACTCGACGCTGCCCCCGGAGAACGTCTCGTCGACGCGCATCAGCAACGCCGACTTCCCGATTCCGACGACGCCCGCCCGTCCCGCGGTTCGTTCCGGTTCGCTGTGCGTCACCGCCGGGGGCACCCTGCTCGTCAACTGGGGTGGAACACCGCTGCCGGTGCCCCCGGCCTCGCCGCCGACGCTCAACGGAACGCCGCTCGCCGCGCAGATCGCGCTCTGGTACCTGCCGCCGGCGGGCAGGGAGAAGAGCTACCTCGACCAGGCCGGCGCGATCTTCGATCGCGCGGCGCTGTTTCGGCCGGGCATCGTCGGCGCGTGGACCTACCCGGTGCTGCTGTTCGTGGTCCTGCCGCTGCTCGCGCTGCTGGCGGTGCGCTGCCTCGCGCTCGCCGTGGCCGGCCGAACCAGGCGCCTCGCGGCCTGGCTGTTCGTCATCGCGGCGGTCAACGCGTGCTGCTGGGCGCTGATCACGCCGGCGTTCCAGGCGCCCGACGAGGTCGACCACTTCGCCTACGTTCAGTCGGTGGTGGAGCGCGGTGAGGGTCCCAGCCAGAGCGCAGCCTCGCCGCAGGAGCGCTGGTCGAGCCAGGAGAACCTGGCGCTGACGGACATGAGCTTCTTCACCGACCACCAGGTCGGCGACACCGAGATGCCATGGCTCGCCTCCGAGCAGAAGGCCTACGAGACGCAGGCGGCCAGCAGCGATCCTCCCAAGAACAACGGCGGCGGCTACACGACATCCGCCGTGCACGGGCCGATCTACTACCTCGCGCTCGCGCCCGCTTACATCGTCACGCGGGGCGGCTCGATCTTCTCCCAGCTGACACTGATGCGCTTCACATCGGCGCTGATCGGCGCGTTGACCGTGCTCTTCACCTTCCTCCTTGCGCGCGAGCTCGCACCGGGCCGCCCCTGGCTGGCGGTGCTCGCCGCGCTGCTCGTCACCTACGAGCCGATGTACGGCTTCATCTCCGGGGCCGTCAACAACGACGTGGGCGTGAACGCCGGAGCCGCGGCATTGGAGTTACTGCTGATACGCATGCTGCGACGAGGCATAACCATCCCCTGGGGTGCGCTCACGGGGGCGCTCCTGATCGCGCTGCCGATCATCAAGGGAACCGGGTTGTCACTGTACCCCGTGGCCGCACTGGTGTTCCTCGCGACGCTCTGGCGCCACCACAGCCGCGCGCAGCTGGTCGCCTGGGTCGCGCTCGCGGTCGGGGCACTGTGTGTCGGTGAGATCTCCGCGCACCTGTTCAGCCTGCTGCAGGCGCAGTCGGCGGTCACCGGGTCGACTGTTATCAGCCACAACGCGTCCGTCGTCACGGGGCCGCTGAACGACATCGGGGGTTATCTGTCCTATCTCTGGCAGGCGCTGCTGCCGCGGCTCTCGTTCCTCACGCCCCATTTCCCACCGGGCCCCACGCCGTTCTACGTGATCTTCATCCAGCGCGGCTGGGGCGCGTTCGGCTGGTACGACGTCTTCTTCCCGGGCCGGGTGTACAGCATCATCGAGGATGCGACGTGGGTGACCGTCGGGCTTGCCGTCATCGCGGTCGTACGCGAATGGAGGTGGCTGCGGTCCCACTGGCTCGAGGCGCTCGCGCTGCTGGCGATGCCGGTCTGCGTGATCGCGGGCTTCGAGGCCGCCTACTACACCCCGACGCCCAGACCGTTGATCGCCGAGTTCGGCCGCTACGCATTTCCCGCGATCGGCCCGCTGGCGTTGCTGGTCGTGGGAGCGCTGCACGTGTTCGGCCGCCGCCACATGCTGAAGGCGGGGATCGTGCTGATGGTTGCGATGGCGGCGTTGAGCTATGCCGCGCAGCTGCTGACACTAACCTCCTTCTACACGTGACCTTCGTGCAATGACGCCGATCGAGGGTGCAACGACCGCCGGCGCGGTCGTCACCGTGGCGATCCCGGTGCTCAACGGCGGTGAGCTGTTCGCACGCGCGCTGGCGGCGATCCGCAACCAGGTCGTCGCGGCCGAGCTCGAGCTCGTCGTGTCCGACTCGGGCTCAACCGACGGCTCGCGCGAACGCGCGTACGAGTACGGTGCCCGCGTGCTGGAGATCGCCCGCTCCGACTTCAACCATGGTGCGACGCGCAACCTGCTGATGGACGCGGCTCGGGGAAGCCACGTCGCACTGCTCACCCAGGACGCCGAGCCGGCCGACGAGCACTGGCTTGCGCGGCTGCTCGCCGGCTTCGACGAGGGCGACGACGTCGCGCTCGTCTATGGGCGCTACCTGCCGCGCCCGGACGCCTCGCCGGCGGTGCGCCGCGAGCTCGAGCGCTGGTTCGGGTCGCTCGCTCCCGGCGTCGAGCGCCTGGCGGCGGGCGAACGTGCGCTGCCGGCACACGAGCTGATGGGCCGGCGTGGCTTCTTCAGCGACGCGAACGCCTGCATCGCCCGTGCCGCCTGGGAGCGCGTGCCGTTCCGCGCGATTGCATACGCGGAGGACCGCGCGCTGGCGCTCGACATGCTGCGCGCCGGCTACGCAAAGGTCTACGAGCCGCGGGCCGCCGTGCTGCACTCGCACGAGTACGGGCCCCGGCAGCGCTTTCGCCGCACGTTCGACGAGTGGCGCGGCCTCCACGACGTCTACGGCTGGCGCGAGCCGGCGACGCCCGCTCGCCTGATCTCACGGCTGCGCGGCGAGCTCGGGCCGCTGCGGCGCGAGCACGCTGGCCTCGCCACGCTGACGCGCGCCGGCGCTGACGAGCTGATCCGCTTCGCCGGTGCAGTGCTCGGCTCACGCGGCGCGCGCCTGCCGGCGGCGCTGCAACGCCGCCTCTCGCTCGAGGGACAGGTCAGCGACTCGGTGCGCGGACGGGCGGCGCCGTGAGCGACGACCCGAACCGCCCGGCCGCCGAACCGCAGCCGGACGCCGTCGCCCCGGCGCCGGCCGAGGAGCTGCCTGCGCGCGGCCGCGTCGCGACGCTCTGGCGGCGCATCGCGCTCACCTGGCGCTACCACGGCCCCTGGAGCGTCGCCTTTCGGATCGTCACCTTCCCGCTGCGCTACACGCCGCTGCGCGACCGGCTCGGCGTGCCGAGGCTGATCGACCCGACCGCCTACCAGGCACAGCGCTGGTACCGCGTGCACGGGGAGCCGGTGGCGATCGTCATCCCGAGTTACCGCGACGCCGAGGCTGTCCGCGCGCTGGTGCGCTCGATCAGGGCGACGACACCGGCCGATCGGGTGCGGATCATCGTCGCCGACGACGCGAGCGGCCCCGAGCACCTCGCGGAGCTGCACGCGATCGCGGGCATCGAGATCGTCGAGGGCGAGCGCAACGCCGGCTTCGCCGCCAACGTCAACCGTGGTCTGCGCGCGGCCGGCGACGAGCTCGACGTCGTGATCCTGAACTCCGACGTGATCGCCCGCCGCCACTGGCTCGCGACGTTGCAGTACAGCTCACGCGAGGCGGACTACGTGGGCATCGTCGGCGCCAAGCTGCTCTACCCCGACGGCAAGATCCAGTTCGCGGGCACGGTGCGAAACCTCGGCGCGCCGCAGTGGTTCGACCATCGCTACCGCTTCAAGCCCGCCGGCTTCGGCCCGTCGACGATCGCTCAGCCCGTGCTCGCCGTGACCGGCGCGTGCATGTACCTGCGCCGGTCGCTGATCGACGAGATCGGCGAATTCGACGAGCGCTACCCGATGGCCTATGAGGACGTCGACTACTGCCTGCGCTGCTGGCAGTCCGGTCACCGCGTCACGCTCGCGCCCGCGGCGGTGCTCACCCACCACGAGTCGATCACGCGCGGGACCGACCTCGGTCAGCGCGAGCGTGAATCGCAGCACCAGTTCTGGGCGCGCTGGGGCGAGTTCCTCGACGCCCGCCCGGTGCGCACGCGCGAGGGCCGCCTGCGTGTCGTCTACGTGACCGAGGACACCGGCATCGGCGGCGGCCACCGCGACATCTTCGAGCACCTCAACGGGCTCGCCGACCGCGGCCACGAGGTGGCCCTGTACAGCCTGGCCGGCGCGCCCGACTGGTTCGACCTGCGCGTGCCGGTGCACACATTCGAGGACTACAGCGAACTGGTCGACGCGCTCGGCCCGCTCGACGCGATCAAGGTCGCGACGTGGTGGAACACGGCCGCGCCGGTCTGGCTGGCGAGCACGCTGCACGGCATCCCCGTCTATTTCGTGCAGGACATCGAGACGAGCTACTACCCCGATGACGAGTATGTGCGCAACTGCGTCCTCGCCTCCTACCGGCACGAGTTTCACTACATGACGATCTCGAGCTGGAACCGCGACCGCCTGCGCGAGCTGGGCCTCGACGCGGAGCTGATCGCGCCCGGGATCGACCTCGGCAACTTCCGCCCTCGCCCGGACGTCCCCCGGCGCCGCGACATGCTGCTGGCACTCGGGCGCAGCAACCCGCTGAAGAACCTCCCGCTCACGCTCGACGCCTGGCGTGCCCTGCCGGCGCCGCGGCCGCAGTTGCGCCTGTTCGGCATCGAGCCGGAGCTGGCTGAGGGGACGCCGGGGATCGTCTACGAAGAGGCCCCGTCCGACGCACGCGTCAACGAGCTGATGTGCGAGGCCACGATCTTCGTCCAGACCTCGACCCACGAGGGCTTCTGCCTGCCGGCGCTCGAGGCGATGGCGACCGGAGCGGCCGTGGTCGCCACCGACGCCCATGGCAACCGCGACTTCTGCGTGGACGGCGAAAACTGCCTTATGCCGGCAAGCCGGACCGATGACGTCCGTGCCGCGATCGAGAGGCTGCTGGCCGACCCGGGCCTCTGCGAGCGGCTGGGGCGCGCCGGCATGCAGACCGCGGCGGACTATGCCTGGGAGCGCCGCCTGGACGCGCTCGAGCGCTTCCTGGAGGATGTCGCGACGCCGAAGCTCGTGGACATGGACGCGATCGAGGCGGCGGCGGCGGCCGCAGCGGCCGCCGCCGAGGCGGGCTGAGGCGGCCGCGGCGCGGGCGCTCAGAGGTTCTCGGAGATCCTGGGCGCCTCGTGGCGGAAGACGAGGACGCCGAGCGCGAAGACGACCAGGATGATCCCGACCGGGATCATCGCGTACTCCCAGCCACCGAGCGCGAAGTTGGCGGAGGGGTTGGCGCCGAGGCCGCCGCCGACGAGTGCATGGCGCGCCTGCGCGATCAGCGCCGCGATCGGGTTGGTCATCAGGAAATGGCCGATGAAGTGCAGGTGGAGGTTGTCGCCGATCGGCGCCGAGCTGGCCTTGCAGAGCTTGCCGTAGGCGTTCAGGAAGACGTCTCGCGTGCTGTTGAACACGCAGCCCTTGGCGGCGTAGCTCGTGGTGCTGTGGTTGTAGTAGAAGACGGGGTAGATGATCGGGGAGGCGTAGAAGAGCAGCTGCGAGATGACGTCCCAGATCGGCTGGATGTCGCGGGCGCGCACGTAGAGCACCGACAGCAGCATCCCGATCCCGGAGGCGAGGATCGCCAGCAGCGCGATCACGGGGATCAGCTCGAGCCACGCGAGCGTGGGCGTGACCCCGCTCGCGAGCGCGAGCACGAAGATCGGGACGAGGTTGGTGGCCAGCTGGAAGAGCGCGGTCAGCGTGACCGCCAGCGGCACCACCAGGCGCGGGAAGCGCATCTTTCGCAGCAGCCCCTCGCGCGACAGCATCGACTGCACCGAACCGGTGGTCGCCTGCAGGAAGAAGGTCCACAGGATGATCGCGAGCAGCAGCTCGACGCTGTAGTCGTGCACGCCGGAGCCGACGTGGAAGATGTTGGTGAAGACGAAGTAGAGGACGCCGAAGAACAGCAGCGGGCGCATCAGCGACCAGAAGTAGCCCAGGATCGAGTTGAAGTAGGTCAGCTTGAAGTCGGTCGACGCGAGCGTGTAGGTCAGGCTGAGGAACCGCCGCAGGTCGTCGCCGAACGCGTTCGGGCCGTAGCGGCGGGGTTCCGCGTAGTCGTTCGTGCTCATTGGCGCTCGATCTCGAAGGCGTGCGGGAGGTCGACGACGCCGGTCGTGAAGCGCCCGCCGTGGACCACGACGGTGGCGAGGTCGGCGCGCAGGTCGATCGTGTCGGAGCCCAGGCCGGCGCGGGCGATCGACGCCGTGACGGCGTAGCTGGACGGCGTGAACCAGTTCTCGAGCTTCAGCTTCAACGTCGCAACCTCTCCCGCGGCGAAATGTCCGGTCGGGCCCAGCGACCACTCGGTCGTCGTGGCGAAGACCGTCGCCCCGGCGGTGTTGCGGATCGTCACGCCGAAGCTCGGGTCGTCGAGCGCCGTGTTGAAGCGCACCTGCACGCCGACCGCGAGCGCGTCGCGGTACCCGATCGACGCGATCCGTGCGCCCGAGGCATCCTCGAACCACGCGTCGACCACGTCCGCGTCGCGGTAGCCGCCGCGCCGCTCGCCGTCGGGGCCCTCGCCCGCCGCCGGTTCGTGGATCGTGCGCCCGAAGTTCAGCTCGTTGTAACGGTGGGCGACCTCCGCCGGGTCCCCGATCGCGACCATGCGGCCCTTCTCGAGCAGCATCGCGCGGTCGCAGAAGCGCTGGATCGCTCCCATGTCGTGGGTCACGAAGAGGATCGTGCGGCCCTCCTGCTTGAGCCGCCGGAACTCCTCGAAGCACTTCTGCTGAAAGCTCGCGTCGCCGACCGCGAGCACCTCATCGATCAGCAGCACGTCCGCGTCCACCTGGATCGCGACGGAGAACGCGAGCCGCACCGACATGCCCGAGGAGTAGTTCTTCAGCCGCATGTCGAGGAACTCCTCGAGCTCGGCGAAGGCGATGATCGAGTCGAAGCGCGCCTTCGCCTCCTTGCGCGTGAGGCCGAGCACGAGCGCGTTCAGGATCACGTTGTCGCGCGCCGTGAGGTCGACGTTGAAGCCGACGCCCAGCTCGATGAACGGCGACAGCCGTCCGCGCACATCCATCCGACCGGCGTCGATCCCGTAGATCCCCGCGAGGCACTTCAGCAGCGTGCTCTTGCCGCTGCCGTTGCGGCCGATGATGCCGAAGAACTCGCCCTGCGCGATGTCGACACTGACGTTGTCGACCGCCTGCAGCAGGTCGAACGTGCGGGCCTGGAACGGGTGCAGGGCGCGCTCCTTGAGCGTGTGGTACTGGCGGTGGTGGAGCTTGAAGGCCTTGCTCGCGCCCTGGATCGAGACGGCCGGTAGCAGGCCTCGGCCGCCGGGGGCTGCGGGCGTGGATGGGGCTGTGGTGATCGTCACGCTCGGAAGGTCACGGCGGAGGCTGTCAGGTCCCTGGCAGGCGCCGGGGCAGCCTGACGCCTGCGGCCCGAACCTGCGTGCACTCTACAACGCCTCCGGGCCGCCACAGTCGCGCGCGGCCGGCCGCGGGCGGCGGGCCGGTCGCTATCGTGACCGCGCATGGAGGTGCTCGAAACCACGCTGGCCGACGCCAAACTGGTCGTGCCGACCGTGCATCAGGACCAGCGTGGCTTCTTCTGCGAGGTCTACCGCCGCGACCGCTTCGACGCGGTCGGGATCGTCGCCGACTTCGTCCAGGACAACCACTCGCGATCGTCGCGTGGCGTGCTGCGGGGGATGCACCTGCAGATCGGCGCGGGCATCGCCAAGCTCATTCGCTGCGCCCGCGGCGAGATTCTCGACGTGATCGTCGACGTTCGCGCCGACTCGCCGACCTACCGCCGCTGGCAGGCCTTCACGCTCGACGACCGCTCGCACCACCAGCTGTTCGTGCCGGTCGGATTCGCCCACGGCTTCTGCACGCTGAGCGACGTCGCCGACGTCGTCTACAGCCAGAGCGGCTACTACGAGCCGGCGCTCGAGCGCACGATCGCCTACGACGACCCCGAACTCGCGATCGAGTGGCCTGCCGGCATCGAGTTCATCGTCTCCGAGCGCGACGCGAACGCGCGCAGCCTGCGCGAGCAGGCCGGCGAGCTGCGGTTCGGTCCGAGCTCCTGAACGCAGGGGACACGTCCGGCGGCCGTCCGGCCGCCGCCCCCTGAGCGCCTATGCTTCTGCGACGTGAGCGTTCGCGCGCTGCGATCCAGCGACGAGATCGGCGATGGTCGCGGAGCCCCGGTGGCGCTCGTGACGGCCGCCGGTTCGCGCAGCGCGCTCGAAGCGACGCTGCGTGCGCTGGTCGCCCACACCGACGCCGGCGTGCCGCTCGTCGTCGGCTGCGCCGGCGATCGCGCCGGCGAGCTCGGCGGCCTCGAACTCGACGGTGAGGTCGCGCTGCTCGCACTCGACGGCGCCGGCGGGCTCGCCGCCGCGATCGCGGCCGTCCACGCGCGCGCGCCCCAGGCCGATCTCGCGCTCGTGCGCGAAGGGGTCCTGGTCGGCCCCGGCTGGCTCGACGGTCTGCGCGACGCCGCCCGGTCGGACTCGATCGTGATGACCGCCAGCGCCCTGGCCGGCCCGGCCGCCGACGCCGGCGAGGTTGCCGTTCGGGCCGCCGCGGTGCGCGCCGGCTCGGCCCGCCTGCGGCCGACGCTCGAATGCGCGAGCGTCGAGTGCTGCTACGTGCGCGCGGCTGCGCTCGAGCTCGTGGCGCCGCCGGACGCCGGCGGCGATGACGCCGCCGCGCTCGGCGAGCTCTCGGCACGCATCTCGGCGCTCGGCCTGGTGCATGTGCTGGCCGACGACACCTACGTCGGCGGCGGAGGCGGGCCCCCGGACAGCGAGTCCGGCGCGCTGCGCCGCGCGGTCGCCGTCGCGCAAACCTCGACGCGGCCGCTCGGCGTCACGATCGACGCGCGTGCGCTCGGCTCGGCCGCGACCGGCACGCGCACCTACATCCTCGATCTGATCGTCGCCCTGGCGCGCGAGCAGTGGCTGAGCCTGCGCGTCGTCCTGCCGCCCGACACCGCCCCCGAGGTCCTCGAGCTGCTGGAGGCTGACGCCGCGATCGAGCTGATCAGCTACGCGCAGGCCGCGGCCGGGGTGGAGCGGACCGATCTCGTGCACCGCCCCCAGCAGGTCTTCACCGCGGATGACCTCACGCTGCTGCGGGGGCTCGGCGAGCGCATCGTGGTCACCCACCACGACCTGATCGCCTATCGCTGCGGCGCCTATCACGAAAGCCCGCAGCAATGGCAGGACTATCGCCGTGTCACGCGCCTCGCGCTGGCGGCGGCCGACATGGTCGTCTTCCCGTCGCAGCACGCGCGCGCGGACGCCCTGCGGGAGGACCTGATCGCGCCGGCGCGCGCCCACGCCGTGCCCGACGGCGCCGAACGCGTCTGGCCGCAGCCGCCGGCGGCCGCGGTGCGACCCGCGGGCGTGCCGGAGCAGGCCGATCTGCTGGTCTGCATCGGCGCCGACTACGCGCACAAGAACCGGCCGTTCGCGCTCGCTCTGGCGCGTGCGCTGCACGAGCGCCACGGCTGGTCGGGCAGGCTCGTGCTCGCCGGGCCGCACGTCGAGCGCGGCTCCTCGCGCGAACGCGAAACCGCCGCGCTGGCGCGCGATCCGACGCTGGCGTCGCTGGTCCTCGACCTCGGTGCCGTCGATGACGCCGAGCGCGCGTGGCTCTACGCCCACGCCCAGGCCGTCGTCTACCCGAGTGTCTATGAGGGCTTTGGGCTCGTGCCGTTCGAGGCGGCGCAGGCCGGCGTTCCGTGCCTGTACGCCGCGACCGCCGCGCTCAGCGAACTTGCCGGGCCGGCCAGCGCGACGCTCGTGCCGTGGGACCCCGACGCGAGC
>Ga0181535_10006703_pt1 | contig 11783 bp, 11 predicted proteins | sample PEATcosm2014_Bin_44_FD_119774 | JGI IMG/M metagenome (GOLD analysis project Ga0181535, IMG submission 119774) | Peatland microbial communities from MTU Mesocosm Facility, Houghton, MI, USA - PEATcosm2014_Bin17_30_metaG | ecosystem: Environmental > Terrestrial > Soil > Wetlands > Peat | place...
CGACTGCCGGCTGTCTCCAAGATGCAGATTCAAAATCCTCGCGCCCTTGAAAATCAGTGCATTGCGCAGCGGTTCCCAGGCGATCACCGCCAGAAAAACCTCATTGAGAATTTCGTTGATCCATCGGTCCCGGCTTTCGTGATTCATGGCAATCAATGGTTACGGAGTCCGAACCTTCCAAGTTTTGTTCAACTCCGGGAATTCAAAGCCAGCCAGGAGCGGAATTTCAGGAACATCCTGTGTCTTCAATCGGTTTCGGACTGCATTCAGCCGATGCCCTAATGTTGATGCTGCAAAATCAGCTCCGATCATTTCCAGAACAGCGCCCGCGCGCCGATCAAGATCATCACGCTCTATTTTTGCCAGATATCCGGCCATGCGGTCGGTGTCAATTTGTTTGACCCCAGTTTCCCATGCTTCCAGAACAACCGCCTCGCCGCCGCAACGAACCGGTTGCATCAGCGCATCCAGCAGGGTCTGCTCCAGCGTCGTGATTCGCAGCCAGCAACGCGGGGACACCACGCGAAACTGGATGCCGGGAACAAGTGACATATCGCGTCTGTTCAGGTAATAACCAACATCCTCAAAATGAAAAATTTCTGTCCCGAGCGGGTTTCGTTCCACGGCATCAGTCGCCAGCTTCGGCCCCGTTGGATCAACCGCTGCCAGATTTTTTTTGGCCTGCGGCAGGTTGAGCCGGGCGACATGGTGATGCGCGACAACCTGCGTGGTCAGTTCGTAATAGTTGATGGCGCTGAAATAACAGACGACGCCGTCTGGCAAATAAGCCTGAAGAAGTTCCAGAGGATAAATGAGTTCGCCTTTTCCGGCTTCCATATCCAGCAGGAAGAAATCAATCAGCTCAGTTTCGCTCGGAGATTGAACCTTGACCAAGTGTATCCAGCCCATCCGCTTGAGTTGCTCGATAACCACATGAGCGGGCGGAAAAGTTGTCCGCAACACTTCCTCGTTCGATTTCGTAACCGTTCTGATCTTGCGACGGAGGGTGGAAAGTTTCCAGCAGCGAGGAGTCAGATTTTTTTCGCTGGCTGCTGACACGCAATCCCCCAACGTCCGCAAAAAGACCTCCCATCGGTCCATTGGAACTTGTGTCAGCGGTTTATTAGAATTCACAGTATATCTCCTGTATGCTCCTCGGAGCATACAGGAGATATACTGTGTTGTCAAGCGGCAGATTATCGAATACTAATCTGACTAAGAACCTTTAATCTGAGTGCCGAAAAACTCCCGCTCTTTCACGAAAAGGTGCGGACGGTTTGGACGCGGGTGATGAGCCACTTCCCATCGGTTTTTTGCAGGGTGAATTTCATCTGCTGTACGACGGGGTCGGGGTCGCCGGGCGGACGGGCTTCGACGGTCATTTCCGCCTGGGCATTCTCCTTGTCCGCGCTGACGGAGACGATCAGGTCGCTGAATTTCACGGTCAAACCGCCGGTGACTTGGGCGGCCATGACCATCTGCATCAAGTCGTCGCGGGAGAGGGTGGAGTGTTCCTGGTGGCCCGGGATGTCGATGTTGATTACCACGCTGGCGGCGAAATAACCGCCCACTCTTTGGACTCCAGCCAGCCGGGGCAGGTAGCCTTCGCCGGCGTGGATTGAAGCGGCCTTGGCCAGTTCGCCAAATCTTTTGGTGATGATTTTTTCCGGCGACGGAAACAAGGCCAGCCAGAGCCAGACGCCAAACGCGCCCAATGCCAGGGCGAGGAGAATGCGAAAGACATTTTTCAAAATGGAACCTTTCCCACAATTTGCCCCCCCGCCACGCGACCTTGGTAATGATATTCGCGAGGCATGGAGCGGTTGTCGCCCACAACGTAATATTGCCCCGATCCTACCGCAATCGGTGCGGAATTCCAGTCGCAAGGGTCTTTCAAATACGGTTCCGGCAGCGGAGCGCCGTCGATGAGCGCATGGCCGTTGTGGAAGGTCAATGTTTCGCCAGGCAGGGCAAGGATGCGTTTCATATACACGATGCCAGGTGTGCGGAACAGGGTGTTCGTCCCGCCCAACCGGATGCCAACCACATCCCCGCGTTGCGGCGGGTGCCGCCAGTAGGCGAGGCGGTAAATAAAATGGACGGAACCGTTCCGATAGGTCGGAAACATGCTGACGCCTTCAACGCGGACGGGGAGCAGGACGAATTTGAAAACAATGAAGCAGGCCGCGACCAGGATCAGGAGCCGGACCAAAGTCATTCTGGGATTGCGGCCAATTACCGCGATACGCAGCCATTGGCCGGATCGGCGGGTGGTTTGATTGTCGTGGCTAGCCATGACGTCTGCCGGGTTTTGTCATAGCTCAATCGTGCGTTGTTGGCGGATGGAATCCTCGGCGGCCAGGGCGAGCAGGGTGCCGTCCAGACAGGCGGACACGGAGGTCAGGGGCCGCCGCTTTTGTAAAATGCAGTTGACAAATTCGAGGTGGATTTCGTCCCCGCCCGGATGATTGCCCCAGCCCTGGCCGGCCTTGGCGGCAATGGCGTGAACGCGCGCGGTTTGGTTCGCCCCGCGCTTCCATTGCAGAATCTCCCGCGAAGAAACGCGGGCTTGAAGCAGCCCCTGGTCGCCGATGATTCCCATTTCAAGGTCCTCTTTGGGAAAATCCAGGGCGAACAGGCACACATGCAGGGTGCCCCGGACTTGGTTGGCGTATTCGAAGCTGACCGTGGCGTGGTCGTTGCCCTGTTCCGGCCCGTCAAGCACGCGATTGACGGCGTTTCCGCCAAAGGCGCAAACCCGTTTTGGTTTTGAATCCGCCCACCAATTCATCAAATCGAAGTGATGCGAATTTTTTTCCACCAATGCGCCGCCGGAGAGGCGGTTGTCCTCGATCCAGTTGTTGGTTTTTTTTTGGAAGGGGCCGCGGAATTCCCGGCACCAAACCATTTTGGGCCGGCCGATTTCGCCCGCCGTCACCAGGGTTTTGATTTTTTGGAAGAACGGCGAGTAACGCAGTTCGTGTCCCACCATGGCCACACAGCCGGAATTTTCGGCGGCGGCGAGCAGTTGCCGGCATTCTTCGGCGGTGATGCCGCAAGGCTTTTCCAGAAAAAGATGTTTGCCGGCCTGGAGGACTTGCAGCGCGAGAGGGACATGGGTGAAGTTCGGCGTTGAAACAAAAACCGCGTCAAGCGGCGAACGGATCAGCTCGGCCCCGGTCTTGAAAACTTTGGCGTCGGGAGCCGCTTTGAGCGCCTCCTGAATATGGGCGGGATTGCCGGCGCAAACTGCGGCGACCCGGGCGTGTTCACGGCACAGGGTCGCCACAGTGTTGAGATGGCTCTGCCCCATGGCACCAAGACCGATGAAGCCGAAGCGCAACATGAAACAGAGTGTCGTTGAAACGACGTTTATTGTTTATTTGGGAACCTTGGCCCAGTCCTTGAGGAAAATATCAATGCCGATGTCTGTCAGCGGATGATAATACAATTGCTCAAGCACGTCGGCGCCCATCGTGATGACGTCGGACCCGATCAGCGCCGCTTCCAACACATGGGCGGGATTGCGGACGGCTGCGGTCAGAATCTGGGTTTTGTAGTCGTAGTTGTCATAGATGGTGCGGATCTGGCGCACGCAATCCATGCCGATTTGCCCGATGGAATCCAGGCGTCCCACGAACGGGCTGACATAAGTCGCTCCGCACTTCGCGGCCAGGAGGGCCTGCAAGGGCGAGAAGGTGACCGTGACATTGGTGCGGATGCCTTCGGCAGCGAGTATTTTCACCGCCTTGAGGCCTTCGCGCAGCAAGGGGACCTTGACCACGACGTTCTTGTGTATTTTGGCCAGGACGCGTCCTTCTTGCGCGATTTCCTTGGCGTTCAGGGCGATGGTTTCCAGGCTGATCGGGCCGTCCACGATGTCGCAGATTTCCCGGTACACATCCAAATATTTGCGTCCGGTTTTGGCCACATGGCTGGGATTGGTGGTTACGCCATCAATGATGCCCCAACCCCATACCTCCTTGATCTTCTCCACGTCTGCACTATCAATAAATATTTTCATAGTTTGCAATTGCTTCTTATGCCGGGTCAGACAATCTTTTTATCTGAATTAACGCAAGACAAATCGTCCGCGCCAACTTTTTCTGCTTGCAAAGAAGTCAGTTATACCTTCAGATATATTTCTGTTTCAAAATATGTCAACAGAAAAAGACATGATATGAGTTTGAATCTGCGTCCATCGGAATTTTTGCGCCGGTCGTTCTTCAAGACCGCCCTGCAAGCCCCAGTCGGCTTGTCATGGGCGGGGTTGACCGGCGGGCGGACGGCTGTTTGCCGCCGATTTTCCTTGGAACGTCCAGCCGCTTGTCCTTCTATTCCATCCGGGCCGCACCGGGGCGCGCTGAAAATTTCCCGCAAACCGTTAACCCCTAAACATAAGCAGTCGAGTTGGAAAATAAAAATTATGAAACATGGTATTCTGTTACACGAGATGGAAGACGACGTCGGTGTCGCCGTTGAAGATTTGAAAAAAGGGAGCAAGATCGGCGCGGTGACCCTCGAAGGGAAATCTGCCGGCAGTGTTACCCTGGTCAGCAATGTGCCCTTGGGCCACAAGGTCGCCATGCGCGATATGGCTAAGGACAAATCCGTCATCAAGTACGGCCGCCCCATCGGCAAGGCGACTGCCGCCATCGCCAAGGGCGCCCACGTGCATGTCCATAACGTCAAGACTCTGAGGTGGTCCATATGATTAATCCCGAAAAAATGAAACTGACCGGATACCGCCGTCCCGACGGCCGGTTCGGCATTCGTAATCACGTCATTATTCTGCCGGTTGACGACATTTCCAACGCCGCCGCCAATGGCGTCGCCGCCCTCATCAAGGGAACGATGTCGTTGCCTCACGCCTACGGGCGTTTGCAATTCGGCGAAGATTTGGAATTGACCTTCCGCACCCTCGCGGGCACGGGACGCAATCCGAATGTCGCCGCTTGCGTCGTCATCGGCATCGAGCCGAAATGGACGGAGCGCATTGTCAAGGAAATCGCCAAGACCGGCAAGCCGGTGGCGGGTTTCTCCATTGAACGCTTCGGCGACTTGCGCACGGTTGAAATGGCCTCCCGCAAAGCGTTGGAATTCGTCCAATACGCCACCGAGCTGCAACGGGAACCGTTCTCGGTCAAACAATTGGTCATGAGCGCCAAGTGCGGCGAGTCGGATACGACCACCGGTCTGGCTTCCTGCCCCACCGTCGGCCGCGTTTTTGAACGCCTGAGCAAGGCGGGCGCGACCCTCATCTTCGGTGAAACCACCGAGTTGACCGGCGGCGAGGACATCGTTCAATCCCGTTGTGTGAATGCAAAGGTATTGGCCGATTTCAATCACATGTTCGAGGATTACGCCAACCTGGTTAAAAGCCAGGGGGTCGATCTTCTCGGCTCCCAGCCCACGGAAGGCAACATTCGCGGCGGTTTGACCACCATCGAGGAAAAAGCCATGGGCAACATCCAGAAGATCGGTCGTTGCAAAGTGCAGTCGGCTCTGAAGCCGGCGGAAGAACCGTCCGGTCCCGGCCTGCATTTCATGGATTCGTCCAGTGCGGCGGCGGAGATGATCACGCTGGCGGGCGCGGCAGGTTCTGTCGTGCATTACTTCCCCACCGGCCAGGGCAACGTCATCGGCAACCCGATCGTGCCTGTGATGAAAATCACCGGCAACCCGATTACCGTCGCCACGATGTCCGAGCATATCGACATTGATGTGACCGGCGTCCTGCGGTTGGAAATGACCCTGGACCAGGCGGCGGACCAAGCCATGCGCGTGCTGGAAAGCACGATCAATGGCCGGTTCACCGGGGCCGAGGGCTTGCGCCACGACGAATACGTCATGACCAAGTTGTATCGCAGCGCTTAATTGATTAATTAACAACGCGCGGGGGGGCATCCGTGTCTCCCCGCGCTTTTTTCTACTATGGATATACTTATTTCTGAAGATCTGGACTCGTCGGCCATCCAAAAACTTTCCGCCAAGTACAAAGTCGTCCGCCAAGGCGGCCTTTGGAAAACCCCGGCGGAATTGAAAACCAGCATCGCCGACGCCCGCGCCATCCTGGTGCGGAACCAAACCCAATTGACGGCCGACATCCTGGCCGCCGCCCCGAAATTGCAGGCCATCGGCCGCGTCGGTGTGGGATTGGATAATATTGATTTGCCTGCCGCCACCAAAGCCGGCGTGGTCGTGATCGCCCCCCTCAACGCCAACGCCACCAGCGTGGCGGAGTTGACCATCACTTTTGCCCTCGCCCTCGCCCGGAAAATTCCCCTGGCCGACCGCTCCACCAAGGCGGGCGGATGGGATCGCAAAGGCTGCACCGGCATTGAATTGGATGGGAAAACTTTTGCCATCTGTGGTTTCGGTCGCATTGGCCGCAAGGTGGCGGCGCTGGCCCGCGCCTTCGGCATGAAAACAATCGTGTTCGATCCGTTCGTCAAGGCGGATTCCCCCTTCCTCGCCGAAACCGGTTCGACTCTGGCCAAAACGCTGGATGAGATTCTGCCCGTGGCGGATTTCATCACCACCCACTCGCCTCTTACGCCCGAAACGCGCCACATGTTCAACGCCCACGCCTTCGGCCTGATGAAGCGCGGCGCTTATTTCATCAACACTTCCCGCGGCGGCGTGGTGGACGAAGCCGCGTTGATCAAATCCCTGCGCAGCGGCCATCTCGGCGGCGCGGCTCTGGATGTGCGCGAAAAGGAACCGTCCGGCCCGAAATCCGGGTTCGAGGACATGGACAACGTCATTCTGGCCCCGCACATCGGCGCCTTTACAGCCGAGTCCCAAACCCGCACTTTTGAGGCGGTGACTTCCGACGTGGACAACGTTCTGAGCGGCCGTCCGGCGATTAATTTCGTCAACATGGCCCGCCCGGCGCGGTAACCGTCGTCTGTCAAACAACTGGCGACCCGCGAGCGGACGCTTGACCGTGAACGCGCGCGGGCGCATCCTTGTTTCATGCTGGACCAAGTTGTCATAGGTGAAATAAAGCGTCTGGTGGGCGAAGCGAACGTGCTGACGTCCCAGGAGGACTTGATTTGCTACTCGTACGATGGCACCGCCGCGGTGCGGCAGATGCCCGGGTGTGTGGCATTTGCAACCACCACGGCGCAAGTCTCTGAGGTTTTGAAGTTCGCCAACAAGGCCAGGCTGCCGGTGGTCACCCGCGGCTCCGGCACTGGCTTGAGCGGCGGCAGCGTGCCCAGCGCCGATTGCCTTGTCCTTTGCACGGCGAAGATGGGCAAGATTCTCGAACTGGATCGCGCCAACCTCACCTTGCTGGTTGAACCGGGCGTCACCACCCAGGAAATCGCCACCGCCGTCGGCGCCGCCGGTTTGTTCTATCCGCCCGACCCCGGCTCGATGAAGATTTCCACCATCGGCGGCAATGTGGCCGAAAATTCCGGCGGCCTGCGCGGTTTGAAATACGGCATCACGCGCAATTATGTCATGGGCTTGGAAGTGGTGCTGGCCAGCGGCGAAATCCTTTGGACGGGGAACAAATGCGTCAAGGACGTGGCCGGCTATTCGTTGAAGGACCTTTTCATCGGCTCCGAAGGAACCTTGGGCGTCATCACCAAAGTCCTGCTCAAATTGATCCCCAAGCCCGCCGCAAAGAAGACCATGGTGGCGACGTTCTCCCAGATGGATCACGCGGCGGACGCGGTTTCCGCCATCATCGCCGCGCAGATCATTCCCTGCACCCTCGAATTTCTCGACCGCACGACCATTCATTGTGTGGAGGATTATGCCAAGATCGGCCTGCCTCTCGATTGCGAGGCCTTGTTGTTGATGGAGACGGACGGCCATCCTGCCGCAGTGGCGGATGAAGCGGCGCGCATGGAACGGATTTGCCGCGAAAAAGGCTGCACGAATGTCAGCGTGGCGCGCGACGACGCAGAGGCCGATAAACTGGCCAGCGCCCGCCGCAACGCCTTCTCCGCCTTGGCGCGGGTTTCTCCCACCACCATTCTGGAGGATGCCACCGTGCCCCGCAGCGAGTTGGCCAAGATGATCCGTTTCGTGGCCGCGACGGCCAAAAAATATAATCTGCGCGTCGGCACGTTCGGCCACATGGGCGACGGCAATCTGCATCCCACCTTCCTGACCGACGAGCGGAACACGGAGGAAATGCACCGCGTGGAAGAGGCGTTCAAGGAGATTTTCAACGAGGCGATCCGCCTCGGCGGCACCATCACCGGCGAGCATGGCGTCGGCCTGGCCAAGAAGGGTTTCCTGCCCAAGTTCCTCGGCGACGCCTCGATGCGGGTGACGCGGGAATTGCGGCGCGCGCTGGACCCCAACGGCATATTGAATCCGGGCAAGATGTTTGATTGACAGTGAACCGCCGGGGTTTTATCCCCGGTGTTTCAAGGTGTAAAAGAGCGACGCCACGGCCAGGCAAAAAAGCAGCCCGGCCAGTATGATGCCGATGTTTTTTATGGCTTTGCCGCGGCGGATGATCTTTTCCAGCTTGATCCGCTCCGCTTCCTTGAACTTCGCGATTTCCTTGTCAATTTGATCCGGTTCCGCCGTCTCGTTCCTCAGCCGCAGGGTCAGCCACGCGCCATCCGCCGCGCCGAACGCGGCCGGCAGTTTTTCCAGCGCCCCGGTTTCCGGCGCGGCAAAGCCCGCGTCTTTTTTCCACCACGGCGCCGCCTCTTTGGTCCACAACCGGAACAGCCCGTGATTTTTCACCACCATCTGCAGCCGTTCCCACAGCGCCGGACGCAATGTGTCGGTCAGGCCAAAATCGAAGAACGCCTCGGAATGGATTTTTCCGTGGCCGCTCTCTATCCGCAACCCGATGGCCCCGAGAATTTTTCCGTCCGCGTCCTCGGCCACCTGAAAATCGGTGAATTCTTTTTCCAACGCCTCCGCCGGCAGACAGGCCGACCGCCAAAGTTCGGCCAGTTGCGCCAGGTCATCCACTGTCGCCCGCCGTGTCCGATATGAATTCATATCCATGCGGGGCGCGGGGTTAATCGCAATTGGGATACGACCCCAGGATTTTGACGAACTTGCAAACTTCTTCCAGGTTGGCGATGGCCTTGGCCACTTCGGGGTCGGTCATGTGGCCGTCGCAATCGACAAAGAAGAAATAATCCCAGGCTTTGCGTTTGCTGGGGCGCGATTCGATCTTGGTCATGTTCAACTTATGACGGCGGAAAGCCGCCAGGGCGTCGTGCAGCGCGCCCACCCGGTCGGTGACGCTGAACATGACGCTGGTGCGGTCGTGTCCGGTGGGGGGGCTGCATTGCCGGCCGAGAACGAGGAAGCGCGTGGCGTTGGTGTTGAAATCCTGGGTGTCCCGTTCGATGACTTTCAGGTTGTGTTTTTCCGCCGCCAGAAAACCGGTGATGGCGGCCACTTTGCCGCGCAGTTTGGGGTCGTTGTCCGCCGCGGCCGTCAGTTCCGCCGAGCGCGCGTTGGAGGAGGTTTCAAATATCTCCGCGTTGGGCAAGTGGCGTTGCACCCAGACGCGGCACTGGCCCAGCGCCTGGGGATGCGCGTAGAGACGCTGCACGTTTTTCAACTCAGCCTGGCCGGCCAGACAGAATTGAATGGGCAAAACAATTTGGGCCACGATCTGCAAATCGCTGTCAAAAAACATGTCCAGGGTGTGCGTGACCACCCCTTCCGTGGAATTTTCCACCGGCACCACGCCGTAGTCCGCGCGGTTTCTGCCCACTTCGGTGAAAATATCCGGGATGGTCTTTTGCGGCGAGTAATTCAGGCTGGCCCCGAATTTCTGGATCGCGGCCTGATGGGTGAAGGTGGCTTCCGGCCCCAGATACGCAATGGTCATTGATTTCTCAAGCGACAACGCGCTGGACATGATCTCGCGGTAAATGGCCCGCAACGATTCCTGGGTGATCGGGCCTGCGTTCATCTTGCAAATCCGCTGCAACACCATGCGTTCGCGGTGCGGGGCGTAAATCGCCTCGCCCGACTTGATTTTCATCTCCCCGATCTGCAAGACGTGCCGGGTGCGGTCATTGAGCAACTGGACGATTTGGGCGTCGAGCTTGTCGATGGCTTTGCGATGATCCGGAATATTCATTTGCCATTAGAATACACAAGCCCCGCTATTTGGAAATACTTCCATTTGGGCCAAAATGGCCTGTTGCGCCCGGCCGTTTCTGGTAAAGATACCAGCGCAATCCCGAGAGCGGCGCGGTCGGATACGACGCCACCCATTCATACGGGACGCCGGCGCATTCCACCCATCGGGCGTGCGGCGGCGCCGGATCGTCCATCGAATCCTTCTGGCAAATCAGCCATTCCGCCATCGGCCCGTCTTTTTTAAAGCGATACTCCACCTTTTTTTCTCCGGCGGCGCCGGCGTAATAATCCAGCATGAGCGGCGCCTGAAAATCGTTGTCGCTGTCAACCGTAATGACATCGCCCTTGGTCAGCGCGGCCATGCCCGCCACCGCCTCCCGGTAATGTCCCCGGCCCCATTGCCGCAACTCCGCCAGCGCCCCGCCGTTGACAGTCAAATATACTGCCATGCAGCCGCCGCAAACCCATTTTCCCGCCCGCCCGCCCTGCCAGAGCCAGGCCAGGACGTCGCCGGCCAGAAGAAGCAGAAAGGCCATGCTCACGATGAAATACCGGATGTAAATCACTTCCGCATGGCGCAGCACCGCCAGCAAAATGGGAAACACCACAATGACCCCCGCAAAAAACACCGCGGCCCCGCCTCCTTCCCGCCGCCGCAACCACAGTCCCGCGCCCATGGCGGCCAGGGAAACGCCGCAAAAAAGAACCGTCATTGCGCCCGAAGCCGGCGCGCCCAGCGTCCAGGCCAGAGCCGCTCCGTAAGTGCCAAGGATCGAGTGTTGCGCCAGTCCGCCGCCTTCCGCCATGCGGCCCGCGTCTGCCGCGTAGAGCCAGATCAGAAAGAGCAGGGGAGCGCCCTGGCAGGCGGCGAGGCGGCGGATGATTTCTTTTCCAGAGCAACCGCCGGTCTTCATCCGCCAGTACGACCCGGTGGTCAGCGCCAGCAAAACGCCCGTAAAAACCAGATGGGACGCCAGCCCCAGAACCGCGCTGGCCGCATAGAGCAAAGCCATCTGCCATCGCGGCCGCTCCAGATAAAGTTCCAGCGCGTAAAACGAGAGATACGAAAATAAAACCGCCTCCGCATAACCCCGCGCTTCCGAACCATACAGAATCAGCGCGTAAGAAAACCCGGTCAGGACCATGCCAAAAAAGGCGGACGCCCGGCTGCGGCGAAGTCCGATGAGACCGGCCATGATCACCGTCCCGGCCCCGGCCACGACCGACGGCGCGCGGCACAAAAGCGCCGCCCGATGCGGTCCGATCCAGTAGAGCCAAAGCCCGTTCAAATAATGGTTGTTATCCAAGTGAACGCCGGTGAACACCTGCCAGGGAGACGAAAGGCCGCCGACCAACTTGAGTGACCAGACCTCATCCAGCCAGAGATCATTCAAGCAGCCGCAAAAGCGCGCGACCACAGCCAGGACCGCCACTGCGGCGCAAGCCAGCGCAAACTTAGTGCGGCCTGGGCAATTCATTTTGTTCCCATTTCCATTCGCAACACCGATCTTAGTCTGCGGAAGACGCCAGATGAAAGAGTCAAGTCCTGAAATAAATTTGTCAGTGTGTCTCGTTTCTCCTTGGCTGAGATCCGGGGTTGGTTGCGCCGCTTCGCGGCGCAATGGCGGCAAATATTTATGCTTCCCCAGACTGAATCGCTGGTCGAAGACAACACCGCCTTCGCCCTTGATCTTTGC
>Ga0181535_10006706_pt1 | contig 11780 bp, 6 predicted proteins | sample PEATcosm2014_Bin_44_FD_119774 | JGI IMG/M metagenome (GOLD analysis project Ga0181535, IMG submission 119774) | Peatland microbial communities from MTU Mesocosm Facility, Houghton, MI, USA - PEATcosm2014_Bin17_30_metaG | ecosystem: Environmental > Terrestrial > Soil > Wetlands > Peat | place...
TGCCGTGGGCGATGCATTTGCGCGAAGTGGCCGGTTCCGGCGCGCGGCAGCTCGGTCAAATTTTTCTTGCCCTGGCTTTTCTGGCCTACGACGCGTTCATCAGCCTGGACGCCATCGGCAAGACGCTCGTGCGCTTGCTCGTGACGCACAAACAATTGCTCGAATGGCAAACGTCGAGCGACTCCGAACGCACCGCGCGTGCCGACATCGCCGATTTTTATGCGACCATGTGGGTCGCGCCGGGCCTCGCGCTGGCTGCCGGACTTTTTCTCGTGTTACGGCAGCCGGCGCAACTGGCGTTTGCGCTGCCGCTCCTGTTGGTCTGGCTGGCCGCGCCTTGGATCGCGTGGTGGATCAGCCAGCCGATTGCCTCCGCGACGCCGGATCTGACGGCCGAGCAACTGACTTTTCTGCGCCGCACCGCGCGGATGACCTGGCATTTTTTCGACACATTTGTCTGCGCGATGGAGAACTGGCTGCCGCCGGATAATTTTCAGGAAATTCCCGCTCCGACCATTGCCACGCGCACCTCGCCCACGAACATGGGCCTGGCGCTGCTCGCCAATCTGGCCGCGCGTGATTTCGGCTATCTTCCGGTGGGCGGCTTGATTGAACGCACGCAAGCCACGCTCACCACGATGCAGCGGCTCGACCGGCATCACGGCCATTTCTATAACTGGTATGAGACGCGCACCCTCAAACCGCTGCTCCCGCTTTACATTTCCAGCGTGGACAGCGGCAACCTCGCCGGCCATCTGCTGACGCTCGCCGCCGGTTTGCGGGAACAAGCCGAGGAAAAGATTTTCACACCGCAAATTTTTGCCGGCCTGCGCGACACGGTAAAAGTCCTTCAAGTCTTGTTGCCTGAAAACAAATCGGTCGCGAACCTCGACACGGAACTGGCACCAGCGCCGGCGAGTCTGCGCGCCGCGTTTGCCTCGTTGGAAAACGCCACAAAGCAGGCAACTCTAATCGCGACGGCGCTGGCAAGCGAAGAAAAAGAAACCAGCCGGTGGGCGGAAATCTTGAGACGCGATTGCACGGCGCATTTGGAAGAATTGCGTTTCCTCGCTCCCTGGCTGGCTTTGCCAGTTGTTGTCCAGTTGGACGTAAAGTTCGTTCAACTCGACCAAGCGCACACATTGCGTGAAGTCTCGAAGTTGGATCAATCGCCCAATCCGTTGGATGGCAGCAACGACGATTTCGCGCGCTGCCTGCGTGAAGCCGCCGAACACGCCCGTGAGCGACTACTCGCGCTCGAAGCCCTGGCCAAGCAATGCGACGAACTCGCTGCAATGGATTTTGCATTTTTATTCAACACCGCGCGGGATTTGTTTTCCACCGGCTACAATGTCACCGAACGCCGGTTCGACACCGGCTTTTACGATCTGCTGGCCTCGGAGGCGCGGTTGTGCAGCTATGTCGCCATCGCGCTGGGACAGGTGCCGCAGGATCATTGGTTCTCGATGGGCCGGCTGCTGGTCGCGTCGCACGGCGAACCGATTCTTGTTTCATGGAGCGGCTCGATGTTTGAATATCTGATGCCGTTGCTGGTCATGCCGAACTATGAAAACACGTTGCTTGACCACACCTGTCAGGCCGCCGTCCAGCAACAAATCGAATATGGCAAATTGCGCGGCGTGCCTTGGGGGATTTCCGAATCCGGCTACAACCGGACCGATGTTCAACTCAATTATCAATATCGCGCCTTTGGCGTGCCCGGCCTCGGCTTAAAACGCGGACTGGCCGAAGATTTGGTGATCGCGCCTTACGCGACAGCGATTGCTCTCATGGTGTCACCGGTGGCGGCGTGCAAAAATCTGCAACGGCTCGCGGCCGAGGAACGCGCCGGCGCTTATGGTTTTCACGAAGCAGTGGATTACACGCCGGCACGCCTGCCGCCGGATGAAACGAGCGCGACGATCAAATCTTTCATGGCGCATCATCAGGGCATGAGCCTGCTGGCGCTGGTGAATTTATTGCACGATTGCCCGATGCAACGACGTTTCATGGCGTGCCCGCTGCTCCGGGCGGCGGACTTGCTCTTGCAGGAGCGAGTGCCGAAGACCGCCGCGAACGTGTTCATCGAGGATTTGAAATTGGAGGAGGCGCGCACGCCCTCCGGCGAGGGCGAAAGCGTGATGCGCGTGTTCACGAATCCCACCACGCCGGCACCGGAAGTTCATCTCTTGTCCAACGGCCGTTATCATGTCGTCATCACCAGCGCGGGTGGCGGCTACAGTCGCTGGCGTGAACTCGCGGTCACCCGCTGGCGCGAAGATGCCACGCGCGACTGCTGGGGGATGTTTGTCTATCTGCGCGACATGGGCACTGGTGAATTTTGGTCCACCGCCTATCAACCAACCTTGAAGATGACGAAAGGCTACGAAGCCATTTTCACGCAGGCGCGGGCGGAATTTCGCCATCGTCATGCGGGCATTGAAGTCCACACCGAGATCAGCATCTCGCCGGAAGACGACGTGGAGTTGCGGCGTATCACCATCACCAATCGCTCGCCGGTGACGCGACAGGTTGAACTCACCAGTTACTCGGAAGTGGTGCTTGCCGCGCAGGACGCCGACACGGCGCATCCGGCGTTTAGCAATCTTTTTGTGCAAACGGAATTCGCGCCAAAAACTTCCGCCATTCTCTGCACCCGCCGCGCCCGTTCCCAGGAGGAAAAGCCGCCGTGGTTGCTCCACCTGATGCAAGTTCAGGGCGATGGTCAGGGAGAAATATCCTGCGAAACCGACCGTTCCCGCTTTGTCGGGCGCGGCGGCAACCTCGCCAATCCGGCGGCGATGCAAACCCTTTCGCCGTTGTCCAACACGGTCGGTTCCGTGCTCGATCCCATCATCGCCCTGCGACGCAAAGTCATTTTGCCGCCGTTTGGCACAGCCATCATTGATCTGGTGGTTGGTGTGGCTGAAAGCCGGGAGACCGCGCTCGCGCAGGTGGAAAAATATCAAAGCTCGCGCATGACCGACCGCGTCTTTGATCTCGCGTGGACGCACAGTCAGGTGACTTTGCACCAACTCGACGTCACCGAAGCGGAAGCGCAACTTTACGGTCGCCTGGCGGGTGCGTTGATTTATGCCGACCCGGCGCGCCGTGCCAATCCCAGCGTGCTGCTCAATAATCGTCGCGGTCAAAATGGTCTTTGGAGCTACGGTATTTCCGGCGACTCGCCCATCGTCCTGCTGCGCATCAGCGACACGGATAAAATTGAAATTGTCCGGCAGCTCATCCAGGCGCATTCCTACTGGCGCATGAAAGGACTGACGGTTGATCTCGTCATCTTAAACGAAGATGTTTCGGTTTATCGCCAGTCGTTGCAGGATCAGATCACCACGCTGATTTCGTCCGGCATCGAGGCGCAAATGCTCGATAAACCGGGCGGCATTTTCGTCCGGCGTCTGGGACAAATTCCCAACGACGACCGCGTGCTGTTGCAGGCGGCGGCGCGCATTGTCCTGGCCGATGAAAAAGGCACGCTCGCGCAGCAACTGGAACATCGCAGCATTTTGGAGCCGTCAATTCCACCGCTGCGAACGAGTCGCTTCCGGCCCACCGATTTTTCCGCGCCGCTGCCGCCGCGCGAATTGATTTTTGACAACGGCCTCGGCGGTTTTACGCGCGACGGCCACGAATATGTCATCACGCTTCAACCCGGCCAGATGACGCCCGCGCCGTGGGTCAACGTGCTGGCGAATCCTTTTTTGGGGACGGTGATTTCCGAAAGCGGCGCGGCTTATACCTGGGTGGAGAACTCCCATGAATTTCGCCTGACGCCTTGGAGCGACGATCCCGTGCAGGACACCACCGGCGAGGCGATCTATATCCGCGATGATCAGACCGGGCAATTTTGGTCGCCCACCCCGTTGCCCGCGCGCGGAGCAACGCCTTATGTCATCCGCCACGGCTTCGGTTACACCGTGTTTGAGCATACTGAATTCGGCATCGCATCCGAGCTGTGGGTCTATGTGGCGATGGATGCGCCGGTGAAATTCTCCGTTTTGAAATTGCGCAATGTTTCCGGGCGTCCGCGTCGCCTGTCCGTCACCGGCTACATGGAATGGGTGCTGGGCGACCTGCGCCCCAAGAGTCTGCTGCACGTGCAAACCGAAGTGGACCTCAAGACGGGCGCGCTATTGGCGCGCAATTATTACAACACCGAATTTCCCGACCGTATCGTGTTCCTCGACGTGAATGACGCCACGCGCACGCTGACAGGCGACCGCAAGGAATTCATTGGCCGCAACAGCAACCTGTCGCAGCCGGCGGCCCTGCGGCGCGCACGGTTGTCCGGCAAAGTGGGCGCGGGATTGGACCCGTGCGGCGCGGTGCAAGTGAGTTTTAATTTGTCGGATGGCGAAGAACGCGAAACCAGTTTTCGCCTCGGCGTTGGCCGCAGCGCGTCGGACGTGCAGATTCTCATCCGGCGATTTCGTCGCGCGGACGCCAGTCGCGCCGCGCTCGAAGGCGTCTGGGCTTATTGGAACCGCACGCTTGGCGCGGTGAACGTAGATACGCCCGATCCCGCCGTGAACGTCATGGCGAATGGTTGGTTGCTCTACCAAACCTTGAGCTGCCGCCTGTGGGGCCGCACCGGCTTTTATCAGTCCGGCGGAGCTTATGGTTTTCGCGATCAGTTGCAGGATGTCATGGCACTCGTCCATGCCGAGCCGGCGCTGACCCGCCAACATCTGCTCCGCGCCGCCGCACGCCAGTTCCGCGAAGGCGATGTGCAACATTGGTGGCATCCGCCGTCCGGGCGCGGCGTGCGCACGCATTTTTCCGACGACTATCTGTGGCTGCCGTATGTGACCTGCCGCTATGTTTCGTGCATCGCGGACACCGGCGTGCTGGATGAAAACATTTCCTTCCTCGAAGCCCGGCCAGTAAAACCGGACGAAGAATCTTACTATGATTTGCCGAACAAGTCCGAAGAGTCCGCCACGCTCTACCAACATTGCGTGCGCGCCATCGAGCGCGGGCTGAAATTCGGCGAACATGGCCTGCCCTTGATGGGTTGCGGGGATTGGAATGACGGCATGAATCTGGTTGGCAAAGATGGGCGCGGTGAAAGCGTGTGGCTGGCTTTCTTTCTCTACGACGTGCTCACGCAGTTTGCCAAGCTGGCACGCTCACGCAATGACCTCACTTTCGCCGACCGGTGCGACACGCAAGCGCAACAACTGCAGGCAAACATCGAACTGCACGGATGGGATGGTGAATGGTATCGCCGCGCCTACTTCGACAACGGTGAGCCGCTCGGTTCCGCCACCAATCCCGAATGTCAGATAGATTCTCTGCCGCAAAGCTGGTCGGTGATCAGCGGGGCTGGCGAGCCGGAGCGTTCCCGCGAGGCGATGAATGCCCTTAGCCAGCGCCTCGTCCGTCGCAAGGCCGCACTTATTCAGTTATTCGACCCGCCATTCGACAAGTCGGCGCTCAATCCCGGCTATATCAAAGGCTACATTCCGGGTGTGCGCGAAAACGGCGGCCAATACACACAAGGCGCGATCTGGTCCGCGATGGCCTTTGCATTCATGGGTGAAAACGACCGTGCCTGGGAGTTCTTTGAGATGCTCAATCCCATTCATCACACCGGGACCGCCAAACAGATCGCCACTTACAAAGTCGAGCCTTACGTCGTTGCGGCTGATGTCTATGCGGTCACGCCGCACACGGGCCGGGGCGGTTGGACTTGGTATACCGGTTCCGCCGGCTGGATGTATCAGCTCCTGATTGAAACCCTGCTGGGCGTGAACCTTGAAGGCGATCAATTGCGGCTGACTCCTCGTCTGCCGAAAAGCTGGACGACTTATAAAATCCATTACCGCTACCGCCAAACCGTTTATCACATCACCATCAGCCGTCTGGCAACCAATGCTGCCGAGGCACATCAACTCTTTCTCGATGGCGAAGAACTGGCCGTAAAAACCGTTCCCTTGGTTAATGATCGCCGCGAGCATTTCGTCGAATTGAAAGTTTGCACACCGGTGAGATATAAAACTGGCAGCCAGGTGACATTCTCTCAACCCATATGTTAATAGTCGCTTCCTAAATTCCGGGGCACCCTACATGAAATCTCGCGATGAGAGCATCAACGACTTGCCCATCAACGTAGCCGATCGAAAATTTCGCTGGAACCGGAAATGCTTATGGTCGTGACAAATTGCAAACTGTGGAAAAGCGTTTTAGAGGTTCTAAAAAAGTGGTGCCGAATGGTGTTTATTGCCAATTTTTTGGGGTTGATTTCTACAAATTACTGGCGAATTCGCTTTGGGAATAAAATGAGGGTTCGATTCCCTTTTCATCCAGACTTGGCAATGGATCACCCCCACAACTGGCGGTCCAGCGAACGGTATTGAATCGCCTCGGAAATGTGGTCGCTCGAAATCTTTTCGGACGCGGCCAGATCCGCAATCGTTCGCGCCACCTTCAAAATCCGGTCGTAGGCGCGCGCGCTCAAATTCAAATCCGTCATCGCATTCTGGAGCAACCCTTTTGTCGCCTCGTCCAGTGCGCAAAACGCTTTCAACTCTTTTTGCTCCATTCTTGCGTTGCACGTAATCTTCGGCTTGTGCGCGAATCGTTTCTGCTGGCGCTGGCGCGCCGCGACGACGCGCCCGCGGATTTGCGCCGAGGTTTCGCCCGTCCGGTCGCCGGCAATTTCGCGGAACTTCACCGGCGGCACTTCGATGTGCAGATCAATCCGGTCCAGCAGCGGCCCGGAAATCCGGCCGAGATAATTCTGGATTTCGCGCGGCGAATTTTTTGATTCGCCCGGCATTTTGCCGTCGGGCGTCGGATTCATCGCCGCCAGCAGCATGAATTGCGACGGAAAGGTCATAGTGCCCGCCGCGCGTGAAATTGTCACGCGGCCCTCCTCCAGCGGCTGGCGCAGAGTTTCCAGAACGCTGCGCTTGAATTCCGGCAGTTCGTCCAGAAACAAAACGCCGTGGTGCGCGAGCGAAATTTCCCCCGGCGTTGGATTGATGTTGCCGCCGAGCAGACCGGCGTCGCTGGCGGTATGGTGCGGCGCACGAAACGGACGGCGCGTCACCAGCGCCTGCCCCGGCGCAAGCAGGCCGACGATGCTGTGGATTTTCGTCGTCTCCAGCGCCTCGTCCAAGGTCAGCGGCGGCAGAATCGTCGGCAGCCGCTTCGCCAGCATGGATTTTCCCGTGCCGGGCGGACCGATGAGCAGCGCGTTATGTCCGCCGGCGGCGGCGATTTCCAGAGCGCGTTTCACGTTTTCCTGACCCTTGACCTCGGCAAAATCCAGATCATCGTCCTCCTCGTGCTCGAATATTTTTCCGATGTCCACCTTCACCGGCGCGATTTTGATTTCGCCCTCGAGAAATTGCGCCGCCTCGCGCAGATTTTGAACCGGGATGACCTGCAAGCCGGCGACGACGGCCGCTTCGGCGGCGTTTTCGGCGGGAACAAGCACGCCGATTTTCCCGTCGGCTTTCGCGCGAAGCGCCACCGGCAGAACTCCTTTGCAGCTTCGCACCGCGCCGGTAAGCGCGAGTTCGCCGACGGCGATGAAATTATCAAGCTGGTCGGTCTCGATTTGTTCACTCGCCGCCAGCATTCCAAGCGCGATGGGCAGATCAAAGCTCGGCCCTTCCTTTTTCACGTCGGCGGGCGCGAGATTGATGGTCGTGCGGCCCATCGGGAATTTGTAGCCGGAATTCGTGAGCGCGGTCGTCACGCGATCGCGCGATTCCTTCACCGCCGCGTCGGGCAAACCGACGATGACAATCAGCGTGTCGCCCCAGCCGGCGTTGACCTCGACCTCGACCGGAAAGGCTTCAATGCCGTTGAGCGCGGCGGAACAGATTTTTGCGAGCATAAAAATTTGGTTGCGCCATGGCCGGCCAAAATAATTTCACGTTTTGCCGGCGCCAGCCAGCAATTCGTTGACCTTCGCCATGATTTTGAAAGCGTCCGCGACATAAAGCACGTCGGCCTTGCCGCGCGCCCAGCCGCAATTCGGATCGAGATTAATTGCGCGGCGCTCGCCGATAAAGCGCCAGCCGACCGTGTGCGGCTCCTCGCCGTGACAACACGTGCTCAAACCTTTCGCGTGCCGGGGCGTCGCGCCAGTCTGGCCGATCTGGTTCAAATGCGACAGGAACGGCAGCACCGCCTGGCCTTCGCCGCCAATGTCCACCAGCGATTTGCTGCTGCCGAGTGACGCGCGCGATTTTTTCAGGAAATCGAGAATCAATTTTTCCGCTTCCGGCAAGTGCGTCTGGCCGTCCGCCTGTTTTTTTGTCCAGCCCGCGCCTGTTACGAACAACAACTGCGCGTCGGGCCGAATCGTCTGCGCGTCAGCCTTCGGTTCTCGAATTCCAACGACCGTCGTGCGTTTGCTCGCGTCGGTGAGATTTACCGGAACCATTTCAATAACCGCGGTGCCCGGACCGCAATTGCACGTCGTCTGACTGCCGGGATCAATCCCAAGAATCCACGGACGCTGCGTCCGCGTCAACGCGCCCTCCATGCGCTGGCGGTAATACCAGCGGCTCACGGAAATTTTTCCGTCGGCCGCCGCCACGCCGGTGACGTGCGTGTCCGCGCGTCCGCCGAGCCGCTGCGCGACGCCCGGTAAAACCCGCGCCCAGCGCGAAGTTGCCGGAGCCACGATAATCGTTGCCTGGGCTGCTTTGAAAATGGCTTCCGCTGCCACCGCGTCCGTGGCGTAGCGCGACTGGCTGAACTCCGCGCCGGTGACGCCGAAATATTTCGTCGCTGGACTTGCGGCAATTGAATTTGCCGCCGACTGAATATTTTCACCGATCACACCGACAATGAGTTTTGAACCGGCGAGAGATTTGTGCAGCGCCGCTGCCGCGTGCAGCGCTTCGCGCGCCGACTTGGCAAGTGAACCGTCGTTTTCCGTGTGAGCGAGAACAAGAATGGTTTCCATATTTTTTAATGACGATTTAACAATTCAACGAATCACTTATTTCTTAATCCACTCCACAATATCTTTCGCAATGTCATCTGGCGATTTGTCCTTCACAATCTGGGTTTCGCGCAATTGTTTCGGCAGCGCGACGCTGGCAAAACTCAAGCCTTCGCCGGCCAGCTTCGTCGGCTTGGCTTTTTGCAGCGCCGGCATCACCGTGCGCATGTTGACCATGCCGACCTGCGGATTGTTTTTCGGCTCCGGCAAATTGCCGGTGGCCCAGCCGAGCAACGCCGGCGCGCTCGCGCACTTAGAGACTTGATGTTTGCCGCCTTCGATGCGTTCCAGAATTTCCAGCGAACCGTCGGCATTCACCGTGAGTTGATCCACGCCTTGAAATTGGTCCACGATGCCGAGACGTTCGCCGACCATTTGCATCGTCGCGCCCGCGCCGCGCGAGGCGGATTCCCAGCCGCCGAAAACCAGCAGCTTGGACTTGTCGAGGCCCGGAATCGCGGCGATGGCGTCAGCGAGCGCCGCCGCCGTTTCGGTTGCGTCGGTGAAACCGCTGGCGGAACCGTCGAGCGCGACGAGTTCAAACGGCACTTTTTGCGCGACGGTCATCATCACCTGCTGGAGCTTGGCTTTCGGCCCAAGGCTGACGAGCCAGACTTTGCTGCCGGGCTGGTTCTTGGCCAGATTGGCGGCTTCGTAAAGCGCGTGGCCCGCCCACGGATCGAGGACGGCGGGCAGCATCATTTCATTTTTCAACGCCGGCCCGGTGGGCGAGGCGACGGGTTCCAGCGTCTGCAGCGGATCGGGAACGATGCTGCCGCAAACAACAATTTGATAGGCTGTGCTCATAAAATTTCAGGCTGGCCGCAAGTAGGCGTAAGCTGCGGAACATGAAAGCACTTTACGTTGGCGTAACTCGCCATTTGTTCAAGCTTCTTATCTTTGGTCAGTATGCTTGCTTTTAAGTAGATGGCGGTTTGAACGATGTGCATATCCCCAAAGATGTGCTCATATTGCGGGTAATCAAATTCAAAGCGCGTGCCTTCATCTTTTCTTGCTTGCTTGTCCCCGAGGAGCAGCGTCGCATAACACAAATGAGAAAGTTTTTGAGACTTGGAAACTTGATGTAGAGAATCGTCAGCCAAACGCATTTGCTTAATGATAAGATTGAAAGCGTCAGCCATTACTTGTGTGTCGGCGTTTGGTGGCAAGTCAGCAGCACGCCCTGATTTCATAAATTCTGTTCCGACAGGCACGCCGCCACGCTCAGTCATTTTTGCGAACATTTGGCGGATAATCTCTCGAATTTTTTCTTTTTCAATTTCGATTCCCCTCCAAACTTCCACAGGTGTTTCGGGTTTTTGCTTTGATGCCCGCCTTAATCTTAATAGGTCAAATACATCCTTGAATGGTTCATCAATTCGGTCAATCAGGATGCAATTAAGACTAGCATCAATCCCGAAACTGAAAATGTTTCCAAGTTTGGAGCGTGTAGCATTTAGGATCAAATCTTCAGTATTTGGGTTTTCCCTAGACAAAGCTGGACAGATAACAAATGCTTTTTTGGAGTTTTCAGGAGCCAAGCATTCTTTTTTCCAAAGAGAATTGCTATCCACAACATAGATGTCTCTTTCGCTGATAATCTTTAGCAAGTCCTCTTTGGAATTTGGATGCGGAATAGATTTGCCGTGGAAGTCATACATCGCGAATGCATGTTCACGCGCTCGGAATGCCTGACGTCGCTCCGCGCATTCAATCGGATAGCACCTCTCAATTTCTTCAATCGTCATTAAGTAGGCTGGTTTCGTCATCGTTGCGGGTCAGTTCGCCGTTTTGTTCACTGATTATTTTCAATTCTCCGCCGAATGCGATCCGCCGGCGCCGGCGCGGAGGGCGATTTTTATGAGTCCGTGGGTTTTCATGCCGTTTCCAATTTCAGATCAATGCGCAGGCTTGCGCCCAAGGCGCGGGCCACTTTTTCCAGCGTGCCGAGCGTCAGGTTGGCGTCGAACCGTTCCAGCCGGCTGACGTTGGCCTGCCGGGTGCCAATGGCTTTGGCCAGGTCCGCCTGCGTCATGCCGCGTTGCTGCCGCAGCTTGATGATTTGCAGCACCAGTTCGATGCGCTGGTCCTCGGCTTCGTAGGCGGCGCGGAAGTCTGGATTTTGCAGCTTGCGCTTCAGGCTGTCGTCCAGGCCGGCGTGCGCGCGGTTAGGGGAGGCCGGCGTGCGGCGGCGGTTCGCAGTTTTCATAGTAATCTCGCATTCGTCTGGCCCGGACGATTTCAGCGGGCGATGTCTTGTCCGTCTTTTTCAAATAGCCGTGCGTGAAGATCAAACGATCTCCCCGGCAATAGAAAAAGAACGAGCGACGCTCTCCCGCCCGCAGGGAAAGCCGCAGTTCAAAAATGCCGTCGTCAAGATGCTTCGCATACGGCGGGCGGCGCAATTCGTCGTGCGCGGCCAGTCGTTTGGCCCTGGCCAGAACCTTGGCCTGATCCGTGACCGGCAGTTCTTCCAAGCCGTCCAGAAACGGGCAACGTCCGTTTTCCAACCGGACACAGCCAAGCGACAGATTCATATTATATCTTTTATGATATGTTGTCAATTCACCAACCGAATTGGCCGCGAAAAGGCACAGAAGGCACAAGAAGAATTTTCTTTTGCGCCTTTTGAGCTTTTTTGCGGCAAAGGTTTTTCACGCTTTCAATTCTCCGCCGAGTGCAATCCGCCGGTGCCGGCGCGGAAGGCGATGTTCATGCGCTCGGGATTTTCCGGGTTCGCCTGCGAGCAGTTCCACAGGCACGCGCCGCAGTGGACGCATTTCTCGCGGTCGAA
>Ga0181535_10006712_pt1 | contig 11776 bp, 16 predicted proteins | sample PEATcosm2014_Bin_44_FD_119774 | JGI IMG/M metagenome (GOLD analysis project Ga0181535, IMG submission 119774) | Peatland microbial communities from MTU Mesocosm Facility, Houghton, MI, USA - PEATcosm2014_Bin17_30_metaG | ecosystem: Environmental > Terrestrial > Soil > Wetlands > Peat | place...
AAAATTTCCGGGCCCTCCGGCTTTCTACAGGGTTATCATGCCGCAGGAGGACGGTTACGGCGACATACAGTCAATAGTAGTGACAGGGACGGATACCTGCGGAAGGACCGGGGTAAGCAACGGGACATACACGAAAAAGTCAATAACAGGAGGACGCGATACATGGCCGTACCACAATGTTTTTAACCCCGACAGGCACGAGAGGGTGAGGATAGTTTACAACGTGTACGGGCCGGATATGGTGCGCATTAGGGTATACAGCAGGTCCGGAGGAATGGTGCAGAACATCTGCACATGCGTCCAGGACGGCTCGAGAAAACAGGACGAGGCCTCCTGGTACGGCATGAGCGACGACAACAGGGCGGTGGTAAGCGGGGTATATTACGTGGTAATAGAAACATCCTACTACACATCGAGGATAAAGGTGGCCGTGGTCAGGTAAAGATAAGGCAAATAAAAAAGGCGGCTGTTCAGCCGCCTTTTTTATTTATTGCCCCGAGTCCTTAAGGAATTTGATGTCGATCCAGCCGGTTTCCCCGCTGTCAATCTTGATTAGGGCGGCGGAATCACTTTTTTTCAGGACGATGACGGATTGTCCCGCATTTATTACGGCAACTACCGAGCCGTCATCAAGGTCGACCCTTTTGTGAACGACTATTTCCGAAACTCCGCCAGATGGCATTACGACAGCCCTGTCGCCGCCGGAACCCTGTTTAAAGATACCCGTAGAGACGCAGGAAATTAAAAGCAGAAGCAAGGGCAGGGCAAACAACGGTTTTTTCATGTGAAAGAAACCTCCTGCTGAAATAATTGATTTTTACTCGCAACATTATACCAGCTTGGCAGCAGGACGCCATAATATATTGACAGGGAAAGTTTAAATTGATATAATATCACCCAGCAGGTGATATTCAGAGGAATAGCCCGTTCCAAGGAGGAAGACAATGAATGTTTCGTCAAAAGGAAGGTACGCTTTAAGGGCCCTGACGCACCTTGCGGGATCGTTCGTGAAGAACGAGAACGTCCCGGTCTCGATAAAGGAAATATCGGACAAAGAGGATATTTCCAACAGATACCTAGAGAACATATTCGTGGCACTGCGCAAAGCGGGCATTGTTAAGTCCGTCAAGGGGGAAAAAGGGGGCTTTAAGCTGGCCTGCTCCCCTGCGGCGGTTTCGGTATTTGACGTCTTAAAGGCGGTTGAAAAGGAGACGGCGCCGACAAAATGTTCGGCGGACCTGAAATTTTGCGGCAACGCGGAAAAATGCGGGATCAGGAACGTCTGGGTGAGGCTGGACAGGCTGCAGGCTGGATTTTTGAAGAAAACGACCCTTGAGGAAGTAACGGGGACGCATAACGCTATGAACAAAAGAGCACGGTGAAAGGAGAAAAGAAAATGGCAAGGATATATTATCTCGACAACAACGCAACGACGCGCACGGCTCCGGAAGTGATTGAGGTAATGGCCCCGTATTTCGGGGAAAAATATTTCAACGCCTCCAGCATTTATTCCTCGGCGCAGGAGGTAAGGAAGGACCTCGAGGCCGCAAGGGAAGAGGCCGCGAAATTCATCAACGCCGAACCCAAAGAGATAATATTTACGTCCGGCGGGACCGAGTCTGACAATTTTGCCATAAAAGGGATAGCATACGCCAATACCGACAGGGGAAAACATATAATAACCACAAAGATAGAACATCCGGCGATCCTTGAAACATGCAAATACATGGCGAAAAAAGGGTGGGAGATCACCTATTTGGACGTGGATAAATACGGCATGATAAACCTGGAAGAGCTGAAAAAAGCCCTGAAAAAAGAGACGGTGCTGGTATCAATAATGTACGCCAACAATGAGATCGGGACAATAGAACCCATAGAGGAAGCCGCCGCCATTGCAAAGGCCGCCGGGGCTTATTTCCACACCGACGCGGTGCAGGCCGCAGGTAAAATGGCCATAGACGTAAAAAAGCTCAATGTCGACATGCTGTCGCTTGCCGCACATAAATTTCACGGCCCCAAGGGCGTGGGGTTGTTTTATCTTAAAAAAGGCGTGAGGATACATTCGATAGCCCAGGGCGGGCATCAGGAAGCATCCAGGCGCTCGGGGACGGAAAACATTCCGGGCATAATCGGGCTGGCAAAGGCGTGCGAGCTGGCTTCGGTCCATCTTAAGGACTCCGCGGACATGGCCAGGATAAAGGGACTGCGCGACAGGCTGGAAAAAGGGCTCTTTGAAAAGATACCGGAAATAATAATGAACGGACATCCGGAGAAAAGGATGGACAACACGCTCAATGTCTGCGTAAAACACATCGAGGGAGAGGCCATGCTCATACACATGGATTTTGAGGGGATATGCGTTTCGTCGGGCTCGGCCTGCGCGTCGGGGTCGCTTGACCCGTCGCATGTGCTGCTTGCCCTCGGCCTGCCGCACGAGATCGCGCACGGGTCCATAAGGTTTTCGTTCTCAAAATACAATACCGGCGAGGATGTCGACAGGGTCCTCGAGGTGCTCCCGGGCGTTGTGGAAAAATTGAGGAAAATGTCGCCGATGTGGAACGAGCGCGATAAAAAATAATAACTATATGAAGAAAACGGAGGATATCATGGAAGAAGCGAAGATGATAGAGGAAATAGGCAGGATCAAAAAGGAAAAGGACGCGGTCATAATAGCTCACAATTATATGATACCCCAGGTGCAGGACCTGGCGGATTTTACCGGCGACTCGCTTGAGCTTTCACGGAAGGCCGCGGCGGCAAAGGAAAAAATAATAGTTTTTTGCGGGGTGTTATTCATGGCGGAGACGGCCAAGATACTTTCGCCGTCAAAAAAGGTGCTCATACCCAGAAAAGACGCGGGATGCCCTCTGGCCGACTGCATCAATGTCCAGCAGGTGAAGGAATACAGGGAAAAGTACCCCGACGCCCTTATAATAGGTTATGTAAACACCAATGCGGACGTAAAATCCATGCTCGACATATGCGTGACATCCGCCAACGCAGTGGATATAGTGAAAAAAGCGCCGGGAAAAAAGGTGGTATTCCTGCCCGACGCGAACCTTGGGGCCTGGGTGAAAAAGCACGTCCCGGAAAAGGAAATAATAATACACAAGGGCGGTTGCAACGTCCACCAGAGGTTCACGAAGAACGAAATTTTACAGGCGCGCGCGGCCCATCCCGACGCGAAGATACTTGCGCACCCGGAGGCGTCGATGGAAGTGCTGGAGCTGGCCGATTTCGTGGCGTCCACTTCTGCGATGATAAAGTACGTAAGGGAAAGCAAGGATAAAAAATTCATCATAGGGACGGAGGAAGGGCACATACACAGGCTGAAAAAGGAAAGGCCGGATGCGGAATTTTTCACCCTTGGCTCGGCGAAGATATGTCCGAACATGAAAAAAACCAGGGTCAAGGACGTCTACGAATCGCTGCTGCACGAACAATACGAGATCAAACTGCCTGACGATATAATAAAAAAGGCCATAGTGCCGATAGAAAAAATGCTTTCAATGTGAACAAGGCGACGGCCAAAATATAATTACAAGGAGGACCTTATGCTTCAGTACAGCGACAAGGTTATAAAGCAGTTCAAGGATATGACGAATAATGGAAGGATAGAGGACGCGGACGGCATAGGAAAAGTGGGCAACCCGGTCTGCGGGGACGTGATGTGGATATATATCAAGGTAAAGGACAACATAATAACGGACTGCAAATTTGAGACTTTCGGGTGCGTAGCGGCGATAGCGACATCATCGCTTGCAACCCAGCTTGTCATCGGAAAGAGCGTTGAAGACGCCCTGCAGGTCTCCAATAAAAGGATAGTCGACCTCCTTGGCGGGCTGCCCATAGAAAAACACCATTGCTCGGTCCTGGCGGAGGACGGCATAAAGAAAGCCATCGAGGATTATAAGAGCAGGCAGGAAAGCAAGGCTAAAAACCCGTAACCGGAAGGGGCCAAATGTCAAAGATCTTTGTTGGAATGTCGGGCGGCGTGGATTCCACCATGGCCGCCGCGTTACTAAAGGAGAAGGGCCATGAAGTTGTCGGCCTTACCCTTAAATTATGGGATGAAGCGTCCAGGTGCTGCAATTATGACGATATAATGGACGCAAAACAGGCCGCGTATAAGCTCGGTATAAAACATTACGTCCTCAATATGAAAAAACAATTCAGGAAAAAAGTGGTCGACTATTTCATATCTGATTACATTGGCGGCCGGACGCCGAACCCCTGCGTCATATGCAACGAAGAGGTGAAATTCAGGGCCCTTCTTGACAAAATGAAGGAGCACGGTTTTGATTACGTGGCCACCGGACATTACGCAAGGATCGCCGAAAAAGAGGGAAAATATTACCTCAAAGAAGCCGCGGACGGCTCCAAGTCGCAGGAATATTTTCTTTCACGGCTCAGGCCGGCCGAGCTGAAGAACATTCTTTTCCCGCTGGGCGGCATGATAAAAAAGAAAATAATAACCCTGGCCAGGGGCAGGAAAATTTACGTGGAAAAGCCGGAGAGCCAGGAAGTGTGCTTTCTGCGAAGGAACGAAACCCCGTTTGAATTCATAAAAAGGTCCATGGACATTTCCCTGATGGACAGGGGGGCGTTCTACGACCGGGATGGAAAAAAAATAGCAGACATCGGGGATTCCGCTTATTTTAATTTTACCCTCGGGCAGCGCAAGGGCCTGGGAATAAGCACAGGCCGGCCGGTGCATGTGATAAAGATCGATGCCGGGAAAAAGCAGGTGATCGTGGGCGAAAAGAAAGAGGCGTTTTCAAGGGAATTTTTTATCACAGACCTTAATGTCTACCTGCCGCAAAAAAAAGAGGAATTCCAGGCATTTGTGAAAGTCAGATACAGGCAGAAAAAGGCAGCCGCCACAGTCCGTGTCGCGGATGCAGGAGCAATGATAACATTTAAAGACGCTCAATTCGCGGTAACACCGGGTCAGCTTGCAGTCATATACAAGGCAAACGCGGTAGCGGCTTCCGGATTCATAAAATAGTCCGCCAATAAAAAGTTAACAAAAAAACTACAAACAAAAAATATAATATGGTATAATAGTATGTATAAATGTATGTCCAAATTTGGATGCGGGCCATGGAGAAAAGAGCAGATGAAGGAAAAACAGGTTAAAGAAAGCAGCACAAAAACAGACAAGAACATATTAAAGGAGATATTAAAGATCTCTGAAGAAATACATAATATCGCCGACATAGACATACTTCTCGACAAGATATTGCTCGAAGTGCGCCATTTTACCAACGCCGAGGGCGGCTCGATATTTATGGTCGAGGATGAGAAACTCCGCATGTCCTACACCCAGAACGACCTGATATTCGCGAACAATCCGGCAACCAGGTATAAATACCAGAACCAGGAGATCCCGCTCGACATAACATCGATAGCCGGGGCGACCGTCAGGCACGGAAAGATACTTGAATTCAAGGACGTATACAAAATGTCAGCGGGCTGCGAATGCCATTTTAACAAGGATTTTGACAAGGCTTCCGGATACAGGACAAAATCAATGATATCTGTTCCCTTAAAAAGCGTGAGGAACAGGGTAATCGGCGTAATGCAGATAATCAACGCCAAGGCCCCGGGCGGAAAAGTTGTGCCTTTCAACGACCAGGATGAGCTTTTTATAAGTTATTTCGCCAACGACGCCGCCACGGCCATTGAAAAGGCAAAATCAACCAGGGCAATGGTTTTAAGGATGTTAAAGATGGTAGAATTCCGGGACCCGAAGGAAACCGGCGGCCATGTGAACAGGATGGGCGCCTATTCAGTTGAAATATACCAGCAGTGGGCGCAGAAGAGGGGATTTCCGGACGAGCTCATACGCAGGTTCAAGGATAAGTTGAGGATAGCTTCCATGCTGCACGATGTCGGCAAAGTGGCGATCTCGGACCAGATATTGAAAAAACCGGGAAAACTGGAACCGGAAGAATTCGACATAATGAAGATGCACACTATTTTCGGCTACAGGCTTTTCCAGCAGAAGGAATCCGAGCTTGACGCGATGGCCGCCGAGATCGCCCTGACCCACCACGAAAAATGGGACGGTTCGGGGTATCCGGGAAATATGGACGATTACGCTTCATGCGTGGAAGTCGGGGTTGATAACGGAAAAAAGGAAAGCACAATACCGATAACCGGAAGGATAGCCGCGGTGGCTGATGTCTATGACGCCCTTATTTCAAAGAGGGTATATAAAGACGCGTGGCAGGAAGACAGGGTGCTTGAATATATGAAACAAAGCGCCGGTTCGCATTTTGATCCCGAGGTCGTGGACGCGTTTTTTGAAATTTACGACATAATCAAGGCCATACGCGAGCAGTATGCCGAAGCAGGGACGGATTGAAATACGTGATGAAATATTGTATAATTAAAGAAAAATTGCGGGGGAAATAAAATGGACGATAACAGAAAAAAAGATACAAAAAAGCAGGCGTCAAAGAAGGCCGCCGTCGACCCGGAAGTGATGGACAGGCAGGTCATAGACCTGGACGTCAACATGTTCGTCCTGAAATCCAACTCGGTCCTTGTGCTTCCGGAAACCCCCAATATTTACCTATCGCCGGCAAAGGCAAAAAAACTTGTGATTGACCTTGAAAAAGCCGTAAAGACTTCCCGCGACGGAGTTATAATCAGGTTTAAAGGCAGCATTAATCCCAGGCAGGAAAACGCCAATGACGACGGGTCGATGTTCCTGACAAGGGAGCTGTCCGTCAGCGAAATAGAAAGCTGACATGACGCCATGGTACGGTTAATTTTCAGGCTGGCCGGGGTGATATTCTCGATAACCGCGGCCTGCATATCATTCATCCTGTGCAATTATTCTGAAAGGGCAACATTTTTTGCGGGCTGCGGGTTCGGGCTTGCCGCCATTCTCATATTTTCGATCGCGGTAAATTCAGGCGGAAAAAAAATAAAAAAAGCGCCGTCGGAGAATAAATGAAATATTCAAAAGGCTCGATAGGCCGGGTTTATGTCGTGAAGTTCGACGACGGGGAAGACCTCAATATAGAAATGGAAAAACTGGTCAGGAAAGAAAAGATAAAGACCGGTTTTTTCTTTTTTTTGGGCGGATTAAGGCAGGGGGATATTGTTTCGGGGCCGAAAAAGCCCGTGATACCGCCCGACCCCTACTGGCACTCCTTTGACGGAGCCTGGGAAGTATTCGGTTCCGGCTCGGTATTTACCGGAAAACAGGGGCCGCAGGTGCACATACACACCTCCATGGGGAAAAAGAAAAAGGCCCTTACAGGCTGCGTCAGGAAAAATTCAAAAGTGTTCATAACGGTCGAGGCGGTGTTTTATGAACTCAAAGGCGTAAAGGCCGCAAAGGAAATTGACGAGGCCACCGGCGTAAATATGCTGAAAATACTGGCAGGGGGCGGGAGATGACATGAAGGGCATTGATGTCGGCGTTACGGAAAAGGACGGGGTCGTGGTGGTTTCGGTAAAAGGTTACATAGACACGACCACGGCGCTCGAGGCCGAGAAGGCGCTTGACGCGGCCGTCAACGCGAAGAAATTCAAGGTTGTGGTGGACCTGTCCGGGGTGGATTACATCTCAAGCGCGGGTTGGGGGATTTTTGTGGGGATGAAAAAGGTGCTGAAAAAGAACAGGGGAGACATTAAGCTTGCCGGTATGAAGCGGGAAGTCATGGAAGTATACGAGGTCCTTGATTTTACCCATGTCATGGAATACTTCAGGGACGCGCAGGGCGCCGTGGAATCTTACGGCAAAAAAAAGTGACTATCCGGGAATTTCGAGGTGAAAAATGGCTCTGACGGTGAGCGTTGAGGATGTCGGATCCGTAAAGGTGCTCAAATGCACAGGTTATATTGATTCGGAGAATTCGGAAAGGCTTAAAAAGGCCATTGAAGAGGCCATTGCCGGAGGGGGCAGGATCGTCGTCGACCTTGAAAAGATAGATTATGTAAGCAGCGCCGGATGGGGGATTTTCGTCGGTTACCTTCACGACGCCAGGAAGAATAACGGCGACATCAGGATGGCCGCCATGAAAAAAGAAGTGCTCGAGATATATGAACTACTTGATTTTACCAATATTTTCATCTATTTCATGACATCCGGGGAAGCCGTAAAGTCCTATAATCCCTGAAATGATTTCAAAAAGGAACCGCGTCCTGAACCGACAAGGACCCAAAAAAACCTTGAAAAACGCCCCCGCTGTTGATATAATTACATCTGGTAAATATCCTTAAGGAGGAACTTGACATGGCAGACAAGAAACAGAACGACTTCATAGTATCCACCTTGAACGGCATATATGACGCTTATGATTCCTGTTTAAAATTGTATAAACAGGCAAAATTCGAGAACGGCATGCTGCACGGCACATATAAGGAATATTTTGACGAGGGGAAAAAGCAGATAAAAACCGAAGGCCGTTTTGAGAGCGGCATGAAACAGGGAGTATGGTCCGAATATGACAAAAAGGGAAGGATCGAATGTGTAAGGATATGGAACAGGGGAGAATTGCTCGAGAGGACCATGTATGACGACGAAGTTGAAAGCGATTAAACATTGAATATAAAAAAAGCCCGGCTGTTTAAGCCGGGTTTTTTTATGCCCCCAAAAAAGGAGAAAACAAATGGCTGTCAAAAAAAAGGCGAAAAAAAATAAAAATGAGTGCGGCCCCTGCGCCCAGGGTTGCGGGTGCTCCGGAGCCCCCGGAAAATCGGCGGCAGTTTATCACGGTCTTTACGCAAGCATGGACCCTGAAACGGGGATATTTACCGAGGCCAATTACGATAACGGGACCCTCAACGGCGAATACACCGAATATTACGATATGGACGCGGAAATAATAAAAACGAGGGGCAGATACCAGGACGGGAAAAAGGAAGGACAGTGGATATCCTACGGCAAAGACGGAAAAGCCGTCAAGGTGGAGAGCTACAAGCACGGGAAGAAATCAAAATAAGACAATTTCCGGTATGGCGCATTGGAGTGTCCGGGAAAAAATATTTTTTTTAGCATCTTGACAAAGACCGTTGTATTTGATATATATACTACTGAAATAGTCGGGTTTAAGACTAAAACTAAAAATTTAAAAAGACTTGGAAGTATGGAACCCGAAAATCAAATACTTCTTAATCTTTTTAAATATGCCGTTCCGGTCTTATCCTGACATTTCATAATAAAAATTTTTATTTTGCCCTATGGCGGCATGCGCTATTTGCTAAAATGCAATAATAACAGAGTTGAGAAAATATGGGTGTAGGTTTCCCCCTAAACTAACCCCTCCCAAAACCCCTTATATCGTCCTACACCCATATTAAAAAAGCCCAGCGGTAATGCTGGGCTTTTTTAATATAACGCTGTAACAAACGGGTTAAAAAAGCCCAGCGGTAATGCTGGGCTTTTTTAATTAATGCACATTTAAGTTTTCTGTAGGGGCCGCCCTGTGTGGCGGCCCGGCTTGTCCATCCGGTAGCGAATAAATGTTCAGGGACAGCCGGCGTAAAAAAGGCCAGCCTGCCATGGTTATGCCTGTGCTTGGCAATGTCCCTGCAGGTGCCGTCCTGGCCTTAAGGATGCTTGATTTTTCCCGGGATCAATGGCATAATATTTAAGCTGACCATCCTGGAACACAAACAACCACACTAAAGCAATAGACGGCATTGATCGCCTTGTCGGCTTTTCTGCGTCAAATTTTACAGGCGGTTACGGTAAGCCTTAAAGGCGGAGCCTTGAACGAGGAATTGTAGTTTATGGGGGATAAAATGGCGGACAAGATGGAACTGAAAAAGGGCGTGGAATACGCCAAAGATTCCATTGTTTCAAAACAGCTTATAAATAAAAAAACAGGGACTGTGACGCTTTTTGCTTTTTACGCCGGCCAGTCGCTTTCGGAACACACCGCGCCGTACGACGCCGCGCTTCAGGTCCTTGAAGGATCGGCGGCCATAACCATAGGCGGAGAATCATTAAAGCTAATTGAAGGGGAAATGATCATAATACCCGCCAACATCCCGCATTCAGTGAGAGCCGATGAAAACCTTAAAATCATGCTGGTCATGATACTTTCCTAAAAAACCGGGTTTGTGAAGAAAATATTTGACTTTTCAGTTTGACGCAGTTATAATACTACCAAACAGGTAGCATTAAAGAAATAAAGCACATGGGGAGGGTCCTATGCAGGGAAAGAAGATGTACGTCACGACGAACGCGGATTTTGCGCTTGCAGCCGTCATTCTTGTTCTTTTCGCCGCACCCCTGCTTTCCATGATGGCGCCTCAGTCATCCCCAAAAACAGCCGTAGTATACAGGGACAATAATGTTGTCAGGGAAATAAGCCTCGCCGGGGACGCGACGGTCAGCGTCGGGTCGATGACCTTCGAGGTGAAATCCGGGAAGATAAGGGTGAGCGAATCCGACTGCCCGAACCATGTATGCATGCGCGAAGGCTGGATAATGAACCCGGGGCAATCCATAGTCTGCCTGCCCAATCACGTCATAGTTGAAATACCTGTGGACCATGAGAACGGGAAATATGACATCCTTTCAAAATAATAACAAGGGGGAGGCAAATGGATTATAAAAACGATCCCGGGACGCAAAAGACCGCGTTGCTTGTCACTTGCGCATCCCTTTTGCAGCTGGCGGAGGCGTTTTTTCCACAGCCGATACCGGGCATAAAGCTCGGGCTGGCCAATATGATAACACTTGTCGCCCTTGTCGACCTGGGATTTGCCGCGGCAATAGAGATCGCGGTGCTGCGCACGGTCATAAGCTCGCTTTTGCTGGGCACCTTCCTTTCGACGACTTTCATACTGAGTTTTTCGTCGGCCCTGACCTCAAGCCTGGTTATGGCATTTTTTTATACGCTGATGAAACGCATGAAAAAACCGTTGTTGTCCCTGGTCGGCATATCACTGTTGGGCGCCGTGGCACATAATCTGACCCAGATAGCCGTGGTATATTTTATCCTGATAAGGAGTTCAGGAGTCCTTATGCTTCTTCCATGGCTGGGCATATCGGGCGTCATAATGGGATGGATAACCGGCATCATAGCGTCAAGGGTGTGCGCAAAGCTTGAGAACGGCGTGAACCTGTCGGAAAGCGAATACATAAAGATACTGGCCATGCCGGCCGCGAAAAGCGGCGGCCCGGATAAAAGGGGATATATAACCGGTGCGTCGTTCCTTCACAAAGCAGACCCTGTGCTTAAGATATTCGCCCTTATCATAACCGCCGTAATGCTCCTCTTTTTCGGAAGTTTCGCGCTTTTTCTCGGGATATTCGCGGCAATAACCGCGGTTGCCATTGCCGCAAAGGTGGACCTTGGAAGGCTTTTTTCGGGCGTCAGGAAAATGTGGGTCTTCATGGCATTTTCATTCGCGGTCCCGCTTTTGCTCAACCAGGGCAGCCATGTCCTGCTTGAATTGGGGCCTGCAAGGATAACAGCCGAAGCCCTGACAACAGGAGGATTTTTTGTCATAAGGCTGGCTCTTCTCATGCTGGCATCGGACCTCATGATAAAAACAACCGAGCCCGAGAGGCTTATAGCGGGTATCGAGACCATATTAAAACCGCTGAGCTTTGCGGGGATCTCCGGAAAGAGAACGTCGCATATCATTGTTTCCTCATGGACCACCATCCCGGAATTCTGGGACAGGGTCGTCGCGGTGGCGGAAAGGTTCAGGAAAGAGGAAAAGCCGGGGCTGAAGAATATAATTGTGATGCTCACCGTGGTAATAGTGGCGCTTTACAGGCAGACGGAAATATAAAAAA
>Ga0181535_10006713_pt1 | contig 11772 bp, 8 predicted proteins | sample PEATcosm2014_Bin_44_FD_119774 | JGI IMG/M metagenome (GOLD analysis project Ga0181535, IMG submission 119774) | Peatland microbial communities from MTU Mesocosm Facility, Houghton, MI, USA - PEATcosm2014_Bin17_30_metaG | ecosystem: Environmental > Terrestrial > Soil > Wetlands > Peat | place...
CCTCGTCGAGCGCCGTCTGCATCGCTTCCAGATCGTCAATCATTGATTTGATGTTAGCGCGCCGGGGTTCCCGCAGACAGATCTTCGTCTGTGGGGTGTTCAGCGGGCTGCTGCTGCGTCATGCAGTGCAAAGTGCCCAGCCCCCAAACCAAATCCACCGCATGGACGCCAATCACCTCGCGGCCTCGAAAGACCTCAGCAAGAATATTCAGCGCCACGCGGTCGTTAGGGTCGTGAAAGGTAGGAACCAGCACCAGTCCATTAGCGATATAGAAGTTGGCATAACTGGCCGGCAGCCTCTGGCCATCAAATTTCACGGGCGTCGGCATCGGTAACTCGACTAAGTCAAATTGCTTGCCGTCAAGGGTGCGCGCGGCCTTCAACCGATCCAGATTCTCGGCCAGCGGCGCATGGTTCGGGTCACTCGCATTCGGCTCGACGCAAGCCACAATCGTCTCCGCGCCAGCGAACCGGGCAATATCGTCGATGTGCCCATGCGTGTCGTCGCCAACGATTCCGCGGTCGAGCCAGAGCACCTGATCGATACCGAGATAATCGTGAAAGACCCGCTCCAGCCGCTCGCGGCTCACGCCAGGGTTCCGCTGCTGCACCTCACTAAGCAGGCACTCTTCAGTAGTGAGCAAAACGCCCTGTCCATTTGTATCGATGGACCCGCCCTCAAGCACTACGTACTTCGTACCGTCCTCGTTCTTAATCGCCGGGCGCCAGGACGGCAAGCCCAACAACTCCGCCACCCGCCCCGGCACCAGATCGTCAAGCGGCCAGTTGGAGTACTTTGCCCAGCCATTGAAATGCCAGTTAGTAATGGCAACCTTGCCGTCCGCATTCCGCACAAAAATCGGCCCCGAGTCCCGCGTCCAACTCCGGTTGGTCGGCCACTGGTGAAAGCTCACGCGATCAAGATTCGCGCCCGCTCGCTCGAGAATTCCCCGAACGCGCTGTTCGGCCTTGGCGTCCTCGACGAGCAGATGCACCTGCTCATGCGCGGCCAGCAGGCGCACGATCTCCGCATAGAGCCACGGAATCCCCTGAAACTTCCCCGGCCAGTCCTCTGGGTTGTGCGGCCACGCAAGCCAGGTAGCCTCATGCTGTTCCCATTCGGCGGGCATGCGATAGCCCAGTTCTCGTGGCGTCTTTCCGGTCAAATGGTTATCGGGCATCTCTACTGGCTATCTCCATCCGCCGGCCACGTATTCACCGGATCGAGAAAGCGCTTGGTGATCGGCGCATACGCATCAATGCGGCGATCGCGCAGAAAAGGCCAGTTGCGGCGCGTCTCTTCAATCAGCCCCGTGTCGATCTCGCCGATCAATATCTCCTCCGCATCCTGCGAGGCCTGCACAATTACGCGGCCAAATGGGTCGGCCAAAAAGCTGCTGCCAAAGAACTCAATCCCCGGCCCTTCGGCACGATTTCCCTCAATGTCACCGTGCTCCAAGCCCACTCGATTCACGCCCGCAACATACACTCCATTCGCAATCGCGTGCCCGCGCTGGATCGTTTGCCACGCCGAAACCTGTGCCGCGCCAAACTCTTCTTTCTCCGCCGGATGCCAGCCTATCGCCGTCGGATAAAACAACGCCTCAGCACCTTTAAGCGCCGTGAGCCGCGCCGCCTCGGGATACCACTGATCCCAGCAAACCAGCGTACCCACGCGGCCAAATGCAGTATCCACGGCTTGAAAGCCCAAATCACCCGGCGCGAAATAATACTTCTCGTAATAAAGCGGATCGTCTGGAATATGCATCTTGCGATAGACGCCGGCAATCGCTCCATCGGCATTCAGCGTTACCGCAGTGTTGTGATAGAGCCCCGCCGCACGCCGCTCAAAGAGCGAAGCGACAATCGCAACCCGCAACTCGCGCGCCAGCTCAGAGAGCCGCGTCGTCGACGGTCCCGGTATCGCCTCAGCCAAATCGAAAAGCCGTAGATCTTCGCGCTGGCAAAAATACTGTGTCTGGAAGAGCTCCGGCAGGCAGACGACGTTCGCACCCAACCGCGCCGCCTCGCGAACATGGCGCACCGCAGCCTCCATATTGGCTTCCGGCTGCGCGCCCATACGCATCTGCACCAGTCCCACGTTGTACTTGCGCGTGCTTGTCATCGATTGCCAAACTCTCTTTCATGGCGATACAGCAAGGCCAACCCCGCATAGGCGGAATTGGCCCGGAAAGCCTGCTGCATTGCGATGGCTACTCTTCCAAAATCAACACGGCGGCGGCTATCGTCGTTGTCCATAGTCCGCGCCTGTCGCCTACGGCCGACTGAGTCACATTGCTGGTACGCACGATCTTGTTCGAGATGCGATAGATCTCTTTCTTCTCGTCCCAGCTCTTGTCTGGATCGAACTCCACATCCAGAGTTGTCGCCAGCATTTCAGCCGCCAGTTCCTCGGCGTATTCACCGGCCTGGTCCTCGGTCTCGCCAAAGCTGTGATGCTCGCTCAGGTAGCCGTAGGTGTCTTTGTCGGCGGGAATGGCCACGCCTATGCTTGAAACCAGCAGCCGGTGGGCCTCGCGGGTCGAGTTCTCTGCGATCACCGCAAAGACAACTTCACCGGGACTGACATGTTGAAGGCCCTGCTTGCGCGTGATTAACTTGCACTGCGGCGGAAAGATCGATGAAACGCGCACCAGATTCTGCGAGGCAATACCCGCATCCCGAAGCGCCAGCTCAAAGGAGGTCAAACGCTCTTTGTGTTTGCCCACGCCCTTGGTGAAGAAAATCTTCTTCGGCACCATGCTTTTTCCCAATTTCTATGTACCCTCCACGACTCTCAAAAATCGGCGATTGAATATGAAGTACCCGCATGAGTTTATCGCATCAGGGCGGCTGATAACAGCCTTTCCGGTATTTTCATCGTATCTTTCCTCAACCGGCCTTTCACGGCCTCCGCAAGCCCGCCATTTTCCGGCTTCAGTCCAAGCTTCTGGGCAACTTTTCCCTCTCTGCTACGTTTAAAAGATTATGAAGAATTCGCATTGGTTTGGAATCGCCATTTTGACGGCGACAATCGCCCCTCAGGCAGCCCTGGCGCAAGCGCCCGTCGCGGCTCAAAGCACGCCAGCCGCTTCGGTCGATTTGGAGTGGACCCCGCCTGCGCTTGCGCAGTTATGCGCACAGGCCGCAACTAAGTCCAGCTTTACCCTGGACCGGTCGATGCTGGCCATCGTCTCCAGCACGATTTCAGATTCGGAACCGGAAACTCGCCAGGCCATCGGCAAGATCGACGGCATCAGCGTACACCTGCTCCACTTCCCCGCCTCCGGCATCACGGACTTGGCGCAGGTTGCAGCCATCCGCGAGGCATACCATCAGCGCGGCTGGAAGCACCTGGTTGCCACCACCAACGCAGGAGCCCCGCTCCACGACGGGACCACCGATGTGTGGCTGACGATAGAGGGCGTGAACGTACGAGGAGCAGTGGTGCTGGTCGAGACGCCAGCAAACCTGACCCTGGTCACCGTCAAGGGCGATCTAAGCCCGGTTGACCTGCTTCACCTGCGCGACCACTTCGGCATCCCGCGCTTTGAGGGCGACAGGCTTAACATCCCGTGATGAAAGTCCCGCTTTCCACGCGGCTTGACGGTACTCATTTCCACAGCAGTTTTTCGTAAAATTGAGTTATGGCGATGGACACGCGCATAGGGCGGGAGCGGCAAGAGGGTTTGTGGGTGGCGTACGCGAATATGGCTGTGGGACCGGGCCATCCGTTCTATCTTCGTCTGAACGAGGTTCTGGACAGCGAAGGTTTCGACGCCTTCGTGGAAAAGCAATGCGCCTGCTTCTATGCCGATAAGTTGGGCCGTCCTGGACTGCTGACCGTGCTGAAAATCGCCCATTGCGCCACGGGCTGATAATCCACCGGTCAAATCCCCTTACCCCGCCCCCGCCCCGCAATGGAGTCCGTTTTTCTTCCCTCCAATCGAAGACAACGGGTTACGTATCAACGACTTGCATTTTATACCTGTTATCGAATCAGTAATATCAAAATGCTTTTTTGCCCTCTTCGTTGCCAAAAAAGCGCTGATTTTTCACTCAAAAAACCAAGTTTTTTCGCAGCCTTTAGCATGTTTGAACACTCGACCTTCGACTTTGTACACATCGAATCAGCGAGGATTTATCCTCCTTCTGTGCGTCTCATGAAAGAATGACCATTAACCAGGGAGCACTGATGAAACGAATCCTTGCAACCGGCATTCTTCGCAGCGCCAGGCAACAAATCGCGCCGCTTTGCTCACTCCTCCTCGCCGGCGCGTCCTTTGCGCAACAGGTCTATCCAACTCCGCGGCCATCACAAGCCACCATCCCTGCCCTTCTGGTTAGCGACATTCACTTCGAGCCATTTTTCGACCCAGCCAAAGTTCCGCAACTCGCCGCTGCTCCGGTGAGTGAGTGGAAGGCAATTCTCGCCGCGCCACCCTCGCCCGATCAACAGCAGCGATTCGCTGCCTTGCAGCAGTCCTGCCACGCCCGCGGAGTCGATACCTCCACAACACTCTTCAATTCCAGCCTGAAAGCAATGCGCAGTAACGCATCAGGTGCAAAGTTTGTCACCGTCAGCGGCGATCTCGTCTCCCATGCCTTTGACTGCAAATACAGCACACTCTTTCCAAAGTCCACGCCGAGCGACTACCGGGGCTTCGTTGAGAAGACGCTGGACTATGTGATCGATGAGTTATACGGCGCGTTCCCCGGCGTGCCCGTCTATGTAGCGCTTGGAAATAATGACTCCGACTGCGGCGACTACCGCCTCGATGCCCACAGCGAGTTTCTTTCAACTACCGGTAACGAAGTAACCAAGCGCTTCCCCGCCTCCGAGCGCCAACCTACTCTCGATAGCTTTGCAGTCGGCGGATACTACAGCGTTTCGCTTCCAGCTCCCATTGAAAACGCGCGCCTTCTGGTTCTGAACGATCTATTCATGTCCAAAAGTTATACGACCTGCGCAGGCAAAGCAGATTCTTCCGGAGCCGATGCGCAGATCGCGTGGTTGCGGCAGCAACTGACTGATGCTCGCGCCAAAAAGCAGAAAATCTGGATTATGGGACACATTCCGCCGGGAGTCGATCTTTACTCGACCATGAAGGGAATGGGCGACGTTTGCGGCGGCCAGAAGCCTGCAATGTTTCTTTCCTCGGAGAAGATGGCGGACGTGTTGGCAGACTTCGGCGATGTCGTCGAGCTGGCGATCTTCGCTCATACCCACATGGACGAAATGCGTATTCTCAAAGACGACGGCCAGACGTCAGCGCAATCGAAGCCAGTCCCGGTCAAGATGGTCTCGTCGATCTCTCCGAACCATGGCAATAATCCATCCATAACCATCGCCCAGATCGATCCCTCTACCGCCGCACTCGTGAACTATCGAGTCTTCATCGCGTCAAATCAAACCGGCGTCGATGCCAAATGGTCGGAGGAATATAACTACGCGCATAGTTATCACGAGAAAGACTTTGCGTCGCCCGCTGTAAGTCATCTCATCGCCGACTTCGCAGCCGACCCCAGCGCCAAGACAAAGTATAGCCAGAGCTACATCGAAGATTTCTCCGCGGGTGACCCGTCAACAGTCTTGCAGATGTTCTGGCCGCAATACGTCTGCACGCTGTCGAACCACACCGCGCAATCCTTCAAAGCCTGCGCCTGCCCCGCAGCACACTGACAGGATTTTCACTTCGCCGCGCAGCACAGATCTAGAATCGCCTCGCCAAAGCGCTCTGCTTTGGCCGGACCCATCCCGCAGATCTCCAGCAATTGCCTCGGATTTGTTGGCCGTATCTGTGCTAGAGCCGTCAGCGTTCGATCATGCAACACCAGGTAGGCCGGGACTCCCAGCTTTTTTGCCTCGGCCGCCCGCCACTCTCGCAGCCGCGCCGCCAAAGCCTGGCCAGCTTGCGTCAGTTGCGTCGGCTCTGCCTCTGCCGCCTTCGTCCCTTCAGACTTCCCTTCGCCAACCTTCGCTGTCCTGGCCTTCTTGGTTCGAGCTGGCGCAGGAGCCCGTCCGCCAAACTCCTCTACCACACCGTCGCTGATCAGCAACTGAACCGGCGTGCCCGCCCGCATCTCCAATCCAGCCGCAGTCAGCCGCACCTTGCGAAAGCGGATGACCTCTCCGTCCTTTTCAAATTCGGCATCTTCAATCTCGATCAGCCCGGCCCGCACCATCGCATCCAGCAGCCCGTTAAACTCGCTGCGGCTCGTCTGGCCTACCAAGTCGAGATTCCGTTGCAGCGTCCCGGCAGCCTTGTAATCCACCGCTCGCAGCTCATTGGCAATTGACTGCGCGAGCTCTCGCTCCGCCGCCGTGGGCCGCCGGAAGAGCCTCAGCACAGCCCCCTCTGGATCGCACACATCGCAAATTCCACAGATCCGGCTCGCGTCCTCGACATCGCCAAAATGCCTGACCAGCGCGGCCATCCTGCACTCGGAGGATGTGGTGAATCGCAGCACCTTCTCAAACTGCTCCGCGCGAAACTGCGCCTGCACCGTGTAGGTCTTCTTCCAGCCCGGACCGCCTGCCGTCACGTTGCCGCCAAAATCCACACGAGCCCCACCGTGAATCTCCAGCTTCTCAAGCGCCTTATCGAACTCCTCTTCGCTCAGCTTCGACGCGGCCCTGAGTTCCTCGACTAACTGTGGCTCGTCGCTCAGAGCACGATGAACCTGCTGCAAGTGGTCGATCGGCGGATAGTCGCGATTGAGAAAAAAGTCATGCGTCCGCTGGTCGGCATAGCTATGCATCAAATAGGTCCGGCTCAGCGCTCCGTCGCGGCCTGCGCGGCCAATCTCCTGGTAGTAGCCTTCAAGCGTCGCCGGCAGCCCGGCATGAATCACCGTACGAATGTTGGCCTTATCGATCCCCATACCGAAGGCGATCGTGGCCACAACAACCTCTATCTCACCGGCTTGGAATGCCGTCTGCACACGCTCCCGCGTCTCAGCATCGAGCCCCGCATGATAGGCTGCCGCGCGAAGCTTGCGCGACAGCTCTTCGGCAAGCCGCTCCGCCCCCTTGCGCGAGGTCGCATAGACAATGGCCGGACGGCGCTCAGGGCGCGCCAGCAGCCCGCAGATCGCCGCAGGACGCTCCGGCATCGATAACTCCACTACCTCAATCGCCAGGTTGTTGCGCCTGAATCCGTGAATGAAATGTGCGGGCTTGACCATTCCAAGTTGCGTCACGATGTCGGCCTGCACGGATGGAGTTGCCGTAGCCGTCAGTGCCAGCACCGGAGCCGGACGAAGCGCAGGCAGATATTGGCCTAGCATGCGGTAGTCGGGACGGAAGTCGTGGCCCCATTGCGAGATGCAGTGCGCCTCGTCGATCGCGATGAGCGCGGGCTTGCGCTTGGCCAGCATCTCGCCGAAGCCCGGCACCCGCAGCCGCTCCGGCGCAATGAAGAGAAACTGCAAGCTTCCCTGCAAATAGTCAACGCAGGCCTGGCGCGCCACGCTGCGATCGAGGCCGGAGTGAATCCGCGCCACGCGCAGTCCCAGCGATGTGAGCTTTGCCGCCTGGTCCTCCATTAGTGCGATCAGCGGCGAGATCACCAGCGCCGTGCCGCCCAAAGCGACAGCGGGCAATTGATAACAGAGCGACTTGCCAAAGCCCGTCGGCATCACCAAGAGCAGGTCGCGCCCCGCGATAGCGGCTCTGCAAACCACCTCCTGATTCGCTCTGAAGCTCGCAAAGCCAAAGACCGAGCGCAGCAGCTCAGCCAACTCTGCCTGATTGGCCGTTGCGTCCGAATTGGTTGGAGTCGTCAAAGGAATAAGGCCAAAGTCACGAGAAACGCAACGGAAAAAATGCGCTGTGCCACTCTCAACTTTACAGGAGTAGCAGCACAGAAGAGCATGGAATGCTCGTGAGTCAGCTCCCGGCAACAGAATTGCGGATGCACAGCATTTCTGTTCCCTGTTCCCTGCTCACAGCCTTTCGGTAGTCTTCCAAGCGCCTACAGGCGTATGATTCCCTAGGTTCGCAGACTCAGTCATGGGCCGCCGCCAACGTGTGGCAAGTTTGCTTTGGAGGCAGTATCTCGTGAAACGAACTTTCTTCCGTTTTTCCTTGGTCTTGGCCGTGCTCGCGATTCTTTCTGTCGTGACTGCACTGTGCGCATCAAAGCCCGAGTTTCTCAAGAACTACAAAGGAACGCCTTATCACGACAGCCGCGTCCAAGGCGGCCCGCAAGCGATTCCCGGCAAGGTCCTCTGCGCATATTACGATCTAGGCGGCGAAGGCGTGGCATATCACGACAGCGATGCCGTCAACCACGGCAGCGGCGAGTTGAACATCGTCGATGGAAGTTACCTGCATGAGTTCCGCATGAAGGAAGGCGTGGACATCTCTTTCACCAAATTCAAGCTCAATCCGCCAGTCGACGATAATCCCTTCGACAAGGTCGTGCCGCCCGCCGACCTGTTTTTTGTGGGTTGGACGGTTCCCGGCGAGTGGTTCAACGTGACGGTCGAAGCAGCCACAGCGGGCGAGTACTCAGCCGACCTGCTGTATACCTCGAACCGAGGCGGAACGATTTCGCTCGACGTAAACGGTGAACCGGCTACCGAACCGCTCACCATCGTAAGCACCATGGACGCCGCCGACCCAGTGGCGTGGCGGCAATGGCATCACTGGAACCTGGCTCCCAGCATAGCCAAGATCAAACTGCCCGCGGGCAAGAGTGTTCTCACCGTCCACATCCTTACCGAGGGCCAGATGAATCTCGCCACCTTCGACTTCAAGAAGGTACGGTAAGCGAAACAAATTGAGTTGCCACTGAGATTCTCAGTCTCCCATCCTTGCTGCAAAAGCAACGCCGGGAGGCTCCTATTTTGGACCCCTGATGAGAACAAGACTCCCGGCTGAATCATCGCGCTGTCTGTGCAAAAACCCGCCAAAATCGCTTAAAAAATCCCAATTTTGCACCGGTTTTTTAGGAAATTCCAAGAACAGGAATTCCGGACTCCCTTATCCACAAAATCCCCTTCCGGCCCGGTTGACCGTGTCCTCTTCGGTCCGTAGAGTTTGTAATCGGAGGGCAATATTCCGCCAGGTGCAAGAGTTGGCGGCGAGTTGCCCGGCGAGTTCAAGCGCCACCACAAACGTCTGGAGTGAAGATGCTGAAACTAAAGAAAATCCACATACTCGGCTTCAAGAGCTTTTGCGACCGCACGGAGTTGACCGTGGCGGGAACGGGCATTGCCGTTGTGGTGGGGCCGAACGGTTGCGGCAAATCCAACATTCTGGACGGCGTAAGCTGGGTACTCGGCGAGCAGAGCGCCAAGACCTTGCGCGGCACGCATATGCAGGACGTGATCTTTGCCGGAACCCGAGAGCGCAAGCCCTTGGGCATGGCCGAGGTAACGATCACCATGGTCGATCCGGAGGCTTACGAGGGGCCGATTCCTGTTGAGCCGCTGGTCGAGGTTGACCACGACGGCCCCACCGATTGGGACGAGGACGAGGTGCGCCGCCAGCGGGCCAGCGAAGCCGAGGAGATCATCGCCAGCGAGCAGCCGGGTCAGGTGCTCGACGAAAACGGGCCGGAGCTGAACAACGACAAGCCGCAGACGTTCACAACGGGCGAGGGACCGCAGGCCGTGGTGCTGAAGATTCGCCGCCGCAAGTTCCAGCGCACGCCGCAAAAGGGCGAGGTGGTGATTACACGGCGGCTCTTCCGCACCGGCGAGAGCGAGTATCTGCTCAACGGCAAGCTCTGCCGGCTGCGCGACATTCAAGACATCTTCATGGGCACGGGCCTGGGACCGGAGAGCTACGCCATCATCGGACAGGAGCGGATCGGGCAACTGCTTAGTTCAAAGCCGCACGACCGCCGGGCGATCATTGAGGAGGCGGCGGGCATCACGCGCTTCAAGAACAAGAAGCGGCTGGCTGAGTTGCGCCTCGAGAGCGCCAAGCAGAACCTGGCGCGCGTCGACGACATCTTCGAAGAAGTCACGCGGCAGATGAACAGCCTGAAGCGCCAGGCGTCAAAGGCAGAACGCTTTGCCGCTGTCCGCCATGAGCTCCGCGAACGGCTGCTCGTCGTGCTGGCCAGCCGCATGGCGTTGATGGACGCCGACCAGGTCAAGTTCCAACAGGAGATCGGCGCGCTCACCGAGCAAATCAACGCTTCAGCGACCGAAATCGAGACTAGCGAGGCAAACCAACATGCGCTAACGGAGCGCGGCTATCAACTGGACCACGAGGGCCAGGAGGCGCAGAACAGGGCCAATACGGCGGCCGTCGAGCTGGAACGGGCCGCGGCGCGGGAGCGGTCGAACTCCGAGCGAGTGAATGAGCTGGAGATGCGCATCACGGCAGCAGCAGCCGAGTTGGAGCAGACGCAATTGCAACTGAGCGGAATCGCCGAAGAGCGCGCGCAGCAGCACTCCTTCATGGAGACAGCGTCGGGCGAGGCCAAGGCATTTCGCCAGAAGGTTGAGGCGCGTCAGCAGGAGGCGCGCACAGCGGCTGAAGAGGTCTTTGCAGCAGAGCGCGGATTAGAGACGAACCGCCGGCATGTCATGCACCTGCTAACTCTGGCCAGCAACGCCCGCAACCATACCGCTCAAAGCGAAGAGAGCCTTGCCGCACTGGAGCGCGAAGCGGAGCGGCTGGAAGCGGAGATGGGCCAGGCGCGCAACGAGCTCGAAAATCTGGGTGTGCAGAGCGGTCAGGCGCGACAAGGCTTCGAATCCGCCGCCGAGGCTCTGAAGAGGCTGGAGGGTGAGATCGCTGCCCTGCGCGAAGCTCTGCAAGCACGCCGCGCCGAGGAGAATGCTCTGCGCGCTCGCATCAACCAGCTACGAGGCGAACAGGCCACCATCAGCGGACGGCGTGATTCGCTGCAATCGCTCATTCGCAACCACAGCTACTCCACTGACACAGTGCGTCGGCTTCTAAAGCCGGGTGCGCTTGGGCAAGGCATGGCGCCCGTGGGTACTCTGGCCGATTTCATCGAGGTGAGCGGCGAGCATGAGGGCGTAGTAGATGAGTTCCTGCGCGAGGAGCTGAATTATGTGGTTGTGAAGAGCTGGACAGCCGCCGAGCAAGGCGTCAATCTGCTCAAGTCCGGCGTGGACGGACGAGCGACCTTCCTGATTCATTCGGCGGAGCAATGCGCGCTCTTCGAGGAGAGCAAAGAGACCATCAGCGGCCCTGGTATCACTCCGTTGAAGGATGCGATTCGCGTGCTGAACGGCTTCGGACACTCACTGGAGACGATTCTTCCCAAACTCGGGAACGGCTATCTGGTGGACGACCCTGCCGAGGCGCTGCGCCTGGCAGGAGATCATCCGCACGCTTATTTTTTGACGCCCGAGGGTGAGTGCTTCCACAATGCGACTGTGACCGGTGGAAAGCCGGCCACCGAAGGCCCACTGGCACTGAAGCGTGAGCTGCGTGAGGCCGAGGGTCGGCTGGCCAAGCTCGAAGCTGCCTTGATGCAGACGGAGGCAGACGCAACAGCGCTTGTTCAGACCATTGAGGATCTGGCCGCGCAACTGGAGTCGCGCAGCGAGGAGCGGCGGCTGGCCGAGCGCGACGCCGCCGACCAGGGCGCGGCGCTGAAACAGTTTGAGTCGGAGACGCAGCGCGTTGATCGGCGTCTGCAGGAATGGGTAGCTCAGGCCGTGCGCAACAAGGATGCACGTGAGGCCAAGCGCGTCTCCATCGACCAAAAGCACGAAGAGCTGCTTCACTTGGATATCGAACACCGGACCGCCGAGGCCGCTCTCGATGAGTTGCAG
>Ga0181535_10006714_pt1 | contig 11770 bp, 9 predicted proteins | sample PEATcosm2014_Bin_44_FD_119774 | JGI IMG/M metagenome (GOLD analysis project Ga0181535, IMG submission 119774) | Peatland microbial communities from MTU Mesocosm Facility, Houghton, MI, USA - PEATcosm2014_Bin17_30_metaG | ecosystem: Environmental > Terrestrial > Soil > Wetlands > Peat | place...
CCGTGGGACCAGCGGCTGTGCCAGGCGCCCGACGGCGACCTGTTCCGCGCTTTGCGCAGCGGCCGCGCCTCGATCGTCACCGACACGATCGCGGCCTTCACCGAGACTGGCGTAAAGCTCGCCAGCGGCGAGACGATCGACGCCGACGTTGCGGTCGCCGCCACTGGCCTCGAGCTGCAGCCGCTCGGCGGGATCCGCCTCAACGTCGACGGAGCGGAGGTCGAGCCCGGCGAAACGACGGTCTTCCGCGGCGCGATGCTGAGCGGCGTGCCCAATCTCGTTTTCGTTTTCGGCTACACCGCCGCCGCTTGGACGCTGAAGGCCGACCTTGTCAGCCTCTACGCCTGCCGACTGATCAATCGACTGAAGCGGAGCGGCTTTCGCCAATGCGCCCCGCGAGTCAGCGATCCGTCGATGGCGAAGCGGCCGCTGGTCGATTTCTCGTCAGGCGCCTATCGTCGCGCGGCAGCGAAACTGCCGAAGCAGGGGACGGAAGGGCCGTGGGCGAGCCGGCAGAGCTACTGGCGCGATTTTCTGACGCTGCGTTTCGCGCCGCTCCGCAGTGGCGCGCTGCGGTTCTTCGACCCCGGTCCGACGACGACGGCGCGACGCAATCGCAACGCCGGCGGCGCGCCTCAGAGGCCGAGCGCGGCGAGATAACGCGGCCCGCGCGTGCGTCCGGGCGAACGCTTCGTGGGCCCGCCGGCGGCGATGCGCCGGCGGCCGGAGGCGCAGGTCAGAACGTGTGCAGGCTCGGCCATGGGACGGATTGCGGATCGAGGCGGTCGAACGCCACGTCGACGATGTAGCTCGCGACGGCGCGTTCGTTGAACAGCGCATGGTAGCGGGCGCGGCCGGCGGCCGCGATCCGCTGACGGTAGGCGGGATCGCCCGTCAGCCGATCGAGCTTGTCCAACAGTTCGTCGAGGGTCGAAAAATAGACGAACTCGTCCTCCGCGATGAAGCGCTCATAGCCGGTCGCCCGATCGACGAGGACGGCAAGGCCGTTGCCGGCAAGCTGAGCGAGGCGGTCGGACGAATAGAGGAAGACGTCATTGCGCTTGCTGACGTTGAGCCCGACCGCCGCCGATTCGAGCGCAGTTTGGTACTTGCCGCCGACGAGCAACGGCTGGCCGAGCGCGCCGGGCGACAGGATCTTGAGGCGCGGCAGGGAGCGCGCGATCTGCGCGACGAGCTCGGTCGACGTCGAGAAGCGGCCGGCGACGAAGCGGCGGTCGTTCTCGTTGCCGCAGGCGTAGAAGAGATCGTAGGGCAGGTCGCGCCGCTCGTGGTTGAGGCCGCGCTCGATCGAGAAATCGACCGGATTGGGCATGAAGCCGACGACTCGTCCAGGCTTGCAGAACGGCCGCAGCGCCTCGCCCGCGCTGGTGATGAGCGTCGCGTCGACGATGTCGATCTTCGACAGGATCGCGGCGACGTTGGGAGGCTCGAAAAGCGGGTCGACGTTGTACTGCAGCATCCGCGCGTCCGGCAGTTCGCGCCGGATCTCGGCGAGCGTTGCCGGGCTCAGCGTGTCGGCGTGGCCGAACAGGATGAGGTCGGGCTCGACGTTGAGGCAGAATTGGCGAAAGGCGCGATTGACGGCGCCGACGCCGAAAACGCGATGGCCGAGCAGCGACGCCGCCCGCGCCACCTCGCGGTCGGCGAAATACGAAACCGAGTGGCCGTTGCGGATCAGTCCGTTGGAGATCTTGTGCTCGACCGAATGCTGAAACGCGCCTTTGGGTTTGCGACTGAAATTTGAGGCGTGGACAATCCTCGCCATGGAACCTCTTTTGCTCTCAGAACGGCGCGCATATACGACACTTGCCGACCAACGCAAACTCGCTCCGCCGATGCAGCTCAGAGCTTCCGCGACGGCGCGCGATTTCGCCGCGACGCCGACGTCGAGCCGGGACGCGGGCCAGCACGGACGAAGCGATCGCCTGCGTCACGCCACGCGCGACGGCGATCGGACGGCGATAAGCCCAGGCCTCAATCGTGACGGCGCCGAACGGTTCGGCGTGCGAGAGCATTACGTACAATTCGCAATTGGCGTACAAGCTGCCTGCCAATCCTTCGAAACCTGAAAGAGGGTCAACCATAATTACGCTGTATAATCAGTCGACGACAGCGATATGAAGTGCGGCAAAAGTTACAGTGAAGTACTTTGGAGCGTAATATGTCTACCCTCATTGTCTATCGTGACACAATTTTGCCAAAATCAGAAATCGAATTTATGCGTCGGCAATATATCGGCTTTGAGACGTTGCAACCTGTTTGGGTCGGACGCCGAGTCGAATCGTGGCTGGATCGAGACGCATTCCGACTCGGGCCCGTGTTCGGTGGGCTAGGCGGAACGGCCTTCAAACTGTTCGGGGCAATTCCGGATCTGCATGGATTGCGCGCTTTGGGCGCTGTCTGCGTGCATGCCCAGTTTGGACGAGGCGGCGCTTTTGCGCTGCCTCTGGCCAAGCGGCTCGGGTTGCCGTTGGTTGTCACGTTCCATGGCGGCGACGCGTACAAGCGGGCCCACTACCGACGCTTTCCGATCCCAGCTCTGTTCCGACTCCGCATGAAGCCGCTGATGGAGTACGCCTCGGCGTTCGTCTGTGTCTCGCCCGGAGTGCGCGATCGTTTGGTCTCACGCGGCTTTCCGGCTGAAAAGACGACGGTGTTGCCGATCGGCACTGACCGGTTGCTCGTCGCTCCGCGCCAGGATCAAGGCGCCGGCGTCTTTTTTGTCGGTCGTTTCGTCGAGATGAAAGGACTGCCGGTGCTGATTGAGGCGATCCGCCTGCTGCGCGCCCGCGGCTGTCGGGAACGCTTTGTCCTGATCGGCGACGGCCCCGAGCGCGGCGCTGTCGAGCGCTCGCTTGCAGGCGTGGAGGGCGTTGAATTGCGCGGCTGGCAAACCCCCGCGCAGGTCAGGCAGGCGCTGAGCGCCGCACGCGCGCTCTGCCTGCCGAGCGTGACAGCGAGGTCGGGCGAAGCCGAAGGCCTGCCGAGCGTGGCGGCTGAAGCGATGAGCCTGGGCGTCCCGATTATCGCCTCGACCGAGGCCGGGGTTGAAACTCTGGTCGAAGATGGGGTCACCGGCCTAGTGTTCCCGTCGCGCGACGCAGGAGCGCTGGCCGGGCGCATTGAGGCGCTGCTTGCCGCCCCGGACGTCGCTATCGCCCTTGGCGACCATGCCCGTCACGTGGTGGAACGCGACTTCGACGCCGCGCGACAATCGCGGCTGCTGGAAACACTGTTGCTGAATGTGGTGGCCGCGCGAAGCGCAGCGATCTGACGCATAAGCCATTCGTCCCGACCGTCGTCGATTCCGGCCGTTGACGTCCCGCACGACGCAATCCAGACGCCAGATCGGCGAAGAAGGTTTCGGCGGCGCCGACCTTCGCCCCCGCCATGACTTGCAAGACGCGCATCGCCTAGCCCCGCTTGGCCGCTTCCGACAGAACGTCGGCCACGCCGCCGTCGCTCGGGACTCCGAGGACGTGGTGCGCGTGCCACAAGGCGTAGAAGATGAGGCTCCATGACGCCTGCGCGTTGTCGGTGGGACGAGCGAGCGTCGCGCGCGCGACATCGCCGATCGACATCTCGGCGATGCCGGGCGCGGCGGGGACGAGCCGTTGCAACTCTGTCTTGTAAGCGTCGATCCATTCGCCGACGGGCGGATTGAATCCGGTCTTCCTGCCGAACGCGTCGGCTTCGGGAAAATTCCTCGCCAACCAATCCCGCAACAGCCACTTTCCGAACCTGCCACGGACTTTCGCCCCATCCGGCAAGGAGAAGCCGTAGGGCCCGACGACGGGGTCGAGATAGGGCGTACGACCCTCCACGCCGTTGGCCATGAGACAACGATCGAGCTTGACCATCAAATCGTTCGGCAGCCATTCGGCGCAGTCGACGGCCTGAAGCTGCTGCATCGTCGTCCGTTCCGCGCTCATTGCGGCTCGCTCGGTCGCCGCGAGCCCGTCGCGCCAATTCTCGAAGGCCCGGCCTCCGCCCGGCGTCTTGAGGAAAACGCCATGAGTCCGCGACCGACGTCCGACGAGGCCCCACAGCCAGGTTGCGCGCCGATAACGGGAGTAGCCGCCGAAAATCTCGTCCGCGCCTTCGCCGCCGAGGACGACCTTGAGCCTCAGCTCCTTGGCGAGCGCGCCGAGCTTGAAGGTCGGCAGGGCGGCGGCGTCAGTCGTCGGATCGTCCAATGCGGCGGCGACGCGCGGCGCGGCGCTCCAGAAGTCATGCTTCGTCAGTTCGACGACGTGGTGCTCCGCCCCGGCCGCTTTGGCGACGCGCCGCGCCGTCGCGCTCTCGTCCGCCGCGCTGCTCTCGGGGAACGTCGCCGTCAACGCGACGACCGGCTTGGAGGCGATCCGCGCCATCAGGGCGAGAAGGACGGACGAGTCGATCCCGCCAGACAGGAACAACCCGTAAGGGACGTCCGAACGCATGTGAGCGCGGACGCTGTCCTCCAGGATCCGGTCGAGCGATTGCGGAAGGCTCGCGCTGGGGGCGGTCGACGGTTTCCCTTCGAGGGCGCTTCGCAGCCGGCGCTCGACGATCCGGCCGGCTTGGACGACGAGCGTCTCGCCGGGCGAAACGCGGCGAATGTCGGAAAATATCGTTTCCTGCCCGGTGGTGAACTTGAGCTGAAGCAGCTCCGAACGCTTCTCCGGCGTGATCCGGTTCGTCGCCAGGCCAGCGGCGATCAGCGCCTGCGGCTCGGAGGCGAAGGCGAAATACTCCGGCGTCGAAACGTAATAAAGGGGCTTGATGCCGAACGGGTCGCGGCTGAGGACGAGCCTCGCTTGCGATTTGTCGTAGATGGCGATCGCGTACATGCCGCGCAGACCGTCTGCGAAAGCCACGCCCTTTTCGCCATAGAGGTGGAGCGCCGACTCGCAATCCGACCCGGTCTTGTAGGGCGCGTGGGCAAGCTCCCGCCGAATTTCCAGGTCGTTGTAGATTTCGCCGTTGGCGACCAGCACACTGCCGTTCGGCGCTTCGAGCGGCTGGCGTCCGGTCTGCAGGTCGATGATCGCCAGGCGCGCATTGTACAACCAGACCGGGCCGTCGCAGTGCCGGCCGTTTTCGTCGGGGCCGCGGTGGGAGAGAGCCTCAGCGAGCCGATCCAACGTCTTCGCATCGGTCTCGCCCCCGCTCCATCTCACGACTCCAGCAACGCCGCACAAGTTTCGCCCCCTTCATCGAGGGACCAGTCCCTCGCGCGCGTCCGCCGGCCCGGGCCGGCAGCGCATGGAAAGCCGGCGAAAGACGCCGCCGGCGGCAGCGCGGAACCGAAAACTGCGGACCTCCCGCATGTCCGCCGACGGATCCGCGGCAACAAGAGCGCCCGCCCCGGCCTGGCGCGCTTCGGCGCCCAGCCATTCGTCGAACGCCCCTCTGACCGCTCGGCGATCCGCATGGCCGCAGTCGCGGCGAATTGCCAGCCGTCGTCCGATGTTCAACGACCCTCAGCTTCTTTCTCGACCTCCGGACCGAATGCTGTCAATCGGTTCTTCGGGCGCATGGCCGCCTGTGTCGGCCCTCGCGCCGCCGCTCGCCGCCTCTCGCGACGCTTTCCTGTCCTGCGAATCGCGCAGATCCTCTGGCCATCCTGAGCGTTGACGGGCGAAGGGACGGGCTCGGCGCCTGGCGAGCTTGCCCGGACATGACACGTATTCGTGCGCCGTCCGCTCCCTAGTCCCAGCGGTTCTGCGCCCACATCCATTGCTCCGGCGCCTCGCGGATCATCGCCTCGAAGGTCGCTTGCAGGTTGCGCGTCGTCGCCGCGACGTCTGCGTCGCGGTCGTCGGTGCGCGGCGTCTCCACTTGCTCCGCGCGGATCGAGAAACGCTCGTCGCTCAAGCGCTTGACCCTGGCCGCGTAAAGCGGAGCGCCGAGCGAGCGCGCCAGCGACGCCGGCAGGCCCGCCGAGCGCGCCGGCCGTCCGAAGAAGAGCGCCGTGATCCCGCGGGGATCGCGTTGATCGGCGAGAAAGGCCGCGCAGCCGCCGTCGCGCGCGTGGCGCAGCAAACGTCGGGCGACATGCGGCGACTTTTCCCACAACCCGCCCGGATAAAGGGGGGCGCGAATCGCCTTGACGAAGCGATCGACGAACGGATTGGCTATCTTCCGGTAGACGCCCGCCGGGCGCAGGCCCGCGGCGTCGCAGGCTTGGGAGACGAGTTCCCAGTTCGCCATATGCAGGCCGCATGCGACGACGGCGCCGCGACGCCGGCGTAACGCCGCGTAGAGCTCAGGCGGCTCGAACACGATGCGGCTCGCGGCGATCTCGTCGAGGTGGAAGAATTCCGCGAAGGTGCGCCCGAGATTCTCCCACATCGCGAGCGCGATCGCCTCGATTTCGGCGGGCGGTTTGTCCGGAAAGGCGAGCGACAGATTGGTCAAAGCGCGTTTGTGGCGATGAAGGTGCGGCGCGATCAGTCGCCAAACCGCCCCTGACCATCGCGCAGCCGTTTCCAAGGACAGAGCGCGAAGGAGCGTTGCGACGACCAAGAAACCCATATATTCAGTAAAATAACGTAATTTCTTGAAGAAATGCATTCGAACGGAAGCCCCGTCGGAAAACGCCAGCGACGGCTCAATGAAGCGCGGTGTCGGCTTCGTCAAGCCCGTGCGTCCGCGAAGGCTCGATGGCGCGCGCAGCTCGACGAACGACGGGCCGCCGCCGCACCGGCGCGCCCCCGGTGCTCTTGTTCGTCCGCGCGACGCATGTTAGCCACGGCGCGAACGTCGGGGTATAGCGCAGCCCGGTAGCGCGGAAGTTTTGGGTACTTCAGGCCGCAGGTTCGAATCCTGCTACCCCGACCAGGGCGACCGGCCACCTGAGGAGAGGCGAGGCATCATGACGGCGCGCATCTATTTGCCGGCTCGCAACGCGATGCAGGCGGGTCAGGCGAAGGACCAGTGGGTGCTCGAATTCGAGCCGGAGTCGCCACGCGAGGCCGAACCGCTGATGGGCTGGACGGCCTCCTCCGACATGCGTTCGCAAGTGCGGCTGCGCTTTGCCAGCAAGGAAGAGGCGATCGCCTATGCGACGCGCTCCGGCCTCGCCTACAGAGTCGAGGCGCCCAAGCCGGCGACCCGCAAATTTGTGTCCTATTCCGACAATTTTCGTCCCGGCCGCCCGACGCCGTGGTCGCACTGAAGGGCGCCGCCCAGTCGGCTCCGTAGCTCAGTTGGACAGAGCAGCCGCCTTCTAAGCGGCAGGTCGCAGGTTCGAGTCCTGCCGGAGTCGCCATTGTCGTCGTCGCCCGCGTCTGAAGGAGCCGACCGCTGCAGACCGCCGCTTGCATTCGTTGGGGGACGGGATTTCCCGTCGACTACGCCAATCGGCTTTGTCGCGGAGTGATGCGCAACGTAAGCCGGCCGACGCGCTTCATCGCCTTCACCGACGATCCCAGCGGCCTCGATTCCGGCGTCGAGGCGCGTCCCATCCCGCCCATCAAGCTGCCCGCGGCCGGCCTCGGCCTCAGCCCGTGGCGCAAGTTGGCGCTGTGGTCGCGCGACATCGGCGTCGAGGGCGACATCCTGTTCATGGATCTCGACGTCGTCGTCGTCGGACCGCTCGACGACTTTTTTGATTATCACCCGGGCAAGCTCGCGATCATCCGCGATTGGGGCGACAAAGACTGCGGCAACTCTTCGGTGATGCGCTTTCCCGCCGGCGCCGCGCCGCACCTCGTCGATCGGTTCGAGGCGGCGCCGCTGGAAAAGCGGCGGCTCTATTCCAACGAACAGGTCTATCTTTCGCGCGAGTCCGGACTGCCGATGGTCTACTGGCCGCCAGAATGGTGCCCGAGTTTCAAAGCCACGATGATGCCGCATTTTCCGCTCAATTTTTGCAAAAGCGCACAGATTCCGCAGGGAGCGCGCGTCGTCGTTTTCACCGGCCACCCACGGCCGCATGAGGCTGTGGAGGGAAAATGGCCGGCCCCTTGGTACAAGAAGCCTTACAAGAGCCTCAGGCCGGTACCCTGGCTGAGCGAGCACTGGCGTTGACGCTTGGCTGACGAAGGCTTTGAAGAAGCGCGCGAATTGATGCCGTTCACGATTGAGGCGTTAGGCGTTTGGAAACGAAGTCGGGCCAAAGTGACGCCTGTGATGTGCGCCTTGCCGAGCTTCCGTTCCCGTCGTCTTGCGGGCGCGCTGCGGTCTTTCGCCCGCCGCTGCGCGGCGCTTGGGCAAGAGCGATGACGTCGAGCGCTTCCACTTCGCCGTTTTCAGTCTTTCGCGGCGCCGGGGCGGCGGCGATCCTCGCGGCGACGCTTGCCGGTTGCGCGCAGCCGCCGAGTCAGCACGCGCGCCGCGGCAACGAGTTCTTTTCGGTCGCCAAATACGGGCCGGCGAGCCCGCGGGTGGTCGAAGACGGCGAACCGGTGCCGCGCGGCGGCGGCCAATATCTCGTCGGGCATCCCTACACGATCGCCGGCCGCACCTATTACCCGAACGAAAACGCGCATTACGCGGCCGTCGGCATGGCCTCGTGGTACGGCGACGCCTTCCATGGGCGGCGCACCGCCAACGGCGAAGTTTACGACATGCGCTCGCTGAGCGCGGCGCATCCGACCATGCCGCTGCCGAGCTACGCGCGCGTCACCAACCTCGGCAACGGCTATTCGATGATCGTTCGCGTCAACGATCGCGGCCCCTACGCCCCAGGCCGCATCATCGACGTCTCGTCGCGCGTCGCCGACATGCTCGACATCAAATCGACCGGCACCGCCAAGGTGAAGGTCGAATACGTCGGTCCGGCGCCGCTCGCCGGCGCCGACGACGACACCCTGGTCGCGAGCTTGCGCACCGATGGCAAGCCGGCGACGATCGAGGGGGGCCCGGCGAGTCCGACCATGGTCGCCGACGCCGAGCCGCAGCAGGCGCCGCCGCAACCTCCTCCGGTTGTCGCCGAGCGGCCGCGCCAGGACGGCCCGCCGTTCGTCGCCGCCGCCGCCAGTCCGAAGCTGCTGAAGGCGCCGCCGCCGCCGGCGCGCCCGTTCGATCTGGGCGCGATAGCGCGCGTCCTCAACACCGCGTCCGCTGCGCCAGTCCCGCCGCCGCGCCGGCCGCTCATGCAAGCCTCGGCGGGCGAGCGGACGCTTTATTTCGCCGATCGCGAAGCGCCGACCTTGCGGCTGCTGCGCGGCGACCCATTCGCTGGGGTGACGAGCAGGGACTCGCGCTGACCTTCCGCGCGCGAGCGTTTCTCCATCGTTGATTTGTCTTCGGGCCGGCGCCAAAACAGGCGCGCCGATCGCCTCGGCGCGCTCAAGGACCCGCCGTGCCCGCTCGCCTCAAGTTCATCTGCATGGCGGTCGCGCTGACGCTGACGTTGTCGGGCGCGGCGCGCGCCGAAGGGTTCCAGAGCGCCGCCCAGCAGGCGCTGCTCGTCGACTACGAGAGCGGCGCGACGCTTTACGAGAAGAACGCAGACGCGCGGTTTCCCGGCTCCGCGCTGGTCAAGCTGATGACCGCCGAGCTCGTCTTCCGCGAACTCAAGGACGGCCGCCTCCATTTGGACGACACGTTTCACGTTTCGGAGCACGCCTGGCGAACCGGCGGCGCCCACGCCCACGCCACCGCGAGTTTCCTCGACGTGAACTCCAACGTTCGGATCGAGGACTTGCTGCGCGGCCTCATCGTCCAGTCCGGCAACGACGCTGCGATCGTCCTCGCCGAGGGGATGGCGGGAAGCGAAGAGGCCTTCGCCGACCGGATGAACAAGCGCGGCGCCGAACTCGGCCTCGACAATTCCAACTTTGTCGACCCGTGGGGGCGCGACGATCCCAACCAGAAGGTCACCGCGCGCGACATGGCGCGGCTCGCCGCCTATGTCATCCGCGAGTATCCCGACTTCTACCATTACTTCGGCGAAAGGGAGTTCACCTGGAACAAGATCCGCCAATTGAACCGCAATCCGCTGCTCAGCGCCGAGCCAGGCGCCGACGGCCTGAAGACGGGCGAGGCGCCGGAAGGCGGCTTCAGCCTGATCGGTTCGGCGGCGCAGGACGGGCAGCGGCTGATCGTCGTCGTCGCCGGCCTCAAGACGGCCTCTGAACGAGGCGAAGAGGCGCGTAAATTGCTCGAGTGGGGCTTTCACGCGTTTGAGCCGCGCGTGCTGTTCCAGCCTGGCGAAGTCGTCGGGACTGCGTCGGTTTTCGGCGGCGCCTCCAGCGAAGTCCCGCTGACCAGCGACGGGACGATCAAGGTGTTTCTCACCCGCGGAGGCCAGGAGCGGCTGACGGCGAAGATCGTCTACCGCGGGCCGCTGGCGGCGCCAGTCGCCGCCGGCGCCCAAGTGGCGACCCTCAGGGTGTGGCGCGGCGACACGCTCGCGCTTGAGGCGCCGCTGCGCACGCAGACGGCGATCGCGCTGGGCGGCCTCGGCAAGCGGGCGTTCGACGCCGGCGTCGAGTTCGCCACCGACCTCATCCGCGGCGCGCTGGCGAAGAACTGATGGCGCGCGCGCCGGCGCCGGGCCGGTTCATCACGCTCGAAGGCGGGGACGGGGCGGGCAAGTCGGTCCAGGCGCGGCGTCTCGCCGCCCGGTTGGGCGAAGCCGGGCTCGGCGTCGTGCTGACCCGCGAGCCAGGCGGTTCGCCCGGCGCCGAGGCGCTGCGCGAAGTGATTCTGTCGGGAGGCGCGGCGCGCTACGGCCCGGTCGGCGAAGCGATCCTGTTCAGCGCCGCCCGGATCGATCATATCGACGCGACGATCGCGCCGGCGCTGAAGCGCGGCGAATGGGTGGTCAGCGACCGTTTCCTCGATTCGACGCGCGCCTACCAGGGCGCGGCGGGCCGGCTCAATCCGGATCTCGTCGCCAGCCTCGAACGGGTGGCGGTCGGCTCTTGCCGCCCCGACCTCACGTTGGTGCTCGACCTGCCGGCCGCCGAGAGTCTCGCGCGGGCCACGGCGCGACGCGGACAGGCGGTCGCCGACCGGTTCGAAGGCGAGGGGCTGGGCTTCCACGAAACGCTCAGGCGCGCCTATCTGGCGATCGTCGAAGCCGAGCCGGAGCGCTGCGTGCTGATCGACGCGCGCCCGGGCGAGGGCGAAGTCGCGGCGGCGATCTGGGCGGCGGTGCGGGCGCGCCTCGGCGAGGCGCTCAACGCCGCAACGTCGGCGAAGCGATGACCCGCCCGGCGAACGACGCGCCGCCGGAAAGCGACGCCTTCCCCGGCGCGCCGCATCCGCGCTTCACGACGCGGCTGGTCGGCCACGCCGTCGCCGAATCCGCGATGTTCGCCGCTTATCGCGAGGGTCGGCTCGCCCACGCCTGGCTGATCGGCGGCCGCGAAGGAATCGGCAAGGCGACGCTCGCCTGGCGCTTCGCGCGCTTCGTGCTCGCCAATCCAGATCCCGCGGTGGCGGCGGTCCGCAACGCTCACGACCTCGCCGTCGCCCCTGACCATCCGGCGGCGCGCCAGCTTGCAGCGCTGTCGCATCCCGATTTCGCTTTGGCGCGGCGCGAATGGAACGCCAAGGCGAAAAACTTCTATTCGGAAATCCGCGTCGAGGACGTGCGCGACGCCTTGTCGATGTTCCACATGTCGGCGGCCTTCGGCGGCTGGCGGGTGGCGATCGTCGACTGCGCCGACGAGCTCAATCCCGCCGGCGCCAACGCGCTGTTGAAGATGATCGAAGAGCCGCCGCCGCGCGCCCTGATCCTCGTCGTCGCGCACCAGCCGGGGCGGGTGCTGCCGACCATCCGCTCGCGCTGCCGCAAGCTGCTGCTCGA
>Ga0181535_10006716_pt1 | contig 11768 bp, 7 predicted proteins | sample PEATcosm2014_Bin_44_FD_119774 | JGI IMG/M metagenome (GOLD analysis project Ga0181535, IMG submission 119774) | Peatland microbial communities from MTU Mesocosm Facility, Houghton, MI, USA - PEATcosm2014_Bin17_30_metaG | ecosystem: Environmental > Terrestrial > Soil > Wetlands > Peat | place...
ATGTACCGTGAAGATTTCGTCCAGCGCGGCAATCGCCGTGTCCACATGGGTGCGTTCCAGAATGTACGGCGGCAGGAAACGCAGCACCGTGTCGCTGGTGCAGTTGATGAGAATGCGGCGCTTGAGCATTTCAGCCACGGTGAGCTTGGCAAGGTCCGCCGAATCGAGCTCGGCGGCGATCATCAGGCCCTTTCCGCGCACATCGACGATGGTCTCGTGCCGCGCGGCGAGCTCGCGAAGACGTTGCTGGAAGTAGTTGCCCACCTCGGTGGCGTGCGCGAGGAGACCGTTCTTCTCGATCGCGTCAATGACGGCGATGCCGACGGCGCATGCCAGCGGCCCGCCGCCGAAAGTCGTGCCGTGCATGCCAGCGTGCATCACGCGAGCAACTTCTTCGGTGCACATCACGGCGCCGAGGGGAAGCCCACCGGCAAGCGGCTTGGCGAATGTGGTCACGTCAGGATGAATCCCGTGGTGCTGATACGCGCACCACTTTCCGGTGCGTCCCATGCCGGACTGAATCTCGTCGACGATCAGCAATGCGCCTGTCGAGTCGGCCAGTGCTCGCGCCTCGGCAAAGAATTCCTGCGTCAGCGGCCGCACGCCGCCTTCGCCCTGAATGGCTTCGACAAGGATGGCGCAAACCTCGCTGGAAAACTTCCTACGCAGGTCGGCGACATCATTGAAGCGCACAAATTCGACTCCGGGCATGACGGGAGCAAACGGCTCGCGGTACTTTTCCTTGAACGTGGTGGACATGGCGCCGAAGGTGCGGCCGTGGAAACTCTGCTCCAAGGCAAGAAACTTCGTTCCGATCTTTTTCTCGTTGGGGCCGCCCTCGCTGCGCTTCAGCCCGGCGTAGGCGCGCGCCAATTTGAGCGCAGCTTCCCACGCTTCCGTGCCCGTGTTGGCGAAGAAGACGCGGTCCATTCCGGTGCGCTCGGCGAGACGCAACGCCAATTCCGCCTGACCCTCGTGATAGTAGAGGTTCGATGTGTGGATGAGAGCTCGGCTCTGACGGGCAATCGTATCCACAACTGCCGGATGATTGTATCCGAGCGCGTTGACGCCGATGCCGCTCAGCAGATCGAGGTACTTCGCACCGTTCTCGTCCTGAATGTAGACCCCTTCGCCGCCGACGAAAAGCACCGGGCTCCGCTCGTACGTGGAGAGGAGCAGGCGGGCTTCCGCGGCGCGAATCTCTTCGAGTTTCATTGTTGCCAAGACCTCCTATGCGACCATCACTTCAGTACCATGGGCAACGCGCGAGCTGCACAAATCGGGCAGGGAACCTGCAGCTTCGGCGGGTAGAATTCGTACGCGCTTCACGCCGTTCAAAAGCGCCTCACGGCATGCGCTGAGCTTGGGCAACATGCCACCGGAAATGACCGCGCTCTTGGCCATCTCCGCAATTTGATCGATGGAAAGCCAGCGCAGTACTTCGCCATTGGCTCCCTTCACACCCGGAACATCGGTGAGGAAAACCAGCGCGTCGGCGCGACAGGCAATCGCGCAGGCAGCAGCCATTTCGTCGGCGTTGATGTTGTAGTACTCGCCGTCAAATCCGAGGGCCATGGAGCAAAGAACCGGCACGCCATTCAACTGCCAGATGGCTTCAAGCCAGCGGGGGTCGCTCGCGGCGATCTCGCCCACGAAGCCGAGATCGGGCGATGTGCGCTTCTTGCGCGCGCGGAACAGCAACCCGTCGCCGCCGGAGAGGCCAACAGCCGGCTGGCCCAACGCGCCCAGCGCAGCCACCAGGCTTTTGTTCACGCGGCCGGCAAAGACCATCAGCGCGACGTCGCGCGTCTCCGCGTCGGTAACGCGCAGACCATCGATGAACTCGCTCTCCTTGCCCAGCGCCTTGAGCGTGCGCGTCAACTGGATTCCGCCTCCGTGAACGACGGCAACCTGATTGCCGTCACGCACAAGGTCGGTAATGGCTCGCATGCAGCTTTCGAGGAGCGAAGGTGTTTCAAGGCCAGCGCCACCGAGTTTGACAACGTACTTCATTTCAGGTCCTCCGCGGCGAGTTTCATGCCAGACCTTCCGATTCGGGCCAGCCCTGCATCACGTTCAGATTCTGGACCGCCTGGCCGGCAGCGCCTTTCAGGAGGTTGTCGAGACAACTGACGATCACTGCGCGCTTGCCGCCGGCATCGAGTTGAAATCCGATGTCTGCATAGTTTGTCCGCACGGAGTACTGAATCTGCGGCAGACCCTTTTCGTAGAGCCGCACCATGGCGCTGCCGGCAAAAAACTCCCGATACACCTGGAGCAGACCCTCGTGCGTCTGCGCTTTTCTGAAGTGCACGTAAATCGTCGACAGGATTCCACGCGGGATCGGCAACAGATGCGGCGTAAAAACAATCTGCTTTGCCGAAACGCCGACCTCTTCCAGAATCTCCCCGGTGTGGCGATGCGCAAACACGCTGTAAGCAGAAAGATTGTCGGCCGCATACATGAAGTGCGTTCTGGCCGTGGGAAGCTTACCGGCTCCGCTGACGCCACTCTTGGCGTCGGCCACGATTCCATGCTCGAGATCGATGAGCCCAGCCGCTACCGGGGGCTTAAGCGCCAGAATGATCGAGGTTGCATAGCATCCCGGATTGGCGACCAGTTTGGCAGGCGCGATTTGCTTACGATGCAGTTCGGGCATGCCGTAAACGGCTTTCGCCTGCGTGGATGCAGCCGACTCGGTTCCTTCGTCCTCGAAGGCATATACGGCGCGGTTGGCCGCATCAGTCAGTCGCCACGCGGCGCTCAGATCGATCACGCGCAACCCGCGATTGAGCGCTTCCGGCACCCACTCCCGCGATTGCTCGTGCGGAGTGGCCAAAAACAAAACGTCAACGCCGCGCTCGGCCAGGAGTTCCCAGGAGAAGGCCTCGAGCTTCAGGTTGGCGCTGCCGTTGTTATCTCCCAATTCAGGGTGAATCTCGGTAAGCGGAACTCCGCCTCGCGCCTGATCCTTTGCATCCACGCGTCCAGCAAAGACCGGCGGATGATTCTTCAGGCGGGGATGATGGAGGAGCAGCCGAGCCAACTCAGCTCCGGCGTACCCAGTCACTCCCACGATCGCGGTTTGTAAGGTTTTGGTCATACGTCCAGCATTTTCCTCAGCCGGGCTTCGACTTCGCCTGCGTGACGCGAATCCGTGCAAATGACCAAAACCGTGTCATCTCCGGCAATGGTGCCGACAACTTCCTGCCATCCCTGACGGTCGAGAGCCGCTGCAACCGGCTGCGCACCGCCCATGACCGTGTTCAAGACCACTTGATTCATCGCCTGACGGACGCGCAGACCAAAACTGTCGATCATCTCATTGAGGGAAGGCGGTTGATCTTCTTCCGCCGCTGCCGCGCCGGCAGGCGCGCTGTGCCCATTGGGGAGCGCGTAACCGCCGGGGCCCTTTGACAGGCGAAGCTGGTGAATGTCCCGCGAAAGCGTGGCCTGCGTCACGTGAATGCCGCGGCGGCGCAACTTACGGCGCAGCTCGTCCTGGCTCGCCACCGGCGAGCTGGCCAGCACTTCGCGAATTACGTTAAGGCGTTGGACGTTCATTCCAGGGACACCGTTTTATTACGCGAACAAAGCAAAGGCGCGGTCCGCAGAGCGGAAACCGCGCTTGAATAAATATACGACGGAAGCGCATAAGTATGCAAGGGTTTTTTCGGGGAAATTGGACGTTCCGGGCGCGGGCGACGACCGACCGAGTCATCGGCGGATTTGGCCGGACTCAAGGCCCTCTGGCTTGCTACCCTAACTACGATACAGTCCAATAAACAGCGAACCGTTGCCAACTTTGGTTCAACGGCTTCAGGTCTACGTCTCGATCCTGTCCGGTTGTGCGAAATGCGAGCGCTTGGCCCGGAATCGGCCGAATCCAGGAGCTGGGATCGGCGCCTTTCGATCTGAAAGAAGGGATCTCTAATTCGGGAGCCTCACCGACCTCAGGACCTTGATTGTGCTCCAGATGATCTTCGAGCCCGGACTTTGGAAATTGGCCGGCCAGCACAAGCGGTCCGTAGAGAAACGCCTGCTGCGAGATGTTGTCGGCGAGTGGTTCTGCAGTGAGACGCATCGGGAGCGTGAGCTCGACTCGATCACCGGCTTTCCAGATGCGAGTGAGGGTCAAATAGCTGCCCGGAGTGCCGGAAACCTCCAGCCGCTTTCCGTTGACGACGACGGAATTCGCTGCCGCCGTCCACGACGGAATCCGGAGATGGAGCGACCAGGCTGTGCCGGGAGCCTGTTCAATGAGGAGTTCTGTTCGGTCACTCTCCGGGAAGTTCGTGCTCTGTGCCAGGCGGATGCCGCGATCTTTCCAGCTCACCGATGAGGCGAAGAAGAGATTGACAAAGAGCGAGTCGTCGTCGTGGAAATAAATCGTGTCATTCAGCCTGGAAAACTCCTCAACTGCAGTGCCGGTGCAACACCAGAAGCTGGCATCCTCGGTGCAGGTTGTCTTCCAGGCTCCGGGCGCGAGCGACAGGAAATAGGTCGTGTGTCCCGTCTCTGGTTCGATCGCTCCCAGCCGGTGGTTGAGCAGATTGCGTTCGTAGTAATCGATGAGGCGCGGGTCGCCGCTCCAGGCGTAGAGATGGCGCGCCAGTTTCATCATGTTGTACGAGCAGCAGCATTCCTGGTGGTGCGAGCTGATTTTCATCTCCGCGGCGAGATGGTTGGGATCGGTGAGCCAGTGCTCATTGTTGCTCGATCCACCGGTGGCATAGGTGCGTGCTTCAGAAACGGTTTCGAAGAAGAACCGGCTAACGCCAGCGAATCGGAAATCGGAACTGAGCTCATAACGCCGCGCCGCGCCAATCACCTGCGGAACGTGGGTGTTCATGTGCTGTCCCTTGAGGTCGTCCTTGCGAAGGGCCAGCGGAGTGAAAAAGATCTTCTTGGTGAAGCGGTCGCCGGTGCGGGCCCAACGGTCGTCACCGGTTACGGCGGCAAGATTGTAGAGGATGTCGTTCATGCCACCGTATTCGGTGTTCAGGATCTCCTGCATGTGGTCTACGGACTTGGCGGCGGTCCAGGCATCAACCCAGCCGGCCATTTTGACGACGACATCGAGGGCCTGATCGTTTGCCGCATGCGTCTTCATGTCCAAAAGGCCGGCCATGATCTTGTGCAGCGTGTAAAACGGGGCCCAAACATTTTCGCGCCGGTCGAGGCGGCCGAAAAACTCAACGGGAAATGCGCTGAGGTAGCCATTTTGATTCAGGGCGGTCTGACATTCCGCCAATCCCGTGACGAGCTCGTCGGCCTTCGCCTTGACTGCGTTGTCTTTCGCCGCCGCAGTGAGCAAGGCAGACGCCGAAAGATAGTGGCCAACAAAGTGTCCGCGGACTTCGCATGTGGGGGCTTCCCAGCCGGCGAGGGGTTTAGCATTCGACGGAAGTCCGGCGTTCACCCGGAAGTTGTGAAGGAGCCGGTCATTCGGAAGACGCATGATGTAGCCGCGATTCCAGTCGCGCGCCTGCTGGAGCGGGCCGGCCTTGAGAGTCACGTCGCCCAACGAGAAGGGCTTCAGTCGCGGCGCCGTTTCATTGCGAACGAATTGAAGGGGAGCAGCAAAGGGCTCGGATTCGGCAACGGAAAAGATGCGATTGGCGGCTTCAGGGTCAGGGGCGGTTTTTGGAGGCGCGGCCGGCGGAACAGCGGCGGTTTGCGCAAGGAGAGAGGATGCGGCAGCCAATCCAATTGGAGCGATGGCTACGCTTTTCGCGAACTCTCTTCGGCTGACTTTGCTCATCTTGCTTCCTCCATTTAAGGCAAATGTTTACTGGACGGACCAGTTTAGGCCGCAAAAGGTCTCACTTCAAATCTCTCCAATTCGGCCCAAACGAAAGGTCGGCGACAAGCGGGACCTTCAATTTCACGACTCCCTCCATCTCCGTTCGGACCAGGGTCGCAGCTTCATCGGTTTCGTCGCGCGGCACTTCAAACAAGAGTTCATCGTGGACCTGCAGGACCATGCGCGTTTTCAGTTTTCGCTCCGCAAGTTTTCGGTCGAGGGAGATCATGGCGAGCTTGATAAGGTCGGCGCCTGTACCCTGAAGCGGAGTGTTGATCGCAGTGCGCTCGGCAAAGCCGCGCTGATTCGGATTGCGGCTCTCGATGTCGGGGATCGGCCGCAAACGTCCGAACATGGTGCGCACGGAACCGTCTCTACGAGTCTGTTCGAGCGTCTTCTCGATGAACGCTCTCACACCCTGGTAGCGCGCAAAGTACCGCTCGATGTAGGCCTTTGCCTCGGCCTGCGGAATTCCGAGCTGCGCGGCCAAGCCGAACGCGGAGATTCCGTAGACGATGCCGAAGTTCACAGCTTTGGCTCGATTGCGGGTCTCCTTATCCATGGTTTCGACGGAGACGCCGAAGACCTCGCTGGCCGTGAGGGTGTGAATGTCAATACCTTCAGCGTAGGCGCGAATCAGCAGAGGATCGCCCGAAAAGTGGGCGAGCAGACGCAGCTCGATCTGCGAGTAGTCTGCCGAGAGCAGTTGCGTGCCCGGCGCGGCGGTGAATGCGGCGCGAATCTCGCGCCCCAGCTCGGTGCGCACGGGGATGTTCTGCAGGTTCGGATTGACCGACGAGAGGCGGCCGGTGGACGTGGCGGCGGCCTGAAATGTTGTATGGACCCGCGAATTGGCATCGGCGAGTAAAGGCAAGGCGTCGACGTAATTCGATTTCAGCTTGGACAGATGCCGGTACTCGAGAACGAGGCGGGGAACCTCGTGTTGGCCGGACAGGAATTCGAGTACATCGACCGCAGTGGAGACGGACTTGGTTTTGCCGCGCGCGGGCGGAGCGGGCAGGCCCAACTTGGTGAAGAGAACGTTACCGAGCTGCCTGGGCGAGTTGATATTGAAGCGCTCGCCGGCGAGCTCGAAGATGCGCTCTCCGACGCGAGTCAATTCGCCGCTGAACTTGCCGGAAAGGCTGCTCAGCGCAGCTGTGTCGATGCGAACGCCCGTTTTCTCCATGCGATAGAGCACGGGCGCGAGCGGGAGATCTATGTCGGCGTAGACGCGCGAGACGCCGGATTTGTCGACTTCTTCGCGCAAGGCGGGGACGAGTGCAAAAATCGCGGCAGCGGCGGCGGGGAGCGAAGAGGGTGGTGGTTGGTTGTTGCGGGCGGCGACGTCGGCCAATGCCTGCGTGGCATGGGTGGGGTTGAGGGCGTAGGAGAGAAGCATGGTGTCATCTATGGAGCCACGCAATTCAACGCCCATGTCGCCGAGGACGTGCAGCGCCAACTTCCAATCATGAACGCGTTTGGAGACGGCGGCGTCTTCGAGTAGCGCACGGAGTTCCGGCGTTAGCGGCGAGCGAAGCGCGCGAGCGGCATCAGCAGAGACTCCGAGATAGAAATTGGACTTCTTCTCCGCGGCTTCAGCGACATCGAGCAGCGAAAGCGCGGACGGGGCTTCGTCTTCCGATTCGTCGGCGGAAGGCTCTACTGCATCGAGCGCAAAGGCGAATCCGTGCCGGCGGGCAGCGGCGTAGAAGGCTGCGGCCTGCTCGGCAGTTGGTTCATCCATCAGCTCAACCACGGCTGCGCCCTCAGCGGGAGCGAGATCGCGCAGCATCGATGTGAACTCGAGCTCAGTGAACAGAGTGCGGCAGGCCTCGAGGTCGGGTGGCTGAGTTTCCATCGCAGCCAGATCCAGCGGCAGGGGGACGTGCGTGTCGATGGTGACGAGTTCTTTCGACAGCAGGACCGTGTCGCGGTTCTGCTCGAGCGATTCGCGGTAGGCCTTGCGCTTGACTTCGGCAGCGCGATCGAGCACGGCCTCGACGGTGCCGAATTCCTTGATCAGCTCGACGCTGCCCTTGTCGCCGATGCCGGGCGCGCCGGGGATGTTGTCGACCGAGTCGCCGCGCAGTGCCATGACGTCGACGACCTTGTCGGGAGGGACGCCGAGCGTCTCGGTGACCTTGCCGGGATCGAGGATCAGGTTGTCCTTTTGCGGATTGAGGATCTTCACCTGCGGCGTGACCAGCTGCATCATGTCCTTATCGCCGGAGACGATGAAGACCTCATGCTGCTGCTCGGCGGCTTCGCGAGCCAGGGTGCCGATGACGTCATCAGCCTCGAAACCTTCGGCCTGGAGAATGGGAATGCGCAGCGCCTCCAGGGCACGGCGAATGTAGGGAATCTGGCGGCGAAGATCTTCGGGCATGGCCTCGCGCTTGGCCTTGTATCCGTCGTAGCTCACGTCTTCGAAGCTCTGCGTCTTGCCGTTCCAGCGGCGCAAAGTTCCGATGGCGCGGGCGCGCTCGTCGCGAAAGACTTCGCCGCTGACGTCAAAGACGGCGGCGAAGTATTTGGGCGCGAAGTCCTGGCGGAGCTTCTTGATCATGTTGACGAAGACGTAGGTGGCAGCCGTAGGAAGGCCGGAGCGCGTGGACATGGGCCGCGAGCGCTGCATGGCGTGATAGGCGCGGAAGATGAACGACATCGCGTCGAGGAGGAAGACGGGCGGCCTGGATTGGTCAGTCATGGCGTCGGGGCACGGTAGAGAGAATAGCAGGATGCGGTGAACCGTGAATGGTGGACAGTGGACCGTGAGCGTCGTGGTCAGGCGATGAACATGCAGTCGCCGTAGCTGAAGAAACGGTAGCGCTCACGGATGGCGTGTCGATAGGCGGAGAGAACGCGGTCGAGGCCGGTTCCTGGTGGGCCGGCAAAGGCCGAGACCAGCATGAGCAGGCTGGACTGGGGCAGGTGGAAGTTGGTGAGCAGCGCACTGACGACTCGGAAGTCGAAGCCGGGAGAGATGAAGATGTCGGTTGCCGCGGAGTGCGGTTGGATGGGGCTGTCGCCGGCGGCCGGCGCAGCGGCGATTGCAGCAGCTTCAAGGGTGCGAACGACGGTGGTGCCGACGGCGACGATCCGGCGATTCTCCGCGAGCGCACGGTTGATGGCTTCGGCGGCTGCGGCGCCGATGCTATAGCGCTCGCTGTGGAGATGGACCTGGTCGACGCGCTCGACGCGGAGCGGGGCGAATGTGCCGAGGCCGACGTGGAGCGTGATGCGCGCTATCTCGATTCCTTTGGATGAGAGTTGGTCGAGAACTGCCGGCGTGAAGTGCAGGCCTGCTGTAGGCGCGGCGACGGAACCGCGCTCGCGGGCAAAGACAGTCTGGTAACGGTCACGATCGGCATCGGCATCGTCGCGATGGATGTACGGCGGCAGCGGCGTGTGGCCGATTTGGTCGAGCACAGCGAAGAAGGCATCTGTCGGGCCCTGGACAGGAGCGAACTCGAGCAAGCGCTCGCCGAACTGTCCGCGCTCGAGGACCTCGGCTTCAAGCGCGGCGGAGCCGTCGGGCGCGGGAAAGACGAGGCGCTCGCCGATGGCGACTTTGCGGCCGGGGCGGACGAGAGCGCGCCAGCGATTCTGGCCCACGGGGCCGAGAACAGGTTCAAGGAGCATGACTTCGATGCGGCCTGTCGGCATCTCACGCTCCCGGACCAATGTGCGGTGCGCATAGAGACGCGCGGGAATGACGCGGCTGTCGTTGAGGACGAGAAGGTCTCCTGGGCGCAGATGTTCTCCGAAACCAGAGAAAGAATCGTCGCGGAGTGCGCCCGTTGCGCGGTCCATGACCAACATGCGGCTGGAGCCGCGTTCGGCTGGAGGTTCTTGCGCGATCAGGTCTTCGGGCAGATCGTAGTCGAACTCCTCAACGCGGTGCTCCGCACTTTTGTCTCTTGGATGGGTTTCTTCAGACATTGGCGGTAGCTCTTCCGAGGTGTGCGAGAGCGTTGATGCGGGCGCGTTCGAGTGCGGCGTTGAGTTGCTCGCGCTGCGATTCCAGTTCGCCTTCGGCGAGATCGGCAGGAACGCAAGTCCAGCGCGACCAACTGACAGCGACGCGCGTGAACGGCATGGGAACGAAGAAGCGATCCCATGAATGGAACGACCAGGCGCGCCGCGGCTGCAGATGAAATGCGCCGATGCGCGCACCGGTAAGAGCGGCGAGCTTGATGGGGCCGGTTTTCGTTTGGTAAATCGGGCCGCGCGGGCCGTCGGCGGTGAAGATTGCGGGACCGCCGGATTCGATAGCGTCCTTGAGGCCGAGCAGGCCCTCGCGCGCGCCGCGAGAGCTGGAGCCGCGCACGGTTTTGTATCCGAAGAGCTCGAGAGTGCGCGCGATGAGCTCGCCGTCGAAGCTCTGGCTGACGATGATGGTTGCGCCGCTGCGGCGGAAGTAGAACGTGCAGGGCAGAACACATTGATGCCAGAAGCAAAAAATTTCAGCGGCCGCTCCGGCGCCGAAGGGAAGCGGCGTGGCGCCTTCTTCGGCGATGGTTTCAAAACGCCAGGTTCGGCCGATGACCGAGAGCAGCATCCAGACGAGGCGCGGAACAATGGCCAGCACGATGCGCTGGCGGAGTGAAAACTGTTCGCTGGCTGCGTTGGTCACTGCAGTCGATTTTAAGGCGCGGAGCGAAATGCAGCGGAGTTAGCGGAGCCAGCGGGGTGGGCGAACTTGGGCATGTTGACGAATTGGTACATCCCCATGCCCCCCTCCCCCCTACCTTTTCTTGCCAAAGGACTCAATCTAAACGGCATCGCTTTGATGACTCGCTCCAAACGTCAGAAAGCAAATGACTTAGACCGTAAAATCGTCATAAATCAGGGGTTACTGGCTGATTTTACGGCTCTTTTTGCCTCTTTCGACATCATTTTGGTCTGCTCCTCTATTGGCTCGGGAGGTTAGCCGGCCTGCTTCCCCGCGCCGGGATTTTCGATTTGTGTCGAGTATGCGCCGAAGGTGCGAAATTATCGGCAAACCTGGGAGAGAGTTTTTTGCGAATGTTTTCAGCGGGTTACGCGGGGAGGGGGCGTGGGAGGGTCTTGACAGGAAAATGCAGCGGGGTCGGCGTGCGGGCGGGATCGGGCGGTCTTTGCGGTCGGGGATGGTCGGGATTGGTGGTTAGATGGGCGTATTTCAGCACCGATCCTTCTGTCTCTGCCCAAGACATTTTCTAAAGGCTCTTTGGCTTCATCCCTTCGATCGAAAATTGCCTCGTGTGGGAACTTCCAGGGCAGCGGAGCAAACTGATTCGTCGGGGACTAAGGTGCGCCCTTACCGCCCCATGCTAAGATTCCTGCATTCCCCGTGCGCCGCTTTAGCGCCATCTCGCTGGTTCTGCTCATGATGCTGCCGTTGCTAGCGCCGCTGACGGCGCTGGGGCAGGACGAGGACGCTAATCTGCCTATGTGCTGTCGCCGACATGGCGGCAGGCGCTGCCATTGCGCGATGATGATGGCTTACCTAGCGTCGCGCTTGCCGGGAATAAAGTTGATGGCGACGCCGGTGCCGTGTCCTGATTGCCCCAGCACGGCGCCCGTTCCGGTGCACTTCCAACTCGGTCTTAGTTCTGCACTCACGCACTTCGCTGCGATCAGCGCCCACCCGGCCATTCACGCCCAAAGCGAAGCCCGCGTCCGGATCGCCCTCGATCGCGCCTGGCGCAAACGCGGCCCTCCTGCATCGCTTTTCTCCTAGCCACTGGCCTGTCACCGAAACTGCATTTGCCCATGCTGCAGGTGCAGGCACGCCCTTGCGCAAATAAACCGATTGGAGAGGTCATTTTTATGAATCGCAGAGAACTCCTTAAGCGTTCCGCAGCCCTCGGCTTGACCGCCGCCGGCTCGTTGACTCTACCTGGCGCGGCCGCCGCGACATTCGACGCCGCCGCAGAAAGCGCCCCGCTCAATTCGCTAACCCCTCCGGCCAACG
>Ga0181535_10006717_pt1 | contig 11767 bp, 9 predicted proteins | sample PEATcosm2014_Bin_44_FD_119774 | JGI IMG/M metagenome (GOLD analysis project Ga0181535, IMG submission 119774) | Peatland microbial communities from MTU Mesocosm Facility, Houghton, MI, USA - PEATcosm2014_Bin17_30_metaG | ecosystem: Environmental > Terrestrial > Soil > Wetlands > Peat | place...
CTGCCATTTTCTTGCTCCTTGAATCCGCAAAACCTGCTTAACCGTTGCGGCCCGGGCGAAATCGAATTCCATAGAAAAGGCCGAGAATCAACAACAGGCCACCCCACCATACCGGTGCATGCAGGTTGGCCAGAACCACTGTGGGGACAACACCCGTGGCGAGGTCGAAGACGCCATCGCCAAAGATCATTGCGCCGTAAACCGTCAACAGTACCCCGATAAAGAACCAGATTGAAATGTGTCCGGATTGCATGCGCAGTCTCCTACCAGAAGTAGACATTGAGGCCAAGGAAGAGGACGATCGCGATCCCTGTCCAGAGCCACTCGTTCTTGTAGATGGGCACCGGATCTTCCTTCGGCAATTTGGTCGCGCCGTAGACTACGCCGGCCAACTCCGAAAGCGGCTTGGGCTCAGTGAACAGGCTCACTACAACAGTGACCAGCATGGACGTAATCACTGACCAGAGGGCGCGATACATATCCTCAGCCATGGTCTTGGCGTCCGCAGAGAGGGCTACGTATCGCAATGCCGCTGGGTTCACGTATACCCATGCCCAAAGACCAATGGAGGTCAACGTGCCGATCAGAAGTCCCCAGAAGCCACCGGCCTTGGTTGCGCGTTTCCAGAACATGCCCATCAGCACTACGCCCAGCAAAGGCGAAATGAAGAAACTGAAGAGCGCTTGCACGTAGTCCATAATGCCCGCAGCATTCATCACCATGTACGCGGTTCCGATGGAGATGATGACTCCGAGGATGGTGGCCCAGCGGCCGACGGTCACGTAGTGCTCGTCTTTGGCATTCTTCTTGATCAGGGGCTGGTAGATGTCGTAGGTCCAGACGGCCGAAAACGCGCTCACATTTCCGGCCATGCCGCTCATGAATCCGGCGATGAGGGCGGTGATGCCGAGACCCAGCAAGCCGGGAGCAAGGTAACGGACCATCATGAGAGGAAGCACTTCGTTATAGCTGTGCATTCCCGATCCCGGAGTCGCCATGTTCTGACCGACAAGGTGCATCAGGCTTCCGTCGGGATTCTGGAGCACAACCAGTCCAAGCAAACCGGGGAGAATGACGATGAAGGGAACCGCCATTTTGAAGAACGATCCGATGACCGGCGCCATGCGAGCGGAGCGAAGGTTGTTCGCCGCGAGCACCCGCTGCACCACAAGGAAATCTGTGGTCCAGTAGCCGAAGCTGATAGCGAAACCAAGGCCAAAGACGATACCGGTCCAGTGAATGCCCATGGGGTTATCGGCAAAGTGTCCCATGCTGCGCCACATATGCGTGTAGTCGCCGTTTGCGACAGCGCCAGCTGCCATATCGCGCGCGAGCTTGGCCTTAAATCCGGTCCATCCGCCGGCCTCCACGAGACCCATAATCGGCACCAGCAACGCGCCGCCCCAGATGAGGACAAACTGGAGAACTTCATTGAAGATGGCGGAACGCAAGCCGCCAAGCGCCACATACGCAGCGACGGCCAGCGAGGAAACGATGATGGAAAAATTCAGGTCCCAGCCAAGGACCACCCTCATCACCTCAGCCATCGCAAACATGTTCACGCCGCTCATGAGCACGGTCATAAAGGCAAACGAGAACGCGGAGACGATGCTCGCGCCCGGCCCATAGCGAAGCTTGAGGTAGCCTGGCACAGAGTGGGTTTTGCAGACGTAATAGAAGGGCATCATGACCATGCCCAGAAAGAGCATGGCGGGAATGGCGCCGACCCAATACCAGTGCGCGGCGAGAATTCCGTACTGATACGCTGAACCCGCCCAGCCCATCAGCTCGAGCGAACCCAAATTGGCGGAGACGAAACTCAAACCGGCGATCCAGGCGGTCATCTCGCGCCCGGCCATGAAGAATTCTTCGCTGGTGTTGGCCTGCTTCTTAAGGTAGAAGCCGATCCAGATCACCATGACGAAGTAGATGGCGATGACGGCGATATCGAGCGGGCTCAGGCGGGCCAGTGGGCCAACGCTGAAGGCAAGCAAGGACGGTAAAGAGCCGACAGATCCTCCGGTGACGGAGGCTGGGACGAACCCAATCATGGACATCACCTGAAACGGCGAAAATGCGTCAACAAAGGCTGTTAGACGTTCGCACCTTAGTAAATTGCTTTACTGGAACACTTGTCAAGCTGGGTGCGCCGTTCGAAGGATCCCTGTTCGTCCGGAGTACTCCCGCGCGGATGGGTCATCCTGAATAATCCCGTTGCGCGAGTTGAGTAAGCGTTTCCAACAGGGAGTTTAGCATGCCGTCAAGGCTCCGGGCTCAGGGAGCGGAAGACGATCGTTAATCGTTACCGACGGCGATCTCGTGAAGCCAGCCTGGAGCTTTAAGCAGCTCGCGGGGACGCGGGCCATCGGCAGCGCCCACCAGGCCGTCGCGTTCCATCAGATCGATGAGATGCGCGGCGCGGCCATACCCGATACGGAGGCGGCGTTGCAACAGGGACGTGGAAGCCTTGCCGAATTCGAAGACCAGGCGAACCGCGTCGTCAAACATGGGATCGTCTTCGTTTGCATCGCCGTTTTCGCCGTCCATGGATTTGTGCTCATCCTTGGGCGACTCGAGGAAGCCCTCGACATATTCCGCTGTGCCCTGCGACTTCCAGAAGTCGACTACGGCCGCAGTCTCTTTCTCACTGACGTAAGGCGCATGCAGGCGCATCAGGCGGCTCGTTCCTGGAGGCAGGAAAAGCATGTCGCCCCGGCCCAGCAGAGCTTCGGCGCCATTCGTGTCGAGAATGGTGCGCGAATCCACCTTCGTGGCCAGGCGAAAACTGATACGAGTGGGAACATTGGCCTTGATGAGACCGGTGATGACGTCGACGCTGGGACGCTGCGTAGCGAGGATAAGATGTATGCCCACGGCGCGCGCCATTTGCGCGAGACGGGTGATGGATTCCTCGACGTTGGCTCGATCGAGCATCATCAAGTCGGCCAGCTCGTCGATGATGATGACGATGTAAGGAAGCGGCTCCTCCTGCTCGCCCTGGTCGAAGAGTGAAGGCATTGAGGCCTCAAAGAGCTTGTTGTACTGGTCGATGTGGCGGACGCTCCGGCTGGCGAGCAGCTTCAGGCGCCGCTCCATTTCCCGCACTGCATTGCGCAAGGCGTTCGCGGCCAGCTTGGGCTCGGTGATGATCGGTGTGAAGAGATGCGGAATCCCTTCATACATCCCAAGCTCGACGCGCTTGGGGTCCACAAGAATGAGCCGTACCTGGTGAGGCGTGGTGCGATAGAGCAGGCTCATGATCATGGCGTTGATCGCCACTGATTTACCTGAGCCTGTCGAGCCTGCGATAAGAATGTGCGGCATGGAGGCCAGATCGGCGGTGACAATGCGACCGTTGATATCCTTGCCCATCGAAAGAGTCAAGCGCGAACGGGCCTTGATGAAAGTTTCGCTTTCAATCACGTCGCGCAGATGAATGGTTTCGCGCTCGTGATTTGGCACTTGAATCCCGACAGTGCTCTTGCCCGCCATACGCTCGATGAGGATGCTCTCGGCGCGCATTGCCAGGCATAGGTCGTCGGCCAAGCCTGTGACGCGGGAATACTTGACGCCGGCTTCCGGCTTGAATTCGAAGGTGGTGACCATGGGGCCGGGATTGATCTGCACAACCTGACCACGCACATCGAATTCGGCGCACTTCTCAACGAGAACTTTGGCCTCTTCACGAAGCTCGTCTTCGCGCACGGACTGCGGGGCCTCGCCCGAACTTAGCAGTGTGCTCGATGGCAGCTTGAATCCGCTCACGTTCTTGGGAGCAATGGTGACCGTACGCAGTTCGGCGTCGGCGCGATTGTGAATGGCAATCTCATCGGAATGCGGTTGAGTCGATGCCTGAACGGGCTCGGGTTTCGCGGCTGGCCATGGGTTCGGCGGCCGCACAGCGTTCGGCTGAGCTTGCTGAGCCGGGACCTGAACAGGAGCCGGAACGACCGCGGGAGCTGTCACGGCAGCTGCGGCAGCGGATTCCGGTTGGATGCGCTCCCAGATGCTCGGTCTGCGCGGCGTAATTGGAATTGCGGCTTCGGCAACTTCTTCCTTTTCCTGCGGCAGATCTTTGCGCTGGTAGGCAGGGATCTCATCGAGCGGATCTTGCTGCGGCGCGCGCCGGCGCGTGAAAAACGAGAGGAAGCGATTCGGCCTGCGGACAGGAGGCTCTGAATCCTCTTCCGGACCGTCCGCAGTGACAAGCTTGGGGAACGGCACGGGTTCTTTCCGCTCGACGCGCAGAGGTTCGCGTTCAGCGCGCATTTCTGCCCGCGCCTCGCGGCGCTCGCGCCAACGGTCGCGCAACGAACAGAACTGAGCCCAGCGCTCCCGAAAGCTTTCGCGGATAACCCAGAAGCTGATCGCCGATGAGAAGTAAAGGCCGCAGGCGGCCAGCGCAGCCGCAACAAGCCACGCGCCCTGGATGTTCAAATAAACCACCAGCAGCCCGGCCACCATCCGTCCGGCGACGCCTTCGACGGGAACGACGTGCAGCCAGCGCCAATGCCAGGGCAGCAATCCGAAGACCGCGGGCAGGAAGACCAATGCGAACACTGTTCCCGCCCAGCGCAGGACCGGCGAGCCGCCCGGACGCGATCTCATCCATGTCCAGCCGACGCCGCCCAGCCACAAGGGCAGCAAAAAGGACGTCAGGCCGAGCGATTGCAACAACACATCGCTTAAATACGCGCCAAAAAGCCCGACCCAATTCCGGGCCGAAGCGGAATCCGCGGCCGTGCTCAGCGAGGGGTCAGAGGCGTGATACGTAGCGAGGGCGAGGAATAGGAGGAGCGAGACCAGCAACAGAACCATCCCCAGGAACATGTTCACGGGGCGGCTGCGCGTCGGCGACAGAACAATGCGGATGGGCTTCATGACGAGGGCGGTTCCATCCTCCTGCTGCCGTTTAAGTTTTATCGGCAGGCCTAAGGAAGCAGGCAATTCGTCCCAGAGCAACCTCTATTATCGATGCCCCGAGGCGTGAATCCGGGCACAAGACCGGAAGGGGGAACCTTGGGCATTAACCTTTCGGTTCCACCGCTGTTTCGCTGGCGCTCTTAAGATTTTGGGGAAACTAATGCCCGATCAACCGCGCGCCCCAGATGAGGAGCGCGCCGCCCAGGAGAATCCGATAGATAGCGAACATCGTGAAGCCGTGCTTGCGGACCCAGTGAAGGAACCACTCTACGACTCCCAGAGCCACGATGAAGGAAACCACGGTGCCGATGATCAAAACCACCCATCGTTGAGAATTCATGGCCACATGGGCGGCGGCTGCGGCAGCGCCGGCGGACTTGCTGGGATGGACCTCTTTGATCAGATCCCAACCAGTTGCGGCGATCATTGTGGGGATGGAGAGCAAAAAGCTGAATTCAAGAGCCGCCGGGCGGTCGAGGCCTACGACCTGACCGGCCGCAATGGTGGACATGGAACGCGACGTGCCGGGGAAAACGGCGGAAAGCGTCTGACAAAGGCCAATCCAGACAGCTTGGGGCAGGGTCATTTCTTCGACGTGTGTGGTGCTTGCGTCGTGGCGCCCGCTCCAGGCGTCAATCACCCACATCACAATGCCGCCCACGAGCAGAGCGATTGCGATGGCATTGAGGTTGTCGAGGTTTTTTTCGCTCCATTTGTGCAAAAGAAGAGCGGGAACCGAGGTGCACGCGAAAGCAATAAGCGTGAGGGAAATGGGGTGGTTGAACCAGGTGCGGTCGCCGCTTTCGCCACGCGGAAAGGTGCGGAGGAAGTTGATGATCCTTTCCAGGAAAAGCAGGCACAGCGCCATGATTGCGCCCACCTGGATCACAACGGTGTACATGTTCCAGTAGGCGACATCCTGAAGGCAGCTTGCGTTGCCGGCGGAACAGGCTGACTCGCCCAGCGGGATCCTCATCAATGCTTCGGCAATGCGGAGGTGCGCTGTCGAACTAACCGGTAAAAACTCGGTCAAGCCTTCCACAATTCCCAAAAGAATGGACTGAATATACGGGCTCAAGGAGCCTCCTGGCTTTCTGTCTGGTGCGTCTCGCGGCTCGCCCGGGAGGCCGTATGCGGCTCAATTCCGTTCGATACCGTAGACTGGAACCCCTTCATCCAATTTGTACACCAGTTCACCGGCTCGCAAGGAATAGTCCGAGTCCGCAAACCGGGCCTTCAATTGCGCGGCTATGGTGTGCGCCTGGTTGTGGGCGTTTTCGCTTTTCTTGTCGTCGCCATTGGCGTCGTACATATCCTTGAGGACGGCAAAGCGATAAACGGCATCGTACAGTGCCTGCGCGGTGCGCGGGCCGTCGGGATATTCGTCGGCGTATTTGAGGTAGAGGTCGGCTTCCTTCTCGGGGCACTCTGTTGATCCTTCCCAGTCGCCGCAGAGCTTGTTGTCGATCAGGTCAAAGGCCGCAAATGCTGCCCAGCGCGAGCGGGGATAGTACTTGATCACCTTCCGCAAAGGGTCTTCGTTCATCGTTTGGCGGTATACCGGGTCCCGCTCCTTTGCCGAGGGCAAGGTTGCTTCGTCGGATTTCTCGACTTGCCACTGAATGTCCGCTGCGCGCCAGGCGGCTTCCGGTGCGAGAGGTGAGTTTGGGAACATTTCGGCGACGCGGCGATACAGCAAGCGTGCGCTTTCGGCGGCATTTGCCGGGCCGCGAGGATTTGATGCCAGGGCTTCCTGATTGGCGGCCGCGCCCATCAGGATCTGATCGCCGTTTGGCGTCGTCTCTTCGACGACTCCCTTGGCTTCCATCCACCCGGTGATCGGCGGGGGAGCCTGGTCTTCGCCGACCATGGGGGTGTCCTTCTCGCTGTGTTGCTCCTCAATGTCGGTATTGATGAATACCTTCAGCCAGGAGCCACTCTTTTCGACAACCACCATCTCGCGACCAATTTCGACCTTTGTGACCCTCTCCGCACCGTTGTCGGGCGAGATGTAGAGCCCAGTGATGCGTAGTGCAGTTGCGCGGGGGCCGGCCACCGGTTTCACATCCTGCTGGGGCTTTTTGTCGGCATGCGCGGCCGAGGCGGCAGAGCAGAGCGCGACCGCAAATGCGAGAGCGCGAAACACATGAATCCGCGGGTTCATCGTAGTCAAAATCATAGTTGAACGACGCTACGCAGAGACTTCGGTGAGCACTTCGGCCAGCATCGTGGGATCGACATTACCGCCGCTGACCACGGCGACAGCCTTGCGATAGTTGGGCAACTGGTCACCGTGAAAAAGTAGCGCGGCGGTCGAAACGGCGCCGCTGGGTTCGGGAACCAGTCGTGTTGCGGCGACGATAGCGCGCATCGCTGCACGGATTTCGGCCTCCGTCACAGGAATGATGCCGTCGACAAACGCCTGAATGTGGGCAAAGTTGCGAACGCCGACGCTTTGCGTGCGCAAACCGTCCGCGATAGTCCGGCTGGTGAGCTCGGCCGGCCAGGTGACGATTTCACCCGAGCGAAAGCTCTCCGCAGCGTCGCCCGCCAGCTCCGGTTCAATGCCAAAAACTTTGGCCTTGGGGCTGAGTTGCTTCACCGCGCCGGCTACGCCGCTAAGCAGGCCACCGCCGGAGACTGGCGAAAGAACGAGGTCGACTTCGGGCAACGCCTGCACAATTTCCAGTCCGCAAGTTCCCTGCCCTGCGATGATCTGCTCGTCGTCGTAGGGCGGAATCACGACGTAGCCGTGCTTGCGAACCAGTTCTTCCGCAACGGCCAGTCGCTCGCTTGAGGCCAGGCCGACGTCGACGACCTCGGCGCCGAGGGCCAGCGTGGCGGCGCGCTTGATGGCCGGTGCGTTCGACGGCATCACGATCACCGCCTTCGCGCCGACTTCACGCGCCGCGTAGGCCACACCCTGAGCATGGTTGCCACTCGAATAGGTAATGACTCCGCGGGAGATCTGCTCAGGAGTGAGCTGAAGGATCTTGTTCGAAGCGCCACGGATTTTGAAGGCTCCGATTGGCTGCAGGCTCTCCGCCTTGAGCCAGATTTCCCTTCCGGCACCATGGCCGGAAAGGCCCGGGAACGCTGCGCGCACCAGCGGCGTCTTCATCGCAATCGGCGCAATCCGGAGCGCGGCGGCGCGAATCGCGTCTAGCGTGACGAGTTGCGAGGCAGACTCAGACATCTGTTACCGCTGTGCGAGCTTACTCGTAGGCCAGCGCTTCGATCGGGTCCTTGCGGGCGGCCATCCAGGCGGGATAGAGCGCGCCGCAGATAGAACCCGCAAAAGCTATCGCAGCCGCCGTAAGAATCCAGGCAGTCGTGATCTCAAAATGTTGGGTTGGGAAAAAGTGGGCCAACAGGATGCGGACTCCGAAAGTCCCTGCGACGCCCAGGCCGACACCTGTCAGCGCCAATACCGCGCACTCGCGCAAGACGACGCTGACAATCGTCAGTTTTGATGCGCCCATTGACTTGAGAATGCCGATTTCGCGAGTGCGCTCGAGTACGGCCGTATACATGGACTGGAAGATGACAAGAAAACCGATGATAACTGCGATGCCAGTGACGATTCCCAACGCCTGGTTGAAGCCAGGAAGCTTCTCGGGTGTCATTTGCGAGAGCCATTCCTCCATGGTTTGAACGGGAAAGCCTTCAAGGCCGCGCGTGGCATGAATCTCCTGAATAATTGTCTGCTCATTCGTTGGGTTGTCGCTCTTGAGGTAGAACAATGACGCTCTGCCCTCGGCTCCCATCAGGTCGCCCATTGTGTCGATGGGAATCATTTTGCGGCCGCCTTTGCCCGCCTCAACAATGCCGCAGATGCGGAAGGGGTGATCCATGGTGGTGATCGTGTCGCCCACGGCATATGTTTTGCCCGTCGATGGGTTGCGGCCGCTGGCAAAGACGTCGTCAACGATCACGTCGTTCGGCCCATTGAAGGGACCGCCAGAAACAAAGACAAAAGGACGGAGAGCATTGAAGGAGGGGTAATCGACGCCGTAGACCACGCCGAAATCATCGGCGGCGGTGCGAAACTGCGTAATGACCGGAGCAGCCACTGCCACGTGAGGCAACCGCCGGATCACTTCGATGTCCTTGGTCGGGATCGGCGCACCGCTGATGCCGTTCATGATGCTGGCGTTGCTGGGCCGCAGGATCAGGTCGGCGCCGATGCCGTTGGTGCGGTCCTTTTGGTCGTTGAGCATACCATTGAAGATGCCCACCACCGACAGGATCATGATGACTTCAATCGCTACCGCGAGGACACTGATGATGGAGCGCAACGGGCGGTGCAAAAGGTTGGCAAAGATGAGTTTATTCATGTTGTTACGGGGTTCTGGCCTGATTTGGGCGCCGTGAACCCTTCGTCAACAAGGGTAACAGCCCCGGGGACGTCCATGCGGAGGGGCGCTAGACGGGCTAATTCCCATTTTGTCGCTATTACAAAAGTGTGTTCAAACCCGTAAAAATAGAGGACTTTGGCGACGATTGGTTTTGACCCTGCATGAATCCGGGTTTATCGTGAAGATAAATTTCTGCTCGGGGTCGATGACCCCCGCTCGGTCGCCGATGGGAAGTTTTGGAGAAGACCTGCGCAAGGAACGCTTAGCACGCGGCGTTGCGCTGGAAGACATTTCGACGGTCACCAAGATCAGCCAACGACACCTGGTTGCGCTGGAGCAGGAGAGGTTTCGTCAGCTCCCCGGGGGCATTCTGAGCAAGGGGATCGTGCGCGGATACGCAAGCGCGATCGGTCTCGATCCACAGGACTGGACGAATCGGTTTCTTCAGGCCTTCAACACATCGGGGCATCTATCAGACGAAGACAGCGGTTGGACAGCATTCGCCTCGAATGTAGGCAAGGCGCGATTGCTGCGCCGGGAGGCGGTTGAGGTTCGATTGCGCTGGATTGGCGCGATCGTCTTGCTCCTCGCAGTGGCCGGAGCTGCATTTCTGACCGTGCGCTACTATGGTGTTCGCGTAGGCTGGTGGCGATCGTTTCTGCCGATTCACGGAGCATCCCTCGGATTTCGCGGCGCCCTTTCCTCCACCCGTGGTGCGGTCAATCGCCTCTTCTCAAAGATCTAGGAAACGGCAACGTCCAGGATTCCGGCTTAGGGGCTTCAATCCGCAGTTTGAGGCCCATTGCATGCCATACGCTGTATCTCTTTGCCCCCAAGTGCCCGCCGGAATTACCATAGATGGGTGCGACATCCGGCTTGGACCTGTCCAGTCAGCCGGTCCGAATCGATGGGCCGCCCAACCTCGGGAGATGAGGTCCGTCGATGAGACGTGAGGACATGATTTCAAAATACCTGGCCATGCGCGCCGAAACGTAAAATCCCGTCAAGGGAAGGAGCTTTAAAGTTGAGCGACCGTTTCTTATTTACCTCTGAATCCGTTACCGAAGGCCACCCGGACAAAATTGCCGACCAGGTCTCCGACGCCATTCTCGATGCCTGCCTGGAGCAGGATCCTTACAGTCGTGTAGCTGCGGAAACCCTGACGGCAACCGGCCTCGTGGTCATAGCCGGCGAGATCACAACCAAGGCCTACGTGGATTTCCAAAGCCTGGTCCGCGGAGTGATCGCTTCTATCGGGTATGACAACGCGCTCTATGGCTTCGATTCCAACACCTGTGCGGTGATCTCAAGCATCAACAAGCAATCTGGCGATATCGCGCAGGGCGTTGATACGGGCGGCGCGGGCGACCAGGGCATGATGTTCGGCTACGCCTCCGATGAGACCCCGGAACTGATGCCGGCGGCCATCTCGCTGGCGCACAAACTCTGCCGGCAATTGAGCGCCGTGCGCAAGAACGGCAAGCTGCCGTATCTTCGCCCCGACGGCAAGAGCCAAGTGACAGTGGAGTACGGCGAAGATGGAAAGCCGGCGCGGATCGATGCAGTGGTTATCAGCAGCCAGCACTCCGAATCCGTAAGTAACGATGAGCTGCATTCGGACATTCTCAAGCACGTGATTCAGTCGGTTCTGCCCGCGAAATGGCTGGACGAGCACACCAAATACCACATCAATCCGACGGGACGCTTTGTGATTGGCGGACCCATGGGCGACACCGGCCTGACTGGACGCAAGATTATCGTGGACACCTACGGCGGAATGGGCCGGCACGGCGGCGGCGCTTTCAGCGGCAAGGATCCGACGAAGGTCGATCGTTCGGCGGCGTATATGGCTCGCCATATCGCGAAGAACATTGTTGCTGCCGGATTGGCAAGCCGCGCTGAGGTGCAACTGGCCTACGCGATCGGCGTAGCGGAGCCCGTGAGCGTGCTGGTGCAGACCTTTGGCACCGGCAAGCTGAGCGAGGCGAAGCTGACTGAACTGATCCGCAAGAACTTCTCGCTCACGCCGAAAGCCATTATCGAAACTCTTAACCTGCGCCGGCCGATCTACCAGAAGACCGCGGCGTATGGTCACTTTGGCCGCACCGAGCCCGAGTTCACCTGGGAAGCCACACCGAAGGCCGCCCAACTGGCCGAGCAAGCTGGAATCGGTGCGACGGCGAAGGCACGCTGAAGGCAGCTTGACTTTGGGTTTTTCGATTCGTTCAACGATGGGATCCGCTGCTCGCGGGTCCCATCGTTTTTAGCGGTCTCGTCGATGGCATAGAATTCTTCGGGGTGACCGTACTTCCTTTTGAGCGGAGATATCCATGCGCCTTTCTATCCTTGTTGCTTTCGTGTTTGCTTTTGCAACCTTCTCAGCCGCACAAAACGGAGCGAATTGGACCTATGAAGGCAAAACCGGCCCGCTCGTGTGGGGCAAGCTCGACCCTTCCTATTCAGCCTGCTCGAAAGGCCACGAGCAG
>Ga0181535_10006719_pt1 | contig 11764 bp, 9 predicted proteins | sample PEATcosm2014_Bin_44_FD_119774 | JGI IMG/M metagenome (GOLD analysis project Ga0181535, IMG submission 119774) | Peatland microbial communities from MTU Mesocosm Facility, Houghton, MI, USA - PEATcosm2014_Bin17_30_metaG | ecosystem: Environmental > Terrestrial > Soil > Wetlands > Peat | place...
CAGGGAAAGGTCTGGTGCCGATCGAGCCCGCGTAGCTTGACGACCGAGCCATTAAGCGAGAATCCCTGCGGCGTGAATTTCGCTTCGCGGAAGCCGATGCTGCGCGAGTCGCTGTCGAGCACATGGTTGCCGAGCAGCAGGCGCACCTCAACACGATAGAGCCTGGGCGACTTCAAGTCCCAGAGGTCGATGGGGCCGAGATTGTCCATGTGCAGAGTCTGAGTTACCGTTCCTCTGCCGTCGACGGCGAGTTCCTGCGTAGATTTTTGGACAACGCGGTCGCCGTCGTAGAGCGTGGCCTCAAGCGTGCGCGGGTTTGCGGCTGCGGCACTGTCGCCGTACTCGAGCAGGCAGTGAACATCGAGGGAAGGCGAGCCGCTCATCACGTCCTTCGGCTCCGCGAAGATGTTCTGAAGAAACGTCGGCGAAACCAGGCGCAGCGAAACCTCGCGATAGATGCCGCCGAAGGTCAGGTAATCGATTTCGTAGCCGAAGGGCGGAATGTCGGCGCGTTCGGTAGAGTCGACTTCGACAGCGAGCACGTTGTCGCCTGCCCAGTCGATGTGCTGGGTGAGTTCAAACGAGAAGGGAGTGAAGCCGCCCTTGTACTCGCCGAGCCGCGTGCCGTTGAGCCAGACGGTAGAGGCTGTCATCACGCCTTCGAAGTCCACAAAGACGCGGCGTCCGCGGGCACCGGCGGGGAGGCGGAAGTGGCGGCGGTAGATGGAGACAAACTCGTAGGTCTTTTCGTCGAAGCTGTGCCAGGGCAACCGGATATTGGTGTGCGGCACGGTGACGCGTGCGAATGTGCTTTCGTCGAAGGCCCGTTCGTGGGCCGAGTCTGTCGCCTTGGGGCTATAGAGCCAGCGACGATTCAAGGGCAGCACGACGCGGCCCTTCGCGGGCGCGGCCTGAGCGGCGGCGGGCAGCCCCTGCGCGACAGCGGTTGCGGCAATCACTGTTCCAGTCGTCTTCAAAAAATCGCGGCGGTCCATGACGCTCCCTGGCCGGAAGATAAAAGTCTGCGACGCAGAATAGCGAGGTCGGCCAAATCTGCGGTTTCGGTATCGATGATGTCGAAGTTATCCAAGGGCCGGGAGTAGTTTAAACCGTTCCTGCGAGCAATGGACATTTGCCGGCACCGCCGGCCTGGCCGCGCCTCGAGTCCTCGCGCGTCTATACTTGAACAGACATGCTGCCTTACATACACATTGGACATTTCAACCTGCCCACCTTCGGCCTGCTTCTGTGGCTGGCTGCGGTTGCGGCTGCATTTGTGATGGACCGTGCCTTCCGCCGCGCGGGAATTTCGGCGGACGCTATCGGGATGGTGGCCGTTGCGGTGGTGATGGGGATTCTGGGCGCCAAGCTTTGGCACGTGATCGATACGCCGATTGAGTTTCGCCAGGAGGGCTGGCCGGTGCTGTGGGACACGGCGGGCTTTGCCTGGTTCGGCGGTCTGGTTTTCGGCATTTCGGCGCTGGTGTTTCAGGGCTGGTGGGCGAAGATCGGCGGTTTGCGGACCTTGGACCTTGCTGCTCCGTCGGCGGCGATTGGTTACGGAATTGGACGGATCGGCTGCTTTCTTTCCGGCGATGGCTGCTACGGGATCGAGACGATGCTCCGGTGGCCGCTGGGCATGAGCTTCCCGAACGGGATCGATCCGACGTTGCCGGGAGTGCGGGTGTTTCCGACACCGCTTTATGAGTTTCTGGCGGGCCTGTTGATCGGCTGGTGGCTGTGGCGGCGGGGCGGCAAGCCTCACGCGACCGGCACGATTGTAGGGCAGTACCTTGTGCTCAGTGGAATAGCTCGTTTTCTGGTTGAATTTATCCGGCGCAACCCAAAGGTTCTTTGGGGGTTATCGAATGCGCAACTGGCCAGTCTGGGGTCGGTGATTGCGGGAGTGGCGCTCGTCTGGTGGGCGGCCCGGCAGCCGGTGACTGAGGCGGCGACGGCGCCGCTTGAAGGTTCAGCCTAGAACGAGAAGTTCATCTGGAAGACAATGGCGCGGTTGCCGGGCGTGGGGTTTTGAAACGGACCGTCGGCCAGCGATTGTGACTTGCCAAAGATGGGCGAGATCAGCACGCCGTTGGGCGGGCTCAGATTGACAATATTGAGGACGTTCGATCCTCCGGCGACAAGCGTCAGGCTGTAACGTCGCGGTGCACCCGCATTCAGCTTGATGGCTGCTCCGCCGCTGCCGAGACCGCGATCGCTCACACTGTCGCCGCCCGCGAGCGTGGAGTCGCCAGATACGGTCTCCATTCTGGGGCCAATACCAAAAGTCTTGCTGAGGCGCACGTCAAGCAGGGCGTTTGCCGGTCCGAGGCCGACACCAAAGGGAACGATCCGCTCCCCTTTGCCCGCTGGATTTGTGTCGAGGCAGCCGTAGCGCGTGGAAACGACGCCGGGTGCGCCGCAGACGCCATAGGCTGGACGCGCGTTGAACTGATTGTTGCCGGTAAGGTCGTAGCCGGTGGTCAGGTTGTACGGTGTCCCGGATTGCGCCGTGATCAGAGAGGCAAAGACAAAGCCGAAGGGCGCCGTGTAGCTGTTCAAAACCGTAACCCGGTGGCGAACGCCGAATGTAGCGCGGCCGTAGTCGAGGCCCGGATTCTGAGCGATGGAGGGGAATGAGTAAACGCCCTGCGTATCGCTTTTGGCGATGTTGAAGGTATAGGAGCCGTTCAGAATGAAGCGTCGCGTTTGAACGCTGCTGGTAATGACGACCTGGTGTTGCTTGAAGACGCCGCCGGACTGGAACTGATAGTTGAAAACCGGGGGCGTGGCGCCGGTAACGGTATAAGTAGCCGGGTTGAAGGCGGGCGCGGTTACGTTGTTCGACATGTACTGATGCACGCCCTGGGTAAAGAGGTAAGTGATGTTGGCCGTCCACTTGCTGGTAAGTTGCTGATCGACTCCTGCTCCCGCCTGCATGTCGAGAGCCGCATGGAAGTGCGGGTCGATGGTGTGGTAAGAGGGGACCGACGAACCGGATGAGGTAATCGAACTCGGAGACTGCGGGGCGTTGGGATTGTAGAAAGGCGGGTTGCTGACCACATAACTCTGCTGATTGATTTGATTGTCGTGCAGAGTCTGGATGATGTAGGGTGCGCCGCCAAAGGAACTGAAGGAACTGGGGACCGTAAATCGGTCGTAGAACCAGCCGTAGCCGGCGCGAATGACAGTCTTTGCCGGGGAGCTGCTGGGGCGGCCGGGGCTCCATGCCAACGCCAGGCGCGGCGCCCAATTGCTGTGGTCGTGAATCCAGTTCTGGTCTTCGTAGCGAACGCCAAGGCCAAGCATGAAGTTCGGCTTGATTCTCCAGTCATCCTGCAAGAAAGCCGAGCCGTCGAGGACGAGCGTGCGCGCCAGCGGATTGTTGATCACGGCAGCGGAATACTGGCTTGGCTGCCCGGCCAGATAATCGGCCACGGAGCTGAAGGAGTACGTTCCGTTACTACCAGCCGTGGAGTAGTTGGTGTCGAGATTGGCGCGGGCGCGAATGCCGAAGCGAAGGGTGTGGTTGCCCGCTGTCGCGGTGGCATCGTCCTGGAGTTCGAAGACATCGAGGTGGTCCTGAAGCACCCCGGCGCTGGGACCTCCGGCTGTGAATGCGCCGGAGACGATGATGGTGGGGGTAAAGACGCTTGGCGTTATATCGGTGCGGACATGTCGCCACTGGAGATGCAATTCGTTGAGCATCCGTGGGCCGATGATGAAGGTGTCGCCGAACTGGAAGGTATTCTCCTGGTCTCTGACGTTGACGGCCTGTTGGGCCAGATTGAGTGCGCCCACGCCGGCCCCTGCTTCCGTTGACTTGTAGAAGTAATCGCGGAAGGTGAGCATATGCTTGCCCACCTGCACATCGAGCCGGGGATTCAGCACCGTTCTAGTGGAAGGGTTGGGGACAGCCTGGGTAATGTTTGTTGTGGTGTTCTGCGGATTGACCGCGTCGACAATATTCTCACTCTGCTTTTTGATGTAGAGCCCGCTGAAGAAGAAGGACGCATTCTTGGCGAGCGGTCCGGAGATAAAGCCGGAATAGGAGTAAAGATCGTAGTCCGGCTGCTGGCTGAGCAGGGGGTTCGCGGAGTTGGTTGCGGAGGTGTTGCCGTAGCCGGCAATGCCGCCATGGAATTTATCGGAGCCTGGCTTGGTGATGATATCGATGCGGCCATAGCCGACGCGGTCGTACTCCGAGGAAAACGGATTCTGGTTTACGCGAATCTCCAGGATGGAAGACTTGGGCGGAAGTTGGCCGCCGGCAAAACCGTCGATGTAGATCTGGCCGCCGTTCGGCCCGGCTGCCGCGCCGGCCAACTGCTGAAGCTCGGCTTGCAGTTCATCGGGGTTGTCGGAAAGGGCATTGAGGTCAGTCCCCTTGAAGACCTGGGTTCCGGAGTTTTGTTCGGGATTGACGCCCACGTTATGCAACTCGGCCTTGACCGTCACCACCTCGTGGCTGGCTGCGATTTCAAGGGGCAGGTTCAGTTCTTTCACGTGCCCCGCCTCCAGAGAGATGCCTTGAATTGTGAGCGGTGCAAAGCCCGGAGCGGAAACTTTGACCGTGTAGGTCCGCGGGGCCTGGGTTCGAATGGAGTAGCGCCCTTCGGGGCTCGATTGCGTCTGAAGAACCTCGTTGCGATGGAGAAGCTTGATTTGCGCTTTGGGGATAACCGCTCCACTGGGATCGACAACCTCGCCACGCAGCACTCCCGTTTGTGCGCCAGCCTGCCGACAAAGGGCAAGCGAAAGCAGCAGCAACGGGAAAAGGACGAAGGATCGCATTCTAAAGATCATCAACTTCTGCCGCCGAAATAGACAGGGTTCCCTGTATAGACGATACCCTTGTGACACAAAAAATCTATTCATCTCTCCTGCCCATAAGACGAGCCCGTGCCAGATGGGTTAACAGGAATCATCCCCTGCATTTACCACCAGGACAAGGGTGGAAGGGGCAGGTTTTGATCCCATCAATCGGAGATTGCTTTCGGTTGCAGCTTTTGGGGAAGGGGAAGGTAGCTGAGCCAAGACTCAATCTGTGGTTGAGGTAATTCGATCTATATCCTATTTCTACAGAACTTAGCGATTTAGGTAAAGTGCCGGAACAATCAGGCTGTGCAAAATATCGGCCGTGTCAGGCCCTTGCAGCTCGGACACGGTCGCTGATCATTTGCACGGCGCGCAACGAGCTGAGGGCCGCGCCTTCCTGCCAGCCGAGGATGTGGCTCACATGGTCGCCGACGAAATAGATGGGCCCATCGGGAGCAATCAGAGTCTCGTATCCGGCTCCCAGGGGGCCAGCCAGGGGGCCGGGGGAAGAGATTTCGCCAGGGCCGTAGCTGGCGATCCACGAGCCTTCGTTGTAGGGGATGCGGTGCCAACCGACGTAGATTGGCTTCTCAAGTTCGTGGCCGTGGCCGGGATGCAGGCGCTCAATGGAATGGCGGGAGGCGGCGAATTTCTCATCGAGAGTGAGCCGATCGAACTCCGGCGGGGAGTCGAATCCATAGCCGCTGACGAGTACGCCTCGGGGCGAAAACAGGCCTGCGGAGGGGAGCCAGACCGGACTGCACCCACTATTTAAAAACTCGAGCCCGCCGTAGAGGTTGTAGTCCTGCTCCCAGAAACGCCGGCTCTCCCAAGCGATCTTATAAGCACCTGCATATGTGCATTCTGCAATTACTTTCTTAAAGGGTAAACTGAAGTCGTTGGGGATCTTTTTCAACAGGATCAGAGGCATTCCGCAAACACAATAATCGGCCTCAATACTTTTGGGGGTGCCCGCCTGAGTGTAGCCTATTCGAACCCCGTTGGAGGTCTTGCGAATCTCTGTGACCGGCGAGCTAAAATGCACAGTGTCTCCCAGGGCCTTGGCGAAGGCGTAGGGGATGCGGTCCATGCCGCCGACAGGTTGAAACATGGTGGCCTGCATCTCGAATACTTCTTCAAACAGAATGCCGCCCCAGAAGTTCTCGTCGAGCAGCGTGTGCATGTCGACGGGCTGGCTCAGGGTTCCGGTTTCGTCTCCCGCTCCCGGCATTTTCACGTAGCCGGCGTCCTGGCTTCCTTTGTATTTTCCTGCCTCATCAAGCGATCCGTAGGCGCGCAAAAAAGTTAACATTCTGTCTCGGTCTTGGTTCGTAAGCTCCTGATCCAGAGCGCCTTTTGCAATGCACTTGGCCAGCAGCTCACTCACATGGCCGCGCGTATCGTTAACGACCTGGCGCTGCACGACAGGCTTGCCGCCGTTGGCTGCGTCGTTTTGCAGGAAGCTGGAGCGGCTGGTATTGATTTCGACTTCCAGCGGCACACCCAGCTTGCGGCAGTAGTCAAGAATGGTTTTGTGGACGGAGGGCAAGCGAGCGGGGCCAACGTTCTGGTAATGGCCGGGTTCGAACTCGCACGTCTGCGTAGAGCCGTCAGTGAAAACGATCTTGTCTCCCCCGCGGACAGACCAGTTGCGGCCGCCGGGACGTTCGCGGGCTTCCAGAAGTGTGCAGTGGTAGCCAAGAGCCTTCATCTCGTATGCGGCTACGAGGCCGGAGATTCCGCCGCCAAGGATAACGACCTTCACGCCTTTGCCTATTCCGGGTTCAACGGCAAGGGGAAGAGCCATTTCCGCGCGCAACGGTGTAAGGCCGATGCCCTGCATGGTGAGAAATGCAGCGCTGTAACCACCAGCTTGCCCAACCCTCATCAGGAATTCACGCCTTGAAATCCCCATCGAGTGACGCCTCCTTCTGCGTTTTTCTATTCAGGCCGGCTGCCGGTTTTGTTGAGGTTGAAGGTATCACAGACAAAGGACGGCGCTGGAGGAGTTTTTGGGCCTGCGGAATTTTACTCCCGCCAGCGGGGAGATCCGTAGCCGCGCTTTCCCAGGCGAACTAGCCCAGCTTGTAGGGTGCCCGATAGGGGCGAGACAGCAGTCCGCTGGCCTCCGGATCGTTGAGGATCTTCTCGTTGGCAACATCCCACTCCAGCTTGCGGCCAACCATCATGGAGATGAGCCCAAGGTGGCCTGGAATTGTGGAGTGATGCGCCGTCTGAACCGGGGCGATGGTGGGTTTGCGGGATTTTACGGAGTCCAGGAAGTTACGGCGGTGTTCTGTTGACTCGTAGAGCTTGATCTTGCGGAGATCTTCCGAGAGGGAATCCGGCTTGACCCAATCCTGGTTGGAGGCATCGAAGCCGCTTCTATCGACCCATACCCATCCGTCGGTGCCGATCCATTTTGTTCCTATCGAGATAGCGGGATGACCTCCAGCGATCGTTGCAGAAACGTCATTCGGATAGCCGGTAACCTCTTTGCGATATTTGCACTCGATCCGATAGGCGGTGGCGGTGTTCCAGAGGGCGTTCGAGGCGGGAAACTCGCCGTGGCCCTCCACCTGGGAGGGGCCGGTAAGGTCGAAGCCAAGGCCCCAGTGGGCAATGTCGCCATGGTGTCCGATCCAGTCCAGTAACTGGCCTCCACCCGTGTTCGAATTCCAGCGCCAGTTCTGGTAGACGCGGGCTTCAATGTAGGGCTCCATTCTGGCTGGGCCGATCCAGGTTTCGTAGTCGAAGCCGGCGGGCGGGTCTGTGACGGCAAGATCCCAGGCAGGCGTTCCGGGGAGGACAAGGGAGAGATCGGTGATCTTTTCCGGGAGCGTGGCCAGCTTGGCCAGCAGGGCCGGCGTGGTGTGGGGAAAGTCGTGATGGCCGCCGGGCAGGCCGACCTCCACGTGGACTACGTTGCCGATCAGGCCGTTGCGGACGATCTCCGCTGCCTTATGGAACGATGGAAGGGAGCGCTGCCAGGACCCCGTCTGCCAGATGATGTTGTTTTTCTCGACGGCCCTGACAATGGCCTGCTGTTCGGCGACGGTGTGGGCCAGCGGCTTTTCTCCGTAGATGTCTTTTTTCCGGTTTGCCGCCTCGGTAGCGACCAGGGCGTGCCAGTGGTCGGGGACGGCGATCATGACGGCATCGATGTCGTCGCGGGCCATCAGCTCACGATAATCGTGGTAAGCCTTGCAGTCGGAGTTGCCGTACTTCTTGTTGACCGTGTCGACGGCTGCCTGCAGGTGATTCTGGTCGCTGTCGCAGGCGGCGACGACCTGGCAGTCGGCCTGCTCGAGGAAGACTTTGGTATTGCTGGGACCCATCATGCCCCAGCCGATAACGCCCAGCGTGATGCGGTTCGATGCGGAAGGCCGGGTCTGGCTTCGTGCACGGCCGGAAAAGACGGCGGAGACAACAGCCGCGGCGCCGGCGGATTGGATGAAGGCGCGGCGTGAAAGGGGTGAGCGGAGCGTTGGATCGGAGGGCTGGATCGTCATGGTTGTCTCCCGGCAATGCGGTTTCCGCGCGCGCCTATCTAGGGCACCGGGTGGATTGGCGACCTGGATCGCGGCAGAAATCGTTGCGCGGGAAGTCTAGCACGAGGGGTTTGGTGGCAGGTAGGTGGAAACCAGGCCGGACGCCGAGTGGAGCGGCGCATCTTCAGCGGGCCGTGCTTCGAACCAGGATAGTGGGCGTGACGGGGAAGACGCCTATGCCTCTTGCCATGGATCGACAAGCTGAATTCCGCAATCCTCAAAGCCGGTAGTGTTGCGGGTGGCTAGCGTAGCTCCGTTCACTAGCGCGGTTGCAGCGATGAGTGCGTCCATCTCTCGGATTGGTCGCCCATTTCGCTTGCGGGAGGAGAGAATCTGTCCGTAGCTGCGTGCCGCAGGGACATCGAACTTGAGAACCTGTTCCCGAAAATCCTCGGCAATCATCCCCTCAACCGCCTGGCGCAGTATTTTCTGCTTGCGTCCGGAGGGCATCAGGTCAATTCCAGAAAGCAACTCGGCGAGGACCACGGAGGCAGTCCAGAGATCTTCCTCGGGCTGTTTGTCGAGCCAGGACACAACGGCCGGTTCAGGCCGCAACCGCATCATCTCGGAAATCACATTTGTGTCGAGGAGGATCATTCGTCGAACGTAGGAATCGGCCTTGTTGAGAACTGGCGCAGTGGAATCTCAAGTTCCACGCCTCCGAGCGCTGCGAATCGTTTGTGAAGAGCGGTTCCAAGGCCCTGCCTGGACAGAGCGGGCTCGCTTACCGCAACTCGAGAGATCATCTCTCGCGCCTCCGCTTCCATCGACCGCCCATTCAAGGCGGCGCGGACCTGGAGCTTGCGCTTGACCGACTCGTCGAGATTGCGAATGGTGATCGTGGCCATGGTTTGGTGGTAGCACAAGTTTGCTAGCATTGCCAGCAATGCTGTCAATGCTAGCACTGTCTCGTTTTGCTACAGTCGCTTGATAAAAGCCATGGCTTCAGCTAGTTGTGGGAAGCGTGCCTCTTCGGCTTTGAACTCGCGGGAGTGGACGCAGCGCCGGACGCCCCGCATGCGGACGGGATGCTTGAGGTGCAGCATTTCATGGTAGAGCAGGTATTCGATCGCGTAGCGGGGGCTCGAGGGGCGGTCGAAGACGCGGCTTACAACAATGGTGTTGTGGGCGGCGTCGTAGTGTCCCAGGGAACGTTTGGCGTGGTGCTCGCTCCATGTAAGGTCGGGCCGTCCAAGCAAGCCGCCGAAGAACCGCACGTTGAGCGTGTCGAAGACTTCATCGAGGTTGTAGAAGCGGCCTTCCGGTCCGAAGTAGCGTTTGCTGCCGCGGGCGTGGCGAATGAGCTCGGTCTGGCGGGTAACGGCGGCCGAGGAGGCGAAGCGCTTGTAGCGCAGGCTGTGCGTGGCGTCAATGGGCTTTCTGTAAAGCTTGGCGAGAAGAATGTGAGCAATGGCGTGGAGCACCGATTCGGGAGCGCCTTCGAGCAGGTCGGAGAGGCTGACGTGAATCTGGCCCTCACGAAGGCGGATCGTGGTGTTCAACGATGTGAAGCGGCGAAAGCGCACCGTGATCGGCGGCATGGGCGCCCTGGGGCGGAGGGCCCGGTATTCCAGCTCAAAGATGGGAACAAATTCAGTGCTCACCACGTCAGCACACAGTTTACAGTGGGCAGGTGACGAGAGACAGCTTCTAGCCTCTAGCTTCCAGCTTCTAGCCATTGCTTCAGCAATGCGCCGGTTTCCCGACTCGTCGACTGAGTCGATCAATAAGCTTGATATTGAGAAGGAATGAAGGGGAAGCCTCGCGCGATTCACGAAGCGAGCGCTCACAGATCAGGGCTAAAAGCTAGAAGCTGGAAGCTTCCCTTTCACTTCGGCTCGACGCGATCCTGGCCGGCTTCGTCCGGATGCTGTTTGAAGTAGTCGGACTGCTCCTGAAACAGGCGCTGGGCCTGGTCGGCGAGGTCTTCGCCGCTTTCGATGGCCTCTTTGCGGGCCAGATTAAAGCCAGGTTCGCCGGCCAGCGCGCGCAGAATGCCCTGCCAGCGCGAGGTTGCGTCGTTAAGGTCCTTCAGCGATTTGCGAATATCGGCTTTGCGGTCGGAATACATATCAAGATTTTCGCCGAGCTCGTCCATCAACGCCGTGAAGTCCTCAAGTGCGTCGCTGAGACGGCTGGCGCGGGCGTCGGACGATTTGCGATTGGACAGGCTCTTGATGGCATCGGCATGTTCGTTCAGGAACTGTGTGTAGAGCGCGACGCGCGCATTGGGATCGATGCCGGCTTCAGCGATTTTTTCCACCTGGGCTTCGGTCAGGGGCTCGCGCTTCTGTTTTTGAGCAGGCGAAGGTGAAACCAAAAACAGGCAGAGAAAGATCGCGGCAAGGCTGCGCATGGGGGCATTCATTGGCGCTCCTATTCAAGCACAATGAGCGCTAAAGGAAAAGAGGCGCGCGTTGCAAGGGGTTGCCGGAAACCAGGAAAAACGATTTAGGGAGGCGTGCGGATATTGCCGGGACTACTTGCGGAAGACCTGCATCATGGCTTCGTTCTGGGCCAGGTTGACTTCGGTCAAAGCTTCCTCAACCAGCGGGCGGTCTTCAAAGCTGCTGCCATGTAGCATCCCATTTAGGCGGAAGGCGGTGTGATTAAGGAGAATCTCGGCATTCTTCACGCGTTTGTCGTTGTCGGCCATCGAAAGATGGATCTTCTTGGCCATTTGCTGAACAAGCTTCAGCAAGCCAGTCGCGTGTTCCACGTCGCCGGCAGCGTATTGCCTCACACTCACCTCGGTCATTTGGTGAACAATTTCGGCGTAGAGGAAACACTGCTCGCGGGGTTGAGCCTGCTCAGCTCGAATCTCGAGGGCCTGAATGGTTTGCATGTCCATGGGCTTATCGTCAATCCCAGCAGCGCACAGCGGCATCGCAGAGACGAAAAGGAAGACGGCGACGGTCAAAGTAGCCTTGGAATGCATGAGCAACCTCCGCTGTTGCGGTAGTGCCTCGTTACGTGAATATGGACCAATTCCAGACAGTGCGCAAGAGGAAAACTTTGCGTTAACTTGTTACTTTCGTTCCTTTGTGAAAAGGTCAACATTTCATTGATGGCGTCAAAGACCAGCGTCACGGTTTCTTTTCAAGCAGTTGCAGGCGCTGGCGTGCCTGCCATTCTTGATTCGGGAACTTGCCGGCGGAGGAATCAAGAAAGCGACGGTAGTAAGCCGTGGCCTGTTCCTTCAGATGCAACGAATCGTAGGATGTTGCCCAAAGGAAATAAGTGGAGGCACTTTCGGGTAGAAGTTTTGACCGCATAGTAAGCGCGTGCAACGCAACACTGGGTTGGCTCGTCTTCGATGCCGCGAATGCCAGACCGCTCCAGCCATCGGAGTTGGAGGGGTCAATCTGAGTCGCCTTATCGAATTGCGCGAAAGC
>Ga0181535_10006722_pt1 | contig 11761 bp, 4 predicted proteins | sample PEATcosm2014_Bin_44_FD_119774 | JGI IMG/M metagenome (GOLD analysis project Ga0181535, IMG submission 119774) | Peatland microbial communities from MTU Mesocosm Facility, Houghton, MI, USA - PEATcosm2014_Bin17_30_metaG | ecosystem: Environmental > Terrestrial > Soil > Wetlands > Peat | place...
ACCGAGAAACCGACCAATTCGAAGCAGCGCGATTGGCCGGAGTACAAGACGTGCAAGTTCACCACCGAGGCCATCGTCACCGAAGGCAGCGAGAAGGGCGAGTTGCGCCGCGTTTGCGCAAATCCAGAATGCCCCGTGCATCATGCACGGAAGCAACCTAACACCGCCGATGCTGTCATCAAAGCCGAGCAGGAAAAGCGCCGCCACGAGGAAGCCATGGCACAAACGACCGGTTTGCGCGTCTTGAGCGCCATCGTTGACGCTGTACCCGTTCGCCTGATGAAGCGCGACCTGCTTTTTGTGGTCGAGCATCTGGCCGCAATGCTGGACGAGCGCCGCCTTGCCATCGTTCTCCGTCAGCATGGCATCGGCAAAACAAAGGCCACTGCCACCGACGCACCGGCAAAGCTACTGGCCGCGTTCATCCGCAAGGCCGATGAGTCCACACTTGGACACTTGCTCGTGGAGATCGTCATTCTCCACTCAACCCACTCGCCAGCCCAATCCGGCAAGGTGCTCAAAGAAGCCGCCGACCTGTACAAGGTGGACGTGAACGCCATTACCGCCAAGGTCAAGCAGGAGTTCGCCGCAAAGGACAAAGCGAAGGCCGTAAAGAAGGCCACGCCGCAACCACCAGCAAAGGCAGTCAAGGGAACCAGAGCAGCATAATTCCGACCAGCCACCGGCGGAGCCTCTCACCCAGACTCCGCCATTTTTGTTCTTCTGCCCGTCTTCCCGCCCTTATTTGCGCTCCCGCTTTAGCGGGAGGGCATCTCTGGCCCACCCGACGTGCATGAACGCACCGTTTCGCTGCGTGCTTGCTATCTGATGACAGCATCTGCGCTAGTTCGTGCCTTCGACGAGATGCCTGTTTGATGCTCGCGATTTGGCACGTTTGACGTGCCGATGCACTGTTGATGCTATATAGTGAGACCCCGCTTTGGACCTTGTTCTGTTAATTGTCCTGAAGTTCCTGCTCTAGAACCGGTTCTACTAGTCGTCTCTTTCGTTTCTTCGTTATACCTTCCTTCTTGCCCGAATTGTCTGCAATAAAGCCGAAATTGCAGATTGTTTCCGCGACTCTGAGCCACCGCACGCTTCGCATTAGGCTGATCCGAGAGAAGAGAGGAAGATTGAGAGACTTTGCACCGGGGTCTTTATGCGTGATGATTCCGTAGACGACCGCAAATGTATGACTCGTAATCGGCTCGCAGAATGTTTCTGCCGCTTGCTTACTTTCTGCTGCAGCCTCAATGAGAGCAATCAGTTTTTCAATCGATTGCTGTTCTGTTTTCAAGACTTCAATTGAATTCATGCCTTGGTTGAATAGGTGGCTAAGTTGAGAGGAGTGTGTAGACCGCTTAATGTGGTAGAAAACCGATGTTTGATCTCGGGTAGTATAAAAGTCGCAAGGTTCAATCTGGCTTTGCCCATCCGGACTGATATTTGTCATATCCAAGCAGAGAAAACCTTCCTCGTCCGTTGCGAAGGCTCGGTTATATTCTCCCTCATCCTCATGTACAAACGCAGGGAGGTGTAGATCCACACAGAGCGGGTCAAGAGTGCTTCTCATTTTTGCCAAATAAGAATTTTCAACCCGATACCACTTTCCGTCGGTCAGATGATAGGTTTGCTTCTGCTTTCCCAGTGAAGTCTCAAAAATAAGGGAGTTCATAATGCTGAACCTTTCCCTTGAATTGTTATCTTCATCTACCAGATTGAGACCATGTTTGCGAAGATCATCCTGCGTAATCTGACTGAGATCAAATCCGTTCGAATTGAGGTACTCGTAATACACATCCAGATAGACATCTGGATACAGCAAGCTTTTTCCTGCCCCAGAAAACGACGCATAGTAGGCATCCTTTTGATAGTCGATGATGTCTGGAATCGTTAGGTAAAGACCCTCCTCCTTGGTCCGTACCGCATTGACGAGTGCACCTCCAAGCTCGTCCAGTTCATTTGGATCGTTGACAGGAATAATGTTCTGAATATCAGTAAAAGTCTTGCGGTATTCCTCGCTTTGATAAAGACCTAGCAGTCTCCTACATAGCCCCAGCAATGCTTCTGGTGAAGCGGTAGATTTGATACTCAAGCTGCTGGCACCTGTCGCGTCTTTGAACAAGGATTGATATTTATTCGCAACTTTTCCAGTGAGACTTCTCAGAACCGCGCTGTTTCTGTCGAAATCAAAGTACGTTAGATCTGAACCTATTGGGGACTGCGTTCTCTGACGCCTTGCTTCACTTGGTTGCACAGTGTCGGTACTTCGAAGCTTCTTGGGGTCAACGCAATTGAGTGTAACTATTAGGCCAAAGTCATGTTCGAAGCAGTCGTCCCGTAGATTCTGATGGACGTGCCCGAAGGATAGTGCAAACCAACGGGTATCCACGGGGAGGAATACTATGGCACCTTTGCTTGACTGCCTTATCTTGGCACGTACGCCGAAATACCCGGTCCACCAAACATCTGTTTGCGGTCCGTCAAGAACAAATAATTGAGCGCCTTGAGGAAGTGCGTCGGCTTGGACTGTATTGTCGAGCCTATGAGCCTCTTTTAGCGAATTGGAAGGATCATAGCCTGGCTTTAGAAGATAAATCGTAAACGGTCGGCTCTTACTCAATGCCTTGCTCCAATCAAACACCAATGCCGACCACTAGGCCGTGGCTAACAAACGAAGACGGCCAAACGCATCAGCAGGATTGATGCTTTGTCGTTTGGATTTGGTGGACAACATATACTCTCATGGGCTGAATTGTGTCAACTTGCGCATTCGGTTAAGCTGGAGTACTTCTGCGACTCCAGGAACGCCGGCGCAGATCAACCCAAGCCCTGCGTACAGCGGTTATTTGGGTTTCCGTCAAGGGTGGAGGCCATCTTTGGCGAATTCAGAGGCAGACAGTAGCTACCCTGCCTACATGTACGGATGACAAACCCGGTCTTCCGGCGCAGGTGTTAAAATTCTATGCTCAGGGCATTGATGCAGTTCTGCCTATGTTCTTGTTTATGAAGAAGATCGGAGGAAGTTTGGGAGTCAGCCTCGCGCGCACGACTCGCAAGCCTGAACTATGGAAGTCCTTGACAATGTAAATCGCTTCCTCGGAGACGACCTGAAGCGAACAATGGTCCCTGGTTCCAAGGTGGCAATTGCAGCCTCCTGCTTCTCAATCTTCGCTTTTGAGGCACTGCGTCAGGAGTTGGAGCAGATCGACTCCTTGGAGTTCATTTTCACGACTCCGACTTTTGTTCCCGGCGAGGTGACCGACAAGGTCAGACGAGAGCCAAAAGAGTTTCATATTCCACAGCCAGGCAAAGAGCAGGGATTCTTTGGCACAGAGTTTGAAATTCGGCTCAAGAACAGGCTCACGCAGCGGGCCATTGCCAGGGAGTGCGCTGACTGGATTCGGCGGAAGGCTAAGTTCCGATCCAACCGGAGCGGGGCGCCCATGCAGCAATTCGCCTGCGTTGCCGCGCAACAGCAAGAGGCCGTCTATATTCCGCTGCACGGGTTTACCGCCGTCGATCTTGGCTACCAGCAAGGTAATGCCGTCTCCAACTTCGTCAATCGCATGGATGACCCCGTTGCCACGCGCACCTTCATCGACCTCTTCGAACAGATTTGGAAGGACCCGGCCAAGGTTGCGGACGTGACAGATCTGATCTGCGACCATATCGCCTCCGTTTACCAGGAGAACTCGCCCCAGCGCATTTACTTTCTCATGCTCTACAGCATCTTCAACGAGTTCCTTGAAGACGTGAGCGAAGATGTTCTACCGAACGAGCGCACTGGCTACCAAGACAGCGTCATCTGGCAGAAGCTCTATCACTTTCAGAAAGATGCCGCCACCGGCATCATCAACAAGCTGGAAACATACAACGGGTGCATCCTCGCCGACAGTGTTGGTCTCGGCAAGACGTTCACTGCGCTGGCGGTCATCAAATACTACGAGCTGCGCAATCGGACGGTCCTCGTTCTCTGCCCCAAAAAGCTGGCCGATAATTGGACCACCTACAAGGGCAACCTGAAGAATAATCCGCTGCTCAAGGACCGTTTCAGCTTTGACGTGCTCTGCCACACTGACCTTCTTCGAGAACGTGGAGAGTCGCTCGGGATTCCGTTGAGCCGGGTTAACTGGAGCAACTACGATCTGGTCGTGATCGACGAGTCCCACAATTTCCGCAATGATGATGCCTTCAAAGACCGCGAGACCCGCTACCAGTGGCTCATGAATCGGATCATCAAGCAGGGCGTTCGGACCAAGGTACTGATGCTTTCGGCCACTCCTGTCAACAACCGTTTCAACGACCTCAAGAATCAGCTTGCCTTAGCCTACGAAGGGGAACCCGATTCGCTCAGCGCCAAGTTGAAGGCAAATCGTAACATCGACCAGATTTTCCGCCGCGCCCAGGCCGCATTCAATGCCTGGTCCAAATTGCCAGCCGAAGAGCGCACGCCGCAGGCAATTCTTGCTTCGCTGGACTTTGACTTCTTCGAGTTGCTTGACTCAGTCACCATCGCGCGCTCTCGCCGGCATATCACTACGTTTTACGACATCAAGGAGATTGGAGCATTTCCTACGCGCCGCAAGCCGCTTTCCTTCCATTGCCCGCTCACCATGCGCGCGGATGTGATCGGCTTTAATGATATTTTCGTTCAGCTCACAACCTTGAAACTTGGCGTCTACACCCCGGTCACTTACATATTGCCGAGTCGTCGCTCCAAATACGAGGAGATGTACGACACTGAGGTTAGCGGCGGCGGTGGTCGGCTAAAGCAGCAAGATCGCGAGCAGAGCTTGCGCGCTCTGATGACGGTGAACCTGCTCAAGCGGCTTGAGAGTTCGGTAGCCGCGTTTAGGCTCACGCTCCAGAAGCTCCAGCAAATTCATCTCAACACATTGGCCAGAATTGAATCCTTCCAGCGCACTGGCCAGGGAGACACGTTCAGCGACTTGTCCTCGGTATTCGAGGACACTGAACCAGACGAGGAGATGGATTTCCTTGATCCAGAAGATGTGCCTTCGGATATGCAGACCGGCGGCAAGGTCAAAATCCAACTGTCCGACATGAATCTGCCCGGTTGGGAACATGTTTTGCGGGCTGATCTTCAAGTCATTGAAGCGTTGCTCGCTGAAATGGAAAAGGTTTCGCCCGCCGATGATGCCAAACTCCAGCATCTGAAACACCACATCCTCGACAAGATCGCCTCACCGATCAATCCCGGCAATCGCAAAGTATTGCTCTTTACTGCCTTCGCCGACACGGCTGATTACCTCTATGAGCATCTTTCACCGGCGCTGCGGCAACAGGGCCTCCACTCCGCCCGCGTCGTCGGCTCAGACCGGCCCAAGTCTACGCTTGGCCGGAAGGCTGACTATCAGGAGCTGCTCATGCTCTTTTCGCCACGATCCAAGGAAAAGGCTCTGCTGATGCCCGACGTGCAGGATGAGATTGACCTGCTCATCGCCACCGACTGCATCTCCGAAGGCCAGAACCTCCAGGACTGCGATTACCTCATCAATTACGACATCCACTGGAATCCGGTCCGCATCATTCAGCGTTTCGGCCGTATCGACCGCATCGGTTCCACGAACGCATCCATCCAACTCGTCAACTACTGGCCAGACATCTCGCTCGACGAGTACATCCGCCTCAAGGAGCGCGTTGAAAGCCGCATGGTCATCGCCGACGTGACGGCCACCGGCGATGAGAACCCGCTCGACGGTCGCTCCAATGATCTTGCCTATCGCAAGGAGCAGCTACGCCGGATGCAGGAGGAGGTCATCGAACTCGAAGACCTCAAGGCTGGCGTCAGCATCACCGATCTCGGACTCAACGACTTCCGTATGGATCTGCTCAACTACGTCAAGTCCAACGGCGATCTCTCGCGGCTGCCCAACGGAATGCACGCTGTTTTGCCCGCCGCCCCGGAGCGCGGCCTGGTTCCCGGCGTCATCTTCGCCCTCCGCAATCGCAACGAGGGTGTCAACGTCGAGCAGCTCAACCGCCTGCACCCTTATTACATGGTCTATGTGGACATGGACGGCCAGACTGTTCTGCCGCACACCGAGGTCAAACGGTTGCTCGACCTGGTTCGCTCGGTAGCCAAGCCCTGCGATGCGCCGATCCCGCAGGCCTATCAGCCCTTCAATCTCCGTACCGGCGATGGCCGCGAGATGGGCGTTTACTCCAATCTGCTCAACGCCGCCATTCATTCCATCATCCAGATCAAAGAGGAACAGGAACTCGACAGCCTCTTTACCGGCCTGAAAACCACCGCACTCACCGGCCCGGCCACCGGCCTTGACGACTTCGAGCTGATCGCGTTCCTCGTGGTTGAGCCCACTGGCACCGCAGAGTGAGGTTCTGATGTTCCTGTATCCCGAGCGTACACGCAAAGACCGCGTCCTGCCCAAGAACAAGATCTATGGGCACGCGCAGCCCAGCCGCGCCATTCGCCAGCGGTTTATCGACGAAGTGGAGCAGATCGTCTGGCGTTCTGTGCTTGGCACCGAGAACATGAACTTGCCCGCCCGGCCCGGCATCAAGGAGATTCAAGTCTTCGAGATCGCCCTCAAAACCGGCGAACTTCGGGAAGATGTTCTGCGCACCATCGACCGGGCCATCCCTTCCCAGCTTTTCTTTGAACTGACCTTCCAGGGGCAGGTCCGCTTTGCCGCTGCCTACAAGCGTCCCCCACTCGCCGCAAGCGGCGAGGCCATTGTCGGCCAGCCGGTCGTCGAAGCCTACTTCGATACGCCTTGGCAGCCGGTCACCGCGCCCCGGCTCCCGCTTCCCGTGGCGCTCGACCTGGGCGGTCTATACGAGCAGATGCTCCGCCAGCACATGCTGGCCAGCCCATTCGCCTTGGGCTCCCGCGTTGGTGAAACATTGGCGCAAACGGTCGAACGCGGCAATCAAATCCGCGCCAAGCGCCGCGAGTGCCAAACGCTGGAAATGAAGCTGAAAAAGGAAATCCAGTTCAATCGCAAGGTCGAAGTCAACGCGGCACTACGCCAAAGCCGAGCAGACCTGGCCGAATTGGAGCGGGCCTTCGACTTCAAAGGGTAAAGTAGTAAGGAACCCCGAAAACGCACCAACCACACACAGAAACACTGTACATAGGAACGCCCGATGGAAAAGCTCAAACTGCACACCCCCGACCTGACCGCCCAGAACATCGACAAGCTGGCCCAACTCTTCCCCAACTGCGTCACCGAGGCGCGGGACGAGCAGGGCTGCGTCACCCAGTCCATCGACTTCGACCAATTGCGCCAGGAACTCTCCGACAGCATCGTCGAGGGACCGCGTGAGCGCTACCATCTGGACTGGCCCGGCAAGCGGGAAGCGATTCTGACGGCCAACGCGCCCATCGCCAAAACCCTGCGCCCATACCGCGCAGAGAGCGAGGACTTCGACACAACCAAGAATCTCTTCATCGAAGGCGACAACCTCGACGCGCTGAAGCTACTGCAGGAGACCTATCTCGGCAAGGTCAAGCTCATCTATATTGATCCGCCGTACAACACTACCGAGGACTTTATCTACGAAGATGACTTTTCAGAGAATAATCAGGCATATCTTCTTCGTTCAAACCAAGAGGATGAATCAGGAAATCGCCTAGTAGCAAACACTGAAGCCAATGGCAGGTTTCATTCTGATTGGATGACCATGATGTATCCGCGCTTGAAGCTTGCACGGACGTTTCTGAAAGATGATGGCTGCATTTATATCTCCATTGATGATCGGGAATTGCACAACCTTCGAAAGATGTGCGATGAGATATTTGGAGAAAGCAATTTCGTGGCAACATTTGCCTGGGAAAAGCGTACAAACCGTGAAAACAGGAAGTCGATATCCTCCCGTTTTGACAATATCATTTGCTATTGCCGAGATAAATCGCAGATTCGGTCAGCTATCAGGCAATTAGGAATGACAGATAAGGCACTCGCAAACTACAAGAACCCTGATAACGATCCAAGAGGGCTTTGGAAATCTGATCCAGCAACTGCGCAAGCGGGGCACGGCACAAAAGATCAGTTCTATACACTTGAGGCCCCGAATGGTAAGCAGCATGAGTTGGAAAGTGGTCGTTGCTGGCTCTACACTGAAATCGTAATGAAGGCTGCCATAACAGACGGAAGAATTTGGTTTGGGAAAGACGGAAACGGCGTGCCACGCATCAAGACCTACTTGGACGCTAAAGATCGTGGCCTTGTTCCTGAGACGATATGGTTTGCGGAAGATGTTGCGACAAACGAGATTGCAAAAAATCAGCTCAAAGAGCTTTTTGATGGTAAATCCGTATTCGATACTCCAAAACCTGTGGACCTCATAAGGCGAATGATTGAACTATCGACGAATCCTGATAGCATTGTTCTGGACTTTTTCGCTGGCGCTGCTGTAACTGCACACGCGACATTGTCCCTTAATGCCTCCGATGGTGGAAATCGACAATTCATCCTGGTTCAACTCGCCGAAGCATGCCCGGAATCTTCAGAGGCTTATAAGTCGGGCTATTTGACCATCTCTGACATTGCCAAAGATCGAATACGCAGATGTGGCAAGTTAATAACAAATGGATCGATTGAGCAAGAAGCAGCGTCCCAAAGCTCTCTGGAGTTTGAATCTCAACGTATGCTCGACACCGGCTTCCGCGTTCTGAAGATCGACACATCGAATATGCGCGATGTCTACTACGCTCCCGATGCTGTCGAACAAGGTAGCTTGCTGGCGCAGGTAGACAACATCCGTCCAAATCGCACGGCGGAAGATTTGCTCTTTCACGTTCTCGTCGATCAGGGCGTTGACCTTGCGCTTCCCATCGCCGAGGAAACGATCAGCGGCAAGAAAGTCTTCTTTGTCGATGGCAACGCTTTGGCAGCCTGCTTTGACGATGGCATCACGGATGAGTTGGTCAAGGAGATTGCCAAGCGTCAGCCGTTGAAGGCAGTCTTCCGCGATGCCAACTACGGCAGCGACAGCGTGAAGATCAATGTCGATCAGATCTTCCGCCTTCTTTCTCCTGAGACGGAGGTTAGAAGCCTCTAGCCATGAAATTCAGATTCAAAGTACAGACCTTCCAAACCGATGCCGTCGATGCCGTGGTGGACTGCTTCAAGGGGCAGCCACCCAGCAACGGCCTGCGTTACCGCATTGATCCTGGCGCGGTGAAAGCTGGCCAGACCGCCCGGCTGGAGATGGACGAGGGCTTCCGCAACAACGACCTCGCGCTCCCACTGCCTGAAGTTCTCAAGAACATTCAGGCAGTACAGATGCGGCAGAATCTGCCCGTCTCCGACGCTCTCAAACAGACCAAGATCTCCGATGTGAATCTCGACATCGAGATGGAGACCGGCACCGGCAAGACATATTGCTACATCAAGTCCATCTTCGAGCTGAACCAGCGTTATGGCTGGAGCAAGTTCATTGTCGTGGTACCCAGCATCGCTATCCGCGAAGGTGTCGCGCAGTCGCTCACCGATACCGAGGAACATTTTCACGGGCAATATCACAAAAAGATTCGCCACTTTATCTACGACTCAAAGGCACTGAACGAACTGGAGAGCTTCAGCTCGGATTCGGGCATCAACGTGATGGTCATCAACGTCCAGGCATTCAATGCGCGTGGCAAGGATGCCCGCAGGATTCGAGAAGAGCTTGACGACTTCCAGTCGCGCAAGCCTATCGACGTGATTGCGGCCAATCAACCCATCCTCATTCTCGATGAACCGCAGAAAATGGGTGGCCCAGCAACTGTTGAGTCTATGAAAGAATTCAACCCGCTCTTCATTCTGCGTTACAGCGCCACGCACAAGCAGGAGCACAACAAGATTTACCGGCTCGACGCTCTCGACGCCTTCAACCAGAAATTGGTAAAGAAGATTGCCGTGCGCGGCATCAGCCTAAAGGGTCAGGCCGGAGCCAACGCTTACTTATATCTGCAATCCATCGAGGTCTCCAAAGACAAGCCGCCCGTGGCCAGAGTCGAGATGGAGATAGGCGGCGACAGCGCTATCAAACCCAAGATTCGCATCCTCAGCAAGCGTGACAATCTCTTTGATAAGTCCGGCGAGTTGGACCAGTACAAGGGCTTCGTCGTTGCGGACATCAATGCCAATGACGGTACGCTGAGCTTCACGAATGGAACTGTACTCACCGTCGGCGACGCCACGGGCGACGTGAACGAGATGGTACTGCGCCGACTCCAGATTCGTGAGGCGATTGCCGCTCACTTCGAGAAAGAGCAGCAACTCTTTGCGAAGGGCATCAAGGTTCTCACGCTCTTCTTCATCGACGAAGTGGCCAAGTACCGTATGTATGAGGGAAGCGAAGAAAAGCAGGGTGAGTATGCTGCGATCTTTGAAGAGGAATACAACACGCGCCTGAATGAGATTCTGACGCTGGACGACAACGCCTACAACGGTTACCTGCGCGGTATTTCAACAAGCCGGACGCATGAGGGCTACTTCTCCATCGACAAGAAGAGCAAGCACCTCGTGAATCCCGGCATGAAGAAAGAGAATGCGGAATCGGACGACGTAGATGCCTACGATCTGATTTTGAAACGCAAGGCTCAGTTGCTCTCATTTGAGGAACCAGTGCGCTTCATCTTTACGCACTCCGCGCTGCGCGAAGGCTGGGACAATCCGAATGTCTTCGTCATTGGGATGCTGAAAAAAGCGGACCCGGAAAATGTGACCACTCGCCGCCAAGAGGTTGGCCGTGGTCTGCGTCTGTCCGTAAATCAAAAGGGCGACCGCATGGACGATCCGGCGACAGTGCATGATTTGAATGTGCTGACCGTGGTTGCCAGTGAAGGCTACAAGGAATTTGTGGCGGGGCTACAAAAGGACATTGCAAAAGCGCTGTCGGCGCGTCCGCAAAAGGCAGACGAAGCCTTCTTTGTGGGCAAGGTACTCAAGACTGCAACGGGCGATGTACCTGTGACTTCGCAGATCGCCACCATGCTGACCGCATATCTGCTTGGCAACGACTACGTGGACGACAACTACGGAATCACGCCCGCTTATCACGCAGCGAAGGAGGCCGGAACGGTCGCACCGCTCCCTGCCAAGCTGGCTCCATACGCAACGCCCATTTTCCAGTTGATCGATTCCGTATACTGCGAATCTCAGTTGCCGGATTTCGAAGATGGCCGCAAAGGGCAGAAGAATCCGCTGAACGCAAATTTCCAGAAGAAAGAATTTCAGGCTCTCTGGAGTCGCATTCATCAAAAGGCCGTCTACTCAGTTCACTTTGAGACTGCGGAATTGATTGCCAAATGCGTAGCGGAGTTGGACACTGAATTGAAGGTGGCCCCTCTCCAGTATGTCGTGCAGCGCGGTGAGCAGATCGTAGAAGCGAGCTATGAGGCGCTCCAGGCTGGAGAGGCGTTCCGCCTTGAGGAAACGCAAACGGCGCAACTGAAAGCCTCCGTCCACTCCGCCGTCAAGTATGACCTGATCGGCAAGCTGGCCGAGGAAACCAAGTTGACGCGAACGACCATTGGCGCGATTCTCAAACAGATCATGCCGTCAACATTTGGAAAGTACCGCGTGAATCCAGAGGACTTTCTGCGCAACGCGGCGCGGCTCATCAACGAGCAAAAGGCAACGGTGATAGTTGAGCATCTTACCTACAGCGCCATCAATGAAACCTACGGAATTGACCTTTTCACCGAGGATAAGGGCCGCAGGGATTTCAGCAAAGCCGTGCGTACCAATCATCACATCTACGACTATGTCTTCACCGATTCCAC
>Ga0181535_10006723_pt1 | contig 11761 bp, 13 predicted proteins | sample PEATcosm2014_Bin_44_FD_119774 | JGI IMG/M metagenome (GOLD analysis project Ga0181535, IMG submission 119774) | Peatland microbial communities from MTU Mesocosm Facility, Houghton, MI, USA - PEATcosm2014_Bin17_30_metaG | ecosystem: Environmental > Terrestrial > Soil > Wetlands > Peat | place...
CCTATTTCGACAGCACATACAAATTAAACTACCGCCACAACATGACCGAGCAACTGACTTTTGATCTCGGGGGATCTGTTCTGTCATCCGACTACACGAGCGGGAATCAGCCCGCATCCCAGCGGGATGATTTGGAGTATGTCGCCTCCGCCCGTTTAACCTACTCGTTCAGCGCGCACATCAGCTTCAATCTAAGTTATGAGTTTAATTCTGGCCGTAACGGACTGGAGGGAGTTGCCAATCCCTCCACACGCGCATTCGATAGAAATCTGATTTCCTTCGGAGTGCTGGCCAAATTCTGACCGGCCTGCGGCGGATTACGCAATACCATGCCACCCTCGCAAAAGCATTCGCGGCCAAGTGAACGTGGCCAAGTCGAGTAAAGCGTTAATTTCGTCGCCTGTCACAACGGGTTCACCGTGAATGACCTGGTGTTCCATAATCGAAGCACAATGGGACGGTAAAAGCTTTGGTCCATCCCGGTAATGTAACAAAGGTTCGATCACTTTGGCGAACTTCGGGAGTTTCGGGCGCATTACAGTAGGAATGGAGACAACTTTTCAACCTTCGGAACGAAACGGTCTGCGGTGCGGAGACCAACCGGTCTCACGGCAGGTGGCCATGATCGAAGCACCCAACCTATTTAAACACGAACGCCGCGAAACACTCGTGCAGGAGTTCGCCGGAAGGCTACCACCGCTCGAAGACCAACCAGCACTCCAAAATGTCTGCTTGCCGGAAGCCGTGGTGGAAGCGAAAACCTCCGGCGACCTGGTCGGCCAAAGCGCGTCTTTGCGGCACATGGTGGGCCAGATTGACGTGGTCGCGCCCACGGAAGCCACGGTGCTCATTTTGGGTGAAACCGGAACGGGCAAAGAACTGGTGGCGCAGGAAATCCACCGCCGTAGTGCTCGCATAGGCGGTCCCTTGGTTCGAGTTAATTGTGCCTCCATTCCACGGGAGCTATTCGAAAGCGAATTCTTCGGCCACGTTAGAGGGTCCTTTACCGGAGCCGTGAAGGATCGGGTGGGGCGTTTTGAGGCGGCTGAGGGCGGAACCATCTTCCTGGATGAGGTGGGGGAAATTCCGTTGGATATTCAAAATAAGCTGCTAAGCGTTCTCCAGGAAAGGCGGTATGAACGCGTTGGTGACGACCGGACGCGCCGGGCCGATGTGCGCATTATTGCCGCGACCAACCGCGATTTGCAGAAAGCCGCCGCCGGGGGCCGTTTCCGCGAGGATCTCTATTACCGGCTGAATGTGTTTCCAATTCAAGTTCCGCCGCTACGGGAGCGAGTGGACGACATCCCGTTATTGGCAAAGTATTTTATCGAACTCTCGACGCAGGAATTGAAGTGCGCCAAGCCCCGGCTGACGGGGGCTGCCGTCACACAACTCCAGACTTACTATTGGCCGGGCAATGTGCGCGAATTGCGCAACGTGGTTGAACGTGCCGTGATTCTGGCTGGTGGCGAGGTTTTGAATTTTGACCTGCCCATCACCGGCCAAGCGGCACTTGGTGCCCGCCCGAGCCCTCGGACCGATTTCTTGGCTGGCAGCCTGGCGCAGCCCAAATTCCTCACGGAAGTCGAGCTTAAACGCTTCGAACGTAACAACCTCGTGCTGGCCTTGGAAGCGGCCAATTGGAAAATCAAGGGGCCTGATGGCGCATCTGAGCTTCTGGGCGTGAAGCCGACTACTTTACTTTCAAGGATGACAAAGTGGGGCCTGAAGAAAACCGAACACGGCCTTCCCTGAATTAAACCAACTTGTATCACGGTCCACTCTCTTATGATCGAAGAACCCAACCGGCTGGAACGTGAAAGCTGCGAAACGCTCGGACGGGAAGCTCGCCCGAATTCTACCGCAGTTCGAAGGCCAGCCGGGATTCCAGAATGCCCGCAGGCAGGAGGCCGTGGGGTTTCCACCCTAGATTCAATACCTCACCGGGGACAAAAATTCAACCCGAAGCGGGGGCAAAAAATTGTACGGACCAAATTTTGCCCCTACTTGGAAAAGTTTAAAAATACTTTAACTATTTCTTAATCAATTGGTTGCGCCATTAGAGATTCGTTGGCACGGGACGTGATAAAGAGGCTGCGGTTAGCAAAAACAAAAATGAAAAATCAAGTCCAAGAAATTGATGAGTTGGAGTTCGAATCCCACGTCCTGCAAGCCACGCAACCGGTCTTGGTGGGTTTCCTGACGGGGTGGAGCAAACCTTGCCAGCTAATCGAGCCGGGTTTGGACTTGGTTGCTGAAGCCTGCAACGGCACGGCAAAAATTTTCAAGGTAAATGTCGACGATACCCCCGATCTCGGAACTTTCTACTCGATTCAATCAGTTCCCACCTTGATTTATTTTTTCAACGGCGCTGTCCGCGCAAGAATCGTCGGCATGGTCAGTCCCAAGGCGATTCTCGCCAAATTGAATTCGCTCACGACTGAAAACCCTCCCAGAAATGATTCCAAACGGCCGCAATAAACCAAACACGTACTAAAACGATAATGAACATTGACCTTCATCCCATGATTGGCGAACCAGAACCCTTTTTCGTTCCGATTAGTGAATTCAGCTTCGCCGCCTACCCGATTCAAATTCATCACGCTTTCCGCTGTCTTCCGGAAACGGCGAGCTCGCCAAACCAATCGCGCCACCCGCGACGAAGCGTTTTGAATCGTTGCCTTTCCCAATTGGTCCGCTGGGCGTGCGGAAAACCAACGGAAGTGCCGGCTGTCGATGCCCGTTCACTTGAGCAAGCCGCCCCTTGAAACACCCCCCAAAGCTGCATTTCGCAAATATAGAAATTTAAACTGTAACGCACTATTGAACCAAACAAAGACACACACAAAGATGAACCCCAATCGAAACCATTTGCACGAAGCCACCGCCGCCGCCACCGTTGACACTGCCGAAAGTCGCCCCGCGGTTGAGACCCCAACCGCTCCGCAGCGCCCCCCTTCCAACGGCGACGAAAAACTAGCGGGTTCGCCCTCCGACCAGGGCGCCGCGAAGAAACGCCGGCGGCAAATCCTGGCCGCCGCCGCGGCGCTGGTCGTGGCGCTGGCCGCCGGCGTTTATTATTTCCGGTTCGTCCTGCCGTATGAATCCACCGATAACGCATTCATCGAGGGTTACGTCATACCGTTGGCCTCGCAAGTGCCGGGCCGCGTCGCGGAATTGCTGGTGACAGACAACCAGGTGGTCAAACAGGGCGATGTGATCCTGAAAATTGATCCGCGTGATTACGAGGCAAGTCTGGCGCAAGCCCGCGCCGATCTGGCGGCGGCACACAGCCGGGTGGAGCAGGCGAAGGCGCAGGTGAAGGCCAGCGAAGCCAAAGTCGCGCAGGCGCAGGCGACCGTGGTTGCCGCCGACGCGGAAAATCAACGCGCGGCGGACGACCTCAAGCGTTACCAGTCCGTGGATAGCACTGCGGTCTCCAAAAGCTCGTTTGACGCGGCCCAATCCCAGGCGCGCTCGGCCGGCGCCAACTTGGAAGCGGCGCGCAGCCAGGCCAATGCCGCGGAAGCGGATGTGACGTTGAGCGAGGCGGGCGTTGTAACCGCCAGCGCCGCCGTGCAACAGGCCGAAGCCAAAGTCCGCCAGGCCGAATTGAATTTGTCTTACACCCAAGTCACGGCGCCGGAAGACGGTCACGTCACCCGCCGCGTGGTGGAAATGGGCGCGTATATTCAGCCCGGCCAGTCGCTGATGGCCATTGTGCCCCGCCGATATTGGGTCATTGCCAATTTCAAGGAAACGCAATTGACCCGCATGCGCGTCGGCCAGCCGGTCGAGGTCGTCGTGGACGCCTATCCGGACCGGGTATTCAAGGGCCACGTGGAGAGCATTCAAAATGGCGCCGGCGCCCGCTTTAGTCTGTTCCCGCCGGAAAACGCCACGGGCAACTACATCAAGGTAGTGCAACGCGTGCCGGTGAAAATTGTTTTGGACGTTGATCCCGACGCTGAACTGGCGCTCGGCCCCGGCATGTCGGTAGATCCCAAAGTGTGCGTGAAGTAATCACCATCACCCTTCCGAGAAACACTATTTAGCCCGCAGCCTATGAATGGCGATTCAAACCAGCCTAAAATCAATCCGTGGATTATCGCGATCGCGGTGATTCTGCCGACCTTCATCGAGGTGCTCGATACCACGGTCGTCAGCGTCGCGCTGAATAATATCGCGGGTAACCTCTCGGCCACGATCTCCCAGGCGACGTGGATCCAGACGGGCTATCTCATCTCGAATGCCGTCATCCTGCCCGCCGCCGCGTTCTTTTCCGCCTTGTTCGGGCGCAAACGGTTTCTCATGGCCTGTGTCGGCATTTTCACCCTGGCTTCATTCGCTTGCGGTGCCGCGCCGAATCTGTCCTTTCTGATCTTCGCTTCCATTGTGCAAGGCGCGGGCGGCGGCGCGTTGCAACCCATTTCGCAGGCCATTTTGATGGAGAGTTTTCCGCCCGCCAAACGGGGCGTGGCCATGGCGGCCTATGTGGTGGGCGTGGTCGTGGCACCCGTGGTGGGACCGGTTATCGGTGGCTGGCTCACCGACAATTATTCCTGGCGCTGGATCTTTTACATCAACATCCCCTGCGGTTTGATCGCCCTTTGGATGATCCAACAATTCGTCTTTGACCCGGACTACATCCGCAATGTCAAACCCGGACGCATTGACACCTTCGGCTTCCTCGTCCTGGCGATCTGGCTGGGCACGATGCAAACCGTTTTGAACAAAGGACAGGATGAAGACTGGTTCAACTCCAATTTTATTTGCACGCTCTCGATAATTTCGGTCATTGCGTTCATCGCATTTGTCGTCAGGGAATTTTCGATTCGCGAACCGCTTGCTGACTTGCGGGTGTTTGCCGACCGGAACTTTTGGGTCTGCAACGTTCTCGTCGCCATGGTTTTCCTCCTCTTGTATGGCATCATGAACTTGCAGCCCCTCATGGCGGGAAACCTCATGGGCTACACCGCCTACATTAGCGGCCTGGCGCAAGCTCCGCGCGGCCTGGGGGTATTGATCTTTACGCCGCTGGTGGGGCTTTTGATGGGGAAGGTGGACGCCCGTTATCTGATTGGCCCCGGAATGATATTGATCGCGGTCGCCTCCTTGATGATGGGGAATTTTAACCTCGACATTTCCAGCCACGACTTTTTCTGGCCCAACTTTGTTCAAGGCATGGGCATGGCCTTTACGATGGTTCCGCTGATGACCGTGGCCCTGGCCACCATTCGCAATGAACAAATGGGCAACGCCACCGGGCTCTACGCCTTGGTGCGCAACCTGGCGGGCAGCATCGGCATCGCCGTGGCGATTGCCATGGTCTCGCGCGGCGCACTGGCGCACCAAGCCTATATGACCGCTCATGTAACGCCCTACGATTTGGCTTATCAGAACGCGGTGCACATGGGGCAAGCCGCGCTGACACCGGCGATGGGCACGGCGCAGGCGGCTCCCGGCGCCTTGGGAGTAATTTACAAATCAGTGGTGCTGCACTCCAACATGTTTGCCTTCGCGGACGAATACCGCTGGCTGGCGCTGGTTTGCTTTTTGTCCGTCCCGCTGGTGCTGCTGCTCAAAAAGGGCGACAGCAAACGAGAAGTGATGATGCATTGAACTGATTTATGAAAACCACCAACTTTGACCTGACACTGGACATTTGCACGGAGGACGGATCGCGCACGCGGTTCCACCAGAATGATGAACAGATCGGCGAGAAAACGCTGCGACAGTTGGTCTCGCCCCGGATCTTCAATCCACCTTTGCTCACATTGGCTTCGGAACACAGCATCAGCGCCATGCCCACGCGGACCATTGACATGATTTTGGCGCACACCGCCTCGCCACCGCCGCTGCCGCTGCCGAGCGGGTGGGTGTATGCGGTGGAAGTCAGCAACGAGACGTGGCCCAATCTTGCCGCCTTGGAATCATCCGCCGCGGCGGAGAACAAAAACGTCATGCTGGTGGAAATCCACACACTCGGAGACTGGATGGTGCGCCTGAAGTTGGAAACCATCGTGCCGGAGACCATTCAGGAGCAGCGCCACCTTTGGAACCATTTGTTGGACCTGCCAGCCATTCCGTTTCGGTTGCAGGACGGTGGCATTGGCGCCATCAACCCCGCCAAAATCGTTCGCGTGACCGTTTATCCACCGATTGACGGAGTCGGGGAGTCCACCCTGGCGGCGGATTTATTGCAAAGCATTCGTTCTTAAAAAATTCAAAACCAATCGAACCAAAGACTATGAAACCTAATCATTTAGCAACCGTGACGCTGCTCGCGTTCCTGGCCGGCGGCTGCGCCAACGTTCCCAGTGTGGGGCCGGATTATCACGCGCCAGAAACCAAAACGCCGGCCCAGTGGGGGGGGAGCCTGGCTGGCGGTGAAACCAATTCGGCCACGGCGACGGCGGCGTGGTGGAAAAACTTCCACGATTCCGAGCTGGACTCGTTGGTCGAACGTGCCGCCAATTCAAACCTCGATTTGCGCATCGCCGAGGCGCGCGTGCGCGAGGCGCGCGCGCATTATCGCATGACCTCCGCCGATTTTTGGCCAACGGTGGACGCGACCGGCTCCTACGCTCGCCAGCGGGAAAGTAAGAACCAACCGCTGGTTGGTCCCGGCGATCATCTGCCAGCGGGCATACCGTTTGAAAACAGCTCCTATCAATCCGGCTTTGACGCGTCGTGGGAACTTGACGTGTTCGGCGGCACGCGCCGCGCCACGGAATCGGCCAGGGCGCAGGTCGCCGCCACGCAATTCGGCGAGCGCGAAGTGCTGGTCACGCTGCTCGGCGAGGTCGCGCGCAACTATGTCGAAGCGCGCGGTTATCAGCGGCGATTGGAAATTGCCCGCGACAACATCCGCGCGCAGGAACAATCGCTGGCGATCGTTCAAAACCGTTTCACCAACGGCCTGACCAGCAACCTCGACGTGCAACAAGCCAGCACCGTTCTCGCCACCACGCGTGCCGTCGTGCCCGCGCTCGAAACGGCACTTGAGGCTTCGATTCACCGGCTGGGCGTTCTGCTTGGACAAACGCCCGAATCGCTGGAAACAGAATTAGCAGCCGTTGCGCCCATTCCCGCCGCGCCGCCGGTCGTGCCCGTTGGCCTGCCTTCGGAATTGCTGTTGCGCCGGCCCGACGTGGCGCTGGCGGAACGCCAACTGGCCGCCGCGAGCGCGAACATCGGCGTGGCCAAAGCGGATTTGTTCCCGAAATTTTATCTTACGGGCGTCGCCGGATTCCAAGGTATCAGCTCCGATGAATGGTTTACCTCCGGTAGCAAGTTCTGGTCGGTCGGGCCGAGCGTGCAGTGGAGGATTTTTGATGCCGGCCGCATTCGCGCGAACGTCAAAATTCAGACCGCGCGGCAGGAACAGGTGCTGGCGAGTTACGAGAACACCGCGTTGAGCGCATTTGAAGACGTGGAGAATGCCATGACGGCCTACGCCAAAGAACAAATCCGCCGTCAGTCGCTCGCGGACGCCGTCAAGTCGAGCCAGGAATCCTTGCGCCTGGCGAATCAACTCTACGCCAACGGCTTGGCGAATTTCATCAACGTCCTCGACGCCGAGCGTTCGTTGTATCAGGCGCAGGACGCGCTGGTGCAAAGCGATAAGACCGTGACGACGGATATCATCGCGCTCTACAAATCCCTCGGCGGCGGATGGGAAACCATTGAACAGCACGCCGCACTCGTGCGGAAATAGTCAATCTTGAAAGAAGGAGATCAACTATGTCCCCGGTCGTTGTAATCCTGTCCATCCTGTTCTTCGCGCTGGCCTGGCATGACGAACCTGTCCGGCCCCCTGTTATCGAACGACGCGCCAAGCAAAACCATTTGCCTTATGAATGACACAACCCAACTCCTGACGGGTTTCGGCGGTCTGGCGGTGTTTGCTGCCGTCTTTGCCGATCAAGTCGGCTTGCCGATTCCCGCTCCGCCGTTGTTGCTGGCGGCGGGCGCGTTGGCGGCGGCCGGCAAGCTGGACCCGGCGCTCGTGGTGGGCATGACGGCGTTAGCGGCGGTCCTAGCGGATTCGATTTGGTTTTGTCTGGGATGTCAAGGCAGCGGGCGCGTCCTGCGCCTGCTCAATCGCTGGTCGCTTGCTCGCAACTCCTCTAATGCGCAAGCCAAGCTTGCCGTGGCGCGCCACGGTTTGTGGGCGCTGGCGGCGGCAAAATTTCTCCCCGGCACGGTGGTGCCGTCTCTGGCCGGCGCGCTGGGAATGAGTACCCGGCGGTTCCTGCTCTTCGATGGATTGGCTTCGTTGTTTTATGGGGGCAGTTATGTCACCGCGGGCTTTCTGTTTCACAACCAGGTTCAACAAGTCATGGTCTGGTTTGACCGCGTGGGACACGGTGTCCTTGGAGCCGGCTTGGTTCTTGTGGTTGGCTACCTCGCCTACAAATACGCCCTGCGGCACGGGACCAAGGGCGGCAAGAGGACCAATTGCCCAGACAAGAAGACCGCCCTAGCTGACCAGGGCGGCGCCGCCCGCTACACGAGCGTCCCAGGCCCGGATGCTGCAAACCTCACGGCGAACGAGTGAAGCAATCAACCAATCTCATGTCCCCATCGCACGGCTCGCAAGTCGCAAGAAATCCATGGATCCGTCGGGAGTCGTCTGGCGGGGTATGCTGGCCGCCACCAGCCAACCAGGGCAATTATAACCAATTTAAAAGAAAGACTGAAATATGTTATGTCAACAATTTGCAAATTCTTCAGCAAGGATATCCTGGCCCAAAGCCGCATTTGGCATCTGCGTTGCCGTGCTGCTGGTCGGCAGCGCGCCGCCGCCGGCTTTCGCCGACGAGTCGGTGAACGACGATCTTCCGACGGTTCAAATATTCAAGCGGGTCAAAGACACTTATGCCTCGATGATAACTTATAGCGATGAAGGCTGTGTCGTTACCGCTAGGGGCACTATCATCAATTTTTCAACCCGGCTGGCGCGGACGAATTTTTACCTCATTGAATGGCGGGGGACGAACCCCACCGCGGGCAGCGCAAGGCAGGCAGTGTGGTATTCGGGCGCAGGTGATTTTCTACAGGCAGACGCCGGGGTACAGTTCCAAGGCGACCGCAAGCTCGCCTTGGCCCACGCCAGCGCCTCTTCGGGCGGCGTGACGAGGACTGTTCCACAAGTCTTTTTCAATCTGCAATGGGAAGACGAGCCGATTGATGATTTGGAGTTCAGTTTAACCCGGCAAGCCGATGAGAAGGTCGAAAATATCAGTTGTTACGTTTTTGCCCGAGGGGCGATGGGGACGACCAATACACTTTGGATTGGCAAACAAGATTTTCTGATTCACCAGGCGCGGATGGTTGTAAACATGGAATCCATGCCTGCTTTCACCGCAACTGAAACCCATACTAACATTGTCCAGAATCAGAGTTTCTCGCGCTCGGATTTCATCCCTTCATGCCCTTTGTTTCAGTCCTCTGAAGACTAATCAAATAACGCCGAAAGCCATGAAACGCCAACACAAAAACAGGCAACTGCAATCCGGGAATTCAGCGCCCTCGAAACGGCGCCGCGCCGCGCGCGCCCGTCAGTCTGCCTGCGCACGCCCCAACCTTCCCCGCGATTTTGATGATTGGCTCCAGTCCGAACGCGAACTTGGATTCCGCAAGGATGCAACCGATTTGTAACGCCATGATCTACACCGTGATTCCAAGCCAAAGTGAGAAATGCGTGTTTCTCACTTGCCGCGGCGACCTGACACTGAGTGAAATGACAACTGCTTGGCGGGAAGTCCGACTCGCGTTGGCCGAACTGGGGTGGAAACGAGTCCTGGTGGATGTCACGGCCCTGAAAAGGAGTCCAGATATTGGGGAGCTTTTCGATCTGGCGAAGCTCTTTTGGCGCTTCTTTCCACAACCCGGCCGGATGGCGTTGGTTGTTCGGTGGGAGCAATCCACGCTTGCCAAATTGCTCGAAAATTGGCTTCGAAGTGTTGGCGTTAACATGACCGTATTTGTGAGCGAGCAGGTGGCGGAGACTTGGATTCTGGAAGCTCCAAGCAAGCCTCAACGGTCAGCGTCGGACTCATTACCGAAAAGCGCGGCGCCATCTGAGTTATCGAAAGGATCATTGCTATGTCCTGCTTTATAAACCCAGTTAAGGAGGACCTTTGTGTCTATCTGACTTACGAAGGCCATTGTTCCATGATTGAAATCATGTCCGCTCGATATGAAGCGAACGCGCTGCTGTCAGCAAGGCATTGGAATCGAATTGTCGTGGATATTACCGGCTTGCTGTCCCGGTTTGTTGCGCACGAACTGTTTGCCTTCGCCAAAAGCCTGTCTGCGGACTTGCCGGCGAGTGTTCGCGTTGCGCTGGTGGCCCGGCCGGACCAGGCCAAACAAGCCAAACTGATCGAGAATGTCGCGCGAAACGACGGTCTGTTCCTGTCCTTCTTCCTAGACGTGGATAAAGCCACTATTTGGGCGAAAGGCATGAGCCTCGATGAATGCGTGAAACCGCAACCCGCCGGCAACCTAGTCAAAACATGATAGCCGCTGCCCCGAAAAATGAAGAGGTGACCTGCGGGCTGCGTGCGAACTCATCGGCCGGCTGCCAACAAATCCTCTTCGAGGTTCACCGCCACTCCGAGGCTCGCTTCGTCCCGGAGGAGTTGAAAACTCCAGGCGAGGATGAGCTCGCGCCGGAAGAGCGCACCCTGAATTCCGGGGCTTCAAACAGTTGGGACACCGATTCCGCGACTGACGCGCGCGTTGCCGGGGGAAAGGAATTTGCGAAAGAGGGGGGCGGAACCAGCATTATGCTCTACCTGCGAGAAATTGGCCGGGTCAAACTGCTCACTCGGCAGGAAGAAATCGCACTGGCCACTCGCATCCAACAAGGAGACGGGGAAGCTCGCGAGCAGATGATCCGGGCCAACTTGCGATTGGTGGTCAAAATCGCCCAAGGTTATAAGGGCCTGGGCATGCCGCTGCTGGACCTCATCAGCGAGGGAAATATTGGCCTGATGCGGGCAGTGGAACGGTTCGACCCTGGCAAGGGGGCGAAGTTATCCAGTTATTCTTCCTGGTGGATCAAACACGCGATGCTCCTGGCTTTGGCCAATCAATCAAAGGTTACCCGCCTACCGAAGCACGTGATGGAAAAGCTTGGCAAAATGCGCCGGGTGGCCTCGCGGCTTCAGGCAGAATTGGACCGTGATCCCACGCATGAGGAATTGGCGGCGGAGTTGGGCACCACCGTCACCCGCATCGCCAGAATATGGATGGCAGGCGTTGAACCGGTCTCGCTTGATGCCGAAACCGACGGCGAAGGTTCGCGCAGTTATGCCGAGGTCATTGCGGATGAAAGAGCGGAGACACCCTCCCAAAAACTCGAAAATGAAACCGACCGGGCGATGGTGCGAAACGTCATTGACACACTTACCCGTCGCGAGAAAACCGTATTGTATTCGCGCTTTGGGTTGGACGGAAACGACCCCAAGAATTTGGAAGAAGTCGGCAAGCAACTCAACGTCTCGGATGAACGAGTGCGCCAGATACAAAAAGCCGCCTTTGCCAAGCTTCGCCGCCGAATCCAGAAATTGGAGCCAACCGAACCCGCAATAAAGGAACAGCCATGAAACAAACACACCTAATTCACTTACTGATTCTGGCACTCCTTTCCGGGCCTCTCCATGCCCAAACACCAGCATCAAATGCACCCGCGGAAAAGTTGCAACCCGGGCAGATGCCTTATTTCGACGCGGTGCCCGATCCC
>Ga0181535_10006724_pt1 | contig 11760 bp, 7 predicted proteins | sample PEATcosm2014_Bin_44_FD_119774 | JGI IMG/M metagenome (GOLD analysis project Ga0181535, IMG submission 119774) | Peatland microbial communities from MTU Mesocosm Facility, Houghton, MI, USA - PEATcosm2014_Bin17_30_metaG | ecosystem: Environmental > Terrestrial > Soil > Wetlands > Peat | place...
GGACAAGCGGTCATCATCGCGGCGGCCATTCATGCTCTTTACAGCGGTGGCGATTTGTCCCAGTTCGCCTACATGAGCATGGGCGGCGGCATGGGTAGCCGGGGCGGCATGGGCGGTGGGGGTGGTTATGGAGGAGGCGCCGGCGGCTACGGTGGTGGCGGCTATGGCGGCGGCAATGGAGGTTACGGCGGCTACGGGTACGGCGGGGGGCCTGTCACCGGCCCCGGCAACCTTGGTGGCGCCTTCTCCACTTCAAACGCTTTCAATCCGCAAAACACGGGAACCACCGTGAGCGCTTTGGATCAAGGTCAAACCAATCCGCCCGCTGGCATTCCGGCGCTCGGACAAACCCCCGACCGCACCGGCAGCTATCTTGCTCCCGAGCAGCAGCAGGCCTACAACGGACCGCGGGTAATCGGGAATCCGTTCGACAATACCCTGCTCGTGCAGGCGTCGCCGGAAGAGTGGGCCGCGATCCGAAAGCTGCTCGATGAGCTCGATGTTCCTCCGCGTCAGGTGCTTATCGAAGCAAGAATCTACGAAGTTGATCTCACCGGCGCTTTTTCTAGCGGGGTAACCGCTTATCTGCAGCAGCTCAACGGCAGCGGGGCGCCAGTCACCACCACCACTGGCGGAACGTCGGGCACCTCCGGTTCCACTACCACTACGAACGGCAGCCAATCCATTCCGCTTCAGTTGCTGGGCAGCCTTGTTGGCGGCTCCACCACGCTCTCCGCGGGAACCCTGGTCGGCAATAGCAGGGAATTGCTGGGCATGGTCAACTTCCAGGTGACCAACGGGAAGGGCAAGACCATCGCCACGCCCAGCATAATCTGCACCGACAGCATCCCCGCCACCTTCAACTTCGGCGTTTCGGTGCCTACGTTGAGTTCTCAGGCGGTCACCGGAGTCCAGGTGGCTGGCAGCTCCGCGTTCGCCAATACCATTAACAACGTGGATACCGGCACCACGCTGAATATCATGGCCCACGTGAACTCCAGCGGCATCGTCACCATGATGATCAACCAACAGGTCAGCGCGGCCGTCCCCACCACCTCCAGCAGCATCGGATCGCCGTCCTTCTCGCAGCGCTCCATCCAGACGCAAATTACCGTGCAGGACGGGGACACTGTGGCCATTGGCGGTATGATCGACGAGCTCGACAACTACAGCACCCAGGGAATTCCGTTCCTGAACCGGATCCCCATAGTTGGCGCGGCCCTTGGAAGCCGGTCCTATAGCAAGAGCCGCAGCGAACTGGTCATTTTTCTGACTCCGAAAGTAATCTACGATACCGATCAGATCCTGGACGCTTCCGACGAGCTGAAGAGCCGCCTGAAAGACGTTAACCACATGACGAAAGATTAATTCGGTTCGCTCCGTTCTGGCCGCTGTTCAGCCCGAATCCGGCGCCGTTCGCTGTTTTCAGGGCCTTCGAGCCGGTTTCTGGTCCCCTCAGCAGGCGCGAACGGGGGCCTGAATCTGAATCTAACGGGCACATTCCACTTGACTTGGCTTCCCCATCAATGATAAGTATGATTTGACTGCGTCCGAGGGCTTTGGCGGCATTCATGTATGAGTCCCGCGAGCACAGACCACATACGAGTATAAGAAGTCAGGACGAAATGAGCCCGATGAAGAAAATGAGCACGAGCCGGACGGCATCCGCGGAACAGGCGGGAACGCCGAAACTCGCGAGTTTGCCGGGGACAGGTTCACAGTCTTCATGATGGCACCAGGAAAACAGAGGCTCAGGTTGCCGAGAGAACTTCGATCAATTCAAATTTTGCATCTTCACAAGGAGAAGGAAATGGCAGACTTTCGCAAATGGCTGATGGCCTTTGCCGCAATTACGCTTCTGCTCGGCTTTGGGACCACTGCGGTTGCACAGATTTCGCAGTCCGCGCCGGTAACCTGCGTGGCCAGCAATGGTGCTCCCAAACAGGTTCGAGTGGAAGGCGTTGCCGAACTGCTCGGCGACGTTGTTTTAAATTGCTCCGGTGGCTCCCCGACTATTGCCGGGCAGGCGGTTTCGCTGGCGAACATCCGCATCGCACTGAGTGCGCCGATCACCAGCCGGACACTGCAATCCAGTACGGGTGTCGGTGAGCCGATCCTCACGATCGACGAACCGTATCCGACGGTCAATCCGTTCCCGACCGGCCAGGCTTCGATACCCGGCGCGCCCCAGGGTCAGATTGGTTGCGTAGCGACTGGCGGTCAGGTCACTGACAACCCATATGTCGCTGGCACGACTGGCAAGTGCGATATCGCTGGTGTCGGTGCGGGCGGCGGTGAAACTTACCAGGGACAGTACAACACGTTCCAGGGCGCGATCACCAACGGCGGTTTGTACATCGACTTTCTCGGTGTGCCGATCGATCCTCCGGGCACCGCCTTTGAGCGCATCATCCGCGTCACCAACCTTCGCGCGGATGCCACTCACGTTCCGGTCGGTCAGAGCATCACCGCGACGGTTTCGGTTAGCGGCACCAATTCGCTCACCGTTCCCAGTCCGTACACCACGGTGGCCTTTGTTTATACGGGCTTCATGGCGGGCGGCGTCAGCTCAGACGGCATAGCTCAGTGCAACCCTGCTTCGGGCTCGGTTGGAATCACCTTCAGCGAAGGATTCGCTTCCTCGTTTAAGACCGGATTAATCACCACGACGGATGCTACACCGGGTCCCGCCCTAAACGCCACCCGGAACGATACCAACAAGGACTGGGAACCCCAGGACCTTCTGGGTACTGGCATCAACTACTACACAGAGTCGGGTTTCACGCCACAGTTATCCGGTGGCGCACTCTATGACGCAGATTCAGGCGTCCCGGCGCTGAACGACGGAAGTATTGGTGTCGCCGATTATGGCACGCGCTTCCTGATCACCGTCAACAACCTGCAGAACGGTGTGAGCCTGAGCTTCCCGACGACAGTAGCCGGCGGGTCGGGTTCACCAAATCTCTTGCTGCAGCTAATCGCTGACCCCAATTCGGACGGTACCGGCGGAACCTGGGCAACGAGCAGCGAATCGATCTCTGGCAGCTGGACGCCCACCAGTGGCGCAACGTCAGGGTTCGTCGTTTACGAAGTTGTAATGGATGACCCGAACCTGCAGGAGTCGGTCACGGTCCCCGCAAGCGTTTCGGATACCATCGATCTCGGCGAGAACGTTCCGGCTTTGGGGGCGAACTCGACAACATCCACTTCCACGATAACGGCGTCGTTCGCTCCGATCGCAGCCGACACGCCTGGCGAGTCGCTGCTGTATAAGGACGACAGCGTCAACACTACCAAGTGGGGTTCGCTGCCGCGCTTCATCGTGACGCAGTCGCCGCAGTCGGCTGTGATCATCAACCCCTGCTCCTGCAACTTGCTGTATCCGTGGGTTGTTTCGGGCTCGGGCTTCGATACCGGTCTGGTTGTTGTGAATACCTCGGTTAGCCCGGCGATTGGCAGCACGCCGTATCTCAGTTGGAGCAACACCACCGAGAACGGTACGGTAACGCTGTGGTTTAACGGTACTCGCGGTGGGGCGGAAGTGGTGAACGAATACCACCCGAACCCGACCAACAACGAACCGCCCATCTACGTTCCGGGCGGTGGCTCATTCGCTCTGGTGATGAGCACGGGTTCCAGTGCTGTAAACTTCGATCCCGTGCCGTCGGGTGAGGGTACCATCGCTTCCGGCGTAACCGCTGGATTCGTCGGGTACATCATCGCCACGACGACCTTCCAGTACTGCCACGGCGTTGCCTATGTAACACCGGCAAACGATCCGTTCCATGGCAGCTACTACGAAGCGCTCGAACTCGACATACCGCACACTCTCTTCCGGACAGGTCAGTTCGGCGAGAGCGTGGGTCACTAACCAGCACTTAGCAACAGAAGGAAAGGGGCGGGCTTCGGCCCGCCCCTTTCTGTTTTTTGCGTTGCCTGCCTGGAAAGTATGGCGCCACCGGTCTTGCGGGTGGCGGGCTTATCGAAAGCCAACGACGAACGGAAGGAAGAGGCCAATCGGCGTCACCGAGACGCCACACGAGATTGCCCGCGGCTGTGCCTGCGTGCCGGCAGGGCTCCATGAAACAGTGATCGTCGCGGACTGACCGGCTGCAAGCTCGCTCTTGTCTGACGTGACGCTCAGCCCCTCCATTTTGGGCGCTGCTATGCCGATGTGAACGGGATCATTCGAGCTGTTCCGGACCGTCAGGACGGCAGTGCCAGCCTGAGCGGCCGGCAACTCCACCCGGTCCTTATTCAGGTCGACCGGCCCGCGAGGCCGCTGCGAAGCTTCCGCCGCTGAGGGAGTGTTCCCGGCCGTTCCCATACCGGGAAAGCCCCCCGGAAAACCGGGTGGCAAGCCCGCGGACGGCATCCCTGCGGACGGCATTCCCGGCATTCCCGAAGGCATGCCAGGCATACCGCCCTGCAGACCCGGAGGCAGCGCCGTCATTGGAATGCCGGAAGACGTGGCTCCGGACGAAGTGGACGGATTCGCGCCGAGCAGCCGGTTCATCATGATCTGGGCTGCCGTAACGGAGTTTCCCTCCCCGCCCCCCGGCGCGCACCAATACCACTGACCATCCACCACCTCCCAGGAGCTATCTTCGGTGGACTTCTCCGCCGACGACACGCCAAAGAACAACAGCGCCGTGTGAATCTCCGTCGTTACCACCGCGCGCGTATAGTCGTTCGAAAAAACGACCTTCCGGATCTCGAAACCATCGTAATGCGGCTTCTTTTCCGTGAGGAACGCGTCTTTGCTATCGTCAGCGACGATCTCATAGGCCTTGCGGAACCTGCCATCCACGAAGGCCTGGTAGAACGGCCGTATGCGCTCGCGCAGGGCCTCTTCGAGACCGGCAGGCGGTTCGGTTGGCAGAGACTGAACCTGGGAGGTGGCGCCGGGCTGGGGCGCGCTGGCTGTAGCCGGATTGACGCCGGGCTGCGTCTGGGCGACGGCCATACCGGCACACGCCGTCACGAACAGCGGAAAACGTCGCGGTTTCATATGTGTAGTAAGACGGAGCAGCAGCGGGAAAAGTAGTTCAACGCGAGGATGGCTGGGAGGCAGGGACTCGAACCCCGATACGCAGATCCAGAGTCTGCAGTCTTACCATTAGACGACCTCCCAATTGGGTTCAACCGCCATTTTATCATCTCATCTGGCGGCACGCCTCTCGCCGGCGCGCGGAGCCGAAGCCCGGACAAAGCTGACCGGAAGATCATAGGCCTGGCGGAAATGATCGGCAACGCGCTCGGCGGCCCAGCTTTCGAGATCCACATCGGTGGAGGTGCGCAGACTCACCACCACCTGGCCATCGCGCTCCACGGCCTCCAGTGATTCGACACGCTGCTCGTGGCTGCGGTCGAGCGAATCGGCGATGCGCAAGAGCGGGGTCAACAGAATGATCGCCCGCTTATCCTCCGCCGCCAGCGTGTCAAAACCAGGATGCCGCAACACGGGCATGGATTTTCGATGAAAACGGCAGAGCAGCGAGATCAGACGGCGCTCATCGTCGGTGAAGCCAGGCATGTCCGAGTTCGCCACCAGATACTGCGAGTGTTTGTGGTGGCTGGAGTCGCTGACGAAATGTCCGATGTCATGCAGGAAGCCCGCGGCCTCCAGCAGCCGGCCGTACGGAGGCGCGAGGCGATGCAGAGGCTGCAGTTGATGGAACAGCTCGCCGGCCAGCGCCGCAACCTTTCGCGTGTGGGGAAGGGCCACACCGTAACGGCGGGCCATCTCTTCGACGGTGCGGTGTTGATCGCGGCTGAGGGCGGCTTGCTCGCGCCCCGCGCCCCGAGCGAACAGATCGGCGATAATGCCATCGCGCACACCCGCGGCCGAATAATACAAAGCCGGGGCCTCGAATAATTCCAGCGTACGCAGGAACGCCGCCGTCCCGGCGACGATGATCTCGGCGCGGCGCGGGCCGATCCCCTGGGCTTTCCTGCGGGCCGAAAGGCTTTGCCCGGAAACCTCGTGAAAGAACCGGCGGACCTGGGGAGTGGTGGCTTTGAGCCGGTCGGCGGCATCGCGCTGCGGCCGCGAAATGCGATTCACCGCGCATACCACGGCGGCGGCTGTCGCGGAGGTGGCGATTACGCGATCGAATTGCCGGGCCCCGATGCGCCGCAGCGCGGCGGCAAGCTTTTCGTCGATGTATTCGTAAATCCTGCGCAGCTCTTCGGGCGCCGGTGGGTCGTGCTTGAGAAACACCTCGGTAAGCCGCACCGCGCCCAGCGGCTTGGAGTAGGCCGCCGCCAGCTCGCCGCGATCACTGAGAATCAGCTCCATGCTGCCGCCGCCAACATCGACGATCAGGATGCGCTTCTGCGCATGTGGCCAGCGCGATTGCACCCCCAGATGAATCAGCCGCGCCTCTTCCTGGCCGGAAATCGTTTCCACCCGGGTCTCCAGCGCGGTAGATGCACGGTCCAGAAACTCCTGCTGATTGCCGGCGTCGCGCACGGCGGAAGTGGCGACGGCGCGGACGGCCAAAACATCGAGCTTACGGTATGTTTGCGCCATGCCCGCGAGCACCTGAGAGACAAGCTGCATGGCGTCGTCGCCGATCCGGCCCGATTGAAAAACACTCGCGCCCAGCCGCGTCACCTGGCGCTCCTCAGCGAGGACTCGCGTCTGGCCGGAGGCGTCCACTTCAGCGGCCAGCATGCGTACCGAGTTGCTGCCGATATCGACAGCGGCGTAGCGCGGCATGCACCTATGTTATGCGAATCGACGGTTACTTGCCGATACAGAACGTCGAAAAAATGCGGTTGAGAATGTCGTCGGCGGTGGTTGCGCCGGTGATCGCGTCAATCGGTCTGAGCGCCGCATAAAGATCCAGAAGCAGCATCTCGTGTGGAATGCCAACCTCAGCCGCCCGGCGCGCGCTATCGAGCGCTTCCACGCTCTCGCGCAACAGGTTTTCGTGGCGCAGGCTGGTGATGAAACCGGCTTCCTGCCGCTCGGCTCCCGCGGGCGCCAGAGTTTCGATGATGCGAACGGCAAGCTCGGCGATTCCGGAGCCAGTGAGAGCGGAGACCGGGTGGCATTCATGGGCAGGATCCAGCACGCGCGGCAGATCGCACTTGTTGCCGGCGACCAGCACCCGCCCCTGCGACTTCGCGCGCCGCAGAATGTCTCGATCGGTCTGTTCGAGAGAAGCCGAAAGGTCAAGCACCACCAGCGCCAGGTCGGCATCGGCCATCGCTTCAAAACTGCGCTCGATGCCCAGCTCTTCCACTCGATTCTCACCGGCGCGAATACCCGCGGTATCGACGAAACGCACGGGGATTCCACGGATCTCCGCCGATTCGGAGATCGTATCGCGCGTGGTCCCGGGAATGTCGGTAACGATCGCGCGGTCCCGTCCAAGCAGCGCATTGAACAGGCTGCTCTTGCCCGTATTGGGCTTTCCGACGATAGCCAAAGTGAAACCGGAGTGCACCAGCTTGCCGTAAGCCGAGGAGGACAGCAGCCGGTCAATACCTTCGCGCACGGGCGCAAGCCGTCCAAGAATCTCCTGAGCGGGCGCCACCGAGACATCGTCCTCGGCGAAATCGATGCCTGCCTCGAGTAACGCAATCAGCTCCAGCAGTTTTTCCTTGAGGGGACGGAGCCGGCGGGAAACCGAGCCCTCCGCCTGCTGCGCGGCAATGCGAGCCTGATAGAGCGTTGTCGCGTCGATCAGGTCCCGGACGGCTTCAGCCTGCGGCAAATCGATCCTGCCATTGAGAAACGCGCGCAACGTAAACTCGCCCGGTTCGGCCAGACGCGCGCCCGCCGCAACAGCACGCTGCAGGCAAAACCGCAAAACTACAGGCGACCCGTGGCTGGAGATTTCCACGACGTCCTCCGCGGTGTAGGAACGCGGGGCTTCGAAAAACGTAGTGACCACCTGGTCCACGGCGTTCCCGCTCTCATCCACAAGTTCTGCGAGCGCAGCGTTCCAGGGCCGCCAGCGATGGTCGCAGGGAAAACGGAGGATGGCTTCAGAGACCTGACGGGCTCGCTCGCCGGAAATGCGAACCACACCGATACCCGAGCGCGCCAGGGCCGTGGAGATGGCAACGATGGTGTCGTGAAGTTGCACCTGGGTATTCGTTGTGGGGCAAGCCCCCGGCCTGCGTGGGGCTCTCAGCCTCGCTCCGTGTCGACAGGCGGGCCGGGGTCCCGCCGCAGGCTGCGAGCCCGCCCCACATGCAAGCTACGGTCTGCGCCGGCCACCGCGGGGCGGTCCCGAGGGCCTTCCCCCGCCATCGCGCCGGGGAGGGCCGCCAAACCTGCGATCTCCACCCCGGTCACTGCCGCGATCGCCTCGATCAGCGCCGCGAAAAGATGGAGGAGGCATTACCGGCCCCGGAATTTCCTTCATGCCCGCGGGCACCACCACCACCTGCCGGTACGGTCCCGCGCCCGTGCTCTCGCTGCGCACCGCCGTTTCGTTGCGCAGGCTGAGATGAATGATGCGGCGCTCGCGGCTGCTCATCGGGTTGAAGTGGAATGGCGAGCCGGTTTGCTTTACCCGCTCCGCGGCGGTGGTCGCGCTGAGCCGCAACTCTTCAATTCGCAAGACCCGGTAATCATTGGCGTCGAAACACAACAGCGAGTGATGTTCCGGCGGGATGCCGAGAATCTCCATCGCCAGATGCTCGAGCGCGAGCAGCACTTCGGCGCGGTTTTCCAGAAGAATGTCGACGTCCGGCCCGCGGAATCGAACCACCACATCGGGGTCTTCGAAATCCGGGTGAGCGTGCTCCCCGTCGGCCACCTCAAACTGCAGTTCGAACCCCGCCGAGCCGATCAGCGGTTTCAAGACTTTTTCCAAACGCGGGGCCAGCTCTGTTGCGCTGTAACGATGGCTGGACTGCTGCTGTGGAGTGGTCACTTTGGCTTCTTCTTTCCGCTCGACTTCGCTACTTCCACAGGAGCCGGAGGCGCGGGTCCGAACCGGTTCATCGCCCATTGTTGAATGATACCCACCAGATTTCCGGTCAACCAGTATAATACAAGTCCGCTTTGATAATTGTAGAAGATGAAGCCGAAAAACAACGGCATGAACATCATCATCTTCGCCTGGTTGGGATCGGGGCTCATATTCGGCGTCATCTTCTGCACCAGGAATTGCGTGATGACGAGCACGATGGGCAGAATGCGGATGGCCAGTTGTTCCGGTTGGGAGAGATCGTTCACCCACAGCCAGTGCGCGCCCCGCATTTCTATGGTGACCGCCAGCACCTTGTAGAAAGCGAACAAAATCGGGATCTGGGGAAGCATGGGCAGGCAACCGCCCACGGGGTTCACCCCGTTCTTCTTGTACAGCTCCATCACTTCCTGGTTCTGTTCGGCTTTGCGTGGATCGCGCAGGGAGATGTTCTTGTATTTATCGTTGATGGCTTTGATCTGCGGAGCCAGCGCCTGCATCTTGCGCGACGAGCGCAAACTCGTAAACCGAAGCGGGAACAGCAGCAGGTTGATGGCGACGGTGACCAGCACGATGGACCAGCCGTAGTTGTGGGTCACATTCCGATCCACCCAGCGCAGCGCGTAGAACAGCGGCTTGGCCAGAACCTCAAACCATCCCCAGTCGATGAGAGTCTTCAGCCGCGGGTCGACGCTGCCCAGAATGTCGAGGTCCTTCGGGCCGACGTAGGCCAGGAAGTGAATCGCGCCGCCATCGCCGACGGCAGCTCCGACAAACGATTCCTCCTTACCACTGGGTGTGTTCGCGACAGTGTCGCTGTAGGTGTCGAGTTCCGTGGATCCCGCCTGGCGCTCAAGGAAAACGGCCGTGAAGTAGGTGTCCTGAATTCCGGCAAACGAGTAGTTGCCGACGTCGGTTACGGTGCCCTTTTTCGCATCCTTCGCCGACTTCGTCTCCAGCGAACCGTTGGGATGAAACGTGGAGGTGGCGTTCAGATCGTAGTAGAGCGTTCGCTGCGCCGTCGCCGGGTTGAAGGCCGATTCGTCTCCGAAACCGCCGCGCCACGCCAGCAGATGAGGAGTGGGGACGCCGTTCACCAGCGCTTCCGAGGTGATCTGCGAGAGATAACTGTTCTGCGTGAATTGGAAGGACTTGCGAAATACAGAGTGGCCGTCCGAATACTCGAAGCTCACGCCGAGACCATCGGGATCGGGTTTCATCACAAACAGCGCGGTATTCGGGTCGGACGCGGGCGGCGTCTTGAATACCCACGAGAACGGATAGCCGACCTTCGCGGCAGCCACCGTGTTCACGAGTTGCAGAGGTTTCCCGTCGTGATCGCGATACTTCTTGAGCAGCCAGCTCTGCACCACGCCGCCACGGTTCGAAAAGCGGATCTCATACAATTGCGTGTCGATGGTGAACGTCTGTTCCACGCCCGCACCCATCGCGGGCTGAGTTGGCGCCGCCGTTTGCTCAGCATTCGGTGCGGCAGCGGTTGAGGGCGCGGCCTCGACCGGTTTTGCGACTTCCGCCGTCTTCGGTGCGGCTGGTTTCTGAACGGGGGGAGGCGGTGTCTTGTAGAAATACGGGGTGACGAACAGGACCACGCCCATCAGCAGGAAAGCGATGAGGAGACGAATCTCCATCGAAAGCTCTTTCTTGCCGCCAGTCCCCTCGGGACCGGGTGTCCCCTGCGAATCTGCCATTTCGATTGTGTCTCCTCAGCGAACCGGATCGAAGCCGCCCTCGTGGAATGGATGGCAGCGCAACAGGCGGCCAATCCCCAGCCTCACACCTTTGAAAACGCCATATTTCTCCACGGCGTTCAGCATATATTCGGAGCAGGTGGGGTGGTAGCGGCAGGCGGACGGCAACATGGGCGAGATCCAGCGCTTATAGAAACGCAATGACAAGATCACGGCCTGGCGCATTGGTGAACGAGGCGGCTCACTTCCCGCTGTAACTCTTCCGGCGAGGCATCCAGCACTGAACGCCTCGGGTTAATCACAATGTCCCACTCGCGGGCGATCTCCGGCAAGCGCACCCGCAACAATTCCCGTATTCGCCGCCTGGCCCGGTTCCGTTTTACCGCTTTCCCGAAGGCCCGGGGCACGGTGAAGCCCAGCCTTGGCCCCTCGCCCGGCAACCGGTCCAACCGCAGGCAAAAGGCCGAGAAATACCGGCCGGTGAAGCGAATGCCCTGCTCGTAGACACGCTGGAAATCGGTGGACCGAAGAATTCGGGAGCTTTTCGGGAACGTGAAACCTGTCGGCGTACAGGACGCTGGCCGGACGCCCACTCTTACCCGGCGTTCCGGACCGCCCTCTCATCGCTGACTGACAACTTGTGCCGGCCCTTAGCGCGGCGGCGCGCCAGCACCGCACGGCCGTCCTTCGTCTTCATGCGCTCGCGGAAACCGTGCGTTTTGGCCCGTTTGCGATTGTTCGGTTGAAATGTTCGTTTTGGCATCTGATCCTGATCCCGGGCCCGGCTTCTTCGCTGGACACACTTCGGATAAGCTCAACTCCCCAGTATAATACGGCTCCGGTTGTAAAAGCGGTGACGGGAACCGCTTTCCGCGTGATTCGTATCATAAGAAGGCATGTCCACCGCGGCTCTCACGGTACGGTCCGCGCGGCGGGTTCGGCTCTGGCCGGCGATTACATGTGTGGCGCTGGCCGCGGTAGTGGCGTGGTGGATCGCGGGCGGCATCGTTCTGTGCGAAGCCGCGCTTCATGCCGACCACGTCAATGTGACGCCTGAACCAGCTCTGGCGCTCGCCAGGGACATAAACGCCACCGTTCGCGACGTGCCCATTCACGCC
>Ga0181535_10006725_pt1 | contig 11760 bp, 9 predicted proteins | sample PEATcosm2014_Bin_44_FD_119774 | JGI IMG/M metagenome (GOLD analysis project Ga0181535, IMG submission 119774) | Peatland microbial communities from MTU Mesocosm Facility, Houghton, MI, USA - PEATcosm2014_Bin17_30_metaG | ecosystem: Environmental > Terrestrial > Soil > Wetlands > Peat | place...
TAAGCCGCGGCGGTCGTGTCCACTGAGCTGGCCGATCAACCTCAATTTAGGCACTTCAAGGGCAAAAGCCTGCTTCGTGCAAAGACGTTAAAGCCAAATAACGATTAGAATCGTCTGTACAGTAGGCAGAGTTTCTTTGATCGGCTGCCTGAGCCGCCTTTTGGCCTTCCCAGCGGGAATCACAACCCGCTGACCGTGCCGTAGGAATGGAACCCCAAGGATGATGAGAAGAAAACACTGTTTGTCGGCCACCACTTTCACCGCGGCAGTTGCGCTGCTGCTCTCGGCCAGCCCCGCAAGCGCCCAAAGCAGCCCTGTCGCCCCAGCGCAGGGCACACCAGCGCAAGCCAGTCCAGCTCAGGCCGGGACGCCGACTGCGAGCCAGATCAAGATTGCTCCCGCCGAAGCGGCCACGAGTGCGGATTCGGCCACGCAGGCGCAGGATCGTGCCCAGGCCTACTATCACTTCACGCTGGCCAATACTTACGAAGAGGAGGCTGTCACCCAGGGCCGCCCGGAGCTCGTGACGCGGGCGATTGAGGAATACAAGCTGGCATTGAACGCCGATCCTGACTCGCCGCAGTTGAGCAACGCGCTTGCCGACTTGTACTTTCGCTCTGGCCGCTCGCATGAGGCCGAGAGCACGGCGCGGGAGCTGCTCAAGAGCCTCCCCGACGACACCGACGCGCATAAGCTACTGGGACGCATTTACCTGCGCGAGCTGAGCGAAGGGAAAGACGCTTCGCCTTCCGCCTCATCCTCCGGCGACGCGCTGAACCAGGCAATTGCAGAGTTCGAGAAGATCGTGGCGCTCGAGCCCACAAGTGTCGAGCAGCGCATGGTTCTGGGGCAGCTCTACACCGTCAAGCACGACGAAAAGAAGGCTGAAGAGCAGTTCAAGACGGCGCTGTCACTTGAGCCCGACTCCGAAGAGGTGGTGCTGAATCTGGCCCGCCTGTATGCCGAGAAGGGTGACATCGAGGGTGAGGCCACCATACTTGAGGCTGTTCCGGTGGACCGCCGAACACCCAAGATCGAAGACGCGCTGGGTGCGGCCTATGAGCAGTTGAAAAAGACCAATGAGGCGATCGCGGCCTTTCAACGCGCCGTGGACATGGAGCCGGGCGACGCGGGCACGCTGGACGCCCTTGCCCAGGCCCTGCTCAACGCCAATGAGCTCGACGAGGCGCTCAAGCAATACAATTTGCTGGCCCAGACCGACCCGGAGAACGCTGATGCGCTCGTTCATATCAGCGAGATCCAGCGCCGCCAGGGGAAGTATGAGGATGCCCTGAGCACCATCAGGAAAGCGCGCAAGATGGCTCCCGACGACCTGGATGCAGGTTATAACGAAGGGCTGCTGCTGGATGCGCTGGGACGCTATGACGACGCGGTACAGGTTTACCAGCAGATGGTAGACCTGACCTCGCACGCCAATGGAGCCTACAAAGACGACGAAAAGAACAACCGCGGCATCTTTCTGGAGCGGCTGGGCGGGGTTTATCACGAACAGAACAAGACGTCTGACGCGATCGCCACTTACCAGAAGATGATCGATATGGGCGGCGAGACCGCCGTGCGCGGCTATCAGTATCAGGTGGACACCTATCGGGACTCCAGGCAGTTTGACGCGGCCGTCGATGTCGCGCGCAAGGCCGTCGAGGCTAATCCCAAGGATCGCGATCTGAAGCTGATGCTGGCTGGAGAGCTTGGCGATCTGGGCAAGACCGAAGATGGACTGGCGATGGCCAAGGGGTTACTCTCAAACACCGCAGATGACCGCCAGATCTGGCTGGCGCTGGGCCAGATGTACGTCCGCGCACACCGCTGGAAAGAGGCTGACGATGCCTTCAATAAGGCCGATCCGCTGACGACCAAAAAGGAAGACCGCACCTATCTATTCTTCCTCAGAGGGGAACTCGCCGAGCGGCAAAAGCACTACGAGCCAGCTGAGCAATACTTCAAACAGGCGCTGGATCTGGAGCCTTCGAGCGCCATGACCCTCAACTACCTGGGCTATATGCTGGCCGACAAGGGGATCCGCCTGCATGAGGCCCTCGATATGATTCGCAAAGCGGTGGATCAGGAGCCGATGAACGGCGCCTACCTCGACTCGCTGGGCTGGGTCTACTTCAAGATGGGCGACTATGAACGGGCCGAGGATAACCTGCGCAAGGCCGTCGAGCGCGATCAGTACGACCCCACCGTCCACGACCACCTGGGCGACCTCTACGAGAAGACCGGTCGCATTCGACTGGCTGCGGCGCAATGGACGCTTTCTCTGGCGCAGTTTGCCAAATCGGCCGCTTCCGATGTGGAGCCGGCCGAAGTGACCAAGGTGCAGAAGAAGCTTGAGACAGCCCACGTCAAGCTGGCTAAACAGGAAGATGCGACAGGACAGGCCAAGCCGGAATAGCGCGCGGACGCGGGCGTTCCTGACTAGAAGCAAGGAGCGGCATCAAGAGTCAAAACGGCGGCCTTTTCTCAACGAAAAGGCCGCCGTTTTGCGGATGGAATCGTTTAATGCGCTCGAACCGCTGCTCTACTTGGTTCCCTCAGCCTGCGAGGCCTGATACAGGTCGACATTGACCTTGTCGACCAGCGAGGTTCCAGTATCGACGAAGACCGGGTAGGGTGAGAAGGAATCGATAGCGAAGTCCTTGTCCAACTGCTTGGGAGGCGCATGGAAGACTTCGTCAAGCGCCTTCAGCCCATCGTATCCCATAGTGAAGGGCTTCTGCGCGACCGTCGAATTAATAACCCCGGCTTTGATCTCGTCCAGCGTGTCGGGATTCACATCCCAGCCAACGATCAGGCGGTCAGTAGCGTTGGCCCGCTTGAGCACATCGGCGACCGCTTTGCTCGACGCCGATTCGAGACTGATAAAGCCATCGATCCTCTTGTCGCCGGTCAAGGCCATTGCTTCCTGCGCCCAGTCAAAGGCCTTGCGTGCATCACCCTTGATGTCGACCACTTCCACAATATGAATACCTGGCTGACTGGCAAAGATATCTTTATATCCCTGGAGGCGCTCCTCAGTGTTGGTTTGTCCGGCAAGAGTGAAGAAGACAACATTGCCCTTGCCTCCCAGCTTCTGGACTACACGCTGGCCGCCCAGCCGTCCGGCCTCCCGGTTGTTGGTTCCGATGAAGTAGAGCCGACGGCTTCCAGGCGCGTCCGAATCCACGGTGATGACCGGAATTCCGGCGCCGATGGCCGCGTTGATCTCTGGTTGCAGCAGGGCGGCGTCAGCCACCGAGATCAGTATTCCCGACGGTTTCGCCGCAATGGCCTGGTGCAACGCCGCCAGCTCCGCCTGCGAATCATGGCCATCCGGTCCCTCCACCTTGGCGGTCACCTTGTACTGCGCCGCAGCCCTGTTGAATCCCGCCGCAGCAGTCTGCCAATAAGGCAGAGCCATGTCCGACGCAATCAGGTAATAGACTTCCTTGGTCGTGTGCCTGCTGCACCCCGATGGGAGCAGAACTGCCAGTACGAGCGCGACCAATAACGCATTCTTGATCGGTTTCATGCTTGCCTCCTGGTTGAAATGCGAAATGATTGAGGGAATGCGGGAGACTATCGCCGCGCTCACCCCTAATAGAATATCCGGCAGACATGGTATGCCCACAATGCAGCCGATGTCCAACGGACAAAACCCTGTGGAATTCACAATCTCCACAGGGTTCTTCGGCAAGAAATCCTGTTTCTTTCAGTGCAAAATTCCCTATTGGGCGATCAAGGAGAAGAAATCGCAGAAAACGGGGCGATTTGTAGCATTCAAGCCATGCAACGTAAAGTGTGAAGCGTGCAGTGCTAATCCGAAAATGTGAAACCTAAAGAGCCTCTTGCAAAATTGTCTTCAGGCTATCACTTGTGTCAGGGCACGACTTTAGTCGTGCCGCATCTGGCCAATTTTGATTCCGGCTTCAGCCGCTGCGGAATTGCAAATAGCGGAAAGAACCGCAGGGGCTAAAGCCCAGCATGATTTTGCTGCTCTTTCGGCACGACTAAAGTCATGCCCTGACACATTTTGCAGTCTCGATTGAATTTTTCAAGGAGCTGTAAAGTTTGAAACTATGACCGACTCGAAGCCCTGTCCGCCTTTCGCGTTGCCCCCTGGAACCGCCGTATGCGCCGAGGGCGAGCTGACCCATCGCGCGCACCTGGAACTGCCGCATCCTTATCGCACACCCTTTGCCAGAGACGCCGCTCGCGTTTTGCACGCTCGTGCCTTTCGTCGCCTGGCAGGCAAGACGCAGGTCTTTGCACGCTTGCCCGCCGACGCCCCGTCGGACCACTTTCGCAGCCGCCTGACCCACACGCTGGAAGTAACACAGATCGCACGAACGCTGGCCCGTGCGATGGGGCTGAACGAGGAACTGGCCGAGGCGCTGGCGCTGGCCCACGACATCGGCCATCCGCCCTTTGGGCACGCGGGCGAAAAGGCTCTCGACCAATGCCTGCGCGGCTTTGGATTGGGCTTCGACCACAATCTGCACGCCCTGCGCATCGTCACCTGGTTTGAAGAGCGTTATGCGGGCTTTCGCGGGTTGAACCTGACGCTAGGCGTGCGCGAGGGAATCGTCAAACACTCGCACGACTACTCCGCCGACACCCATCCAGAGCTGGCTGAGTATTTTCTCGATCAGTTCCCTCCACTCGAAGCCCAGCTCATCGATTTGGCCGACGAGATTGCTTACACGACCGCCGACCTCGACGACGGCCTCGACTCTGGCATTCTAGCGCTTGAACAGGTGCGCGAGGGCGTAACCCTCTTCAGGGGCTTTCACGATGCCGTGCTTGTGGAGTTTCCCGCTGCGCCAGCCAAGCTGGCCGTTTACGAGACACTCAAGCGCGTTCTGAATGCGCTGGTCACGGATCTGATGGAAGAGACCAGGAGGCAGATGGGCGCGCTCGGCGCTACAACTCTGGACGAGATTCGCCGCGCGCCTCATCGCCTGGCGGCGTTAAGCCCGGAGATGGAGGCCGCACGTGCCACTGCCAAGGATTTCCTCTATGCGAATCTCTACAACTCTCCCGGAATCGAAGAGGGGCACGCGCACGCTACCGAGGTCATTCGGGGATTGTTTGCCGCGCTCGTCGCCGACCCGGCGCTGCTGCCCGAGGACCACCAGGCAGAGATTGCTACGGAAGGACTGGCGCGTACCGTGGCAGACTACATTGCCGGGATGACGGACAGTTACATCGAGCAGGTTTGGGGGAAGACAGGGAATAGGGAATAGGGAACAGGGCATAGATGGCGGGCGATCTTATAGGGTTGGTTTAAGCGATGAGCGAGAGCCGGTCAATCAATCTGCACAACTTCACGGTTGCCGAGGCGATCCGGGAGTTTGTGCGTTTCTACAATTCCTGCGTGAGGAGCGGCTACCGGGGACGGCTGGAAATAATCCACGGCTATGGATCGTCGGGGGGCGGCGGGGTGATCCGCGAGGAGCTGCGCCGGTATCTGAAGGCCCATGAGGAGATCTTTGGGGAGTATCTTCCAGGAGAGAGCCTGCGCAACCCCGGAGTAACGATTCTTTATCCCAGAGAGACGCTGGCGTCCATGCCGCCGGGGCCGGGAGCGTACACCTCCTCCATTCGACACAGGCGTCCATGATTGGGCGGCTCAGGTCTGGGCTTGGCATCGACCCTATTCAATCCGCAGGGGCTAAAGCCCAAAGTCTTTTCGGTCCTTTCGGCACGACTGAAGTCGTGCCCTGACACAGGGCGGCGAAAGTTGCGATTGAAAAGAAGAGTAAGGTAACGTCTTCCCGCCCTGCGAGTCATTCCCATTGTGCGATTTTTGAACACTGCTGTAACGGCAGAAGTCGCTGCGGATGAAGAGAATCGAACCAGCCGGGTTGTAGTCTAACTATTGTGTACATTCGTTTGACCAAGACCTCATCTCATCTCGCTCTGCTGGCCCTGGCCACGGCGCTGTCCCTCTTCGTCTCCGGCCTGGCGCAGGCTCAAGCTGTGCCTGAAAATGCCGTAGTGCCCGCCGGACCACCCGTGGGCGGCGGATTCTTCCCGCTGAGCGAGGTGCACCGCGGGCTCACGGGAACGGCCTGGACGGTTTTCACCGGCAGCCAACCGGAGCCGATGGAGGTGGAGATTCTGGGCGTGCTGCGCGGGGCGCGCGGACCGGGCCACGACATGATCCTGGCACAGTTGCACGGGACCAAGCCGGAGTACACAGGCGTGGTGGCCGGGATGAGCGGAAGCCCGGTCTATATTGGCAACCGGCTGCTGGGCTCGCTCTCCTACCGTATCGGGCAGTTCAGCAAAGACCCGATCGCCGGCATCACGCCTATCGAGCAGATGCTTGAGGTGCGGGACCTGCCGATGGAGGAACCAGGGAACAGGGACAAGGGACTAGGGACTAGGGAACAGGGCCAGGAAACCATACAGGCGATGGAGACGCCGCTGGTGATGAGCGGCTTTCATCCCGAGGCGGTCCGGCTCTGGCAGCAGAAGATGGCGGGGACTGGCCTGGAGATGGTTTCGGCAGGAGGAGGGAGCGGCTCCTCTGAGGAGATCGCTGACTCCGTGCCTTCGGCTGCGGCCATTGCCGGCATCGTGCCGGGCTCGGCGGTGAGCGCGCAACTGGTGCGCGGCGATGTAGAGATAGCGGCCACCTGCACGGTAACCTACATCGACCCGAAGCAGTTGCTGGCCTGCGGGCACCCCATTTTGCAGGCCGGACCGGTTTCTTTGCCGATGACTACGGCCGAGGTTGTAGCGACTTTGGCTTCGCCTCTGAATGCCTTCAAGATCATCAATACCGGCGAGACGATCGGCGCTTTCAGCGAAGACCGCGACGCTGCCATTCGCGGCATCTTTGGGGCTCGCGCGCAGATGATTCCGGTGCATATCCGGGTGCATGAAGAGGGTAAAGTCCACAAGCTGAACGTGGAGATTCTTGACCTGCCCTCGCTCACTCCGCAGGCCTTGCTAGTGACCTTGTTCGAGTCGCTGCTGCAGTCGAACGACAACACAGCGGAGACAAGCTACCACCTGACAGGCAGCGTCGACCTGGTTGGTTACCCGCCTTCGCCGATCGACCTGTGGGCTCCGGCAGGGGACTCGATGCCCGCGCCCATGGCGACCGCGCTGCTAGCCGGGGAACAGTTTGCCCGGCTTTACTCGAACGGAACGCGAGCTGGGGCTGTACGATCAATCGATTTCGATGTAGAGGCTCTTCCGCGGCATGTGGATGTGGAGTTGGAGAGCGCGCGGCTGGTTTCAAGCAGCATGGTTCATGCCGGCGACACCGTTGCCATCGAAGCGACAATTAGACCGTGGCGGCAGGCGGCGCGTAATCTTCGGATCGAAGTGAAACTGCCGGTGAGGCTCGGAGCGGGGAACCTGCGGCTTCTCGTCTCGGATGCCGGGACTCTCGACCGGACCCTGGACCAGCCGAGGCAACAAAGCCACGCCCCGGATTTAGAGACTGCTTTGGCTCATGCGCAACACCAACACCCGGCAGACCGGATCTATGTGAGCCTTCTGGTGCCGGAGACGCAGGCAGGTATGGAGGGCCAAACCCTCTCAAGTCTTCCACTTTCCATGGCGAACGCTTTGGAGCCGATGCGCGCCGCCCAGGATGCGAGCCTCAACGGGGAGTCGGCTGAGGTGGAAGCCGATGCGCCCGCCGGCGGAGTCCTGAGCGGTTTTCAGGTGCTCAACCTGCGCATTGAAGCGGGTGGCGGGTTAGACTAGGTGAGGCGGGGAGCGTTTCAAGCCAACATTCAGGACGGATGCCTCCGCGTTCGACCCGGCCTGATCGACCCACTTCAGCGAGGATTCGGGAATAATGAGCTTAATTCAAGGACTTGCAGCGCATGCGGCAGGGGCTGAACTGTTGCCTTTCAAGTATGACCCAGGCGAATTGGGCCTGCATGATGTAGAGATTGCTATCTCCCACTGCGGGGTCTGCCACAGCGACCTTCACCTCATCTCAAACGACTGGGGCATTAGCCAGTATCCGTTCATCCCGGGCCACGAAATTGTGGGCAAGGTGACGGCCGTGGGAACGGAGGTCCGGTCGCTGGAAGTCGGCCAGCGTGTCGGTCTTGGCTGGCAATCAAACTCCTGCGGGATCTGCGAGTGGTGCACGCGAGGCATGGAGAACCTTTGCCCCGCCGCCGAGGGGACCTGCGTTCACCGGCACGGCGGTTATGCTGACCTTGTTCGCGCCAATGCACGTTTTGTGATTCCGATTCCCGAGTCGCTCTCGAGCGAGACCACTGCGCCGCTGCTCTGCGGCGGCATCACGGTCTACAACCCGCTGCGCACGCATGGCGTGAACCCGTCTTCGCGTGTGGGAGTGGTGGGAATCGGCGGACTGGGGCACATGGCCATCCAGTTTGCCAAGGTCTTCGGCGCGGAGGTAACGGCGTTTTCAACCTCGGCCGCGAAGGAAGAGGAAGCACGTGAGCTGGGAGCGCAGCACTTCGTAAATACAAGAGAATCAAAGGCCATGAAAGAAGTGGCCGGGACCATGGACTTTGTCTTGAGCACAATCAACGCCGACCAGGACTGGGGTGTCTATGTGCAGACGCTGCGACCCACCGGCACGCTGTGCTTCGTGGGAGTTCCGCCGTCGCCGGTGAGCGTTCATGCCTTTCCGCTGATCTCCGGCCTGCGCTCGATTAGCGGGAACCCGACCGGAAGCCCTTACCGGCTGAAGGAGATGCTGGATGTTGCCGCTCGGCACGGAATCGGCGCGAAGATCGAGTCCTTTCCCATGGCCCAGGCGAATGCGGCCATCGAAAAAGTGAAGAAGAACAAGGTGCGCTACAGGGCAGTGCTGGCGAATTAGGGTTGTAACGTCTTTTTAGCTTGCAATGGCCGTTTTGCCGGGCACGATGGGCCGGTGGAGCGGCCTTTGTTGTTGGGCAACGGATCTTTCTTGCTATTGACCGCAACTATTTCGCTGAAATGCTGTCTGAGAATACAGAAGCCGGATGGGAAATATAGCCCAGGTACCGGCGGTGCTGAGTACGGAGTTGGTCTCCGGAATCCCGTTTCAAGTGAGTAGAGCGGGGCAGCACGAGGAGGATTCTATGCGGTCCATTCGGCTGGTTCTCTTTGCAACTCTGCTGGCGGTTCCGTTGGCGGCTACGGCAGTGGCCCAGGACGTCCAATACTCGGACGATGTGGGAGTCGGTCCGGCGGTGGTTCCGCCCCCTGAGGTCTACGCTCCCCCGGCTTGTCCGTGGGGTTATTATGCCTACTACCCTTATGCGTGCGCTCCTTATGGCTACTACGGGCCTAACTGGTTCTACGGTGGCGTTTTCATCGGCGTCGGACCATGGTACGGCTGGGGCTATAGGCATGGCTGGGGATATGGCGGATATGGCTATCGTGGTGGATATGGCGGGCGCGGAGTCTATGCCGGCCGGCCGGGATACAGTGGTTATCGCGGTGGAGTCGCAGGCGGTGCAGCTCGGGGCTATGCGGCTTCGAGAGGCGGCGGTGCTGCTCCCCGTGGCGGGTTTAGCGGTGGCAGCGGATTCCATGGTGGAGGCGGCGGGGGATTCCACGGCGGTGGTGGCGGAGGCCATGGCGGTGGAGGACACCGGTAAGAGAAGCTGCTGATTTTGATGAATGAGGGCCCGTCCTGCTTCGGCAGGCGGGCCTTTTTTATGCTCGGGGATAGCGATTACAGATGCCGGTTGAGGTTCATGGCTTCCCACCCTTGCGCCAGAAAAAAGGCGCAAGGATGGGGCACCCGCGGACTTTTTGTTGCTTGCAAATCCAGTTGGCTACTGCTGCGCCAGCTCCACCAGGCTGTTGGCGATGCGTTCAGCGGCGTCGTGGTGGGCCTGGGTGCGGGCTGCGGCGCCCATGGAGGCCAGGCGGTCAGGCGAGGTCAGCAGGCTTGTCAGGGCAGCGAAGAGCTTGCCGGGAACATCCAGACCTTTTTCGTCGAGGAGAAGGGCTGCGCCGGCTTTGACCATCTCCTCGGCGTTGCGACGCTGGTGGTCGTCTGCGGCGGCGGCAAAGGGAACCAGCAGGGCTGGCTTACCAGCGGCGGCAAGTTCGGCCACCGTTGATGCTCCGCTGCGGGCCATGACCAGCGTGGCCTGGGCGAAGCGGGCTGGCATGTCGTCGAGGAATGGACGGACCTGCCAGCGGCTGAGGTCGGCTCCGCTGGCGGCGTAGGCAGCTTGGGTGGTCTCGGCGTGGCGCGCTCCGCTCTGGTGGAGAATAGTAAGGCCAGGGATGGCATCGAGCAGATTTTTGACTATTAGCGGTAGATGAATGTTGAAGAGGCGCGCGCCTTGTGAGCCGCCGAAGACGAGCAGATGGGGCGGAGCATCGACGGGCGGCGGGGCGAGCTTGAAGAACTCGGGGCGGACAGGGATGCCTGTTACCTCGGCGTTCTGAAACCACTTTGTCGCCGAAGCGAAGTTGACGGCGGCGGCCTGGACACGCTTGCCCACGAGGCGGTTGGCGAGGCCGGGCATGGCATTGGGCTCGAAGGCCATGGCGGGAACTTTGAGTTGGAGGGCTGCGGCCATCGCCGGGCCGGAGGCGTAACCGCCGACGCCGAAGACGACGTTGGGCTGAAATTCGCGGATCAGTTTGCGACAAGCAAATACGCTGCGGGGCAGGTTCATCATGGTGCGCAGGCGCGTGACCAGTGAGACATTTTTGAGCTGGCCGACATCGACGAGTTTCAGATTGAAGCCGGCCTCGGGGACGAGGCGGCTCTCCATGCCGCGCGCGGTGCCGACGAAGAGCAGTTCGGCTGAGTGGTGGGCGGCGAGTTCGCGGGCGACAGCAAGCGCCGGGATGATGTGGCCTCCGGTGCCGCCGCCGGCGATGAGTACACGCAGGTTGGACAATTCACTTCTTTTCATTTATGGGGGACCAAAGAATTCGTAACGAACCTTGAACAAAATGATTTGAGTTCTTCTTCTTCGATTATGTTCGGATAGTAGGAAAGGCCTTTGACCTTTTCTGGACTGCAAACCAGTCTTCTAAATCGATCTTCACTGCCAAAGGCCTGTATTCCCCGTTGCAACGCGTCTTTGACAAGACTTCTCAGTACGAATTCTTCGTGCGCTGAGCGAAGGACATAGTGATAATTTCCTTGTAAGCCGGATTCTCCAGGATTGCGAATATCGGGAGCATTCTTCCCCGGCACTCGTTCAACGATGCTGGTTTCTTTATACCCGTTCTCTGGCGGAATGCCGCTGTATGCGTTACCCAAATCAGATGTATCGCATCGGCTTTCACCGACTAACGCAATGTACCCTAATGAATCACCATCTTGATCTGAGCTATAGCCTGAGATGATGTAATAATCGGAGTTCCCCGATTTTATGTGAGCATAAACGAATTCATGCTCATAACCATTACGGCAAATGTGCTGAAGGTTGGATGGAACGGGTTGATAGTGAACAACTAACGGATCATAACTGATGTCAAAAAGCGGTTCATCCAAGACTTTAGGAAGATGCTCCTTTGTGAGGTGAGCTTTGACCTGGCAATAAGAATTCAACCCTATACTTGCACATAACAGAAAGAAAAGTGCTTTTCTCATTTGCTTTTTCGTCCTTTCGTCGAACAAGTCGTAGCCTGTCATTCAAAGACACTGCCTGATATAGTTCTTGGAAACTCAATCCACTTTCCTGCTGATGTTCAGCAGGACGCCTATGCTGGCCAGCGTTACGAAGAGCGAGGTTCCTCCCATGGAGATGAGCGGCAGCGGAATCCCTTTGGTGGGCAGCAGAGCCAGCA
>Ga0181535_10006728_pt1 | contig 11758 bp, 9 predicted proteins | sample PEATcosm2014_Bin_44_FD_119774 | JGI IMG/M metagenome (GOLD analysis project Ga0181535, IMG submission 119774) | Peatland microbial communities from MTU Mesocosm Facility, Houghton, MI, USA - PEATcosm2014_Bin17_30_metaG | ecosystem: Environmental > Terrestrial > Soil > Wetlands > Peat | place...
CCAATCGGCACTCATACCGCAGCCACCTCTGCCACTGCGGTGCGGACCGCAAGCTTCTCGAACAAATCTTCGGGCAACAGAGGAATCGAAGTGAACGAGACTCCAATGGCATCGCGAATCGCGTTCAGAATTGCAGGCGCAGGGCCGTCATGCGGCAATTCGCCAATGCCTTTCGCGCCGTATCCGCCGTGGCTGAACGGAATCTCCACGAAGTACACATGAATGGGCGGCACGTCTTCGGCGGTTGGCATGATGTAGTTGGTCATTTGGTTGTTGACCATATGGCCGTCTTGCAGGAGAACCTTCTCATAGAGCGCGTAGCCGATGCCTTGCGCAACTCCGCCTTCGATCTGCCCGCCGGCAAGGACTGGATTCAACACGCGCCCGGCTTCCTGCACAGCCCAGAAATCCTCCACCTCGGCCGAATAGGTCACAGTGTCAACTGCAACCTGTGCCACATGAATCGACCACGCATACGCGGGATAGGCTTCGCCGCGATATTTCTGGTCGTCCCAGAAAATCCCGGGCGGAGCCTCGTAGCGGCAAAGCGACACAACTTCACCCGTCGCAGCACGGTAGCGTTCGCATGCCGCAAAGAATTCCTCACGCATGAAGGTCTCCCCCAAGCCGACATTCTTGCGGAGCAGCGCAACAAGCTGGAGACAAGCGCGCTCGATCAGTCTGCCGACGACCATAGACGTGCGCGAGGCGACTGTCGGGCCCGAATTCGGGACGATGCCAGTGTCGGGTGGCGCCATCATCACGTCTTCGTAATCGATTCCGATCGCTTCGGCCGCGATTTGTGTGAGCACGGTATTCGTGCCCTGACCAAACTCAGTGCTCGATACAAGCACACGCACTTTGCCGTCCAGGGTCACGTCGATGCCCGCCAGCGAATTCAGGTTTCGCTCGCCCGAGCCGGTAAACCCAGACCCGTGATAGAAGGCCGCGATACCCATCCCGCGCTTAACCGAATTGTTTCTATTTTCTCCCGCGAAGCGAGCGCGTTTCGCGTGGTATTGGCTCTCGGCAAGTGCGCGATCGAGCAACTGATCGAGAATGACAGGTTCGCGCATCACCTGTTCCGTTGCCGTCGTGTCCCCATCATGAAGAAAATTGCGCCGCCGCAGTTCAATGGGATCGATGCCGATTGCTGCGGCAATCTCATCCATGTGCCGCTCAATCGCGAAAATGGCCTGGGGCGCGCCGAATCCACGAAACGCGCCATACGGCACCGTATTGGTAGCCCACGCGCGTGAGCGAACGCGAACATTGGGGCACACGTAGGGTCCCGGCGAATGCAGGGTGGCGCGCGACAGAACCGTCGACGACAGCGTGGAATAAGCGCCGCCATCCGTGGCAATTTCAATGTCCATCGCAAGCAATTTTCCGTCTGCATCGAGAGCGGTGCGATGACGAACGCGCGACGGATGCCGCTTGGTCGTAGCCGCCAGGTCTTCCACGCGGTCGTAGACCATCTTCACCGGATGCCCACTCTTCATCGCCAGCAACGCCGCATGCGCAGCCAGCACGGATGGGTAATCCTCTTTGCCGCCGAACGCTCCGCCGGTCTCAGTCTGAATCACGCGGACCTTATCTTCAGGCAAATCGAAGACAGAGAGCAGAGATTTGTGTACGTAATACGGGCACTGCAGCGAGCCCCAAATCGTGACGCCGCCTTCGGCGCTGTATTCAGCAATGACGCCGTTGTTCTCGATATAAAGATGTTCCTGCGCGCCAGTGCGGTACTCGCCTGCGACGATATGCGCCGCGCTCTCCCACGCCGAATCAACATCGCCTTTCTCGAGCAGAAAACTCTTCAGCACATTGTCGGTGCCCCACACCATCACATCCTGACGCTCACTCTCTTCAATAGTGAAGACGGGGGGCAACGGCTCGTATTCAATCTTTACCGCTGCTGCTGCTTCTCTCGCTCTCTGTTTATCGGGATGCGCCACCAAAACAACGGCCTCGTCGCAGTGATTTACCTGGCCGTCGGCAAGGCACGGCTGATCGGCAAAGATGAGTTGAATGTGGTTGTGCCCGGGGATCTCGGCAGCAGTGACAATGGCGAATTCGCTCCAGTCAATGCTTCGATCGAAGCCGATGGAGCGAATCAACCCGCGAGGAATGGTGCTGCGAATGGTCGCCCCATGCCACATGCCCTCACGCTCAATATCGTCGATGTAACGGGCGCGGCCCAGCAGTTTGTCGACCCCTTCCTTTCTGGGGACGGGGGAGCCAACGATGCGGGTTCTCGCATGCGCGCTCATGCTTGGGAAAGCCTCGGATCAGCGTACAGGTTGAGGGATATCCTACAACGAACCCGCCTGGATGCAAAGCGAACGATTCAGCTGGCGAGCTTGGCCAACGTACGCGACAGCACGTGAACGCCGGAACCAATCCACTCCGGAGATGCGTATTCGTCAGGCCGGTGACTTACCCCGCCGCGGCAGGGAATGAAGAGCATGGCCACAGGCGCGATGCGCGCCATGAACAGCGAATCGTGGTAAGCGCGGCTGACCATTTTCTTGTAAGTCTTTCCCGCAGCCATTGCCGACTCTTCGAGTGCCGCGAGAATGGCCGGATCGCAAGTGGCGGGAGGGTCAGCATTGACCAACTCAGTGGTAACTGCCACGCCACGGCGGCTCGCGACCTCATCGCATGCTGTGTGCAGAGCATCGAGCACGCGGTCGCGGCGCGCGCCATCGATGTCGCGCACATCGGTTTCAAGCCGCACCCGCGACGGGATGCTATTGACCGCCCCCGGGAATACCTCGCAAACCCCGACGGTCGCTACGGTGTCGATGGCGCCGGTGGATTTCGCCGCGGACTCCAAAGCGAGAATCAGTTCGGCTGCGGCGGTCAGAGCATCTTTGCGTCCAGGCATCAGTTTTCCGCCAGCGTGTCCGCCCTCGCCTTCAACCACCACGCGCATGCTCGCCGGTGCGGCAATGTGCGTAACCAAGCCGACATCGATGCCCTCCTGCTCCAACAACGGACCCTGTTCGATATGAAGTTCAACGAACTGATGAAAACGGTCGGAAGGCAGCGCGATCGACTCCAGTGATCCCGTAAACCCCGCGTCGCCGCGCAACTCATCCAGAGTGCGGCCCTCTTTGTCGCGCAATCTGCGTGCCTGCTCTGGCGTCAGCACATTGGCCATCATGCGGCTCCCCAGGCAGCCGATGCCAAAGCGCGTAGGTTCCTCTGCCGTGAAAATGACTAGCTCGATCGAGCGCCTCGGCTTGAAGCCAAGTTTCTGCAGAACGCGAATCGCTTCCAGTCCTCCCAGTACGCCGACACATCCGTCATAGAGTCCTGCGTTTGGGATTGCATCGATGTGTGAGCCGGTGCCTATCGGCGGAAGCTCAGCCTCGCCGCCTTGCCATCGTGCAAAGGTGTTGCCGATTGCGTCCTCGGATATCGAAAGCCCCGCATCCTTGCAGAGTCCCTTCAGATAGGTGCGTGCGCGCAGATCCGCCTCGCTGAATACAACCCGCGTCACCACCGGCGGCTCAGCCTCAGAAATCGTCGCGAGCGCTTTCAACTCCGCGAGAAGACCGTCGATGGTGAGTGCAGGGCGAGTTGTGGTCATGGCTCAAGCTCCCAGTGGATGTCTCCGCCAGTCCTTGTAAATGAGATATTTCGCGGGTTGCTTGCCAAGCGCACCGAACCACTGCGGACAGTACGGCGCCATCCAGATAAAATCTCCGGCTTCGACGGGATACCACGACTCGCCCAGCTTGTAGATGCCGCCGCCTTCGAGCATCAGCAGGCCATGCTCCATCATGTGAATCTCCACCATGCTCAGCGCAGCACCGGGATCGTACGTCATGGTGTTCACAGCGAAGTCATAGGCGGGACCATCGGGCATCAGGGAACGCACCCGCAACGATTCGTCGCCCATGAGCGGCAAGGAGGCGATGGATGCTTCGTTACCCGTCACGATTTGCGGCGCAGCTGCGCTGGGTGCAGTGGAGCCAGCCTCCGCCGTATAAGGCTTCTCGATAAGCGCAGCGCTGGCTTTGCCGAGTGAGCGCACCGTGTGCTGCGCGCCTTGCGGCAAATAGGCGAAGCCCCCTGTGGCGAGAACATGCTTGCGTGCGCCCGTAGTTAATTCCAATTCGCCTTCGATCACATACAGAAATCTCTGTGCCGGTGCAGGCCCGAGCGTGCCGCCTGCCGCGAACTCGGCAGTCATCTGCGTAAACCGCGCGCCAATCTGCGGCGCCACGTGAACGATGAAATCCACATTCTCCGCGCCGGGCAGTGGCGTGCGAATGAACGTGTCGGGCGTTTGAAGCAGATGGTCTGCTTTCAAGCTGCTTCGGGTTGCTCCCAAATGATGCAAGGTCGACCTCTGACAGGTATTGCGGACTGTGTTGTTCGATTCTAGCGAACCCCGCCCGCGACACGTTGCAGAAAGACACTCATCACTTCCAATGCCGCCTCCACATCTTCGAGTCGCACGGCCTCTGCCGGGTTGTGGCTGATTCCGCCAGGACTGCGGAGGAAAAGCATAGTCGTGGGCATGCGGCAGGCCATCACCATTGCGTCGTGACCGGCACCGCTGTGCATCCGCTTCGGCGGAAATCCCGCCGCTTCGATAGCGTCCGCAAGATAGGCCGTCAATCGCTCATCCATTGAAACTGCGGGTTGGTCCATCTGCCGTGTGCATTGCATTGCCAGGCCGCGTCGCTCGGCAATCGCATTGGCAACTTCAATCAACTCGTTCACCGAGCCAAACCGGACTGCGTCATGCGGATGGCGCACATCTAAGGTCATCAAGGCAATTCCGGCGACCACGTTGATAGCGTTGGGCGAGGCTTCGATCTTGCCGACTGTTGCCACCAAACCCTCAGTTCGTTTGGCAAGTTTTTCCACGGCCCCGATCCACTCGGCAGCACCGGCAAGTGCGTCACGGCGAAGGTTCATTGGTGTCGTGCCCGCATGGTTCGCCTGTCCCGCGAACTCGAGCGTCAACCGTGTCTGGCCAACGATTCCAGTAACCGCGGCAACCTTCAGATTCTCGGCTTCGAGTACCGGCCCCTGCTCGATATGGATTTCGACAAAACCGAGCGTGTCGTCATCGACGGTAGACCCGGCGATGCGGGTCGGGTCTAGACCGTAGGCACGGATTGCGCCTTCGAGGGTAACACCCTCCCCATCCTTGAGAGCGAGTAATCCCGGATCGAAGCGCCGGGCAACTGCGCGGCTTCCAAGGAACGGCACACCGAACCGCACCCCTTCTTCCTCAGAAAATGCGATGACTTCCATCGCCAGCGGTAGATGCAGTGCACTCACAAGATCGACGCATTCGATCGCCAGCATGACGCCGAGAACTCCGTCGAAAGCACCGGCATTGGGGACCGTGTCGACATGCGATCCGAGGATCAGCCGCTTTTCGCTCGCCCCTTCAGGATGCAATAGTCCGCGCAGGTTTCCGGCATCGTCCACTCGGACCGTCATACCCAGCCCTTCCATGCGGGCACGCAGATGCGCATGAACCTCCTGGGTCGGCGGCGTAAGGAAGCGGCGCGTAATGCGTCCCGGCTCCTCCGTCATGGCGGCGATGCGTTGGCAATCCGCGATGCCGCGGAGCGCGCGGTCCTTCATGGATGCACCAGTTCCCGCCCGCGCGGTTCACCGACAAATTCGCCGTCCCGGAAAACAAGTTCTCCGCGCAGCCACGTTTCAATCACGCGTCCGCGTAATTCGGCTCCTATGTAGGGAGAAATTTTGTGGCGAAAGTGCAAATCCTCTGGCGCCACTTTCCATTTGGAGTCAGGATCAAACACGACAAAATCTGCATCGGCACCGGGAACCAGCGCGCCTTTCATTCCTTCGAGGCCTGCTAGCCGTGCCGGTCCGGCGGCCATCCATTCGGCAATCTTTTCCAGGGGCAGCCCGCGTTGGCTCATTCCACTCCAGAGAACTGGAAGCGCGAGACCGAGGCTGGCAATGCCGCCCCAAGCGAGATCCCAGCGGCCCTCTTCGCGACGCTTCATCGCCGGCGGGCAAGGGGAGTGGTCGGTCACCACGAAGTCGATGACGCCTTCTCCGAGCGCCTTCCACAGAGCCTCGCAATTTGCCCGATCGCGAATCGGCGGCGCGCACTTGGACTCCGTCGCCCCATCGGGAATCTCCTCTGCGCAAAAGTGCAGGTATTGCGTGCAAGTTTCGACGGTGATGGGCACGCCGCGCTTCCGCGCATCGGCCAGCAGCGGCAATGCCTTCGCACTCGACAAATGCACGATGTGAATCGGCGCTTCGAATTCCTCGGCGAGCCGGATGAGAAGAGCGATGGCTTCGGTCTCCGCTTCATCCGGGCGGGAAGCCAAATAGGTAGCGTAGGCGCGCCAATCCACATGCGAAGCGTTCAACCTTGCAGTCGCAACATTCACCGGCCCGCACAACTCAGCATGTGCCAGCAGTGGCAATCCCGTCCCACGCAATTCGCTAAGCGCGGCGCGAAGATCGCTCTCATCCACCCACGCAAAACCATCAATGCCGGAGTGGATCAGGAAGCACTTGAACCCCGGCACACCCGCATTCACTAAGGCTCCCAGCGATTCCACGTTCCCCCGAACGATTCCGCCCCAAGCGGCCCAATCCACCAATGTCTTTCCCTGTGCCGCAGTTCGCTTAGCTTCGAGCGCCTCAACATTTACTGTCTCCGGCACGCAATTCAGAGGCATATCAACCAGTGTCGTCACACCGCCCGCCGCCGCAGCCCGCGTAGCAGTCCAAAATCCCTCCCACTCGGTGCGCCCGGGCTCGTTGATGTGCACGTGCGAATCGACCAGCCCCGGAAGCAGCACGGCATCGCCAAAATCATGCAGGTCTGGGACCGGAGAAGCATCGTTGCCGGTACTGATTTCAGAAAATCGTCCCTCTTCAACCACGAGTGTCGCGGGCATCAGTCCCTGCTCTGTTAGTACTCGGGTTGATCGAAAGGCCTGTGCCATACTGTGTTTAACTTTCGTGATTCAGGAACAGGGAAGAGCCAATTCTTCATGTCCAGCCTACCAAATCCAGAGTTCCTGCGGCGCGCCATCGCGCTCGCCACGGAGAATGTCGTCACCGGCAAAGGCGGCCCTTTCGCTGCCGTCATCGTGCGCGGCACCGAGGTGGTTGGCGAAGGCGCGAACTCGGTGACAGCAACACACGACCCGACGGCTCATGGTGAGGTCAACGCCATCCGCGCCGCATGCCGCGCTTTGGGCACGTTTACCCTCGCCGGCTGCGCGCTCTACACAAGCTGCGAACCCTGTCCTATGTGTCTCGCCGCCGCATACTGGGCGCGCCTCGATGCTATTTATTTTGGTTGCAGTGCCGCCGATGCCGCTCGCGCCGGTTTCGACGACGCATTCTTATATAGCGAGATGCGCAAGGGGGTCGGTGAGCGGTCGCTCCCTTCCACGCAACTGCTCGGCGACGAAGCATGGGCCAGCTTTGCCGCTTGGATTGAATCCTCGAACAAGATCGAGTACTGAGGAGGGGCGATTCACCCACGATGGGCTGGCACAAGAGTCAAGAATCAACTCAGTGTGCGAGCGTTGCCGCTGACCGCCGATTCACTTCGGCCTGAATTTTCACCATGTCCTGCATTAGCACCTTGCCACGATCCACCATCAATTCGCCGCCCACGTAAACCCGGTCGATGTCTCGTTCCGCAGTCACCAGCACGAGATTGGCATACGGATCGAAGATCGTTCCCAGCCGCGTAGGGTCGATCACGACAAAGTCGGCAAATTTGCCTGTTTCCAGGCTGCCCAGCTTGTCCTTTACTCCCATCACGTCGGCTGACCCCATAGTGTGCAGGTACAGCACCTCATAAGGGCTCATGATCGTAGCGTCTTCATACTTGTCACGGATTGCATAGAGGCCGGTGCGCATGTTCTCAAACGGATCGGCAAGGTCGGCGCTCGCTTCACCGTCTACCCCCATTCCCACGCGAATACCCTTCTTCAGATACTTCGGAATATCAGCTACACCCGAAGCCAGCCGCCCGTTCGACAGAGGGTTCCAGCTCATGCCGCCGTGCGCCGCAGCCACCTGATCGAGGATGAAATCGTTCGTGTGGATGAAATGGCCGAAATACAAAGTCGGTCCCAGCAGTCCGCTCTCCATGAACCAGCGGAATTTCGATTGCTCAATGCCCACAGTATCCGGCGGCTCAAGGTAATGGCTCTGGTTGCCAAGGTGGAATTCATCCATCTGCGCTTTCTCTGAGACCGACTGCTGGTACGTGTCGTTGAAGGAAGTCGCGCCGTTCAGCATCACGCTGAGGAAACGGGTGTTTTTTGGTTGGCTGCCGATCCAGTCGATGAAGCTTTTCAGTCGCTCCCGCGCCATTGGGGGTGTATCGTTCGCCGTGATCGTGTCCGGCTGATAGCCGTGCACAAAGCGGATGCCCGAATCGATTTCGCCCTTGAACGAAGCCTCGTCGCAGTCATTTCCTTTGCACATACCCCATTTCGTGCCGCCGTAGGAGAAGTCATACGCCGTCGTGATCCCGTGCTCAAGGTGATCGAGAGCGCCATGCAGCGTGAACCAATAGAAATCCTCGGCTTTCGCGAATCGCGCGCGGTGATCGTAGAGACCGTCAATCCAACCTGGCAGAGTCTTGTCGGCCGCAATCCCGCGAAACGCACTCTGCCACAGATGGCTATGCGCCGATAGAAATCCGGGAATGATCCACTCTCCGTGAGCGTCCCAGGTCTTATTGGCCGCGAGATCTTTGGGCGGTTCGCCCGCACCCACTTCCGTGAGCTTTCCCACGGCATCGACAACCAGATAGCCGGTGAAGGGCTGCATCTGCTGAGGTGCCATCGTCACCAGGAAGGCATTCTTGACGAGCAGCTTTGGCGGTTCGGCACCGTTTGGAGATTGCGCCGAGACCGAAGACACGAAGACAAAAGACAGAATCCAGGCCAAGCTTGTTCTGGGCATTTCTCTTGATAGCGCGTCTGTGACGAGAGCGCAACTTCAAAATCACCGGATTTCATGAGCTGAATCGAGAGGAAGCCCGGCAAACGGCAACAAACCAATTGCCCATCCTACGTTGCATGCATTAACGTCAAAGACTCAAAAGCTTCTTGTGGGAGTTGGCGCTGAATGCCCCGTGTCGTTCGTTGTTCCATCATCCAGGCCTCGAACGCCCTGCCGGCCACTGAGCCGCTGGCGGCGCAGAAAAAAGCCATGATCGAGAAGCACCTCGATCTGATTCGCGAGGCAGCCAAAGCCGGCGCGCAGATCGTCTGCCTCCAGGAGATCTTCAACGGCCCGTACTTTTGCGCGGAGCAGTCCGTCAAATGGTATGAGACGACAGAGCGGGTTCCGGATGGCCCCACCGTCACCCTCATGCGATCGCTGGCGAAGGAACTGGGCATCGCAATGGTTGTGCCCGTGTACGAAGTCGAACAGGAAGGCATTTTCTACAACACAGCAGCAGTGATCCAGAACGACGGCACCTATCTGGGGAAGTATCGCAAGACCCATATTCCGCATGTGGCGCCGGGTTTCTGGGAAAAGTTTTATTTCCGGCCGGGCAATCTTGGTTATCCCGTCTTCGATCTGGGCTTCGCCAAGATCGGCGTGTACATCTGCTATGACCGTCACTTCCCTGAAGGTGCACGCTGCCTGGGTCTGAATGGAGCCGAAATCGTATTTAACCCCTCGGCCACGGTAGCGGGGCTCAGCGAGTATCTATGGAAGTTGGAGCAGCCAGCACATGCAGCGGCAAACGGCTATTTCATTGCGGCCATCAATCGTGTGGGCACCGAGCCGCCGTGGAACATCGGCGAGTTTTACGGATCAAGTTACTTCGCCAATCCGCGCGGCCAGATTGTTGCCCAGGCTTCACGGGACAAGGACGAAGTCCTGACTGCCGATTTGGACCTTGACCAGATCGCCGAAGTGCGGCGTACCTGGCAATTCTTCCGCGACCGCAGACCCGATCAATACGGGCCGCTGGTCGCTTCGTAAGGCAGCGAGGGAAGTTCTGAGGAAATCGACGTTTTGAAAGGGCACGGCTTTAGCCGTGCCGCAAATGGAGCAAAATAGGCGCGGGCTTTAGCCCCTGAGGTAACGCGAGTTGTTTGGTCAGAGCCTCCTTGGAGTGCGAGAACATCGGCTCTTCAGGGACATAATGGAGGATGAGATTGCAGAGGAATGGATGAGCGTAACAACCTTACCGGACGACCCACAGCTGCGTGAGCGCTTCACCGAACTGAAGCCGCCTTTGACGCCGCAGGCCGCCACCATTGAGGCCAATCGATGCCTCTATTGTTTTGACGCGCCTTGCACCGTCGCATGCCCCACGCACATCGATGTTCCTGGATTCATCAAGCGCATCGCCTCGGGCAATCTGCGCGGCTCGGCCATGCGCATTCTCGACGCGAATATTCTCGGCGGGAGTTGTTCTCGCGCCTGCCCCGTCGACATCCTTTGCGAAGGTGCCTGCGTGATGCATAAGCAGGGCCGCCATCCCATTCGGATTGGTCAGTTGCAACGCCACGCCATCGACGCTTTTCACGATGCGGGTGGAGATGTGCAGACTGCGCCGCGCGGTTCCCGGCATGTGCGCGTTGCCTGCATCGGCGCTGGCCCGGCATCTCTCGCTTGTGCCGCGGAGTTATGCCGCCAGGGCGCGAAGGCCACCGTGGTTGAGCGCCGCGCCTTACCGGGAGGCCTCAACACCTATGGCATAGCGGAATACAAATTGCGCGCTTCCGAGAGCTTGCGCGAGATTGACATGATCCGTCGAATGGGTGTCGAGTTTCGATTCGGCGCGGGCATCGAGACTGCCGAAGATCTCAAGGAGCTTGAATCGGAATTTGACTTCATCTTTCTCGGTCTCGGCCTGGGCGCGATGCAGCAGCTGAATATTCCCGGCGAAGAATCAGAAGGCGTGATGAATGCGCTGGAGCTGATTGCCGGCTATAAAACCGGGCGCATTCGCGAATTGGCCGGAACCGTCGTTGTTGTCGGTGCGGGAAACACTGCAATCGATGCCGCCAATGCGGCCCGCCGCCTCGGCGCGGAGACCGTCTATCTGCTCTATCGTCGCGGCGAGCGGGACATTCCCGCGTTTGAGTCTGAATACGAGCACTCGAAGGTCGAGGGCGTGCAGTTTCTATGGCACCGTCAGCCCATGGGCATTCGTGCCGACGCGCACGGTGTTCTGCTGCTCGATACCGTTCAGGTCCGCGAGGTCGACCAGGTACTTGTACCGATTCCGGATTCCAAATTCACCATCTCGTGCCATCTCGTGGTGCCCGCCATTGGTCAATCGCCGATCACGGATCTGATGCGCGATTTCTGCAGGATCGAAGTGCGCGACGGCCAGATTGTAACTAACCGCGCGACAGGGCAAACGGGCAATCCGCGGTATTTTGCAGGCGGCGATTGCATCAACGGCGGCAGGGAAGTGGTGGACGCCGTGGCCGATGGCAAGCGCTCTGCGCTGGCCATGTTGAAGATCGCGGAGGCCATGTATGCCTGACATTCGCGTGCGAGGATTTGCGGGCAGAATCAACTCGCCGAACCCGTTCTGGCTTGCCTCTGCGCCGCCGACCAACTGCGGAGAGCAGATCATGCGCGCCTTTGACGCAGGCTGGGGCGGCGCCGTGTGGAAGACCATCGGCGAACCCGTCACCAATGTCAGCTCGCGCTATTCGGCCACAGATTGGAATGGCCTGCGCATCATGGGTTTCAACAATATCGAGCTCATCAGCGATCGCAGCGTCGA
>Ga0181535_10006732_pt1 | contig 11751 bp, 18 predicted proteins | sample PEATcosm2014_Bin_44_FD_119774 | JGI IMG/M metagenome (GOLD analysis project Ga0181535, IMG submission 119774) | Peatland microbial communities from MTU Mesocosm Facility, Houghton, MI, USA - PEATcosm2014_Bin17_30_metaG | ecosystem: Environmental > Terrestrial > Soil > Wetlands > Peat | place...
AACCAGTCCTGCTGATCCCGTGCTTGTTTCGATGCTGTTGCAACTGCCCGCAAAATCTCGTCGAACCTCGACTTCCCATCAAAGTCGACCGCTACCGGTAGATAACGAGAAAAAAGGCCAATCGCATTCTTGATCTCCTCGTACTCTCTTCCGGCCGAACAAGCCAGCACCACTGTCCGCGTGTCGCCAGTCAACCGGTGCAGCAGCACGTGCCAAACCGCAAGCAAGACATCCAGCTCGCATACGCCGACAGCCGGAGCGGCCACCCGTAACCGATTTGCGTCCTCAGCGAAGATTCGTACCTTTGCGCTCTCATGATCGTCGCTGGCCGCCTCTGTCTCGAGCGGCAACATCAGCGGAGTGTGCACCAGATTCCGCCAGAAAGCTCGTGCCGAGTAGGCGCCTTCTTCAGTCGCACCCAGCATATCGTGTTGCCATTCGGTTACATCCGCGTACTGAATGAGCTCTGCTTCCGTGGTCGTGCCTGAAAGTTCCTGCCTCAATTCCTCCGCCAGCACCACGAACGACGCTGCGTCCGCACAGAGACTTGAAGTGGTCACCAACAGTGCATGTTCCTCGTTCGCGAGACGAAAGAGCGTAGCTGAAAGAACCGGCCCCTCGCTCGCCTTGCAACGTCCGCGCGCAGCCGCGGCAAACTTGTGCTCGAGTGCAGCTCTCCGCTCTCCCTCGGGAAATCCGCTTAGATCTTCAACCTGGATATTTGGCCTGTCGGCGTCGAGAATCACTTGAAGGGGCAGCTTCAACTCACGCTGCTTCGGAAACACCGTTCTCAGAATCTCATGCCGCGCCACAATTCTCCCGGTCGCGCCGCGCAAAGCTTCCGCTTCGAGCGGGCCCTTGCACAAATAGAGACCCGCGGAGACAGGGTAGCTAGCGCCGTCGGCGACCGCTGCAATGTGCTCCTGCTGGGGTGAGAGTCTGAATCCGGAGATCGATTCGATTTCCATAGTACTGAGTGTAATAGCCTTTCAATGCAACGTGATTTTTACCCTTGCATTCTCTGTCACACTTTTGTAGTAGGCGGCCGTGCAACCTTGATTCGAATGCGTTGCCCCTCCAGGTCACACCCAACTCATGCTCGAAGATACGGCTCCTCATTTGGCCACCGTTTCAACGTCAAGTCTGCCGACTAAGCACAATTTTCGACCATTGCGTCTAGAGGTAGCAGCTCTTCAAATCACGTCGGCAAAAAGCCTTTCCATGCGCCGAAATACGTAGAGCCCTGACACAAACAGGAACACACTCACAGCGAACGACAAGCCCATCACCTGCCACGAGCCAGGACTGCCCAGCAGTGCGTATCGGAAGCCAATCACCATCCCCGCCATCGGATTCAGTCCCATCAGCATCATCCACTTCTGCGGGATGTAGCGCATCGGATAGATCACGGGCGTCACAAAAATCCCCATCTGGACCAGAAATGGCACAACATATTTCACATCCCTGAAGCTCACGTTCAGTGCTGAAAGCATCATTCCCAGGCCGGATGCCGAAAGCAGCGCGCCCAATGCAAACAATGGCAGCAGAAAAGCCTTCGTGGTCAGCGGAACATGGTAATACAGCATGAGTCCGCCCAACAGCAACAGGCTCAGGCACAAGTCCAGCAGCATGGCGCCAATCGCGCCCAAGGGGATGAATATCCTGGGAAAGTAGACCTTTTGCACCATCGACTGGTTCGCCACCAGGCTGTTGCTCGACTGCGACAGCGCATTCGAGAAGAACGTCCAGACCGACAGTCCAGCGAACGCAAACACCGGGTAAGGCACCTGCGGGTCACCATTCAATCCAGCCAGCTTGTGGAAGAAGAACGTAAAGACCAGCATCCCCATCAGCGGTTGCAGCACCGCCCATGCCGCCCCAAGAATCGTCTGCCTGTACCGGATCTTGATGTCTCGCCACATCAAAAAACCCAGCAGCTCGCGGTGCGCGTAAACTTCACGGAAGTCGACGGGCTGCCAGCCTTTGCGTGGCTTGATGATCAACTCGACGTGTGAGTCCATGCGCCTTCCGTCTGCTGTGGAGTGCCACGACGAGCGATTCAGTCGTCGACCGGTGTGCTCTAGATTATAGCCCGGCAGCAATCGAATCAGGTCGCCTTCAGGCGTCTCCGCTAATGACTATTTCGTTATTATCTTAACCCTAATCTGGAAGTATGAGAGAGAGTCAATTTCAAACACTGGCCTTCCACCCCACAAAGCCGCTCAGACCCCTTTAAGAGTTCGATTGGCGGTCGGACCCAAAAGCGGAAATACCCCGAATCGTCTTGAGTTCGATCACTTTAAAAAGCAACCATTTATGACCATAAGCTGTTTGCGGGATTCTCGCTTTCCCCGGCTACGCTTATGCTGGCGACAACGGTATTCCGGCCCGCCGCGCCTTGCTTAGGCCAATTGCCACCGCCTGCTTTGGCGAGCTCACCGCGTGCTTGCCGTCACCAAGATGCTCAAACTCTTCATGAACAAACGCTCCTGCCGCCGTGCTGGGAGATTTCCCTTCTCGAAGGTCCCTTCGTGCCCGCTTAAGTGTCCGTTTTTCTGGCATCGCTCAGTCTCCTCTCTTCACCTACATGAAGATGCAGAAAACAAGAAGCGCGATGCCGCAACTCGTCTCTTAGGCTCTCGTATAGCCACTCTTTGTAGCTTGTGGAGCGTCTGGGCATAATCCTCACCCCTCAATTTCAGTTATCAGCCAACTTGGAGTGAATCTGCGCGAAACGGCCGCGTCAGTTGTCGCTGCTTCTCTATCTGGTGGGAATCCCGAGCAATACCGCAATGAACTGGCGCACCTTGGGCACCAGGTGCGCGGGCGCCTTGGAGTGAAACTGCGCACTGCGAGCAGCCCAGTCGAGGCTCTTCAGCTGATCGACGAGCACAGCCCCGTCAACGCCGCCAATGCTGATCGGCAAGGTGAACGGGTAGGGTTTGACTTGAGAAGTCAGTGCGCAGACTACCGCCAGTCCACTTGCCCGGTTATATCGCAGGTCGGTGAGGACCAGCGCGGGCCTGCGCTTGGCCTGTTCCCTGCCAGTATGAGGGCCGAAGTCCATGTAGATGATGTCTCCAGTGTCCGGAATATACGAGGTCACCATTCAACGATTTCCCTTCCGGTTTCCGCTCCGGCCGACACCTCAGGATATCGATTCTGCGGAGTGATCTTCGCGACCATCTGCGCCAAGGTAGGCACTTTACTCACTCGGTGTAGTTGCACAGTCCCGTCCGGGTCTACCACGATCTCCAGTGCGTCCCCGGCTTTAAAGCGGGCACCCTCGGCCACGAGCTTCGGGATCCTCACCGCCAGGCTGTTTCCCCATTTCAGTACTTGCGCCTGCATAGTTCCTCCTGTATCTACATTGTATCATCGCCGATGGACAACTGCTGATCGTCAAGGGCGTAGGCCTGTTACCGGACGATGCTGGCTCAGCGCTAATGAGGCTCAATTGTTGATAACTTGGCATTTCACTTTCTGAGGCCCAATTTCCGACGGCAAAACAAGCCAAAACCTGGAGATTTTAAGCGGGTTCAAGTTGCCCGACCAAGGCGCAGCATCCGTTTGCATCAAAGGCCCCATGTGCCCTTCTGTCTTGCCTGAGCACGAGAAACCGCACCAGAGCCATTTCAAGGGCAAACTCGAATCCCAACGGTAGTGAGTCCCAGCAGGATGTCGCCGTGATGAACGAGCCGTTCGCTTGCGGGAACGAGCCATTCGCTAGGGGGAACGCGCCCTTCATACGCACCATCTCGCTCCCGCACGCGGTCCTTGCATGGTAATCGTTGTTTCCGGTGATTCGTTCGTCTCCGGAATTGAATAGGAACACTCCGAAGGACACGCCGCTGCTACCGGGAGGGGCCATAAAAATACCTTCAAAGAGGAAACGGGACGGTGCGAAAGGACAGCAGAATAGCGCTAGCGCCTGATAAACTTCTCGATCATCTGGAATATGGAGAAGGTGTGAGCATCTGGAAGAAAATCTTCGGCTCCAACGAATTGATGACCATCAAGGTTCGACAAGAGATGCTTTCCCAGCCATCTAACACGCCAAACCGGCAACAGTCTTCCAAGCAACCATCACCGCTCAAGGCACCGGAGCGGGCGCTTCCAGCGGCGAATGCGACCAGCGTCCCCCGAACCTCTCCATCCGCCTCGCCATTTCGGACTTTGTAATGCCCTTTTCAGACATTGCGGATGCAATCTGGCGGGCGATCACGCGCTTGATAGCGCTCTCACTGACTTCTTCGTAGATGTCCTCTTTCCGAAGCCAGCTATCAAACGTAGAGCCAATATTCTTCTTTTTCATCCGCGTTCCCCTTTCATGCGTTTAATTGCCAGATCGATCTCTTGCTGAGGAGTTTTCTGCGCCTTCTTCATAAAACCGTGCAAAAGCACGATGCAGTCCGGCTCAATGCAAAACAGCACGCGGGCAATACGACCGCCCGCCAGGTCCTTGGATACGAGCAGACCACGGCTATCATTTATCTTATTTTTCAACCCTAGCCGGTGTTGGTGCTCCCAACAGTGTGACGAATCCTTCGGGTTCGCAGCATGCACGGCTGAGGCGTGTCAGATCGGCCTGCATCGTGCGGTCAGTTTTGATGGATGCAAGCACTGCCTCGAGGATTGAAGCAGTTGCAGGATCGTCTGGCCGCTCAATCCGGTAGTGCATCCACTTTCCTTCTCTTCGCGCACTCACGACGCCAGCTTTCCTGAGGTATGCAAGATGCCGGGAGATCTTCGGCTGGCCTAGGCGCAGAATTTCGACCAAGTAACAGACACAAACCTCACTGCCCGCGATTAAGTTCAGCAGACGCAGACGGGTTGGATCGGCGAGCGCTGCGAAGAATTGAACCAGATTGATCGATTTAGACCGGGGAGCCATGGCTTAATAATATTCGCATTGACGGATATGTCCAGTGAGAGATATATTCGTTTTTGCGTATACGAGGAAAGGCTGAATGACTAAGAACTACAATGTCCTCTTCCTGTGCACTGGAAACTCTGCCCGCTCCATCATGGCCGAGGCCATCCTAAATCACAAGAGCAAGGGCAATTTCACCGCCTATAGCGCGGGAAGTCACCCCTCCGGAACTCCCCGGCCCGAAGCACTCGATCAGCTTAAGTCCGCAGGAATCCCTACCGTTGGCCTGCGCAGCAAATCATGGGACGAGTTCGCTGTTCCGGGTGCGCCGCACCTTGACTTCGTTTTCACCGTTTGCGACAACGCCGCCAAGGAAGTTTGCCCCTACTGGCCTGGCCAGCCGATGACTGCCCACTGGGGAATCCCCGATCCGGCAGCTGTTAAAGGCTCTTCAGAAGAGATCGCCCGGGCTTTTCGCGATGCCTTCATTGTTTTGGATCGAAGGATCGGACTCTTCCTTTCCCTGCCCCTCGCTACACTCCAACAGCTCGCAATTCAACGAGAGATCGAAGAGATCGGAAGATCATGAGGCCCAGCCTCGCGCGACGATTGGTCGCGGAGTTCATCGGCACCCTGCTACTCCTTGCAACCGTGGTTGGCTCGGGAATCATGGGTGACCGTCTTGCGGCGGGAAACGTCGCAATCGCGTTGCTTGCCAATACGATTGCAACAGGAGCTGTGCTCATCGCCCTGATTCTCACCTTCCAGCCAATTTCCGGGGCGCATTTGAATCCTGCCGTGACCTTTGCTGATGCTCTGGTCGGCGGTTTGCCGTGGCGGGAGGTCCCGCTTTATGTCTCTGTGCAAGTAGTGGGAGCGATTGTTGGAGTCGCCACGGCCCACCTGATGTTTGGCTTGCCCTTGTTCTCAGTTTCAACACATATTCGTAGCGGTCCCGCACAGGTCTTCAGCGAGTTTGTCGCCACATTTGGCTTGCTCGCTGTGATCTGGGGATGCGCCCAGCATCGCTCATCTCCAGTCCCTTATGCTGTCGGTGCCTACATTACCGCAGCTTATTGGTTTACTGCATCGACGTCCTTCGCCAATCCAGCCGTCACACTGGCACGTTCCCTGAGCAACACGTTCTCGGGGATTCGCCCGACTGATGTTCCCGGTTTTATTGGTGCGCAGGTTGGTGGGGCCATCGCCGCGACGCTTCTGTTCCGATGGCTAGTGCCTGCCCTCACGGAAGAATCAACGGCACCGCCCTTGGCAGACGGTCAGTGACCTTCGCTGCGATCAGTCCTTGAATCTTTCAAGGAAGGCGGTTGGACCGTCGACTCTGACATTGCATGGTCAAATGTTGATAACTTGGCATTGCACTTTCTGAGGCCAACTCCAGGCGGCAACCCAAGTCTGCCAGCTTTGTCATATTGCTCGACCAGAAACTTTTAGGCTAGGCTAGAAGATCATTTCCAGAATTTGACTTACGGTTCTTATCTGTGTCGACGCAGTTCTTCGCAGTTGGAAGGGTCGCCCTTGGTCAAGTCAGCGATCACGACCACGCACGTCTCTGACTCTGCACCGGCAAAGCTCGTCCCGATCAGCCCATGGCCCATACGCAGTCCCGTCACCTCTCCGCTAGCGGGATCCAGTCGAATTACCGGGTCCTCCGCCTGCTTCACCTCGAATTTTACATTGCTCGCGTTCAAAAGAATCAGAGGTTGGTTATCCTTCATCTGCACGACCGGGAACAGCTTTCGCACATTGTTTGGCGCGGTTAACAAGAGATGGAGCGTAGTAGCAGCCATGAAAAGATCCATATGCGTCCCGTCGATCGAGTTCATTAACTGCATAGGCGGCTTTTCGGGCGGCTTCACTGCAACCTCGAATGTTTGGGTCGCCACACCGCCATCGGCAAACAGCACATCTATTCGAAATGTGGCCTTCCCCATTCGCTGCGGAACCAGATTCACAAAAGTACTTCCATCCGACGCCCCCAACACCATCCCCAACTGCCTCGTCTCGTCTGTCTCCGGATCTTCAAATGCAGTTGATTCGTGTGAGACGTAATACTGCATAAGTTGATGGTAAGCCGCCGTTCGCAACTCCCCGGGCCCGGCCAATCGGACCGTCAGCTTTCCTGGTTCGCCAAACGGCAGTGAAACTCCCTCCAATGGAATCTGCAGCCTCTCATCGGCTTCGAACCTGTCCTTCACATCGGGCGACAGCGTTGCTCGCTCAACCACCTGCTCCTGCATCACGCATGACGATGCGGGATAAGCGCGTCCGAAAAAAGTTCGCGACGATAGCAACTAAATGATTAGTTGAACGTCTGATAGGACAGGGAAGATCGACGAACGGGTTCCCGGAACCGCAGATTACCATGCCCCCAAAGAGATCGATCACGCTTACCCAGGCCGAACTCCGGCTGATGAAAGTCCTCTGGGACCGGGGAGAATCGACCGTTGCCGACATGGTGACCGCAACCTCAGCCGAAACGGAACTGGCCTACACATCCGTCCTCACAACGATCCGGATTCTCGAGACGAAGGGCTACGTCAGCCACCGGCAGGACGGCAGAGCATTCCTGTACGGTGCATGCATCGGTGAGCTTGAGGCGAGCAGATCTGAGGTTCGCCATGTGTTGCAGCGGTTCTTCGGAAACTCCCGGGAGCGGCTACTACTTTCGCTGCTGGGCGACAATGAAATCAGGCCCGAAGAATTGCGGCGTTTGAAAGAGGCGATTGCGAAATTGCCGGACGAAGCCCCACGCGAAGGTACGGAGAGGTTCTAAATGAACCCACTCATTCACACGATTTCACTTATGTCCGCGACAACGGCGGGAGCTCTATTCTCCGCGATTTGGGAAGGGGCTATTTTAGCCGCGTGCGTGGCTCTCTGCCTTCGATTGATTCCTCGCCTGAGCGCGGCCGCCCGTTCGGTTGTCTGGACGAACGTCTTTCTGCTGCTGGCCCTGCTACAGGTGCTGCCTTCTTTCGTGGAGCATTGGGCCCCAGTAAACGGTATTTCTCATTCGCCCTTCCATCTGGCCCCTGTCTGGAGCGTTGCTATCGCCAGCATATGGGCGATGCTCTCCTTGTGGAGGTGTGTGCAACTGATCTTGAGCGCCATTCGAATTCGCCGATTGGCAAGACGGGCTACCCCAATCCACCTTGACGCAGCCTTGCAAACACTCCTCGATGGTCAAGCCGCTGATGGGCTGAACGGCCGTTCGGCGGAGCTTTGTTCCTCAACGGAGGTCGTGCGGCCCAGCGTTTTCGGGTTCTTTCGGCCACGCATCCTTCTGCCTCCGGGCCTCATCGAGAAGCTCTCTGCCCTGGAGCTGCAGCAGGTGGTGCTGCATGAGATGGAGCATCTGCGCCGCGGCGACGATTGGACCAATCTGCTTCAGAAGGTTGGCTTGGTGCTGTTTCCCTTGAATCCGGTGTTGTTTTGGGTGGAGCGTAGGCTCTGTGTGGAGAGGGAGCTTGCCTGCGATGATCGCGTCCTCTACTCTACCGGCGCCCGCAAAAACTATGCCACTTGCTTGACCCGCCTGGCTGAGTTCTCAATGCTTCGCCGCAACTTCTCGCTGGTGCTTGGCGCCTGGGAGCGGCAGTCGGAGCTGGTGCGCCGCGTGCACCGCATTCTGCGACGGCCGCACGAGCAAATGAGCGGCCGACAAGCGATCATTTTGACAGGCAGCCTGATCGTCAGCTTCTCGGCCGGCGCAATTGTTCTGGCGCGCAGCCCACAGCTTATAAGCTTCACCCCGACCGCACAAACAGCAGCGCTTACACTCTCCTTGCCGTCCATGGACCCTAACCAGGGGTACCGCCGGGAATTTGCCGGCTCTCCCAGGCTGGTCAAGGCGGTCACGCCAGAGGGACAGCCCCGAATTCCATTTGCCACGAACCATCGGCGCATTACCGCTGCTAAGCAAAATGTTAAGCGGGACCAGGTTCTCCGCAACCAACAGGCATGGGTAGTGCTCACTGACTGGGAAGGTGCCGAGCAGAATCCCCGACTGGTGATCGCCGTCTCTCAGGATCGTCGCTCTTCGTATGCTGCCGTTGCGATCGCGAACGGCTGGCTGATCGTTCAAATCTAACCGCAACTTCAACGAGGAAAGGAATGTCCATGTCCCCAACAACTAATCAATTAGTAGCAGTGGCCAAGAAGCTCTCCGCTCCCGCAGCGGTCGTGGGTGCCTTCGCCTTGGGCGCCGCAATCTTCGTCGGCCACGGCAGCGTTCACGCCGCATCGGCGATGGACGACAACAGCGTCTCCGCGCTCACTTCGCTCGATCACGCCATGGAGGCGGTCGCCTCGCGTGTAACCCCGGCTGTGGTCAACGTCGCCGTCACCTCGCGAGGGTCCAGCGAGCATGACACTTCCGACGGCATGATGCAGGGGCTTCCGCCTGGTCTGCAACAGTTTTTTGGGCCGATGCAGCAGCAGCCCGCTCAGCCTCAAATTGAGCATGGAGTGGGAAGCGGCATCATCATCTCGCCGGACGGATACATTGTCACCAACGACCACGTAGTGGATGGCGCCACCAGTATCAAGGTCACGCTGAACGACCGGCGCATCCTAAACGCGAAAGTCATCGGTGTTGACAAGTTGACCGATCTTGCCGTGCTCAAGGTGAACGCGTCGGGCCTTCCCTCGATTGCGTGGGGAGATTCCACAAAACTCGAACCTGGCCAGACAGTACTGGCCTTCGGCAGCCCATTCGGCTACTTTCAATTTTCCGTGACACGCGGCATCGTCAGCGCCGTCAACCGGCCGAATCCCTACTCCGATGACGCGCGCAAGCCGGGAGGCTACATCCAGACCGACGCCGCCATCAACCCCGGCAATTCCGGCGGTCCGCTGGTGAATGCACATGGCGAACTGGTCGGGATCAACACCTTCATCATCTCCAACAGTGGTTCGTTTGCCGGTGCCGGATTCGCGATTCCTTCACAGATAGTGCATGCCACAGCCGAACAGCTGATTAAGAACGGCAAGGTCGAGCACGGCTACATCGGTATCGAGATGAACGACGTAACCCCCGACAATGCTCACTTCTTCAATCTGCAAGATGCTAACGGGGCAATTGTTGCCCAAGTCATGCCAGACTCTCCCGCAAGCCGCAGCGGCCTCAAAACAGGGGACGTGATCTCACAGCTCAACGGACAGAAGATAGCGAATGGAAGTGCGCTGCAGGTTGCGGTAAGTGAAATGGCCCCTGGCACAAAGATCACTATGGGCGTGATCCGCGACGGCAAACCGGAGACGCTGGACCTCACTGTGGGCCAGTTCCACGGCAATAACGAAGTGGCGAGCAACGACAGTCCTGACGGCCCGCAAAGCGGAAAGCTTGGTCTTGCGGTGAGCAATCTCACGCCCGAATCTCGACAGCAGTTCAACGTGCCCGATCAGGTTCACGGTGTGGTTGTCCAGAACGTTCGCCCTGCCAGCCCCGCTGACGACGCCGGCATCCAGCCGGGTGACATCATCCTCGAGGTCGACCGGAAGCCGGCCGGCTCCGCAACCCAGTTTGCAAACGAAGTGCACCAGAACAAGGAAGGAAAGGATCTGTTGATGCTCGTCTGGTCAAAGGGCAATTCCAGTTATCGCACAATTCACCCCGATCAGAACGACCAAAACGGCTAGAAGCTTCAAGGTGAGGCCGTCACGGATTCAAAGGGCGGCCTCACTGAATTCCAGGCTCTCGTCCCACCGTTTCGCAACCCATTTATCACGAAATGGATGATCATATCTCAGACTCTCCCAGGCGGCTCGCGTGTTGCGAAGCCCTCCTGAAGCTGTCTCGGGTTGGATGTCAGTCAATGCTTCAACCATCTCCTTTTCAAACTCTGAACGTCGAGCGAGAAGTCTGGTGATGGCTTCTTGTTGAGTGAGTCCCATTATCCTCAAGCTGTCGAGAGCCACCGCGAATCTGAGAATTCTTGCTCCGATTAGAATGTCCTCAACAAACTCTGCCGGCGAATCAGCATTGTTGTGAACAAACTTCGAATCGTGTTGATGGCTGATCATCCAAGCGACGGGTTCTAACCCAGTGGTGAAGTCACATCCCGGCTTGGGGAGGATAATCTGGTCATAACACTGTGGCTACTTGTGGAATCTACCGATTTGGGGTCTATGAGTAGAGAAAAGGAAGGAGATCAATTTGAAGCAGCTGCTTGCAATATCGTCGCTCGGATTTGCCATAATGCTCTCTGCGGCACCTGCAATTTTGGCGCAGAACAACTCGGTGACAGCGGCACCAGTCCCCTCGCAGATTCTCGGTGCAAAAAAGGTATTTGTCGCCAATACTGGCGCCGGATTCGATTCGAGCGCATGGAGCGGAGGGCCGGACCGAATCTACAACGAATTCTACTCAGCGCTGAAGGGCAGAGGGCGCTTTGAACTTGTTACTTCTCCAAGCGACGCTGACCTGGTTCTCTATGTCAATGTGATTCCCAGTTCTGTTGCCTGGCAATTCAAGCTTGACATACTGGACCCGAAGACAGGGATTGTGCTTTGGGCGGTATACGAGCCGACTCCAATCATGGCGTCGCAGAAGACGCGCGACAAGAATTTCGACGACTCAATCAGCAAACTTGCCAGCGATCTGAGTGGGTTGACTGCACACTGAGCGGCCACCGACCTGAAACCAGGTTTACGTACCCCATGGTTAGCCACTCGGTTCTTGCGACGCTCGGGGTCGAGGGAGAGTATCAATCAAAGAGTTAGGCCCCGCATGCTGTCGTTCAGCACCGAGCCTCCAATTGCACCGTATGCCCCTTCGCATAACCCAAAAAAGCTGTAGGCCTCGAGTCTCAAATAGGACCATGGTTGGCCCACCAAAGCCAACGCTTATGCTT
>Ga0181535_10006733_pt1 | contig 11750 bp, 7 predicted proteins | sample PEATcosm2014_Bin_44_FD_119774 | JGI IMG/M metagenome (GOLD analysis project Ga0181535, IMG submission 119774) | Peatland microbial communities from MTU Mesocosm Facility, Houghton, MI, USA - PEATcosm2014_Bin17_30_metaG | ecosystem: Environmental > Terrestrial > Soil > Wetlands > Peat | place...
AGCGTTTGGCGGCGCTGGACAAAGGGATAGCAATCCCCCTGGACGAAGCCCGCTCGTCCAAATTGCCGCGCATCTATCTGCTGCGAGGGCTGCAATGGTTGTTCGTGGGCGTCGGGATTTCGCTGGTGCTGCTCTCGATGTCCGCCGCCAGCTGGCGCCCGATGTCGGTGGAAGCCAGAATCATCCGGGCGCAGCGCTTGAAGGCCTCGGGCGCCAGCGAGACGCAGGTCAACGAGTTCATGAGTTCCGCCGGGAGCGAGATGGACGGCATGCCCTTCGCGGCGGCGTCCATCGGGCTGGTTCCGATGGGCGTGGGGCTGGCGTACCTGCTTTTCTACCGCAAGGAGTCGCAGCGGGCGGAGGAGCGCGAGGCGAAATCGGGCGCCGCGCCCAAGCAGCTGTAGCCACGGGTGGCCGGTGAATCCGGCTGGATCGGTTTCCCCTGGTTTTACCGGGTGCTCACTTGCAGGCGCCGTTAGGGTGCTTGTTCCACAGCGCCTTCTGTTCGGGCGTCATCGAGGCCCAGACCTGGCCGCGCGAGATGTCATTGGAGTATTCCTTAAGGCAGGGCGGCGTGGTCACGGCGTCGCGGCCGCACGGCGTCACCACCACCGAGCAGTTGCGTCCGCCATATTTGCGGCAGTTATTGGTGGCCACCGATATGGCGCCCGAGCGGTCAAGCCCGGATGCGGCCACGCCCCAGGCGCCGTCCGGCGAGCTCTCCGCCAGCGACAGGCAATTTGTTGGCGCCGGTGATCGCAACCTTGCAGTCCTTATGGCCGCCCCTGGCGCAGCTCAAAATTGCGGATCGGTTGGCGGCGTCCTGAGTCGTTTCGTGCCACGAGGCGCCCCAGTCGAGCGCAGCGGCGGACTTGGCGATGGCGGAGTACCAGGTGCCAGCGAACACCGGGGCGTGCGGAGCGCTCTTCTGATATTCGCAGTCATAATCGGGGATCTGCGTACCAGGGTCAAAACCGGTGATGAAGCAGCCGTCCATGGTTTGCGCGCGGGCCGCGCCGCCGCATCCGACAAACCCGAGACCAAGAAGACCAGCTAGCGTGACGATTACCTGACCCACCATGCTTTCCCCCTATTTCATCCAGCCTGAGCAGCATTTTTTCCGCGGGCAGACTCGAATTCGCCCCTCTACCCTGCCACTGCATCAATCGCCTCTGTCAGCGAAGACAGGTCAAACGGCCCGTCATGCCGCACGCCGTTGATGAAGAAGGTGGGGGTGCCATTCACTCCGCTGCGCACGCCGCTCATAAAGTCCTCGCGTACGCGCTCTCGAAACGTGTGCGCGGCGAGCGCCTCGCCGAGTTGTGCTGCGTTCATCCTGAGCCGGCCCGCATACTGCACCAGGTGGGAAGAATCGAGAGCGTTCTGGTGCGTGAACAGGGCGTTGTGCATCTCCCAGAAGTGGCCCTGGGCGCCGGCCGCCTCAGCGGCTTCTGCCGCCATCTCAGCGTGCGCATGGACCTGCGTCAACGGGAAGTTGCGGAAAACAAACCGCAGACGGTCGCCAAGGTTCGTGCGCAGTTCCTCCACGATGGGGTAGGCGCGTCCGCAGTGGGGACATTCGTAGTCGCCATACTCCACCAAGGTAACGGGCGCTGCCGCCGCCCCTTGCATGTGATCCCGATCCGTCACCGGCAAGGTGAGCCTCGTCATTTCGTTTTCTCCTCCGGCGCGAGATCCTCCAGCGCGGCCAGAATCCCGTCGGCTCCCGGGTTGACACCGACGGGCGACACGTAGCTCCAGCGGATGATTCCTTCGCGATCGATGACGAAGAGGGCCCGTTCACAGAAGCCGTCGTGGGCGCGATACACACCGTACCTGCGGGCCACGGCGCCCTTTGGTTCAAAGTCGGCCAGGAGCGGGAAGTGCAGCTTGCGATCCTGTGCAAAAGCAAGATGGCACCAGGGTCCATCGACTGAAATACCGATCAGTTCCGCCTCATAGCGGTGAAACTCCGGCAGGAGTTCGTTGTACAACGCGGTCTGATCGCCGCAAACCGGGCTCCAATCCGCCGGGTAAAACACCAGAACCACCGGCCGGCCGCGAAACTCGTGAAGAGAAACCAGCTGATCGGGCGTGCTCGGCAGCCGAAAATCGGGAGCGGCCACACCGGACGCCAGCGCGGAAGCCGGCAAAGGTGCCGCGTCGGCACTCGAACTCATTCTGAAGCCCTCCTACGATCGATTGATAAAGAATATCATTATCGAAACGCTCCAGAGGAGCTTGGGGAGGCGGGTGGGAACTGCGGGTTGCTCCAAAACAAATCTCGGGCAGGATGGCGGGTTCAAATGCCATCCTGCCCCACAGGTACTTTGCGGAATCGCCGGTGCCTAGTGGGTGCCGACGAAGTTCAGGGAGATCTGGCTGGTATTTTCCACCGGCTGTCCATCGAGCAGGGTCGGTTTGTAGCGCCACTGCATGACGGCCTGCCTGGCGGCCTGGACCAGCAGCGGATGTCCGGAGATCACCTTCACGGAAGTGACCCTGCCGTCCGGGCCGATGGTGGCTTCGAGCACGACTTGCCCCTTGGCGTTCATCTGGCGGGCCATGGTGGGATATTCAGGCTCCTTGCGGTATACGAGCTGTGCCGGAGCGACCTTGCCACCAGCGGCCGGCACGGTCTTCCTGGCGGCCGGTGCGGGCGCGGGCGTGGGCGAAACGGGCGCGGGCGCGGAGGCGAACATGCTGAGATTCGGATTCACATTCACGCCGGCTTGCGAAGCGGGAGCGGCGCCGGCCAGGTTGGCGTCGGCAATCTCTGTCGGGCTCGCCGGGCGAAGGCGCTGCGTCAACGACGCGGCGTTGAATGCTTTGGGAGCAGCCTTGACCGGCACTGGCGGCGTCACTTCCTCTGGCGCAGCGGCCGTCGGGCTGATTGCCGGCGGGTTGGCAGCCGATGGAGAGGTTGCGGGGCTGGCCGCCGGCTGCTGCGTCTGGTTCGACTTCGCGGCGGTCGTGCTGGGCGCCGGCGATTTGCTGTCCGGCATGGGAGACGGCCGGGTACGCAATGACCGCACGGACTCGGTCAGCGTCTTGGTCTGGTTCTTTCCGGTGACTTCCATGCGGAAGCTGACGTCGCCGCTTACCGGCGTGTAGATGATGCTGCCGGTGGTGAGCTGCGTCGGATCCATATCGTAGTTTTCGTTCTTGTCGCCGTCGTGGATCGATAGTACGCCGTGGGTGGCGTTGGCAATGGCGGCCGAATTCTTGTTCCAGGTGAGCAGCAGATCGGTGCCGCTCGGCTCCACTCGCAGCGTCAATTCAGCTGCCGGCGACTCAACTGCCGCGCTGTGGCGCGAATGCGTTAAAAACCCGGGATAGACGAACAGCAGGACCAGAATGGCCACCGTGGCGGCCACGCCGCCCAGCACCATCATGAGCTTTCCGCTGCCTTGCGACTCGGCGGGCACGCCGCTCAATATTCCCGACATCGGCTTTTCGGCCGGCTTGACGGGGCGGGCGGCTTCGGCCTCTTTGGCACGCGGCGCGTCTTTCACTACCGCAGCCGGCGGCTTCACTTCCTTGGCGGCCGGCTTCGATTCCGGAACCGCCGGGCGGGCCGGCGCCGCGGTCTTCACTTCAGCGGCCGGCGGCTTGGCGGGCGCCGCGGGGGGTTTGGACTCGGCGGGTTTCTTGTCGGCGAGCGGCGGCACCGTGGATTTCGCTTCAACAGAGGGCGTCGCAGCACCGCCATCGCGGCGCAGTCCGATGGGCACCACCTGCGGACGCATGCCGGGCTTGGCGGCCGGCGGAGCGCTTACCGGAGCACTCGCCTGGCTCGGAGGAGGAGGCGCCGCTTCCGGCGGCGTCCACAGCGACGGCGTCAATTGAGAGGATCGGAACGGAAACTCCAAATAGCTGGCTTCCCCGCGGAAAGCTCCTTCTTCGCGAATGAAGAGGCCGCCCACGCTGGTTTTGGTGGCAAACGGCCGCACCAGAAGGGCAATATGATGTGGCTCGCGGAAACGCGCATCCAGAAACGCCAGGTCTTCGGCGTCCAGGCTCAGGCCTTTGCGGCTGTGCGCGCGGAAGAATCCCGTCACGATCATGCCGGGCGCGTTGTGCTGTTCGATCGCGCGCTCGAACCGTCCCAGATCCGCATCCGACAGGCGGTACAACGGACCCCGGCTGTAATCGCACGGGATCGTTTCGTAGTCCTTTACAACCACGCTCAGGGGACTGCCGGTAACCATGGAGCCCAGCAACACGCCGCCGATCTCCGATCCACGCGACGTCAGTGAGCGGAAGTTCTCGATGACTTCGTGCTCCATCCGGTCGATGAGATCGAAAGCGACTCGCACCGCGACCGGCTTTTGGGGAACTTCCCACAGATAAGTTGCCAGGGGCGAGGATTTTACTTCGGTGCGTTCCCGGCGAGCTGTTGATTCAACCATCTCTTTTGGCCTCCCACGCGCGTCAAGTGCGGGCTGTGTTTTGTTTCTACGCGTCAATTTTACCGGAAATTGAAGCAATATATACCCTAAAATTCGCCCAATTAACCAAAAACAACGGTACTGATCAGACTAGGCTTAGCCGATAGCTGCCAAGATATATACCCGTGAATTATCTTTAGTTATTAGAAGGATACTGTCACCATTTACTCTAGCAATTCCCATTTTGAATGCCTATAATGGGCCTGAAAATGAGCGCCAGGACCTGCCAGCTCTGTGGACGGCCCCTCAGTCGTATCTGGGTGGGCGCGGGTGGCGACTTTTGTTCGCGGGAGCACCGAAATCAGTACGGTCTGCGCCTGGGAATGGACCGCCTGCAGGAAGCCAACAAAGTTGCAACCCTGATGCGGCGGCGGGAAAACCTGAAATCGCTGGTGCCGGCCCAGTCGGAGAGCTTTGCTTCCCTGCTGCGGCGCGGTTTTTACCAGAGTCTGCCGTGGGCGGCGCCACCGGCTCCTGCCGAAAACATGCCGAGCATCCGCCCGGTGCTCGAAGCACGAGTTCAACGCGGCGGCAGTTTCTTTTCGCCGGAGGCTCTGCGCCCCAAAGGAAAACAGGCGCCGCGGAGCTCCGGGTATCAGCGGGGCGCGGGAAAAGCAAACGAGCCGATGCTGCGCGAGCCGCGGGAATACAAGATGCAGGTGACGCTGCCCCGCTCGCAATCCGCGCGGGTGTGGGACGGCGCGCGGGCGATGAAAGCGCGGCGGCGCGGGTTTCCGCTGGCACGGCACCGTTCGACGCGCCCTATCGTGTCTTCCGAATCACGCCGCGAACCGCTGGGCGGAGCCACCTATCAACGCGTGGCAGCGCCGCCCCTGGCGCTCGAACTACCAGCCCGCGAAGGACAGCCCGTGCGAGCGGCCGGCAGCCAGCCGATGCTTCCGCCGGCGCGGATGCTGCGCGGCCTGGCTTACGTGCAGGGCAAGAGCCAGTTGCAGTGGCCGGGCGCCGTGGCATCGACCCTGGAGATTCAGGAAGGCCCGACTCCGCGATCCCGGACGCCACTGATCGTCCCCTTGGTACGCACGGTAGCCACACCCCATGGACCGGGGCACGGGCTCTTGCCGGGCATGACGCGCGGCAGCGCGTTGCGCGTTGGCCAGATTTCGCGCGACAGCCAGATGGCGCAGCGCTCCGCCCCGATCGACTGGACGGGAGCCGACTTGCCCACCGTGGTGCTAGCCCGAGGCCACGCCGTGAATGCGAGTCTGCGCAGCGCCGCGTGGAATCGTGGAGGCACGCGCGCCGTGCAGGTAACCCCCAAGGTGGCCGACCTGATCCCGCGGTTCTCGACAGTGTCATTTGAACCGCAGGAGGCGCCCTTCGGCTACTCCACATTCGAAATTCAGAGCGGTATGCCGGCGCTTCCCGTGTCGCAGGCAAGCCCGGCGCCCAAGACCGCCCAGGCGCGCGCCGAGGCGAAGGCAGCCGAAGTCATCCGCCTGGAAGACCGGTTCGATGCCGGCCTGGGCAATTGGGTCGGCGGCGTGAGCGATTGGAAAGTAGACGTGGCAGGCGTGCGCCCCGGCGCGCTGGCCCTGTTCGCGCCTTCGCTCGCCATGATCGACTACGATTTTGAGTTTCTCGCACGGATCGACCAGAAGAGCTTGAGCTGGGTGTTCCGCTCGGCAGACGAGCGCGACTATCATCTGGCCACGATTGCAAATTCGCCGCAGGGCCGCACGTTCACGCGGTCTTCGGTGATCGACGGCGCGCCTGGGCTGAGCGTTACTACGCCGGTGCGCCAGGTGGCGAACCCCAAGGCCGCGGTGACCATCCACACGCGCGTCCGGGGCAACGATTTCACGGTTTCCATAGATGGCGAAACCATCGAACGGTGGAGCGACAACCGCCTCGCGATTGGCGGAGTGGGATTCTTAGGCGAGCCGGACAACCGGGCGCGTCTCTATTGGATGCGTCTGGTGACGGGCGCGTCCGACCGGTAAGGAGGTCTGAAGAGAATGAGCAGCAATCCAATTCGAACCAGCGCTAAGGTTCAGCCCTTGCGTGGCCCGGCGCCAGACATGCAGGACAAGGAAGGGGCTGGCGTGAGCGGCCCCGGTTACCTGGCGCGCGCGGTCGCGTTGCACCTGGCCGGCAAGCGGGATGAAGCCCTCAAACAGTTGCAGCGCGCCATCGCCGCCAACGAAGCCTCGCCGGAAATCTACCGCGCGATGGGGCACATCCAGTTCGAGTTGGCCGACCACAAGGAAGCCGCCAAGAGCTACCGCGCGTTGACCCAGATCAAGCCGCAGTACGGCATGGGCTGGTTCAACCTGGCCGTGTGCCTGGAGCGCATGGGCGCCTGGGAAGAGGCCGCGGAGGCGTTTGGAAAGGCGTCGACGCTGGAGCCGAATCACCTGGACGCGCACCTCGGGCTCGGCGTGTGCCACCTGCGCCTGGAAGATCCCAAGAGCGCTCTGTTCTCCTTCGAACACGTCCTGTCGGCTGCGCCGCAGCATGAGGACGCCCTGTTCGGCAAGGCTGCCTCGCTGCAGTCCCTCGATCACGCCGACGAAGCCGCGGCGATCTACCAGAAGATCCTGGAGCGCAACCCGGATTCGGAAGAGTCGCTGGCGAACCTGGTGCTGATCGGCATGTCGAAAGAAGATTTCGACATGGTCCGCGAGTTCTCCGAGAAACTGCTGGAACTCAAGCCGGAGTCCACGGTGGCTCTGGAAGGACTGGCAGCCTGGGCGTCGGCATCCGATGAACACGCGCTGACCGCCAAGTTCTGCAACCTACTCGTCAATGCCGTGCCGGGCCATTTCGAAGCCTGGTTCAACCTCGCGCTGGCGCACCAGAAGTCCGGACGCTGGCAGCAGGCGGCGGAAGCGTACCAGGAAGCAATCAAACTGCGTCCGCAGTCTTCCGAAGCGCACACCAACCTGGGTGTCGTTCACGAACAGCTGGGCGATATGGCCGCGGCCCGCGCCGACTACGACCGCGCCATGGCCGCTCAGCCGGACGCTCTGGCGCCGATGTGGAACGTGGCGCTGCTGCAGGAGCATGCCGGCCAGCACGACGAGGCCGAGCGCTGGTACCGCCAGGTTCTGGAACGCGCCCCGAAGGAAGAAGAAGCGCGTTTCCGGATGGGCTACCTGCGTCTCAAGCGGGAGGACTACCGCGGCGCCGTCGAAGCCTTCGAGGGCTGCCTGAAATACCGCCCGTACTGGCCCGAAGCGCAAGCCAACCTGGCTCTCGCGTATTCGGGACAGGGTGACAGGGAACACGCCGAGCGGCTCTACGACAAGATGCTCGAAGCCGACCCGAAGAGCGTCGATGCGCTGCGCGGCATGGCGGCGCTGGCCATCCAGTCCAACGACTTCAACACGGCGCTCGAACATCACGTGCGGCTGATTGATCTCGGCGAGCGCTCGCCCGAGGTGCTGTACAACGCCGGCCTGATGTACGAAAAGGCCGATCAGCCGGACAAGGCAGTCCGCCTCTATCGGGATGCGCTGGCACTACAGCCCGATATGCCGGAAGCTTTGCTGAACCTGGGCCGCATTCTGGAGTCGACCGGCAAGAGCGAAGAAGCTCGTGCCTGCTGGAGCAAGGCGCTGGATGCCGAGCCCGCATTGGCGCAAGGCTACTTCGGTCCCACGATCGAATAAGCGATCGGCGGCCGCCGGGCACGCCCGGCTCGCGCGCACGCGCCCTCAGACCGAATCACTTCATGGACGCAGTGGCTCCTCCCTTGAGTCGCGTCCGTGCGTCATCGAGAAGCACGGCAGGGCCTGCCCGACCGCGGCTCCAGCTTAGCTGGTTACATTCGTCACTTGCATTTCGCGCCGCAATCTTAGTCCTGTCCATGCCAAGGGCGGACGTGTTAGAGTGATTGAACAGTAGTGGAGGGATCGCGATGAGGCTTTGGGTGAGTGTCGTAGCGGTGGCCGGCCTGATTCCCCCCTCTGTCGCCCTGGCTTGGCAGGATCCTGCGCAAATTCACCAACTGGAAACCGCCGGCGACGCCACTGAGGCGCGCAGCATCCTGGCCGGCGCCGTACAGAAGAACCCGGAGAGCATCACAGCCCTCCGTTCCTACGCCGAGTTCCTCGAAAGGTACGGCCAGCCGGAGGCGCGCGCGATATACGCAAAGCTCCTCGCACAGTTGCAGCGGGCCGGCGACGCCGCGGAAGTATCCGAGATCGCGCGCCGCATTGAGACGCTCGATTTGCTGGACGGAAGCCGCGAGGCCCTGACGCGCGATCGGGCATCAGGCCGCGCCGCTGCCGGAAGCGCGCTTCCCCCCGCCCCGGCAGGAGACCAAGGCGACGCCTGGCCCACCGCCGCTATACCCGGACCCATGAGGTCATTCGCGCGCATGTCGGCCATTCTGCCGGAAGCGAAGCCGGATGATGTCCTGCCGGCCCTGGCGCGGAATATCGTGACCAACGGCTACCAGGCCTCGCACAGCAACGAAGCGCTCGAACAGACCGAGTACCTGAAACTGCTGCACCGGTACCTGGCGCAGGCGCACGAGCTGGAAAAACTGGCGGGCGAGCACTACGCGATTCAAGTGCCCAATTGCGACTCGCCTAACGTGGGCGAGCTGCTCCGGATTCTCGGCTTCCGCATGCGCGGCGGATGTGGCTCCGAGGTCGTGCTGGAGACCGTGAACGCGGGGCGGGCGTTCTTGACCACCGATTCGGGTTTTCCGCTGAATCGCCTGGAGGATGCGCTCCGCACCAACCGGCCTTTCAGCTACGATTTTCATCCCACGCTGGTGCCTGTGCTGTTCGGCCCTGGATACTGGACCGCGGGGAGCAAGGAACCGGATTTCATCGAAGCGCTGATCTCCGACCCGTCATTGTGCCGGCTCTACCTGGGGCTGTCCAAACTGGATCTGACTACCGCTACGGCCATGCACGATTCAGGCACGCTGGCTCACCTGCGGGCGTATGCCCACGTATTGGACTTCTTCGGCGGCCAGTTCGAGCTTCGCGGAGGTAAAGCGGTGGTGCCCGGCGGCGCACGCTCGGCGGCGGCTTGGGGCGAGCTCGTCGGCGCCCCGCCGGACCACGGAGCAGAATTCTTCGACAAGCTGCTGGCCAAGGACGATGGCTGGCTGGCCAGCCTGTTCGATGCGCTGGCGCGCATCAACACGCCGGTGCGCGACTATCTGACGGACCCGGTGCGGATGAAGCGTTTCTACGCGGCGGTCCGCGGGAAGATCACCAGCCCCGGCCCGGCGCGGCCCGTGTTTCGCTCCAACAGCGACATGATGCTGCTCACCACCCGCCTGCAGCTGGATGCCGACGGCAGGCCACACATTCCCGGCAATCTGGAAGTGTGGAAGGGCCTGTTTACCAACAACCCGCAAGGCCGTTACGACGGTAAGCTGACGCGCCTGGCCGCCACGTGGAAGGATCCGGACGATCTGCTGGAGGCGCTGTTCGCGCTGTGCCGGAAGACGGTGGAAAACGAGCCGCTCAAGATCTTCATGGCGCTGACCGACATTGAACGCGGCCGCACCAAGCCGCTGGAGGCAGCCACCGTCGAGCGTTTGGCCCGTTCGTGGCGCGTGTACGGCAGCCAGTATTCCGTTTTCAGCGAGTCGCGGCAGTTGAGCGACAAATCGATCAACCAGTTTCTGGATACCGCCGATGCGCTGACGCGGCTGCGCGATCCGGGGCTGCGCGCCGATGCCGGCGGGACCTTCCAGGCGTTGATTTCGCTTTGGCAGATTCTGGTGCGCCAGCAGACGATTGCGGACCGCAACGCCGATTCGGCTTTTGCCGCCATTGCCACGGGCTTCGCCGATGTCCATAACGCCCGCGACGCGTTCGACCAGGGGCACCGGGGTTTCCAGGTGCTGATCGAAGCGGCGGCAAAGCCCGCCGACTCCGCAGCCGGACCCCAGGAACACATTGCCGACCTGCTGGCCGGCGCCGCCGATTCCGACGACGTAGAAACACGGCAGGAGCTCGAAGAGCAGATGCTCCGCATCCTGGACGCGCAGCGCCTGATTTCGCTCGACACGCTGTTCCAGTTGGGCGATCTGCTCGAGAGCGGCCAGCGGCCGGACAAGGCGGCCATCGCCCAGCTGGCAAAGCTGACGGGGCGTATTGCGGAGCTGCCGCTGCCGCGCTCGCCCCTGACGGGCAATGAGCGCAATGCCATGGGCTTCGGCTTCTGGACCGAGAAACATTTGGATGCCGAGCGCAAGCTGAACCTCCGGCTGGCGGTGGAAAAGGCCAACGGCGATCCCGCCCGCCTCAAGGAACTGCCGGAATTGCTGGCCCCGCTGCTGCGCGATTCCCTTCTAGGCCTCAGCTACGCTTACTATGCTCCGCCCGGAGCGCAGGTTCTCCTCACCAACCCGATGTTCGTGCGCAGCCACGATTTCATCGGCAGCGAAGGCCAGGGGCATATGTGGAGGCCCACCGAACCCTACGGCTCGGGTTGGCCGTCCAACGGCGGCGGCCGGCTGGTAGGCTCCCTCTCCACTCTGCCGTACGCCCTGGCGGAAGCGGAACAGAATTTCCTGGTGCCCGTCGAGACCCAGGCGCTGATTTGGGGCGACCTGGTTCCGCAGATGATTCTGAGCGCCAAGATCCCCCGTTGGTGGAACGTCACGCCCGCCCAAATGCACTGGGTGGGACTGAATTTACGCTACGGCCGCGAACTGCTCGCCGATGGCGCGGCGGATGAGAAGACGCGCGAAGCGGCGATGACGGAACTGGGCCTCCTGGCCGCACCCGCGCGAACCGCCAAAGTGCGGCACCTGATCGAACAGGGACGCGTCAGAGAAGCCGTCGAACAGGTGACTCCGGCGGAGTTGTTCTGGCTCAGCCGTGGACTGGAACCGGCGCGCGGCACAGATCGCTCCCCGCTGCGCATCGAGATCGACCGGCTCACCAGCGAGGTTCCCGTGCGCGTCAGCGTGGCGGCGATTTCGCGCGCTTTCGGAGCGCCGAAACCGACCCTGGCCACCTCCTATCAGCCGGAGCTGCTGAACGTGCGGACGTTCCCCACGCTGATGGGTTACTCAAGCCGCATCATGGCGGAAAGCTGGGAATCAAACACTCTGTATTGGGTAGCTTTAGCCGACGAGCTGAGCTTGCGGCCGGCACAGCTCAACGTCCGCATCCCGGAATGGACCGAACAACTGGTCGAGCACATTTTCGCTTCCCACCTGGAGGACTGGCCGGCGGTGCTGCGGTCGCTGCGCATGGTTGGCGACGACGTCCGCGAGCACGCGCGCGGCGCGTCGGCTGATCAAAAGGCGGCCCTCCAGCAATTCGAAACCGGGCGATCACAATGACACTGTCCAGA
>Ga0181535_10006735_pt1 | contig 11748 bp, 12 predicted proteins | sample PEATcosm2014_Bin_44_FD_119774 | JGI IMG/M metagenome (GOLD analysis project Ga0181535, IMG submission 119774) | Peatland microbial communities from MTU Mesocosm Facility, Houghton, MI, USA - PEATcosm2014_Bin17_30_metaG | ecosystem: Environmental > Terrestrial > Soil > Wetlands > Peat | place...
CATTTTGCGTCGTCGTTCCATTCACCGTGCCTGTACTGCTTACTGTTGACATGCCAATTCTCCTTTCGTTCAAGCAACGGCCAGAATTCTGCCGTCTTTAGCCGTAAAGTCATCCCCTGTTCGATTCATCACGGCCGGGTTCTTTCGATTGCCGCTGTCGCCCGATCCAGTATCTGCCTGCTCGTCGAGCCGACCTCTCTCACCATCTCGTTGCCTTCCATGCCCGGCCTCACTCCATGTACCCACTTCAAACTGAACCATTGTATAACCATCATGCTTCAAAACAGCCTTTACGGCCTCCTCCTGACGCTGAAGCAAGTTGAATGCCGCGGGATTTTCAGCGTGAACAGATACTGAAATGACATTCCCTTTCTCCTCGCACTTCAACATGACCCGACCAAGTTCCCCTGGAATCAGGCTGATTGTCATTTGCTTTGTATCGCCTTTACTCAGAAAAAGGACGTGCTGCCCAAGATTATCAATAAATTCGGGCAATTTCTCAAATCGTTGCGATGTCGTTCCTTGAGAGTTCTGAACAGAAATGGACGGTGCCCTTGTCACATTGGCGCCCATATCAGCTATGGCCGACTCGGTCCCCATGTGACCTGTACCGGCAGTTCTTGCCTTCTCGGATAAGATTTCCACTGCTACGGATGATTGCTGACTACCGGACAAAACATTTGATGCATCTTGATCAGCAGCTGCATTGGCATTCGGCTTATCATCTGCGCCAGAAGACTGCGGACCGCTTGGTGAATCATTTTGTGCCCCATTTTGATCAGCAGATGTTTTGTCATCGCGTTTATCCACTGCAAACGCTGCACGTTGAACGTTGGCAGATTCTTTTCCATCTTCAGGTTCACTGACTCCGTTGGAGGTATTTCTGGAGGAATCAGGATTCTTTCCAAGGGGAACACTTTCGACTGGACGATCTCCTGTTTTCCCGCTTAACGACCCTGTTATCTTGGCCGCACGTGCAGAGGCAGAGCTAATCGCCGAGGCAACCCTCTTCAGCAACTTGTCATCCGAAACATCTTCATGGTTCTCCGGGAGTACAACCTTTTGATCATCCTCAGAATCAGATTCAGCCGCCATTCCAGCCGCATCCGCGGCCATGGATGTGCCACTCTGACTTTTTGCAGATGTCACAGTTGCAGGCGCAATAGTTCTCGATGCCAATCCTGCTGCGGCTTCTGCTACGAGGGACTTGGTTTGATGTAAATCGATTGTCAGCGTCTCAGAATGTGACGCTGACAGCGGGTTCCCGGTAGGCACGGAGGATGATCCCGAATCAGAATCGCCTGCGGATTCCCCTTTTAATTGGTCTTCCTTGACCTCATTCGCCGCAGGTCTTGCGTCTGCATCAGACGTCGTCGATCCCTCTGCCACAGAGCGCGGCGCTACGCCAGACTGGATGGAAGGTTTCACAAACGAAGATTGTTGAAAGATCTCATGACTGACTGCATTTCTCGTGGAGGCATCCTGAGCTTGCACTGGCAAACGACCGAGCTCACTGTTGCCAGTGTTTTGTGAAGAGGACACCGGAGCTTGCGATGACGCACGAACGATCTCGGAGTTGACTGCGCTTTTTATAGAAACATCCTGCGCTTGTAACGGCAGGGGCAAAACCGCTGCAGATGTGGTGGGCAAGCCGGGTTTCACTGGCACTGCCATCTTGTTGGCCGAGACATGTTCTTCCGTTGTCGAGTGCGTTATGCTCGTTGAATCATTTGGGATGACATTGCTTTTGGGTGCGGATTTAGCTGACGCATCAGCCGCGTATGCGATAATGACAGCTTCCGCAGAAGATGCATTCGGGTCTTCATGCGCAACCACGCCATCATTCTCGGGTGAATGCGCTTTCGCGGATTCACCTTCATGCCGCTCAATTTTGCTTTTCTTATCGGACTTTGACAGGGACAATGATATTTCGTGGTGAAGTAATGCAGAAAATCCGCTGCTTTGTGCGTTTGCAGCCCCGGACGTCCCGTGTCCGGCTTTATCAGAAACTGCCGACAAGACATCCATTATGCGATTAGTCATCTATTCCTTGGCTTTGTTGACCGTTTTTTCCATCTTCATATTCCTGATTATATCAGTCCACTCGGCTACCACTGCAGCATTAGTGCCGCCCGCCTGAATAGTGGCGTCCATGATAGCTGCCGCCGATCGCTCCGTAATCATGCTCAGAATGACCGCTGCGTTGCTCCTGTCTATGTCCTTTAGCAGGATGGATGCCGATGCAGGATCCATCTTGGAATACATGTCAGCCAGATGGCGGCAATTTGCCTGCTGCGTGGATTTAACCTCCGAAATACGAGACTCAAGGTCTTTCTGGAGTTTTTCCACGTCGTTTTTCAAACTCGCAACAGCAACCTCCTTCAACTTCACGTTCTCTTCGCGGGAAGCAAGTTCCGCTTTCTGCTTGTCCAAAGCTGACCTCTCGGCATTTAATGCCTGTATCAATTCTTCCATGCTTTTCCGCTCGTTCTCAGCTACAGACAACCCCTCCTCGATGACCTTGCTCTGGGGTTCGGTGGATTCGGATGGAACCGCGTCAGGACGAAAAGGAATCTTTCCGGTCTGAAAGACGAAAAGCATCGTGCTCACCAAACCGGCGCAAATTACACACAGTAGAAGAAATGCTGCCCTCATATTTCACCAGTCCCTTTTGTCTAAACAGAATCCCCATCATTTGTTTTATGGCGATTGTGACCGGTGTGACCATGTTCATCCATTTCCTTTTGCTCAAACCGCCGGCCTTCTTCCTTCCACCTATCGCGTTCAAGCTCGAGCAAACGGTCAAGCGACTTCCGTTCTCTCATGGCCTCATGGAGTTCGTTCCGGCACTTTTCCATTCCAGCCTCCAGAACAGCCACTTTCTCGCTCTGGGCCACAATCGCGCATTGAAGCCGGTCAATATACTTCAAATGCACGGACAAAGTGTCATGCCCCATGCATGTCCCGCGCAACGACTCCACGCTTTCGATATCCTTCTTCATTCGCACAACCATCTCATGCAGTTCGCGGCGTGCTTTTTCCAGATCGCGCACAGCGGCCGCGAGCCTCGTTGTGACAACATTCTCCAGCGCCTCCCTGCTTTGAAGGAGTCCTTGCAACGTAAAATGAAATGCCTTCATTCAAGCACCTTCTTCATCTGTCCCAATGTTTGCTCAATAGTTTCCTTCACATACGCATCCTGTTTGAGAAATTGCTCTATACCCCCTATTTTCGCGATCGATTCGTCAATCGCCGGATTTGACCCTGCCACATATGCCCCAATATTGATGATGTCCTCGGCCTTGGAATGTACCGCCATGATGGCGCGCATCCTGGCCGCAAGATCGCGATGCTGCTTGTCAACGATATCGCTCATGAGACGACTGATGCTCGACTGTACGTCAATGGCTGGATAGCGATTCATCGCCGCAATCTTTCGCGACAACACGATATGGCCGTCGAGAATGGCTCGCACTGAATCCGCGATTGGATCCATCATGTCATCGGCTTCCACCAATACAGTGTAAAAAGCTGTCACGTTCCCTCTGGCCGAAGAACCGGATCGTTCAAGCAGTCTCGCCAACAAGCCGAACACGCTTGGAGGATAGCCTTTGGTTGTTGGCGGCTCGCCCACAGAGAGACCAATTTCCCTCTGTGCCATAGCGCATCTGGTAACCGAATCCATCAAAAGCAGGACGTTTTCCCCACGATCGCGAAAGAACTCGGCAATTGCCATGGCCGTTGAAGCGCCTTTGATTCGCAAGACCGGAGATTCATCGGAAGTGACGGCCACCACTACCGACTTTTTGAGCCCTTCCGGACCGAGATTCTTCTCCACAAAATCCCTGACTTCACGACCGCGCTCCCCGATAAGGGCAATGACATTGATCGTGGCGCACGAATTCCTGGCCAGACTTCCCAGAAGCATGCTTTTCCCAACACCACTTCCGGCAAATATGCCAACGCGCTGTCCTTGCGCAGTGGTGAGAAAACCGTCAATTGCCCGTATGCCTGTCACGAAAACGTTCTTAAGACAGCTTCTCTCCATTGGCGGCGGAGCCGATCCATCGATCTCAACAGAGACCAGATCGCGCAGAGCTGGCCCTCCATCCATGGGCCGGCCTAATCCGTCCACAACCCTGCCGATCAACGAGTATCCTGCGCCGATATTCATGCGATCGCCGGGAAGGACCCGTTCGCCGGGCCTTATGCCTCCGAGCCGCTCTACCGGCATGAGTAAAACATGTTGATCGCGAAACCCCACAACTTCGCATGGAATTTTCCGGCGCACCCGTTCACCGGTTGTCTCAATCCAAACCATGTCTCCGATTGAAGCGCATGGCCCTACCGATTTGACCATCATTCCGGTCACTTCGAAAACTCGCCCTTCAGGGCGTACGAGGGATTCGGTTTCAAATCCGTCGAGAAGGGAATCAAGGCGACTTGGCGTCATGGTTTGCATTTGAATGCTTCATCCGCTCCGTCAGTTTCTCGTTCAACAATGACAACCGTTCCTTCAATCGGGCATTGAAAATACCGTTGCGACTTTCAATCAGCATGTCTCCATTCAACAAGGTCCCATCCGCCACTATTTCCACCTGTTCGGACAGGGACGGGCACAATGAAGCTGCCTTGCTCGAATCTTTCAATCCGGTGGCCTCCGAGGGACTGACCCGGATTCTCACGCCCCGCAAATCAGACATAGGATCAAGCGTCTCTCGAATCAGCTTTTCCAGCATTTCCCGGTCTGGAAGCTGATGGCGGAGTATGATCTCGGCGAGTTTTAAGCCCATCTCTACAACCTGAACCTCAATTTCGCTCCGCATTCCCCTCATGCATTCGTCAAGCTGGGTCTCGCACTTGCGGCATCTGCTCTGCTGCCTGGCACGCTCCTGGGCAATTTCGCCGCGAAGCAGCTCCATGGCCTTGGCCCTGGCGCTTTCGTCATCACTGCCGACACTCCGCACACTATCGCCAGTTCCAACAACCGTTGTCAGGCGCACGGCCCCAACGCTCATCAGGAGATTCCTAGACGTATTCATCGCTAGCCCCCGTGCTCAACTGACCATCCGCCTCGAGAGTCCGGATCGCATTGACGATTTCCTTCTGTTTTGCCTCAACCTCAGAACGACGGACTTTCTGACTCAACTCCATTTCTTCCTTCAAGGATGCAGCAGCTCGTTTGGACATGTTCCTAAAGAATTTCTGCTTGAGCTCGACATTCGCGGTTCTCAAAGACACGGCCAGGGTTGCCGAATCGACCTCCTGCATTAGCCTTCGTATTGCGGCGTCGCTGAGCCTGACTACATCCTCGAAAGTGAAGAGCATGTCCCGCAATTGGGACGCAATTGTCTCGGATTTATCCTGTACGGCACTGAGAAGATCTTCTTCGACGGATTTCTTGGCGTGCTGCAGCATCGTGGCGACATGAGAAAGAGTTTCAGAGGTCTCCGCGTTGTTCTTTCTTTGCTTGGGACCGCTGGCCAACTTGGCGTTTACAAGCGATTCTATACGCGCTACGACGTCTTCGGATGGGATACCGGCAGTACACATGCACACCATGACTCGCCGCCTGACTTCGCTGGGCAACAAATCCATTGTATCGGCAATCAATTTTGGGGGCAGGTTTCTGAAGACAATTGCGATGATGGCGGGTTGTTCTCTCCCCAAAGCCCCAGCCAACTGCTCGGCTGTCAGGTCTACAAGATCGGCGAACGCCCCCCTGCCCGAGCTTTTGTTCTCGTTCATAAGCGATGTGGCTTTTTTCTCGCCGACTGCCTGGACAAGGAGTGCATTTGCCATATTCTCATCGCCCTGCACTGCCACATCGAATTCCTGAATTCCACGAAGACATTCGGCGATCGTTTTATCGCGCATCGGACCGGGGACCACACCAAGCTGCCTGAGAGTATTGGTAACCCTCACCATCAGGCGTGCATCCAGTTGTTGAATGATGGAGGCCGCCAGCTTCTGGTCCATGCTGGCAAGTAGAACCGCCACCTTCTCATCCGGAGTAAGATCCTTCTTTAACACAAGAGAACCATCCATTGCTTACCTCTCCCGTGCCCATCAGGTTCCTGAATCAGAAATACTCCTTATCCATGCCGCAATGGCCTTTGGATTCTGCTCCGCGACTTCGTGAAGCATGCCGATATTCTTTTCGGATGAAATTGGCCCATCTCCAAGTGGACGAGAGCGAAAGGAGCGATCCTCTGGCGCAGCTCCAATTGCCACCGATTGCAGGGGAATGCCAACATCTTCCTGTCTCACGTCCAGATTCCTGGTAATTCTGCGCCCAACCATCGACATGACAAGCAGAGCGGCGACCCAAGCTCCGACTGTCTTGATCAATTCCCAGTCAGGCATGGCACGCTGCCACATGGCAGGCGGCACAGTGACAGGTGCCTTTGGAAAGTCCATCTCCGCAACTTCTATGCTGTCTTTGCGCTTGTCATTTTCGACAAATCCGATGGCATTACGAACAATCTGCTCGATTTGCTTGACCTCATCGGCGCTACGAGCCTTCTCCCCTTTCGCCAGGCACACCGATGCTGAAAGTCCCACGATCTGCCCACCCTTTATGACCGTCTGCTCCACATCGGATGGAATGGCATACTCGGTGCGAACATTCTCTTTCTTGCTCTTGCTCATGTTTCCGCTCTGCTCTGTTGTGGCCCCAGACAGATTCCCAATCGGTATGACAGACACGGCCCCGGCAGCGCCACCAGAGCCCTGTGCGGGTGATGTGGTATTCTCAGACTCAATCGTCTCAGATTTCACGACCTTGTTCTGACTGTCATAATTCTCTGTGCGTTTTTCACGCTTCGTGAAATCCATCGTAGTGGATACCTTCACAATCGATTTTCCGGCGCCAAGCGCCACATCGAGCAGTTCCTGCGCCTTTCTTGCAAGACCTGCGCCGACCTTTTCCTGAACCGAAAGCTGCTCGTCCGTATCTTCCAGAAAATCCGAACCGGACGTAGGCTTGGTCAAAAGCCTGCCCGACTGGTCGGTAACAGTGATATCCGTTGGTGACAAGCCAGGGACCGCACTTGCGACAAGTTGAACGATGCTCTGCACATGCGCCGACCCCAAAGCCGTTCCCCCGCCAACGGTCACCAGAATTGATGCGCTCGCCCGGTTCTTCGCGTCAGTGGAGAAAACACGCTCCTTTGGAAGGACGAGCATGACCCTGGACGATTCGACGCCGTCAATAGCGGCAATCGTACGCTCTAGTTCGCCTTGTAAAGCGCGCTGATAGTTCACCTGCTGGGCAAAATCGGTAAGACCGAATTTCGGCTGCTCGAATATCTCGAATCCTATGCTTGTGTCTTTCGGTAAACCAGCCTCCGCCAGAAGCAAACGCCCTCGATAGACGTCCTTGGCTGGAACGTAAATAGCGCGTCCAGAATCCTTCAATTGAACCGAAATTTTTGCATCGCTCAACTTCTCCTGCATCGCCGCAGCGTCCTTCAAACTGACGCCGGTGTAAAGCAGGCGATAATCCGGCCTGGAACTCCAGAAGAACAAGCCCCCGATCACGCTTATCGTGACTGCCAGCGCAAGGAGTGTGCTGACTTTCTGGTTCACACCAAGGTGCCGCCAGATTTCCTTCAACTGAGTTCCTAGTAGCGATAAGGATTTGAACATTTTATTTCAGCCTGTTCTGTTAGGTTTGCATCTTGGAAATCTCCTGGTAAGCCTCCAGGAGTTTGTTTCTTACCTGCATCATAAGATCGAACGCCACACTTGCCTCTTCCATTTTGATTGCCACATTATGGACGTTTGTTTCATCGCCCGAAACCAACCCATGAATCGAGGCATCGGCGTTCTTCTGAAGAGCGTCCACCTGATCCACGAGCCCGTTAAGCATCTTTCCAAAAGAATCGCCTTCCCCGCCTGAAGAAGAAGTTTCGTGAAGCGAGTCGCCGAAAATATTGTTAGCGGGCTCAATTCTCATATTCTGATTGATCGGATCCATTTCTTTGCCTCAGGTTATTTGAGTATATCAAGCGCTTGGGATGCCATGCTTCTTGCAGTTTTGACCGCTGCAAGATTAGCCTCGTAAGCCCTTGACGAACTCATCATGTCCACCATTTCCTCAAGAGTATTGACGTTTGGAAGCGTGACGTAGCCGTTTTCATCGGCATCCGGATTTCCCGGCCTGTAGTCACGAACCAAGGGGCGCTTGTCATCCACAATCTTCTGAACTTGCACGCCGGAGGGTCGTTTTCCGGAGCCACCGGAGTGAATGGCCTGATCCAAACGAGCGGCAAATACGACCTCTTGTCGATGGTAAACCTTGCCGTTTGCATCCCGGGTCGTCTGTGCGTTCGCCACGTTGTTGGCAATCACCTCCATACGCGTCGTCTCAGCATCCAAACCGGACGCGCTTATACCTATTGACGGCATCAGACTGATTTCAGGCATAACATCTCATTCCCCGGGCAAATCGCCCAGTACTACTGGCCCTTTATGGCCTTCCTAAGCATATCCAAGTTATATGTAACACCTTTGCCTGCAAACTGATAAAGCAACGCATTCTCCGTCATCTCACTCATCTCAGTCTGCAATGACACATTATTACCATCTCCTCTTGCCGGAGACTGCAGGTCCTCATAAATCGTCGGTTTTGCTTCATTGACGCGATCCACCCCTTGCGACTTCATTGCGGCCTCGAGTGTACCCTTGAATTCGACGTCCATCCGCTTGTAGTTAGGTGTGTTGGCATTGGCTAGATTATTGGCGAGAACACGCTGTCTCACCGCAGTGCAATCCATTATCTTCGACAGTAAGTTTAACGAATCACTCATCATCCGCACCTTTTCATGTTTAAAGTCTAAAGCACGCGGAATGCCATCCGTCAAAACTCCGGTGAAACCGCACTGGCACCCCGATATTCTTTAATCTTATTCCGGAGCGTTCGAGAGCTGATGTCCAGTATTTCCGCAGTCTTGCGCCTGTTTCCGCCTGTTTTCTTCAACGCCCTGAGTATGGTCCGACGTTCCATCTCTGGAATGCTGAAACATTCGTCGTCACTGCCATTGGCTTCAGCTTTGTCGCTGGTAGCAACTGTATTGTAGTGATTTCTGATTTCCTGCGGAAGGTGATCGACGCCAAACTCCGGGCCCTCCTCCATGACGCACAAACGTTCGACAAGATTTTCCAGTTCTCTGACATTTCCGGGCCAGGAATACGCTTTCATAAGCTCCATGGCGTCACAAGTCATTCTCATATCAGTCTCTTTCTTGCCGCGCGACTCCGCAAAGCGTAGAATCATGGAGCTGACGAGCAATGGAATGTCTTCCTTCCTTTCGCGTAGAGGAGGGATGTTCAAAGGCACGACATTCAACCTGAAGAACAAGTCTTTCCTGAAGCGCCCCTGTTCCGCGTATTCCTTGAGATTGCGATTGGTTGTTGCGATGACACGGCAATCCACCCGCAATGTTTGACTGCCCCCAACCCTCTCCAACTCATGTTCCTGGAGAACCCTGAGAAGTTTGGCCTGCACACCCATGTTCATCTCGCTGATTTCGTCCAGAAGGAGCGTCCCTTTGTGGGCAAGTTCGAACCTTCCAATTCTTCTCGTCACAGCGCTGGTAAAAGCGCCTTTCTCGTGCCCGAAAAGTTCACTGTCCATCAAGGCGTCAGGCACCGCCGCACAGTTCATGCGCACGAACGGCTCTTCTCTGCGCTCACTAAGCGAATGGATGGCCAGCGCAACGAGTTCCTTGCCTGTGCCGCTTTCGCCTGTAATCAACACTGTGGACGAAGACGCCGCCACTTGTTCCACATCTCTCATGAGCTTCAACATGCATTGAGATTGACCGATTATCTGACGCCCCCTTGGAAGACTCCAGCCAAGCTCTTCCTTCAAGTACATATTCTGGCTTTGAAGTCCGACCCATTCCTTTGCGCGCCCTATTACAATCTCGACCTGTTCAGGCGAAAATGGCTTCACGAGAAAATCGTACGCGCCTATTCTCATCGCTTCGACCGCCTTCTCCACAGTGCCAAAGGCAGTGACGATTACCGGCAGGGTTTTTCTTCCTGATTCTTTGAGATGCTTCAACAGTTGGAAGCCGTCCATCCCTGGCATTTTGAGATCGATGAATGCCATGTCGTATTCCTGCTCCTCAATCATTCGCTTTGCGTCGAGGCCATTACTGGTTTCCGAAATTCCTATCCGGTTTCGTTTCAAAGTCTCGACAATGAACTCACGCATCAAAGCATCGTCATCCACCACCAAAGCAGTTTCTATGCTTGAAATCATTCTTCCTCTCCAATCTGCGGCAGGCGAACCATGGCTACAACACCCCGTTGTCCATCTTTTCGCTTGATTGTTATTTCGCCGCCATGCGCTGCCACGATCTTATGTGATAATGCCAATCCCAGTCCTGTTCCACCCTCCTTGCGAGTAAAGAATGGATCGAATAAATGAGGCATATCCTCCTCTGCAATGCCATGTCCGTTGTCAATCACGCTAATGACGGTCTCACGCAAGCCGAGATCGCACGAGATCGTAACTTCTCCATCCTTCCGATCGCACGCCTCAATGGCGTTACGCCCAAGATTGACTAGAACCTGACGTATCTGACGGATATCTGCCGATTTAACAGAACCGGTCTGCTTTGACACAACCAGCTTCACGCCCAGTTGTCGGGCAGTTCCCAGAAGAAGCTCCTCTGTGCTTTCCAGAAGAACCGAGACATCGAAGATTTCGCAATTTAGAGCCATCGGGCGAACATATGTCAGGAGACTTGTGATGACGTAATTGAGATTCTGCGTACCCTCGATTATTTTGGACGCCATCCTGGAGTGGGTTGTCTGATTTTCTCCATCCAGATCCTTCCGGAGAAGGCGGGCAAAGCCCTCGATTGTCCCAAGCGGATTGCGGATCTCGTGTGCAACGCTCGCAGCCATCTCGCCCAGGGCAGCCATGCGCTTCTGGTGATGCATTCTTTCCTCCAGTAGCCGGAGGTGAGTAACATCCTGAAGCACCTCCACAGCGCCAAGTATCAAGCCATCAACAGTCCGAATCGGACTGACGGCAGCCAGCACATGGATTCTGGACCCGTCTTTGCAAGTCCGTGTTCTTTGCTCATGCATCCTGGAGCGACCGGCATTTATCGCGTCGAGCAACGCATCCTTGTTTCCAAGACCGTTCATGACCTCGCAGTAAGGACGGTTTTTTATTCCGCCTTCTTCGATGCCAATCACTGTGCGTGCAGCAGGATTACAGTGCTCAACAATAAGATCTGTGTTCACCACAAGCACTCCATCTCCAATGCTGGAAAGGATGCACCCAAGACGGCTTGACATCTGTTGGAGTTCAAGAACCTTCTCTGCGAGCGTTCTGTTCTTCACGCTCAATTCCTTATTGGCCGCAGCCAGATTCTTCTTTAACCCCTCGAAAGATGCCTGCAGAATGGCGCTCTGGCTGTCGAACAATTCAAAGGCATTGCGGAATCTGCCAAACACCTCTGAGGCATTGTCTTTCACGCCGATCCTTGTTGCGGCCCGCGTGTTAATTTCTGAACAGATTTCAAACGAGCTCTGCGCCATCGTTACATCCTTTTTTCAGATAGACAAAGGTCTACGCTCCGACCACATCACCTGTACGGATTCCCTGAATTCGCGTTCGATCGCCAGGACTTTCTCGATTAAATCCCCCGTTTCCATCAGGATTTGCTTCGCATCGCTGCGCATCGCTGCGGAATGCACGTGTCGTTCCGGGGCCCCGGAAAA
>Ga0181535_10006736_pt1 | contig 11747 bp, 11 predicted proteins | sample PEATcosm2014_Bin_44_FD_119774 | JGI IMG/M metagenome (GOLD analysis project Ga0181535, IMG submission 119774) | Peatland microbial communities from MTU Mesocosm Facility, Houghton, MI, USA - PEATcosm2014_Bin17_30_metaG | ecosystem: Environmental > Terrestrial > Soil > Wetlands > Peat | place...
GCAACCCTGCCGGATCTCGCAGCGCTTGGTCTCGATACGTCGCGCTATGGCCAGCTCTCCTACGACGGGCGGAACCAGGAATACCCGCGGACCCAGGAAATCGCGGAAGTCGCGCATTTCCTCGACTGCGACGGGCTTTTGGTCCCGAGTGCAAGATGGGCTTGCAGCAACCTCGTCCTGTTCTGCGATCGCCTGGGTCCGGGTGCCATCGAGGCTGTCAAGGACCATGGGCTTATCGACTGGGCACGCTGGCCGAAGGAGAACAAAGACAAGCTCTGAATGCGGCCGTGGACGCTGATCAAAGAGATGCAAGTGGCCGTGCCAGCCAAGCAAGGCGAGCTCTGATGTGATTCTCACCCGATCCTTGTGCAGCTGTAGGCTGCTGTCACATAGGGGAAGCTGACTTCGCTTTTCCCGGCGATACCGGGTGACGTCGCAATCAATCTTCTGACTTCGGAGGCGACGCGATTCTGCTCTATAGCCGGAAGCGCGGCGATGAAGCTTGTCGATAGCACGCGATCGACGATGACATGCTCCGGCGAGCCGGTGTGGTTGTTTGGAAAACGCCGTTCGACAAGCGGACCAAAACCATGGGCCGGAAACAACCGTTTCCATTCCTGCGTATGGTGCCGGGGTGTGTTGCCTTCATAGGGGTGCATGATTTCTGAGAGTGCGGCAACCCATGCGACACTTTCATCCTGGACATTCCATATGAGTCCGAGAACGCCGCCCGGTTTCAAGACGCGATGGATCTCAGCGAGCGCCTCGTGCCGCGCGAACCAATGAAACGCCTGCGCGCAGACGACGGCATCGACAGAAGCGTCATCGAGCGGGATCCGTTCCGCCGAACCTTGCTTCGCCGTGATGCCGGGATTGAGTTCGATGAGCTGCGCCAGCATTGCCGGGATAGGCTCGACGGCAATAATCTTTGCGCCAGTCTTGCGCAGTTTCGGGATGAATTTTCCAGTGCCGGCGCCAAGATCGAGCACGGTTCTGCCTTGGCCCAATGCGAGGCCTTCACGCAGCCAAACCTCCACCTCCGCGGGATAGTCAGGCCGCCCTTTGACATAGGTCGCCGCTCCCTTGCTGTAACCGCTGGCGGCGGCGTCATGAATGTCCGGCATCCTTATCACATTCCAATGTCGTTGAGTGACCAAGCCGCATGCCTCAAGCCAAAACAGAACTCTTCACCCACCAGGAAGGATGCGCGCGGAGAATCGCTTTCTTGGCCCGCGCGGCCGTCCGGCAATCCTTGAAGAGGGCGAAACAGGTGGCGCCTGACCCCGACATGCGGGCAAGGCGGCAGCCGGGTGCCGCGGCAAGCACCGCAAGCACATCGCCAATGACCGGCGCGAGCAGACACGCCGCCGCCTCCATGTCGTTGCGGCCTTTGTTCAGCACCGCGGCCAAGGCTTCCGCCGGCATGGCCGGGCCCAGTTCGGGGTGGCCGCCGAACCCGCTCGCCTCGCCAGCTGCGATCTTCATACGGGCGAACACCGCTTTTGTTTCGACGGGCTCGCCCGGATTGACCAGAAGAGAAATGAGCGGCGGCAGCGCGAGGAGAGGGCCAAGCTCGTCCCCGGTGCCGCGCATCATCCGCGCGCGGGCCATGAGACACACCGGAACATCGGCGCCGGTCGCCTTCGCGGCGTCGAACAGCAGCGGGTCACTCAGTGCAACCGCATTGGCGCGGGCGAGCAGCCGCAACGCGGCGGCGGCGTCCGACGATCCGCCGCCAAGGCCTGCCGCCACCGGCAAGCGTTTGACGAGATGGAAGGCGCCGAGCCTGGCGCTGGGGAAACGTTTGGCGAAATGGCCTGCCGCGCGCAAAACCAGATTGTCTTCAACGCAACCCGAGGCCGCTGCCGCCGGACCCTCGACCGTTAGGCCGATTGTTTTGTTTTCAGCCAAGGTCAGCGTGTCGCCGCCGCGCGAAAAAGCAACTAGACTTTCCAGCGTGTGAAAACCATCGGCGCGGCGGCCGAGGACATACAGGGTCAGATTGACTTTTGCAGGCGCGCGTTCAGTGAGGATTTTTGGCACGGGGAACCGCGGTCAAAGTCCGCTGGATTTATCGTAGGATCTTCTCTGGAAAATCTGCAACTTTCCAGGATTATGCGTGGGATGAGATCAAAAAGCGCACACGCGGCGCGATGGGCCGCATGAAGGTGCTTGGCGCCTTAGTGTGCGGGGGCCGCGATCAGCCCCCGTTTTTTTTCGGTCCGGCTTCGGCCGCGGCCGGGTGCTGCTCGTCGTCGAGGCCATGATCGATCTTATGCAGGATTTTGACCTTGTCCTCCGGCTCGGGATCGAGGTCGCGCGCGTGGTTCCACTGGAAATGCGCTTCGAGCTCACGTCCCGCCCGCCAGTAGGCATCGCCAAGATGATCATTGATCACGGGATCCGAGGGCTTGAGATCGATCGCGCGCTCGAGCTGCTTCACGGCCTCTTCGTTGCGGCCGAGCTTGTAATTCGCCCAGCCAAGACTATCAACGATATAACCGTCGGTGGGGCGCAGTTCGACGGCGCGGCGCAGCATGGTGAAGGCCTCGTCGAGGTTCATATTTTGATCGACCCAGCTGTAGCCAAGATAGTTCAAGACGAGCGGCTGATCGGGATAAAGGGCGAGCGCCTGCACGAGATCGGCCTCCGCTTCCGGCCATCTCTTCTCGCGCTCATAGGAAATCCCCCGGAAATAATAAATCGGCCAATCGGTCTTCTCGGGCTTGCTCTTCCCGGCCAAGGCCCGCGTATAAGTTTCGATCGCCTCCGCATAATGCTTGTGGGCACGCTGCAGATTGCCAAGCGCGGAGAGAGCATCCTCGTTCTTCGGGTTTTCGTCGACGATCTTATTCAGATATTTGGCGGCTTCGTCCGGCCGTTCCAAGGTTTCGAGAATCTGGCCGGTCTGGATATCGGCCGTGGTGCGCAAAGGATCGTTCTCCGGCACCATTCCATAAACATCGATGGCTTCTTCGTTCTGTTTGATTCGCTCGCAGAGGTCGCCCAAGGTGATGATGGCGAGGCTATTGTGCGGAGTGAGATAGAGCGCGAGCCGGAGGTAGATCATCGCGGCGATTTCGTCACCTTGCTGGCCGCCGGCGGCGCCAAGGCCATAGAGCACTTCCGCCGCACCTTCCTGGGCATCCTTGACAAGCGGCTCAACCGGTTTGCCAGCCTTGATGTTGGCGAGCGCCGCGGTGACGATGGGATGATTGGGGAGAATTTGATCGAAGGCCTCATAGGCGGCAATGGCTTCGTCGCGGTTGCCGTGGCGAATCAAAAAGCGAGCATAGGCATCGACAAGACGCAAAGTATTCTTGTCGACGGCGTAAGCCGCCTTTATGCGCTTCAAAGCTTCCTTCGGATCATTGGCGGCATCGGCGATGAGCGCGGCATGAAAATCCCGGAAAACCCCGAAATTCTCACCGTGGAGCTTATCGACGAGGCTGAGGGCGCGCTTTGTCTCGCCGCTGCCTGCATAGGTCCAGGCGGTGAGCAGCGTGGCGGTAATATCGCGCTGCTGGCTGCTGTTACCGCCTTTGGTGAAATAGGCGCGGGCGGCGGCGAACTGCTTTGCCTTGATCGCCTTGATGCCAAGCGCGAGGCGCGCAAGGCTATTGTTCGGATCGTGCACGATCAGACGATCGGCGAGGCCGAAAGCATCTTGCATATTGCCGTTCGAGACCGCCGCGATGAAGGCGCGCTCGATCAGATTTGTATTGCGCGGATCGAACCGCAGCGCCTCGCGAAAGAATGTCGCCGCGGCAACCGTATCATGCTCGGCGCCGGCGACGAGGGCCGCAAGATAATTGCCGGACGGGCTTTCGCCGACCTCGAAAGGCGTTGCAATGGCCACGTTCTCGCGTGTCCGGGCTTGGGCGCCCGCAAGCGCGGCAGGCACAATCAATGCCCCGAGACAAACCGCCGCAAATCCGCGCAAGGCGCGCGGACGGCAATGGCGGCCATAAGCTTTGCTGGCAAATACATCTTCGTTCGGCATGCGGAGCGTCTTTCCGTGCAAGAGGCGTTTTCCCGGCCGCCGGGGGTTCACCATGAATTTCTCACGACGAACATGGCCGTTTTAGGTTGCCCCGGTCAATTTCGAACTTAGCGCCGCCCAACTTTGCTTCGAGAGAGGCTTGCGCAAGAGGCTAGCACAGCGGCTTGGAGGGATGTCTGGATGCCGGGCAAACCCGGAGCAGTCCAGGTGGCGCCACGGCGATGTTCGCCTCGAATGCTGCCGGTCACAGTCTCTGCTCTTCATCATCTCGCATGTTTTGATCCAAAATGTCTGCCATTTTTTGGATCCTGCATTTGAGATCACGCATAGATCACGCCTTAAGAGCCTGTTCCAAAAAAGTTGCGCGACTTTTTCGTAAGAGGCTCCAACTCTTTCGAATCTGAGCGCTTCCTTATCGATCAGAGAATTCCAATTGCCGGGCAGACGCTCTACGGGCCGTTCGGGGCGTTGACGCGAAAGCGCGACGATCAGCTCTGCCCAGGCCTTAGCTTATAGAATATATGATGCCCAATCACGTCCATCTTTTCAAGTCTTCTTGCCCAGCGCGGACGAAGATAATTGGCGTGATAATGGGTTGAGCCAGCAATATCGGAGACATAGGTCGTGCCGCTCGTCACCTCGGCGGCGACCCGCACGGCCCTCTGCCATGCCTCCGGCTCGCTGACATGCAGGGATTTGCCTTCGCAAGCGAAAGAGAATTGACATCCATGCCAGCGTTGCCGGTTTTGATAGACGACGCCGCAGATCGTGGCCGGATAAAGGCCGCTCGCTACGCGATTCAAGACGACTTGCGCGACAGCCGCCTGGCCTTCGTCGGATTCGCCGCGGGCTTCGAAATAGATGGCTTCGGCAAGGCAACGATTTTCCCGCGCCGTCTTCTCCTCGTCGAGAAGCACCGCGTAACTTGGCCGGGTCCCTTGTGCCGCGGCCTCACCCATGGCGGGCGCCGTCCCCCGAAGTTCGCCGCGGAGCGCCACGACTTCGACGGGCGTCGAATCGGCCGGAGCGGGTGTCGTCGATCCGAGCGCGATCGCGCGGCTGATCGCCGGCGTGGCGCCCTGCATCAGGCGCGCGTTGATGGCGGCCGGGCGCGCTGTCACGGGCGACTCTTTCTGGCCTGGGGAGGCAGCGGCGCTGGAATGCATCGTGGTTGAACTCTCGCCATTGGGCCATGGCTCAAATGCGGCGGCGCTGTCCGAGGCCGAGGCGACGTTGTCTTGAACCGCGAAGCCGTTCGCCGGCAGGTTCTCGTCATGGTGGAAGAGCAAATCTTCGGCACGGAGTTTGGCGAGACCATGGGACTGGAGCAGACGCGAGTCGAACGCCGGCCGCAAACCGACCAAGGGGTCTCCCTTATGGGTGCGGTCGATCGAAGGAAACAGTTGCGCGCCCCGTTTCAAAATGGCGCGCGGTTCGATTTCATCGGGAAGGCGGTGAAACTCTTCGTCGGTGCCAATCGACAGACTTGCCTCACGCAGGATCTTGCCTGCTTCGCCCGAGAGCCCGCCAAAATCGACGGAAAGTTCAGAGGGCCGGCCTAAGGTTTCACCCGGAACCAGCACAGCTGGCGGCGCCGGCGCGTGCAAAGGCACGGGCGCCCATGACGCTCCATATGAGGCTTCCTGGCCGGCGTCGGCACTGATCGAGACAGCGAGCGCCATGCCAAGGCACCATGGCGCGACGACGCCCACCGCCCAACCGATCCGTGAATACCCCATGCGCGTCTCACGCTCACCGGCAGGTGTGGCGCCACCGGCCGCCCGCTCGCCATAAATCTCGCAAGAATTATTGTCGGGTAAGCTTGAGATCAGGTTACGAAAGGCAGGTGAGCGGCGTGCCAGAATGGGGCAGATCGCAATCGAGTAAAGCGAATCATGCGGCACGCCTTGCCGTTTCCCGCGCCGTCGCCGCACATTTTAGGGTTCACCCGACGCCGCGAGATGCGTCGCGGGGAAGAGTGTCCTGGTGAACAGGCAGAGTTACAGATCGAGGATGCCGCCGCCCTTCGTTTTCCGGAGAGCCGATTTGAGGCTGACAAAAGCCCAATCCCACGCGCGCGGATAGCAGTAGACATTATATTAAATCTATGGAATTAGTTGGTTGTGTTCGCAATTTGAGGAGTATCAGCAAATGTCTCGAAGATTCGTTGCCGCTATATTTTGCCTTAGCGCCGCTCTCTTTTTGATGCCGCAGGTTTCGCTCGCGGAGGAGGATCATATCGCCGAAGCCATTACGCACACCAAGCAAGCCATCGATCATGGCAAGCAGGGACAAGCAGATCAACTAACCACCCACGCCGAGGCCGCGCTTACCCATGCGAAGGCCGGTGAGAAGGCCAAGGCTAATCCTCACACTGAAGAAGCCATCAAACATCTGAATCAAGCCATCGATGAAGGTAAAAAGGGCGATGCGAAACTGGCAACACCGCATGCCGAAGCCGCTTTGACCCATCTTCAAGAGGTTCAATAGATCAAGCGGCACTTACCACTATCTCACGCGCCAACATTTCACTCGGTGCGGTCTCAAGCGCCTGCGGCCGCACCAGCGTCGAGTCACGATTGGCTGGCGCCTCTTGTCGTAACGGAGACTGGTGCTGCCGCAATTCCCTCGGCGGCACGAGAGGGGCACGAGAAGCAAGGCCGGTTCAGTAGACCCGATTGACGCAGAAATCGACGACCTCGCTCAAGGCGAATTTCCACGGCGAGGCGGGAAACAGCTCCAAGGCGTCGCGCGCCATGGCCCCGTAATGGCGGGCGCGCTCGATTGTATCCTCTAGCGCGCGGTGCAAATGCAGGGTCGCGATCGCAGTCTCGAGGTCGGTCTCGGTGATCTCGCCTTGCTCCAGAGTACGGCGCCAGAACTCCCGTTGCTTTTGTGAACCTCGCCGGAACGACAGAACCACCGGCAAGGTGATTTTTCCTTCCCGGAAATCATCGCCGACATTCTTGCCGAGCTTGGCCGAGGTTCCGCCATAATCGAGGGCGTCGTCGATGAGCTGGAAAGCGATGCCGAGGTTCAAGCCATAGCCGCGGCAGGCGGCGATCTCGGGCTTGGGCCGCTGCCCGAGCAGGGCGCCGACTTCCGCGGCGGCGGCGAACAAGGCGGCCGTCTTGGCGCGGATCACCGCGAGGTAATCATCCTCGCTGGTTTCGGTATCCTTCGCGGCGGAAAGTTGCATGACCTCGCCTTCGGCGATGATTGCAGCGGCGGAGGAGAGAACGTCGAGGCAAGAGAGCGAGCCAACCTCGACCATCATCTTGAAGGCTTGGCCGAGGAGGAAGTCGCCGACGAGAACGCTTGCCTCATTGCCCCATAGCATGCGCGCAGCGAGCCTGCCCCGGCGCATATCGCTCTCATCCACGACATCGTCGTGGAGAAGCGTCGCGGTATGCATGAATTCAACCGAGGCGGCGAGTTTGATATGACCTGACCCCGTGTAACCGCAAAGTCCGGCGGCCGCCAAGGTCAGCATGGGGCGCAGGCGTTTGCCACCCGACGAAATCAAATGATTGGCGACTTCTGGGATCATCGAAACATCGGAAGCGGCGCGCGCGAGGATCGTCTGATTGACGCGGTCCATGTCGGCGGTCACCAAAGCGAGCAGCCCGTCGATGCCGGGCTCGTGCATTTTTTCTTCGAGGGGGATGACAACGCCCAAGATTGAATTCTCCGATGCCGGCGGCATTTCTTCGTTAGAGCATATTCCGAAAAAGTTGACCGGCTTTTTAGATTCCGGCAGGCCTCAGTTCTTCGGCTCCGAGTGGTTTCCTAGCGATCAGATGAGTCCATCTGGCGGGCAAGCGCTCTAGATCATGATCGCTTAAAGATGAATCGCTCATGGTCTCACGCTCTTTGTTTAGTGACAAGTTTTAAGCCGCGTCAGTAAGGACGCATCTAGTCATAGGACGCGGTAAAGCGCTTCGCAACCAGGCGTGTGATTCAGCCGCTTTGAACGCCGCTGTTTTCCCGCGCAACGGGCCACCCGGCACCCCCCGGTTCAAGGCTTTAATGCCCAGCATGGAACAAACGTCAAATCAAGTTCCAAGTGCAACTTATCGACATGCGGCTGATAAAAAGCCAGAAATCGTCACGTATCATCAAGCGGAGGATGCTGGGTCCGTGCGCCGGTTTTGGCATGACCGGCCGCTTTCCCAAACGGTAGACGCCGGCATCCGGAAAACGGACTTGGAAAGGACTCGCACTTTAAAGCCGCCCATGCAGGGGGGGACAGTTTGTTCGATCGCAAATATACGGAGTGTAGGAGTTGCAAGAAAAAAGGAAACACTCAAAGTCAATGAGTTGGCGCATGTCTCCGAATAAGGCCATATATGACAGACTCACGAAACGCGGATGGAACAGACTTGATCGAACTTCTTCGCACCAACGACCTTGTGCTGATTTCAAGGGTTGAAGCCATCCTTGGGGAGTCCGGCATCGCTGTGTTCCTCGCCGACCAGCATATGAGCGCGCTCGAAGGGTCCTTGTCTTTTTTGCCGCGCCGGCTGCTTGTGCCGGCCGATGCAGAGGCGCGGGCGCGAAAAGTTTTGACGGAAGCGGGTCTTGGCCCGGAATTGCGCGATGGCTGAGGCGCCGGCCGGAGATCCGCCCCCGCTTGTCACGGATGCTTTTCTTGGCGGCCGGCTGCTGCTTCGCCAGCCGGCCGACGGCCACCGTTGCGGGACTGACGCCGTGCTTCTCGCGGCGGCGGCTCCGGGTGATTTTTCGGGCCTTGCCATCGACGCGGGCGCCGGTGTGGGTGCGGCTGGCCTGGCCTTGGCGATTATGCGGCCCGGCGCGCGCTTGGGTCTCTTGGAGAATGACGCCTTCCTTACCGGGTTGGCGCGGGTGAATCTCTTACAAAATGGGCTGCAGGACAGCGGTGATGTCGTCGAAGCCGATCTTTTGTCGCCCGCTAGCAGACGCGCCGCTGGGCTTAACGACGAAAGCGCGGGTCTTGTCATCAGCAATCCGCCATTTCTCGATCCTAGCCGGGCGCGGCTTTCGCCGGACCTTCAAAAGCGGCGTGCACATGCGATGTCCACCGCCGGCCCGGCGGCGCTGGCTGCTTGGATCGCGGCGGCGGCGGCGTTGGTTGCGCCCGGGGGGTTGATACTCTTGATCCATCGCCCCGACGCGTTCCCGGTGATCCTTGCGACTCTGGCGGGGCGCGCTGGAGGAATCACGGTCTTGCCGGTTTATCCCCGCCGTGGGGCCGCCGCCTCGCGCATTCTCGTGCGCGGAAAAAAAGGCAGCCGGGCACCGCTTTCGATCGCGCCGCCGCTCGTCCTGCATGAAGGGAAGAGGTTTACACCCGCTGCCGAAGCCATTCACCGCGGCGCTTTGCTGATTGATTGGTGAATTTTAGCCGCAAGTGAGTCTCCAGAGACGCTTTGCCGTGACGCCTTCTGAAGGATGCTCAGCCGGTATTCCAAACAGCATCACTTCCTCGGTAGAACCGGTAGTGACGGCGCCATGGCAGCACTCGAAGGATCAAGATTGTGCAGATGGGGTGTCTCCGGGTTTCGAAGACACCCGACTTGTCAAAATAATCTTCCGGGCCCTAGGTGGCTTTGCCCTCTGTGCTCTCTGGGTGGTGGTGATGGTGGTGATTGTGGTGATGATGATGGTGGTGATGGACCGTCTTCGTCTTATGGTGAGCTTTCTGGATCAGGCCATCCGTCTCGTTGGACAGCGGTCCTGTTTGCAACGCGATAACCGTATCCGCCATGCCCGCCAAAGGCGCTGCTTGGGTCAAACCAACGAAACCAAAAGTAGAGGCGAGGAGTGTCGCTGCGGCAAATCCGAATTTGTTTGGTACCCTCATTTTGCTTTCTCCCTACGAAAAGCGTGAAGTTGGGAACAATAAATAGCCATTTGCTTTTGTCCCAAGCGGTAAGACCGCGTGATCACAAAAACGTGATGTAAGGACCTTCGTTAATTTACAACACTACTGCAAACAGCATGATGAAGATGCTCGATAATCTCACCTAGGTCAAGCCATCTTTCGTTAGAAAGACAATCTAATCTAATAGTTATTAATAGAAAAGCCGGCTGCTTGCGCCGGCTTTTCAATTACGGGATGACTTTTATCTGGTTTATTACCAATACCGATGCCAGTAGTGCCATCTATGCCATCTATGCCAATAATGGTAGCGATGGTAATAAGGATGCCAATAATGCCATCTATGCCACCTGTGCCAATAATGCCTTCTATACCACCAAGCCTTTTCGACCGAGGTATTGGGGGCTGGTGTTGCTAAGGTCCGCACAATCGGCGCCCCAGTAAAGAGTCCCGCCGCAGGTGCCGCCCTGGCAGTGCCGACCATACCTCCATAGGCGGTCAAGGCGGCAACGACCACTATACTTAAAAGTTTCATTTTTCCCTCCTTCGGGTCAAACTTCTTGAGCCCGTTAAAGCGCCGCCCGCTTTGAATGTCCTGGGGTTTTAATCGTGACAAGGATGTTTCCCTTTGACTCGCGCGAGGCAACCTTGACAAGATAGGCGCCGGCAAGCCCTTGCCCAGGTCTATAGGTGCAAATCGCACGAAATATTCTACGGCTTGATCTTATCACCGGCCCCTTGCAGGATGGGCCCCTATCGCGCGGGGGCGCGGAGAGTTAAGCGTGGTTCTCATGCAGCAAGGCCAAATCAGGCAGCCAAATCATGCGGAGTGAGACGTGCGCGGTTAGCGAACTACGCTCTGATTTGCCCGATCCAACGCGCTCTTTCCAAGAGCTCATTTTAACCCTCCAGACATTCTGGGCCGGGCTAGGCTGCGTGATCCTGCAACCCTATGATCTGGAAATGGGAGCCGGCACATTTCATCCGGCGACCGCGCTGCGCGCGCTTGGGCCACGCCCCTGGAAGGCCGCTTACGTGCAACCCTCGCGCCGGCCCAAGGATGGGCGCTATGGCGAGAACCCGAACCGGCTGCAGCATTTCTATCAGTTCCAGGTCATCCTGAAACCTTCGCCGCCAGATCTTCAGGCGCTCTACCTGGCTTCGCTCGAAGCCATCGGCGTCGATCCCGGACTCCACGATCTTCGCTTCGTCGAGGATGATTGGGAAAGCCCGACGCTCGGCGCTTGGGGACTGGGCTGGGAATGCTGGTGCGATGGCATGGAGGTGTCGCAATTCACCTATTTTCAGCAGGTCGCTGGGATTGAATGCGCGCCGGTCTCTGGCGAATTGACCTATGGCCTGGAGCGGCTTGCCATGTATGTGCAGGGCCTCGACAATGTCTTCGATTTGAATTTCAACGGCGCCGAAGGAGCCGAAAAAGTTACCTATGGCGATGTCTTCAAACAGGCCGAGGAGGAGTATTCACGCTATAATTTCGAAGCCGCGAATGCCGGCGTCCTGTTTCAGCATTTCAAGGATGCGGAAACCGCGTGCAAGGATCTCTTGAAGAGCGGGGACGAGGGAAATCGGCATTCGCTCGTGCTGCCCGCCTACGATCAATGCATCAAGGCTTCGCATATTTTCAACCTCCTCGACGCGCGCGGAGTCATCTCGGTCACCGAGCGGCAAAGCTATATTCTCAGGGTGCGCGATCTCGCCAAGGCATGCGGCGCCGCCTGGCTGAAGACCGAGGCGGGCGGGGCCGCCGCCGCGGTCTGAGTGTCCGTCCGGGAAGTAGTTGAATCGGATGAATCATTTGTGATTCACTTGCGGCGGCCTGATTCGAGGAGGGGCCGCCGATGTGGACGTCTGAAAACCGCC
>Ga0181535_10006737_pt1 | contig 11746 bp, 6 predicted proteins | sample PEATcosm2014_Bin_44_FD_119774 | JGI IMG/M metagenome (GOLD analysis project Ga0181535, IMG submission 119774) | Peatland microbial communities from MTU Mesocosm Facility, Houghton, MI, USA - PEATcosm2014_Bin17_30_metaG | ecosystem: Environmental > Terrestrial > Soil > Wetlands > Peat | place...
CCTTATCAAGGAGGGGAAAAAAGATTATTTTGATATTGGGTAACCCTCCCGATAAGGAATCGCATAGGCTCCGTTGACACCCGGGGCTACAAACATTTCGTCCCTGCGGGATTTTGGACGCACAGATTGATAATCCGTGCTACGGGATTCAATCCCTGCGGGATTTTTGACGCACAGATTGATAATCCGTGCTACGGGATTCAATCCCTGCGGGATTTTGGGACGCACAGATTGATAATCCGTGCTACGGAATTCAATCCCTGCGGGATTTTTGGACGCACAGATTTGATAATCCGTGATACGGAATTCAATCCCTGCGGGATTTTGGACGCACAGATTTGATAATCCGTGTTACGGGATTCAATCCCTGCGGGATTTTTGGACGCACAGATTGATAATCCGTGCTACGGGATTCAATCCCTGCGGGACTTAGGACGCACAGATTGATAATCCGTGCTACGGGATTCAATCCCTGCGGGATTTTGGGACGCACAGATTTGATAATCCGTGCTACGGGATTAGATTGAGGAGACGGTGGCTTTTCTTTGGAGTTTGCCCCAGCCTTGCTTACGGCCGGTGAATGCTCTAACTATCGCTTTCCAAACTACTGCATACATAAGCTGTCTGTATACAAAACGCTGAAGGAAAAGCCACCACAGAAGTCGCAATTTTTCTTTATCAAACCTGAATGCTATAACCGCTCCCATAAGTTCTATTAAGAAAAGCAGAACGTAAAAGAATGCCGCCTGCTCAAGCAGTTGAAGCGTTTGAGGCAAGGGCTGCCAATCCTGCGTAAGATTACCCTGTGTTATCCATGTTCTGAAAAACTGTATCAATGTATATATAATTTGTATATCTACAAGAGGTGCAATAATCTGAAAAACTATCTGGAATATCCACAAAGTAGGAAGCGCTAAACCGCCAAACCAGCCATAATGGAATAAAGCCGATTTATGCTTCCACAAACATTGCAATGTTCCGAATGACCATCTGAATCTTTGTTTAAAGAATGATCCTATTGAGTCAGGAGCTTCGGTAAATCCTATAGCTTCATTTTCCGTGTCCACTTTCCAGCCGTTCTTGCGCAGGCGCCAGGTTAAATCCATATCCTCGGCTAATGTATCGGATATATAACCGCCGGTATCTTTAAGGGCGGATTTCCGCCACGCTCCGATAGCGCCCGGAACAACAGTAATGGCATTCAGCAGGGAATAGCCCAGCCGGTCGATATTCTGACTGGTTATATATTCTATTGCCTGCCAGCGGGTAAAAATATTTGTCCTGTTGCCGACTTTAACATTTCCTGCAACCGCGCCAACTCCCGGGTCTTCAAAATGCCTGACTAAAAATTTTACTGCATCTTTAGAAATCTGGGTATCTGCATCAAGGCTAACCAGTACTTCACCCTTTGCACGTAAAACTGCATTATTAAGCGCTCCGGCTTTGCCTGTATTATGCTGCTTCATCAGAAGTACCCTGCCGTCACTGCCGAAATTATTTTTAATTACGCCTGAAGTATTATCCGTAGACCCGTCGTCTACTACAATCACTTCGATATTGGGATAGGTACTTTGCAGAGCGCTTTCAACAGTTTTGCCGATAACCTTTTCTTCATTATAGCCGGCGATTATAAAACTTACAACCGGCTGATATTTATTATTAAAAATTCTTTTTTTATTAAGCGTTCTTTTTATCAATGCAAGCGTAGTTATAAAAAGGACGCGGAGAATTCCGAGTATAATAGCGGTTATAAATACATAGCCCAATAATTTTTCAAATGTGAAAATAATTTCAAATACCGGCCTGTCGATTCCTATAAGAGCCTGGTCCTTACTGCTCAGCAGGGGCATAATAGCATCGCGGCTCTGGCCGGTGATCTGAGAAATGTCTACAAAATTATACCCGCTTTTTCTTAAGCTCTTTACAATAATATCAAGAGCCTGAACAGTTAAATTCCTGTCGCCGCCGCCGTCATGAAGAAGTATAACATTTCCGTGAATTGTTTTCACCTGGTCCAGTACCGACTGCACAATATCATCTACAGTTCTTTTTTCAGGTTCGCCGTTGCTGTTTGTTTTCCACAAATTCCAATCCTGCGGATCGATCAGTTCGCCTATAGTAACGTAACCCATCCCGGACGCCGTTATAATTGGTTTTACTTCCTCGGCGCTTACAGGTTCGGCATCAGCGTTATAAGGCGGGCGGAAAAGGATAGTTGACCTGCCGGTTATACTTTGAAGCGCTCTTTCGGTAGTATTTATTTCAAGCTCTGCACGGCGGTCGCTTACAGCCCCGATATTAGGATGCGTAAAAGTATGATTGCCTATATAATTGCCTTCATCCAAAATCCTTTTAACTATAGCGGGATTTTTCTCGGCATTTTCCCCGATTAAAAAAAATGTTGCATGAACGTTCAGCGCTTTCAGTTCATCCAGGATCTGCGGAGTATATTCTGCGCTGGGGCCGTCGTCAAAAGTAAGAGTTAGAGCATTCGGGATGTATCCGGATCTTTTAATAACATATGAAGACGGGAATTTTATATATTCCATTCCCGTAATCAGCCCGTTAGCGGGATCGACTGTAATCTGCCTGAGCCCTCTTTGCGGAGTTGATTGTATAGAAAGCACCTCGCCGTCGCCGTCGAATTCAATTTCATAAGGAAAGGAGATATTGGATAGAGAATCGGGAGAAAAGGCCGCATCAATTTTATTTTTATCAAGGAATTTCCAGAGGCTTGGATCTTCGGAGCCTAAATCCCAGAGAGCATAGCCCGCTACTTTTTTAGTCTTTGCAACCAGGAATTGATTATAGGCAGTAACAGCATCAAGCATCCATACAGTATGCTGACTGCCGTTATCATCAGTATAGTTGAAAACCGGGTTCAGGGCATCCGGATCAAAAGTAATAATTTTTTCCGGGTCATCCTCCGTTGAATAATCGCGCGCTAAAATTATTGCCGATTGGTACGTAAGCGATTCGCTAATCTTTTTGCCGGCCTGCCAATCGTATGAATAGTTTCCTATGCCCGCAATTAATTTTTCAGGCGGAATTTTATTAAGTGAAGCAGTAAGAGTATTATAGTACCAGGGAATAGAGGCAATTGCGCCGGGCGCGCCGGAAGAATAATGTTCATCGTAATCCATTAATACAAAATAATTACATGATTCATTCAATTCCTCTACAGGCAGTTCCGGGTTATCTGCTTCAATGGCCAGGCTTAGGGCAAGGCTGTCCGTTTTAAAGTACTTCTTAATTAATTTTAAAAATCCCGGCAGCTTTTTATAGTCATCCTTGTACAGGCTTTCAAAATCAACCTGTATCCCTTTAAAATTATTTTCTTTCAGCCATGTTTGCAGGAATAAGGCAAGAGCTTTTTGATTTTTATCCGAAGCAAGCAAATTATGAACGCGGGCCGGATCGAATGAATCCTCCTCGGCATTGCTAAGCATGGGCTCAACTTTAACATTATTATCCTTTGCAATCTGCACAATATCAAGATTATGGGGAGTTACAGAGGGGTCCCAATCGGAAGTATCGATATTATTTCCGTTCTTATTAAGCTTAAGCCAGGCGGGGAACAGGACGTTCAGTTTGGCGGCGTTAATCCTGAAGGAGTTTAACCCGGTTTCTTCCCAGGGAGCATAATAGCCGGCGACGATTTTACCTGCCTGCTGAATTCTTTTTTTAGCCGGTACGGGCTTAGCTTTTTTTTCGGCGTTTATTTCATCCCAGAGGGAGACTTTAGCCGAGTGCAGAAGATACCTGCTTAGGCGGGCTTTCTCGGTAGTATTTCCCGGCGGGGTAAGTTTAACCTGCCGGCGTGAAATAGCAGTTAACCCGGGAACCGGGGGAATAAGAGGGAGTATAAAGAGAGTAAAAGCAAATACAGTGGTAACAACCGCAATCGTCAACCCGGCGGCGGTTCCCAGAGTTGTAAGGAACTTTCTTCGTTTCCCGGTTGAATCAAAGAAGATTGATTCTTTTTGCATTAATAAGTAGTCGTTTCTATAATATTAATTTTTCGTAATATGAATTTACACGAATTTGACCAGGATTCACAGGATTAAACGGATTTTCACGAATTTGAGCCTGAGGCTCATCTCAGCCAAAGGCTGATGAGCCTCAGGTTCAAGCCTTTGGCTGAAGGACGAATTCACGCGAATAAAGACAGGGATGGAATTTATGGGTTGGGGAATTTAATTGGTAGAAGAAGTGTATGGGTTGCAACGACCACCCCCGGCTGAAGCCGACCCCTCCTTATCAAGGAGGGGAAAGAGAAGTTTGATTGATTTGCCTAACCCTCCCGATAATGAATCGGGAGGGCTACAAACATGTCATCCCTAGCGGGATTTTAGCACGCACAGATTGATAATCTGTGATACGGAAAGAAAAGATGACGCACAGATTTGATAATCTGTGCTACGGAAAGAAGATATGACGCACAGATTTAATAATCTGTGCTACGGGATGAGACGCAGGTCAGACCGGTAATCGTACATATTTATATAACAAAGACAGTTTGGTAAATTTAAGTTCAGAATAAAATGTGAACGGGAATGATGAATTACAAAGTATTACTTTTTTATAAATATGTGCATGTGGAAAACCCGGAGCTGTTTGTTGAGGAGCATCTTAAATGGTGCGTTCAAAATGATATCAAAGGAAGGGTATTCATTGCCGGGGAAGGAATAAACGGTACGGTATCGGGCAGAACGGATAATATTGAAAAATATAAAGCCGTCATTAAAAATTATCCCGGGTTTAAAGATATTATTTTTAAAGAAGACGAAGAGCAGCAGCATGCGTTTAATGCAATGTACGTAAGGTTAAAGGATGAAATTGTTAATTCGGATTTGAAAACAACCTCACCGGGCAGAGGCGGGAAGCGGCTTTCAGCGGAAGGGCTGTTTGAATTTTATAAAACCGGGAAGGACTTCATCATAGTCGATGCACGCAATAGTTATGAAAGCGATATCGGCAAATTCAGGAATGCCCTTACTCCCCGGATTCAGAACTTCCGGCAATGGCCGGAGGCAGCGGAAACGCTGAAAGATTATAAAGACAAAACAATTGTTACTTACTGTACCGGGGGGATAAGATGTGAAAAAGCCTCGGCTTATCTGGTTGAACAAGGCTTTAAGGATGTTTACCAGCTTGAGGGTGGAATAGTATCATACACAAAGAAATACCCGGACACATTCTGGCAGGGAGGCGTTTTTGTATTTGATGAACGTCGCGTTCTAGAGCCTAATAATGATCCGGAGCTGAAGTATATTTCCAACTGTTATTTCTGCGGCCAACCAACCGCGTATTATATAAATTGCCATAATTTAGATTGTGATAAGATTTTAGTATCTTGCCATAAATGCAAAACAGAAAATAATTACTGCTGTTCGGAAGAATGCAGGAAATCGGAGAATAAGAGGGATAGATTTTATGGGTAGTACGACCCCGTCTCTCTTCCAAATCCGGATGGTACGATGGGTTGGGGAATTTAATAGGTAGAAGAAATGTGTTGGTTACAACGACCACCCCCGGCTGAAGCCGACCCCTCCTTATCAAGGAGGGGAAAGAGAAGTTTGATTGATTTGCCTAACCCTCCCGATAAAGAATTGGGACAGGCTTTATCAAGGAGGGGAAAAGATTTTGGGATGTTATTTCGTACCCTCCCGATAAGGAATCGGGAGGGCTACAAACATGTCATCCCTAGCGGGATTTTTGCACGCACAGATTTGATAATCTGTGCTACGGGATTTTGAAAAATAAATGAAAAATGTGAGGCTCACCTGCAGGGTGAACCTCACGAAATAACCTATGGTGTAGGGGGGTTGTGAAATCACATAAGAGGTTGCAATGGTGGAAGAGCAAGGAATAACCGGAATGCCGGAAAATCAGAATATAGAATATAAATCGAGCTGGCATGATGACTGGCTAAAATGGATTTGCGGCTTTGCAAATGCTAACGGCGGAAAATTATATTTAGGCAAAGATGATAAGGGGAATGTTACCGGCATTTCTGATTATAAAAAGTTAATGGATGATTTGCCAAACAAAATCCGGAATTATCTTGGTATAGCTGAAGAAGTAAATTTATTTGCTGAGGGCAATAAAAATTTTATTGAAATAATCACCCGGCCGCAGAGTGTTGCAATCTCATTTCGGGGAAGATATTACAAACGAATAGGGAGTATAAATACCGAACTAACTGGAAATAATTTAAATGATTTTTTACTTCAAAAAGCAGGTAGAACCTGGGATGATGAGATTGATGAACGTGCTTCAATTAAAGATATTGATACGACAAGCCTTTCGAGATTCATAAACATTGGCGAAAAGACTAACCGCTTACCTGATGTTGAAGGGTTATCAAATTTTGAAATATTAGAAAAATTAAGATTAACAAAGGATAAAAAATTAAAAAAGGCTGCTATTATACTTTTCGGAAAAGACCCCGGTAATTTTTATCCTAATATTTCTGTTAAAATGGGCAAATTCGGTAAATCTGATGATGACCTAATTTATGAAGATGTTGAAGAAGGAAATCTTTTCAAATTACTTACAAGCGTATTGCAGCAATTAAACAGGAAGTTTTTCAAAAATCCAATAGATTTTAAAGGTATGCAGCGTATTGAAAAAGGGGAATATCCGGTTGCAGCCATACGTGAAATGCTGCTTAACGCACTTGTTCATAAAAATTATTTTGGCGCAACAATTCAAATTAGAATTTATGATGACAAAATCAATATTTGGAATGAAGGCACCTTACCTCCGGGACTTACATTAGATGCTTTGAAGAAACAGCATCCTTCTATTCCTAGAAACCCGATAATAGCGGATGTCTGTTATAAAGGCGGTTTTATTGATACGTGGGGACGTGGTACGCTTAAAATTATAAATGCTTGTAAAGAAGCAGAGCTACCCGAACCGGTGATGAAAGAAATGTTCGGAGGTTTCTTTGTTGAAATTTCTTCGCCTGAAGTGAAAGGTTCGGGAATAAGTTCGGGAATAAGTTCGGGAATAAGTTCGGGAAGCAGTTCTGAAAAAATATTGGTTTTTATAAGTCAAAATCCCAAAATTACAACTCCGGAACTGGCAAAATTATTAGAATTATCAACGAGAGCCGTAGAAAAACAAATATCGAAGTTAAAGGAAGAAAAGAAAATTGAAAGAATTGGTTCTACGAGGGGATATTGGAAAATAATGGAATAATATTTTTTAAATAAAAACCTTGTAAAATGTAGAGGGTAGAAAAAGTGTATGGGTTACAACGACCTCACCCCTGACCCCCTCTCTCCCGATAAGGAATCGGGACAGGCTTTATTAAGGAGGGGAAAAGATTTTGGGATGTTATTTCATACCCTCCCGATAAGGAATCGGGAGGGCTACAAACATGTCATCCCTAGCGGGATTTTTGCACGCACAGATTTGATAATCTGTGCTACGGGATTTTGGATTAATTAAGTTAGTGTAATTAAATTATTTTGCTACGAGTTGGATTTACACGAATTAGAACGAATTCACGCGAATTAAGACACGGATTACACGGATTTTCACGAATAGTGTGGAAAATTTAATTTAAAATGTGATGCTCACCTGCTAGGTGAACCTCACGAAATAAAAAGATAAAAATGTTATGAAAATATTACATATAATTATATTGTTAGGGTTGGGGTACTGTATTAACGTATTTGGGCAGGAAGGGCCGGTTAATTCTTTTTATCCGAACGATACACTGCAGTCCAGGATAAATTTTTCAAATAATGTAAGGCAGGGCCCTGCAAAATTTTATTATCCCAACGGCAAATTAAAACAGGAATTAAACTATACGGATGGAAAAGTAGAAGGCGTAGTTAAGGAATACTATGAGAACGGTAATGTAAAAGACGTTTATACAATTCAGGATGGAAAGCGAAACGGCCCGGAATCATTGTTTGATGAAAACGGGAAATATTTAAAAGATTTGAACTATGATAACGGGGACCTCGTCAGGGAAGAAGCGGCGGCGGAAGATACTACTTCCAAACAGGCGGCGCAGAATGCGGCTGCCGGCAAAGCAGATTCTTTAATAAATAAAACGGTCGCCGTCAATTCCGCGGTTGCAACAAATCAAAATGAAAGCAACCCGGAATATGCAGATACGGCGGATGTTATGCCCGCGCCTGTCGGCGGGATAAAAACAATTATGAATAATCTTGTTTATCCCGGCGCGGCAAAAGAAAAAGGCATTCACGGTATTGTAAAAATCCGCGCCTTTGTAGATGAATACGGCGAGGTAACTAAGGATGAAGTTGTGCAGGGTATCGGTTCCGGCTGTGATGAAGCGGCTAAAATTACGGTGTATTATACGCAGTTTACACCCGGGCTAAAAAACGGGAAGCCTTGTAAGGTACAGATGGTTATAAATGTAGAATTTAAAAATACAAATGGTACTAATTAGCGAATATGGATTAACACGAATTAAGACGAATTTACGCGAATTAAGATAATACGAATTAACACGAATTAGGATAATACGAATTTACGCGAATTTGAGCCTGAGGCTCATCTCAGCCAAAGGCTGATGAGCCTCAGGTTCAAGCCTTTGGCTGAAGGACGAATTTTCGCGAATGAAGACAGGGATTTTAACGGATGGAGAGTTTAATGGATAGAAGCAGTGTATGGGTTACAACTACCTCCCCTTAATCCCCTCCTTGTTAAGGAGGGGAAAAAGATTATTTTGTTATTACGTAACCCCGGGTTTACACCCGGGGCTACAAACATTACGTCCCATCCGGGACTAGAAAAGAGGAATGGGAAATTAAATGCAAAATGTGAGGCTCACCAGCAAGGTGAACCTTACAAACTATTTCATCACAATCATTTTTTTTACCGAATTGAAGCTGCTGCTCCCATCTTCAGAAGATGCTGTTAAAGAATAGACGTAAACACCGCTTGCTAATTTATTAGCATTAAAAGTTACCGAGTAATTGCCGGCATTTTGCTGCTTATTAACAAGTGTAGTTACTAACTGACCAAGTAAATTATATACCTTTAATTCAACAAATTGCGATTTTGGCACGCTATAGCTTATTGTTGTCGAAGGATTAAATGGATTTGGATAATTCTGATTAAGATTAAATGAAGTTATAACCGGCTTTTCTTCAACTGCTGTGGTTGTATTCATGCCTGAAATTTTGGTAAACCCTTTTAAGGGTGATGTTATATTATTAACCGGTTCATTGTTGTGCGCTTGTGTAATTAAAGTTATGGTTCTTGTTAAAATGTTGCTGTTTTTATTTCCGGCAGCCGTAATAAAACTAATAGTTCTTGGCAGTACACACGGATTTTGTGCAGTATCCTTATATGTTATATTCCTGATAGCAGCCTGGTAATTAGCTGCTGATGAAGCTCCGCTTAACGTTAAAGTTCCTTTTGAAGAGTTCCAGGTTCCTGTAATGCCGCTTTGATTTGTAAAATTAAGAATATCTTCTCTACTGCTGTAATTGCCTGTAATTTGAACTGTTGCACCAGTTAAATTAGCGTTGCAATCTATCTTTAACGATGAAGTAATTGTGCTTGCTACTTTGCTTCCGGCTGTAAATCCTAATGTTGTATCTTCTATTGATGATAAGGAAGGTATCAGTATCGCTCCCACCAATCCCGGCCCGGTACAACTAAAATTTACACCCCCGGAGACTCCGGGATTCCAACCAGTAATAACTAATGTATAGGTACCTGGTAATAATTTTACGGCGTCAATACTTGATTGCTTCCATCGCGAATATACACCTGATAATATATCGTCATTTGCTGCTATACCATGCGTCAATGGCTTAGAAGGGTCAAAATTATTATCATAAAGAAAAAGCATAGGATCCTGCATCCCGTTAAAAAAGGTGGTATCGGTCTTGAATGTATAACTTCCCGGGACAGTCACAGTTATTTTTTGGGCAGCATAATTAAATAAAAGATTTTGTGTTGTCCATGCACCCGGTAACTGATTTCCTTCTCCTTCTATATTAGGACGAGCAAATTGCCGGCCGGCAGATAAATTAGCGGAAAAATTTGTAACAATCTGAGCCTTTAAAGCAAAATTAACATTAAAAATAACGGTGATTATAAGCGTGAAATTTAACAGCCAGGTCCGGCTGATAAGTAATTGTGCAGGTATATAAAATGCATTTAACGGATAAAATAAGCTTCTTTTCATATTCAAACTCTGGTTTCAAATTTTTTTTAAGCATCTTGTTTACGCTTATATTTTCGCACAACTGGTTGAATATGAAATAGCTCTTTCAGGCTGATCTGAATAGCTCTTTTAGGTCATTATTATTTATAAATTTGAGATTATAGAGGTTTTGGTAATTAAATAGTGGTTAAAAAAGAAATGGGGTTAATTAAGACACGAATTACATGGTAAAAATCATATTTATTACGAAAGAATAATAATATTGTCGCGAATTGGATTAACACGAATTTGAGCCTGAGGCTCATCTCAGCCAAAGGCTGATGAGCCTCCGGTTCAAGCCTTTGGCTGAAGGACGAATTTTCGCGAATTAAGACTGGGATTTTAACGGATGGGGAATTTAATGGGTAGAAGAAGTGTATGGGTTACGTCGACCTCCCCTTAATCCCCTCCTTGTTAAGGAGGGGAGAAAGATTATTTTGTTATTACCTAACCCTCCCATAAGGAATCGGGAGGGCTACAAACATGTCATCCCTCCGGGATTTTTGCACGCACAGATTTGATAATCTGTGCTACGGGAGGTGAGACTCACGAAATGGGGATGTTAAAAGATGCATTCAAATCTTAGGGCAGTCAGGATATTGACTAATTCTTCGTTGGGAGTAGTTAATTTAATTTTAAAATTATTGAATTCCCTTCTTAAGGGATATTCTTTTCTTAATGTATCAAAATACTTAGGTATCTGCGCTTTGGGCATGGCGCTAATAGCCCTCATTTTATCGTCGTCTTTTTTTATGTCGTAAATTTTGCTTATGATGCTATTTAATTCTTCCACGCTATTACCCGTATGATTTAAATTTATTACGGGAGTTTCAATTACCGGAAGAGTGGGTTTCCAAACCGGCTGTTCTCCAAGGAATTTGCAGAGAGCCTTATAAATAATAACCGATCCGTTTACCTTTCCTTCAAGCGAATATCCTGCAATATGGGGTGAAGCCAATTTAACTCTTTCAAGCATGGCGGTATTTATGTCAGGTTCATTTTCCCACACATCAAGGACTACACGCAGGTTTTTATTATCCACAGCTTCAGCCAATGCAGTATTATCAACAACAGGGCCGCGGGAGGCATTTATCAGAATAACATTGTCATTTAATTTATTTAAATTTTCCCTGTCAAAAAGATGAACCGTTTTATCTATCCCGTCCTTATTAAGGGGGACGTGAAGGGTAATAATATCGCAGTTATAAATCTCGTTAAGGGAGACGAAATCAGCCGCACCGGATTTTCTTTGCAGAGGCGGGTCGTTTTTAAATACCTTCATACCAATAGTCCCGGCAATCCGGGCGATACGGCTTCCTATATTACCGGTACCGACTATCCCTATTGATTTTCCATTTAAAGCAGAACTATTTCCATTTAATAATTTTATAACGGCAGTAAAGACGTATTCCGTAACGGCGTCTGCATTGCATCCTTTTGCATCGGAAAAGCAAATACCTTTTGAATCTAAGTATTTAAGGTCAATATGATCCGTGCCTATTGTATCCGTTCCCACGACCTTTAATGGAGTGCTTTTAA
>Ga0181535_10006739_pt1 | contig 11745 bp, 8 predicted proteins | sample PEATcosm2014_Bin_44_FD_119774 | JGI IMG/M metagenome (GOLD analysis project Ga0181535, IMG submission 119774) | Peatland microbial communities from MTU Mesocosm Facility, Houghton, MI, USA - PEATcosm2014_Bin17_30_metaG | ecosystem: Environmental > Terrestrial > Soil > Wetlands > Peat | place...
GACACCGACGGAAAGTGAAAAGCCAGTGCTGAAAGTACCGCCAAAACGCTGAGTGGATAAATTCTGAAGAACCTGCGAATGAGAAATGCGAAGTATAACTTGCCTCCTGTTAGGCCAAGGCGTTCCATGGATAACATCAGGACGAGCGACGTGTGCACGAAAAAGAGAAGGACGCCAAAATAACCGACGTCGCCCAGACCTCGAACACCCGCTGTGAGCATGAGATGCCCCACAAATACCAACAAGACTGCTAAGCTTCGCAGCAGATCGAGATTGGGCAGATCCGAAGATGCTTCGACCATTCGATCTTCAGCTGAAGCCATGTCACTTGACGGTTCATATTGCGCGTCAACGACCGCACCCGATGCCGATGCAATGCGCATTCGCCTGCCGATAGTTGGTGCCAGGGAGTGACCGATCATAACCGGATCACTGTTTCTTGAGGTTGCGATGGGAACGGGCACCCACCTAGTCGTGAATTCAGCAAATTAATCCGATCGCGCGTGTTCGCTGCTCTTCTCATTGAGGAAGGGTTCGATACGACAAACGCAAAGCCGTTACGCTTCCTGTTTGCCATTTTGGCTGTATCCGTAGTGACCCTGATAAGCGTAGCTATCGGCAGATGTCTTTGCGTCAACATGATTCAAGACAATTCCCAATTTGTTTGCGTGTATGCGATCGAGCGCTGAAATTACAGCAGCCACGGCTTTGCGTTTTGTAGTGGCAGCGCGACTGACGATAAGTACGCCGTCGGCGGCAGCGGCCATTTGAAGGCATTCGGCAAATCCCATCAGCGGCGGTGAGTCGAGAATCACTAGATCGTATTCCTTGGCAAGCTCGTCAAGGAGCGAAGAAAGGCGCGGTCCAATCAAGTCCGCCGCCCGATGAGAGCCCGGGCCTGAAGGAAGCAGTGCGAGATTCGGCTTGCCTTCGATGGGAATCACTACATCTTGCCAGGCGCGTTCTCCGTTAAGCACGTTGGAGAGGCCTTCGCGCGGCGACAGCCCAAATTTGACATGAAGACCGGGCCGGCGCAAATCGCCGTCGACGAGCAGCGTTCTTTTACCGCGATCGCCGTTGGCGATGCCAAGATGCGCTGCCAATGTGCTCTTGCCTTCTCCCGGAACGGCACTCGTGATGACCAGCGAGCGCAACCTTCCTTCGAAATCCGAAAGGAGAATGGTGTTTCGCAAGGAGCGCACAGCTTCGTCAAAATTTGAAGCCGATTGGTAGGAACCATTGCGGGTAGGATCTGTGCCTTGCCTGGAAACAATTCCCAGCGCCGGAACCGAGGCGAGCGCCCTGGGAAGCTGAGCAGAAGCCCGATCAATCGGCAAACTGCCAATCACTTCAGTGCCGAGAAATCGGCTCGCCGATGTCGGATCACGCAGGGTGGTATCAAGCGAATCGTACAGAATGATCCCACAGATTCCAAAGAACGAAGATAGAAGAAACGCCATGAGAAGGTACAGTCTGGTGTTCGGAAAAACTGGGGAGGTTGAAGGCTGTGCGGGGTCTGCGATGCTGATGTCGTTATTCTGAAAACCTGAATTGATTTGGGCCTCGCGGATCTTACGAATCAGCTCGTTATAGAGACTTGTGTCCGCGTCGGCTTCGCGCTTCACTTGCTGATACTCAAAAGACCGCGCATTAAGTCGATCCGATTCTGCCTTCGAATCCGCAACCGCCTTCTCAAGCATCTGCTCGCGATTTAGCGCCTCACGATATTGAGCGGCCACTCGCTCAACGATGCCGTCGCGTGCTTCATCCAGCTCCTTCTCCGCGTCGGTCACCGCCGTGGCGGCTTTTCTATACTCGGGATGATCGGAGCCGTAAATGGACTTGACCAAATCGAAGTGCTGCTGCGCCGAAGTCAAATTATCGCTAAGCTTGGCAATCGCGCCTCCCTGCGGAGAAACCAGGACGGCGGCCAGGGAGCCGGACTTCACCGTATCCCAAGCCGCTTCCTTGTTTACCCTGTCTGCCTGCGCATTGATAAATTCCGTATTTAACTGGAGCAGCTGAGCCGAAAGGATGTTTGTCTTCTCATCGGGGTTGATGACATCGAGGTCCTTTTCGAACTGCGCAAGGGCCAGGTTGGACTTCTCCATTTTTGCTTTCAATTCATCAATTTGCTTTCCTAGAAATGAGGAAAGGTAACTCCCGGACTCGACGCGCACGTCGTAGGTGTGTGTCAGATAAGACTTAGCGATTGCATTAGCTATTTCCGCCGCGCGGTCTGGGCTGCTTGAGCGGTAACTAATGAGCAACAGATATGAGCCTTTAGGCCGGACAACTTTAACCGCCCCCAGGGTGACGGGGGCCGCGCCATTCTCATGCGGATTATCAGATTTGCGGCTGGAGGCATCCGCGTTGGAGAGCTGAAATTGCTCAGCCACGGGCCTGAGCACAGAATCCGATTGAATGAGCCGAATCTGAGTTTCGATGAAGGCATCCCAATCGATCCAAAGCGGCAAAAAATCCTGCCCAACGGGTTGCGATGGTGATTGAGCGTCAATGGCAATTGTCACCGTGGATTCGTAGACTTTTTGCAACCTTGCAGAAACGATGGCGGTCACCAGGACGCATGCCGCAACGAAGGCCACCAACTTTAGCCAATGCCTGCTGAGAACCCAGATGTAGTGCGAGATGGGCACGCCCGGAGCATCAAGGGGCACTTCTTGCCGCGTCGTCACTGGCGCATAGAATTCAGCTGGCGCCACACTACTCCGTTGACGCAGGCTCAGAGGTTCGGGGACCGCTGATTTGAACGACATAATCCCTCCGATGAACCGGACTGAAAGCTTGATCGATCTCTGCGCGGATTGGAAGCCAAGCACCTTCCGGCAACGAAGCCGCCGCTGAAGATCTTGACTCCCGGAGTCCGCGGCCTAGTGGTAAATGTAGAGCAGTGCCGTACCGAGGCCTAATGACACAGCAAGAGATGTTTCCAGAATTTTGCTGCTGATGCGACGGCCGTTTGCGGTTGGAATATACAGGATGTCATTTGCTTCCAGTGCAACGTCGGGCGCTTTCCTGTCCATGATCTTCTTCAGTTCAATGGGCATTTCATTGCGCCCCGCAGCCCCGGCTTCAACGCGGTAAACATAGGCGATGTTACTTGGATGTTCGTCCAACCCTCCGGAAAGAGCCAAAGCCTTCATCACGCTGCTCTCCGCCCCGTCGTTGATACTGAATGCCCCAGGCCGTTTTACGCTACCTAAGACATAAACCTGGCCAGCGACCGGGACGCGGATAACGTCTCCCGCTTCGAGTTTCAAATTTACGAAATCTTCGTTCATGTTCAGGAACGATTGCACAGGGATGCGTTGGCTAATCTTCGCTGATTCGCCGGCCGCCGATGTGGGCCTAGTGAGCAGAATGTCGGGCCCGGCATTGTCGGCGAGCCCACCGGCTCGCGAAATGGCATCGAGAAGCGTCACAGGGCCTTCGGCCTGAAACACCATTGGATTGCGCACAGCGCCCATGACCGTAATGGGACGACTACGGTATTCCAACACTGAGACCGAGACAAGAGGCGCCACGAGGACGTTTCCGTCTACGAGCGCTTTTGTGATCGCTTCCTCAATTTCCGCCGGATACAGTCCTGATACTGAGATGGGCTGCTTGACCATCGGCAGGCGAATGGCGCCGTCGGCATCGACACGCATAGAGTGGGAAAGCTCGGGTGAATCGTAAACCGAAATCCCCAACAGATCGTCGGGGCCAATTTTCTCGGCGGGCAGACTGGAACGATCGCCAGTCGAAATCGCACTGGAATTCGCCCTCTCGGGCGACACTTGCTGTGCGAAAACGGGCGTTACTGCCATTGCCAGAACTAGACAAATCTCTGGTTTCATAGATGAACCTCAAAGCTGAGATACTGTGCCCGGTCTATCTCTTTCACGGCTCGCGGCGAATTACATTGGAACTGCGCAATTGCCATAAATTCTTGGTTTCGGCCTTCTGGGACGACATATCCGCGGTCAGTTGTTCAATCTTCTTATGAAGCTCTTGTATCTGCGCCCGGAGTTCATCCATGTAAGTGCCGAGAAAAGCATCTCCATTCGCGCCACGCAAAAGGACCTGTACTGCATCGCGGGTGAGATCAGAGATGCTCCGAGCTCCTCTTGCAGAGCATAGGCGAAGAAGGGTGAGATATTCCTCTTCGGAAAGCCGAACACTTATCATGCGCGATCTGGGCCTGAGAACCGTCATTCGGTCGAAACTTCCCCTTTCATCCTCGACGCGTAAGCCCGCTTACAAGGAAAACAGAATGCAGATCAAAGCAGCCGATCCGTAGAGAGTTGTGAATAAGATCAAAAAGGAAATGCCGCTCGCCGACTGGCAAGTCAGGATGGGCAGATGATCAGGACAGGTTGTCTCTTGAGGCGGAGCGACTTCACTCGGACAGAATTCCTCAGCCGACCCGCCGCCTCCTCCGAGAAGGCTGCTGTTTCAGTCGGCAATCAGAAAGGATCAATTAGTAGGAATGGTAAGAAATGTGCGATATACCTAACTCGACACTGCGAGGTCTCAAGTGAAGTGCGAATTTCCTTTTCGAAGGTTTGTGCACTGTGTAGGGAGGATGCGCAGGCTTCGCCCTTTTCGGCCCCATCGCGTTGGGCCACTCACGTCAAGCTACAAATTGCCTGCAGCAATCCTTTGCCGCTCGTTACGCCAGCGAAGGCTCGACTACCGCAAATTCTTAATTGAAATCCTCACAACCGTAGCACGGAACTATGACGCAAACAAGGCAAAAAGTATGTCAATTGAATGACGGAAATAGTTGTTGTGGATTTCGCGGAACATATCATCTAATTCATTGTGTTTCGGCCGGTTGCTCGAGGATCGTCGGCTCGGTAACCAATGTAATGTATGACGAAAGATTTGCATTCGCGGCTTGATGTCGCCCTGATTTCCTCAGAACGGTTCGAGGCGGCCCGTCGTCTTCGACACGACGCCTGCGAGTTCACGTTTCCGGCTCTCTGGAGCCACGTAGAGCAATCCAGCCATGGCAAACAGCCATCCCGAAACTGCGGGACGGGGAAATGGATAGTCGATACATGCGTGGAACACGACGACAATCACGCCGATTCCCCACGGATGACGGATCGCTCTAGGCATCACGCAGACAAACGGGATCAACACCAGGAGCAGAAACGGGATTCCACCATCGGCCGCAAATTCGGCCCAGTCATTGTGGGCATGGTTTGCGTAGAAAGGAAAATCTCTGACAGCATATCGTTGGTAGACCTCGGGGAAGGTCCCCAGGCCAAACCCGGTCAGCGGCCGATCTCTTGTCATATCGATGGCTGATTCCAGGAAGTAACCGCGCGCAGAAAAAGGCTCATTCCGCTCAAACCGCTGCCAAACCTGCTGCCACCCCGCTGCTAACGTGAATACCGCAGCGACCACGGGGACGATAACGAGTCCAGAAATTATGGTGCGCAGTGAGACGGCGGTTTTCCCGTGACGCAAACTTACGACGCCCATGCCGAGTATCACCAACAGCTCGACAGTGCACAAGGCCGAGCCTGAACGGGAGGCGGAACCGATTACCGAGGCAAATAGTATGCTGCCCGTTAGGGCGTTCCACCAGGATAGTCGAGGCTCCCGCAATGCTCGCCATAGCGCAATGGGCAACGCGATTTCCACAAACTGCGCGTAATTGTTTCGGTATGCGAAGGTCGCATATACGGCAGGGTATCCGGTTGGAAACACCCAGAATGCGTGCCCATTTGCGGTCGGAAGTTGTAGGAGGCAAAGCACAGCCATCGCTGCGGCGAAGTACAGAAAGGCGCTGAGAAACATGTTCCGCGCTTCTTTGGTGCGCCCGGAAACCTGAATCAGGAAAAACACTCCCGCCAACGCACCCCACTTCAAGACTTCTTCCCGGGTTTCAAAGGTGGAAGTGGTTGTATGCGTGATCAGCTGGAATACTCCCCAAAATGGGACCAGGAATACCAACCAAGGAGCCCAACCATCGGCGATCATCTCTTTCCGGCCGCGAATCCCCGTCAAAAGATATGTGCCCAGAAGAGCAAAGACACCGATCTGGAAAGATTCCAGCGCCCACGCTTCTCGCACAAACACAGTGAGCGTGGAATATGCAAGCAATAGAAAAACACAAACACCGACCCAGAGCTGTTTGCGCTGCGCAGGAATCGTTTGGTCGTTAGCCAAACTTGCGCTCATGTTAATGGGAATGATCGGCAACGCGAACATTGTAAGCCAATCAATGCGCGTATAGCCAATGTGGCGCCGACGAGTCCCTCGGGCCGGCTTGCTTCTTCGGGCCAGAAGGCCGGAAACTCACAAACACCGTCGTCAGTGAGTCCTACGGGCTGGCCCCGGGCTTCGTAGCTTCGTAAATCCCGACTCCAAGACCAGTACCGACCGCAGCCACGGCCGCGGCGCACCACGCGAAGCCTGTGGGAAAGTTGCAGAATACTGCAGCTCCATTGACTCGGATATCTTTTACGTCGATCTCGGCAATCGCATTCTGATTCGGACTGGGCTCCAACTTGCCGTCGACAACGACTTTATCGTTAACCATCTTTCGAAAGTCTTTTCCGACGAGCAGATATTTCGTGTGGTCAACCAAGTTCTCAGCAGTCGTCAGGTAGAATTGCCCATTCTCCTCGGATACCAGGCCAGTTTCGGTGATTGCAGCCCCATAGGGCTCTCCAGGGTTGGTGGCTTGACCGAATGACATTGGCGCACCAGGAGCAATATGCATCAGCGGAGATCCCGAATCGTCGACAATCAGCAACTCACCTGTCAGCGCGGTCACGTTAACGGTATTGCTTGCCTCCAACGAAACCACACCAACTGAATTCGGACCACTCGGCGCAACGCGCAGACCATCCGCCTCAAGAAGAAAAGAAGAACCGTTCGTCTTAAGCTGGCCCTCGCCTTGCAACAACTCAAGTCGATCACGATGAATCACGCCTTGCGAATTGGTCGCCATCGTGATCTCCGTTCCGTTCTCCAGCCGGAGCGTTGCGGTGGCATGATCGGTTTCGACGGAAGTGCCATCAAAGAGCGTTCCATTGCTCTGTATTACATGGCCATCGACGCGCACATCTCCCCGTACACTGACAGTGCCAATAGAATTCGAACCGCTTGCTGCAGATGCAAACGAGAATGACAGTAGCGTCATCGCAACTAAATAGGACTTTGCAATCATTTCCTCACCTCCGTGAGGGGAGCACAGGCCGGATCACAGGAACTACCCTCGATATACTCCAAGACACGTTGCTTTGCAAGGTGCACTTCTTTTGTTTTCAATATAATACGTACGACAAATGTCTTACCATCTCTGGAAAAAGAGGCACCTATTCTGTTGGATGATGCGATCTGCTTTCAACTGGAACCGGAAGAGCTTTGACCCTGGTTAGTGGTGCTGAGAACAATGTTACCCTCGATTGCCATGATCCATATTCGTTCCCGTTCGGTCGAGATCGCTTGGCGCCTGACCGTCACGGGGCTTTGCGCGGTTGGCATCTTCAGTTCATTAAACTTCTTAAGGGCTGACAACCTGGCCCGCTTGGACACCGCGAATTCGCTCCGCGCTGCCATTCGCCTGGAGCCCGATGCGTGGAAATATTCCATGCGCCTCGCCGCATTGGATGAAGCGAATGGACAGCGGCTTCTTGAAACCGTGGTCAGACTTGACCCCTACAATGCAGAAGCCGATATTGAGCTGGCTTTGCGCCTCGAGGCTGAGGGTCAATACAGTCAGGCCGAAAAACTGTTACAAAATGCCTTCGCGATCGATCATACTTTCCTGCCCCGATGGAGCCTTGCCAACTTCTATTTTCGCCGGGGTAACATGCCCGCGTTCTGGCTTTGGGCTCGCATGGCAGCGGAAATACCGTCAGATCAAACTGAACCTCTGTTCGAATTGTGCTGGCGAGCGTCAACAGACCCAGATGAAATCTCGCGAAATATCCTGAACAATAGTCCGGAGCTTATTGGACAGTATCTGAACTTTCTTCTCGATAAGGACCAGCTGCCCGCTGCCGCTGAAATCGCCGATCGTCTAATGCGTTTTGGCGATCCAGCGAAAGACAATGGTCTGGAGTTCTCAGTGATTGATCGGCTGATCGGTGCTCGGGACGGGAGCACTGCTAAAGCACTATGGAACGCGTTAATCGAAAAGCATTGGGTTATCGCCGATCAGACTGCGCCCAATAATCCGAACTTCGCCCGCGATCCGCTTCCCGTCGGTTTTGATTGGTCGCTCAATTCCAACTCCGGCATGCGCTCGTGGCTCAGCGATTCGGGTTTGGAAACGGAGTTTTCCGGTCGACAACCGGAGGAATGCAAAATCGCTGAACAAAGTCTCATCCTCACGCCGGGCAATTATGTATTGGAATACGCTTATCGCACCGATGGTATCGCACCCGAGACGGGGCTTAAGTGGCAAATAATCGCTCCTGATTCGGAAACACCGCTCGCGGAATCACCCGATCTTTCAAGCGAATCGCTCGATGATGCAAAACTCGCATTTACCGTTCCCCCAGCCACACCCGTAACAATCCTTCGTCTTCACTATCGGCGAGATCTTGGCACGCCTCGCATCGCGGGAACGCTAACGATCCATTCCGTCCAAATCCATCCGGCTTCCTGATCTCAAGACCGCGCATTCGGCCACGACAATCAATAAACTCCCTGTACTAGATTCGTACATGCTCTGAATTCGTGCCGCCTTACGCCGATACGCTCTGCAGCCGCGATATAGCCGCGACTGGAGGCGGCATGAAGCCGGCATTCCATGTAGCACTCGGACTCAACATCACCCTTGCAGTGTTCCTATGCACCGCAAGGTTGGGAGCTCAGTCCGATAACCCGGATTATGCTGATGTCGCCTCAAGTACAGAAACTCAGTCCATTTCTCCATTGACGAGCAACAGCGCTGTCTTAATGACCGTCGGCTATCCACTCGCAACCGCAGATTTGCCGCAATACTCTCAGCGGGCTCCGGTTCCCTTCGCGCAAATCCAACGCGATGTGAAGATGTCCATGCGCGCGCGAACCGATTCTCATCTTGCGCGCCTCACTTTTTCTGGAGATCTCTCCGGACCTAACGCCTTGGCCTCTTCATCGCCTGAACCCTCGGCTCCGGCTTCATCCTCAGCGGGATTCACCCGCACTCCGGCCGTTCGCGGTTCCGGAACCTTCGATGCAAAATATGTCTGGCTCAATGGACTCCAATTCGGCCTGTCCTTCGCCGATATCGAGACCACACAGCACTGCGTCGATGAGCACACCTGCAGAGAAGGAAACCCGCTCATGCCGTCCTCCCCGGCAGGAAAGTTATCAGTCAGTCTGGGGATTGCCGCCTTCACCGCGGTAGCCAGTTATCGGCTGAAAAAGCAGCGCTCAAAAGGTTGGTGGATCGCCCCGGCTGTGAGCATCGCCGGGCATGCTGTGGGTCTGGCCTCAGGGTTAGCACTCCGCTAAGCGCACGCCGAAGCAACACGGCACTAAAGAGCCCGCGCCCGTGCAACGATTCTACCCATCGAGCAAAATCACGCAGCTTACCGGCTACGCGGCTCTCCCGTCGGCAGAAAGGCCAGTCCTTCAAAATCAGCACCAGACGCCAGCGCATTTCTGATCCCCTCCGGGCTGGCGCCCGCGCGCTCGGCAGCCTCGCGCAACAGACGCAATGCTGCAACCGGCGAGTCCCCGGATGGCAGCCGGAAAATCCAGGGAACATTGGCTGAAGTGAGGGTCTTGTCGCTGCTGACTGCCACCACCGGAACGAAGCACTTCAACGCTATTTGTTCCGCAAAGTGGCCGGCTTCCCGATCGATTGCCACAATCGCCAAAGCATGTTCGTCCATCAATGCGTGAACCAATTGAGTTGAGGCAGCGCCCCAATTTTGCGCGTTATCCACTGGCAAAACTGTCCATTGCCGATTTCCGTACCTACCGCCGCGCAAAACCTCCAAAACCTCCGGCGACCCGGCAATCTCCGCTGCATTCGGCCCAAACAGAATCACGCGCACAGGCCCTGTCGGCAGGTCAGTAGAGTGTGGCCCGAGGAAACGAACTCCATCTTCGCTAACGCGCGCATACGGCGTCCCTGGCGCATCAGACCGTCCGTTCACATCAGCGATGCCCTGCCCTGCCGGCTGCCTTTCCATCGTCGCAAGCTTGTAAGTAATCGCGCCATGCTCTACGGTGCCCAGAAACAGCGGCGCGGAGTTCTTCTGATTAGGATCGAAAACGAAATGTCCGGTCACGCCGTCGTACTCTTCAATGTTTGCAAGGGCATCGTGAATGCGCGCGCGATTCAGTCCGGCCTTGCAGATCGAGTCCAGCAGCATGTTCATCGTGTCGTAGGCCATCGCTGCGAACTGCTCCGGCTTTTCGTTGTAGCGAGCCTCGAAGCGGCGGATGAAGTCGAGCAAACGGGGATCGTTGCGCGTGGGATCGTAGGGATACACGGCCTCAAACCCCTCGGCGGCGTCGCCTGCCTCTTTGAGTAATGTGTCGCCCAGCGTGCGATATGTGCCGAATACATGCTGCTTCATACCCGCCGCCCGCATTTGCATGAGAATTCTCGCCGCTTTCGGCTCGTCTCCGACAAGAAGGACGGCGTCAGGACGCGAGTCGCGGATCACCTTCAGCTGTTGGGCGTAATCCGTTTCGCCGGGCTCGAAGATTTGCTCCATCACCACGGGATGGCCGAGACGGCGCGAGGCATCGAGGAATTGGGAAAGGCCAAAGCGGCCGTACCGGCTACTTACCCTGAGAACCGCCACGCGTTTCAAGCCAAGCTCTGTATAGATGCGGCGAGCCAGTGTCTGATACTGTTGCCGATCGTCTTGCATCGTGCCGAAGTACCACGGGATTGAAGTCTCTGGAACCGTGGGATCGCTGTTCGCCGAGCTTACCACCGGAAGCTCCGCACGCAGAGCTACACGCAGCGCGATGTGCGTTGACTCCGCGTTAATGGAGCCGAAGATCGCCCAGACCTGCTCGTCGTAAGCCATCTTCACGGCCTCATCGGCGGCCGAGCCCCAAATGGCAGGGTCGGTGGGGCGTACATCGCCATACACCGCCTTCGCCTGCCAGTTGTTGTAGTCATTGTGCAGCATCAGCTTGAAGGGTATGCCGCCATAGCCGCCGCGCGCGTTCCATTCATCGACCGCCATCTGCGCGCCGTGAAGCATGCGCAATCCGAGAACCGATTCAGAATTGTTCTCGATGGGCCCGAAGAAGCCGATGCGTATCTCCGTCAAGCCCTTGGGCTCAGGGATATCCCGCGCCGCACCGACGTAAATGTTGGGATGAGTGTAGTTGGTGTCGTAGGGCGCCGCAAACTTGGCATACGGCATCATATCGGCGGGCTCGCCGGCGTAGGGTACAACTTCGCGATCCCGCGGAGGAGCCGGCGGATGCTTGCCGCACTCGCAGACATGCGCGGTTACGCTCGAATCAGTCGCTGCACCGGTACGCGGACTCTGTCCGGCACCGCTTGCCGCGCCGCATGCGACGCACAGGCACGCCGCGACAAGCATGGATTTTCCGCGCATGGCTATCGCTCCTCTGCGCACGTGTTGCTGTCTGTGCGGAACATGGCAATGGCTTCAATTTCGACAAGCAGCTCGGGCCGGCACAGAATCGCCTGAATCCCCGTCGACGCAGGCAGCGGGTTGAGCCCCTGCTCTTTGAAGAATGCAGTGCGCTCCTCGTTGAAAGCCTCGTAGTCGCGCTCGATGTCGCGCA
>Ga0181535_10006740_pt1 | contig 11743 bp, 10 predicted proteins | sample PEATcosm2014_Bin_44_FD_119774 | JGI IMG/M metagenome (GOLD analysis project Ga0181535, IMG submission 119774) | Peatland microbial communities from MTU Mesocosm Facility, Houghton, MI, USA - PEATcosm2014_Bin17_30_metaG | ecosystem: Environmental > Terrestrial > Soil > Wetlands > Peat | place...
AAGCCTCTAATGACCACCTGGGCACGACCCAAGGCGGTCTAATTCCATCCAATGAGTATCTCCCTGCAAGTGCTTCAACTTTAAACAGCAGTCCATCCACCGTCTATGACAATCGCCTGACCGGTCATGAAACTAGATGCGTCAGACGCCAGAAATAAAAGCGCGCCTGCGAGTTCTCGTGGGCTGCCAATTCGTCCCAGGCAAGTGAAGCCTTTGAGCCGCTCCAAGAATGGGCTATCCTGCTGCACGGCATTGGAGCCTCCGACATCTTCAGTATTCGAGAATGGGCCGGGAAGGATCGCGTTAGCGCGGATACCATGCAATCCCCAGAACGATGCGACATAGCGAGTAAAGCTAAGCAACGCCGCCTTCGAAGCGGAATACCCTGGCGGATTGATGAAGTCTGTGCCCGCGTAAAGTTGTGGACGAGGCGCCACGAGCGCGTACATGGTGGAGATGTTGATGATGCTGCCCGATTGTTGCTGCTTCATTCTTGCGCCTATTTTCTGCGTGGTCAGCGCAGCCCAGTAGACACCGCCCGTCAGGTTGCGCATCCACGTGTCCATGGTCGCGCTGTCTAGCGAGCCTTCGGGGACATTGAAACCGGTGCCTGATCCTAACTCGTGAGCGTTGTTGACAAGCACATCGATCGATTTCTCTTGACCGGCAATCTCATCTAATGTGCGACTCAACGCGGGGATGTCGTACATATCCACGCGGTGAATCGCGATGGAATCCGACCCGAACTCGTGTGACCATCCCTCGGCTTCGCGCTGCAGCCGCTCGGAACGTCCAAGTGCGATTACACGGGCGCCATTGGACAACAGCGTTCGAACAAACGTGCGTCCCAAGAAGCCTGAGGCCCCAGTTAACACAACCGTCTTGCCGGCGACGGAAAACAGCTCAGAACTTTTTAATTCGAGCGAGCTCAAAGGCAACTGCGGCCTCCATCAATCACGAGATTGGATCCGGTCATGTAAGAGGAAGCGTCGGAGCAGAGAAAGAGGATTGCCCCCTGGTACTCATCACGGTTGGCCATTCGCCCCATCGGGATCAATTCTTTCAATCTATTGAGAAAGACCTCCGGCTGACCGTTGAAAATCCCTCCGGGCGAAATTGCATTCACCCGGACATTGGAACTGCTCCAGTAGGTTGCCAAGTAACGCGTAAGGCCGAGCAGTGCCGTTTTGACAACGGAATAAGTCACCGGCTTTACGGGTTGCTGCTCCTCGGGCAAGCCTTCGACACGATAGAGACGCTGGTCCGGAGCGATGACCGCCAAGTCAGATGCGACATTCACAATGACGCCTGATTTCCGCTTGGCCATCTCTGCGCCAAACACGCGGCTGCAAAGAAAGGCGCCCGTCAAGCCCACGCGAATATCCCCATCCCAAACTTCGAGGGGAAAGTTCTCAAGGCGCGACCATGCGGAATTACCGTCTTCTATTTTGGGATTGTTGGCTGCGTTATTGATGAGGATATCAATGCGCCCGTATTGTGCCAGGATTTGCATTTTTGTCTCTTCCAATGAGGTTTCGCTGGTAATGTCGCAGGCAATTCCTATGCATTCCGGACCATGTTCATCCGTGAGCTGTTTTGCACGCGTTTGTGGCTTGGCGACTTCGAGATCCAGCAATACCACGTGCGCGCCTGCCGTTGCGAGGATAGCTCCGTGGTAATAACCGAGGAGCCCCGCTCCTCCCGTAACGATCGCCACGCGGCCACTGAGATCGAACAGTGTTGTAACGCGACCGGCTTTTGCATCAGTCATATCAGGTTGTTCCGTTCCATTTAAATTCTGCGGGTCTGGCCGCCGTCAACGATGTAGCATGATCCCGTTGAAAATCCGGAGATGGGGGAGACCAAATATGCTGCAAAACTGGCTATCTCCTCGGGCGTGCCGAACCGCTGCTGGGGAACTTCTGCGGCGATATATTTCTCTACTTCTTCGCGGCGTTCTTTGAGATGCCGTTCCCATGAACCACCCGGGAAAAGAATATTGCCCGGAGCAATGCAGTTCACACGAATGCCGCTGCTGGCAACCGAGCGGGAAAGGTTCTTGCTGTAATTGACCAGCGCAGCCTTGGCCGCTGAATAGGGCATGGGAGCCGGAGTCGATTCGACTGCAACGATGGACGCGATGAAAAGGATGCTGCCTCCATGCGATTGGAGATAGGGAATGGCCGCTTGCGCCAGGCGAACGCTGCCGAAGAAATTCAGGTTAAACAGCCGTTCCCACTCATCCTGTTCCTGATTCCAGCCAGGCTTCCCTTTTCCGCTTCCCAGGTTGGCAATTACAATTTCCAACCCGCCCCACTTCCGATGAATAGCGCCCAACGCGGCATCGATGACTTTGCGGTCTGTCATGTCTCCTGTTATTCCGAGAACTCGGTCTCCGAATTCAGTGCGCAGGTCGCGGCATGCGTCTTCGAGTGCGTCGCCGTTGCGCCCGGAGAGGCAGACCCGACAACCTTCCCGGAGGAGTCCAGTCGCTATGGCTCTGCCGATGCCCTTTGACGAGCCCGCCACGAACACCACACGATCCGTCAGCTGAAGATTCATGATCTTAATTCCAGCGGCTACGAACAAACGCGACTTGTTGCTTGATCCAATTCACCTCGTCGCCGCTGTCTCCCCGCGCCACTTGCAGTGTAAAGCCGCCTGAATAGCCGATGCGTCGAATGCACTCGAAGACATCCCCAAAATCCGCGCTACCTTGTCCGAGGGGTTTGGTGGTGACACTACCATCCGGGTTACGCAAACGATCCTTGATGTGAATGCTACCAATTCGCTTACCATATGCGGCGAACTCCTCCCTCGCGACGTAACCCAAACCTGAACTATTTCCCGTATCGTAGTTCACTTTGATCATCGGATGGGTCAGGCGCGCCAGAAAATCGGCGAACCTTGATGGTCCGAAGTCCGCTTCCAGATGCATCTCGACCCCAGTCTTTTCAGATACAGGAAGAGACCGTTCCAGAAGCCGGATTACGAGGCTTTCCTCTTCTTTGGTGCGAATGGATGAAGCATCGACGAACGGGAGCACAACTCGAGAGGCACCGATCGCGCGCGCCCAATGGAGCATTTCATGGAGAACTAGAATGCGCCGCTCATGCTCCGGTTCCGAGCAACGAATCAGAGGGAAATCCATCAACCAGTCGCCGCATATGGCGGGCGTCTGAATGCCATATTGCTCTTTGAGACCGCTGATCTCTGCTCTGCCTTCCACCGTGGCAATAGGATTCGCGGAAGCGCCGTAATCATCGTAGATCCACTCGATATAGCCGATGCCAGCCTCGCGCGCGCGCATGAATTCCTGACGCCATGAATTTCTGGGGAAAGATTGGAAGCGACCCTCTTCCGGCGCACTGAGGCGTCCTTGCATCACTCCGAATACGGCTTGCATAACTTCTCCTATTCGGGCAGCGGCTTCACAATCATGTTGGCCAGAAACTCCTCGCGCGGCAAGAATGGAAATAAATCTTCCAGTGGTTTGGAGACAAACGATCCATCCGGTTTCTGATAGGACTGCAGGCGCGGTGCACGCACTTCATCCTTAAGCACATTGACATCGCAGACAACCGGGCCGGTCATTTCAAGCACTCTGCGAAGATCTTTCCGGAGATTGCGCTGATCTTTGATGACTGCTGTACCGAGCCCAAATGCCGTTCCCACCTGAGAGAGATCGGGAATTGTAAGACCGCTGTTGCGATCCGCACCAATCGTCGCCTCACCGAAATAGGCACGCTGGGATGCCCGGATAGAAGAGTAACCATCGTTGTTCAGAACAAAAAACTTGATCGGAAGTTTAAGCCGGCGGATGGTCTCCAGTTCCTGAATGTTGAACATAAATCCTCCATCGCCGTCAACCGCGATAACTTCTTTGCCAGGGTTTGCAATTGAAACCGCGATCGCCATTGGAATGGCATATCCCATCGCACCGAGGCCGGCCGTGTGGTAAAGGCGCTGCGAATGCAGGGTGGGACAGGCGAGCAGGAAGATTTCAATGGCTGAACCGGAGTTTCCAACCACGAGTTTGTCTTCGGGCTTGACCTCCGTTCCAATTAATTCCGCAAGGTTAAACACAGAAACCCGACCCTCCGGCTTGCGGTGTTCATCCGTGACCACCGGATAGCGAGTCTTCCAGTCGGCGCAACGCGCATCCCACGCGGAGTGATTCTTAAGCTGGATAGAATTCTTCTGCCGCAGCAGTTCCTGTAGAAAGGCGCGAGCATCGGCGCAGATGGGCTGCTGCAGGTAGGGATGGAGCTTCTGGAGTTCCGCTGCGTCGATATCGACAGCAACCTTGTGCGCTTCGCGGGCGAGATTCTGCGGTGCATATCCTGTAATTGCAAAATCCAGCCGCACGCCGATGGCGAGAAGAAAATCTGAGTTCTGCAGCGCGAAGTTGGCTCCGCGTGCTGCCACCGAACCGGGTCGACCGACATAGGTGGGATCGTTGCTTGGGACCAGATCGGCGGCGCACCACGTTGCTACTGTGGGGACTTCCAGCAGTACTCGGAGTTGTTCGAATTCCTTTTCCGCATGTGCAAGGCGGATGCCATTTCCGGCAAACAATAATGGGCGTTCAGCGCGGTTCAGCTTCTCAATCAGGAGACTGACTTCTTCTTTCAGATCCGAATAGCCGAAGTGCTCTTCCAACTCCGTCGGATCAAAGCTCCGCAGACTGGATGGTTCATCAATCGGCGAGGCTTGCACATCGAGCGGGATATCTACCCACACTGGACCTGGGCGGCCGTTCAGTGCGAGATACACGGCCTTCTCCAGGTGGTAGCGGATGTCTTCGGGATTCAGAACCGTGACGGCGTACTTAGTAATCGGCCGCACGATTGAAACGATGTCGACTTCCTGCACGCCGAACTGGCGCATGCCTAGAGGTCGGCCAGCCTTGTCGAACATGCGATCAGGCCGCTTCACTTGACCCGATACGTAGAGAGTCGGAGTCGAATCCAGCCAGGCGCCAGCGACGCCTGTGACGGCATTCGTTCCTCCGGGCCCTGTCGTCACCATGCACACGCCGAGGTGATTCGTGGCTTTGGAATAGCCTTCCGCGCAGATCGCGCTGGCTTGTTCGTGCGAATTACATATTGCCGTTATTGCGGGCTCCGCGCCAAGAGATTGGTTCAGGTGCATCGCGCCGCCGCCGGTGACGAGAAAAACATGCTTCACGCCGTGTTCGGCAATGAAGCGCACAACATAGTCGGAAAGCTTCATGATTTAACTCTTACGTCGTTCATAACAACCTTGCGGACTGGCGCTCATGATCTAGAGAAAACTTCGATGGCATTCAAATTACGAGCCATAAAAATAGCATCGACCACTTCGCGGACAGCGCCGCTTCCGCCCGTAGACCCGGAGATAAAATTCACTTTCGCCAGGACCTCGCGTACGGCGTTCGCGGGACAGGCGGAAAAGCCGGCGATCTGCATTGCAGGCAGATCGTTGATGTCATCCCCGATGTAACAGATTTCGGCTAGGCCAATGCCACTTGAGGCCGCAAATTCGCGAAGAGCAGACGCCTTATCGCGACGCCCCTTGAACACATGCTCGATGTGCATTTTCGCGGCGTAACGGTCGACCAGAGGGCTGTCTTCACCCGAAACAAGGGCGAACAGAATGCCTGCTCTGCGCGCCAGCGAAACACCCATAATGTCAGCGAAGCAGAAGCGCTTCCATTCTTCGCCATCGGGGCCCCACCAAACGCCGCCATCGGTGAGCACTCCATCTACATCCATTGCAACGGCTCGGATCCGCTCCAAAGATCCCTTGAGAGACTCAACCTCGGCCATCTCGACTAAACCGCGGCGCCAACGCGGCGAAGTTTCTTGATGATGGGAACTTCACGCTCGTACACCCGCTTGATCCCATCGCCCTTCGACTGTTCCCACAGGCGGATATCGCGGACGAGACGGGAAATGCCGTTCGGCTCAAGTGAAGCAGCCTGGTCGGAGCCCCAGCTTGCACGATCCATGGTGATATGGCGCTCCACGCTGCAAGCGCCTAGAGCGGCCGCGCAAACGCTGCTGGGTATCCCTGTCTCGTGTCCGGAGTAGCCGACAGGAACACCGTAGCGCTCGATCATAGTCGGGATTGCACGTAGATTCAGCTCATCGTAATTTGCCGGATAAGTGCTCGTGGCGTGCATCAGGATGAGGTCCTTCTTGCCCAGAACTTCGACCGCATGGTCGATCTCGGCGTAGGTACTCATTCCAGTTGAAAGAATGATTGGCTTTCCTGTCTTGCGCACATGCCGTAGAAGGTTGTCGTCGGTGAGCGATGCAGACGCGATCTTGTGAACCGGGACGTGAAACTGTTCGAGGAAGTCCACCGCCCCCTCATCCCAAGGTGAGGCGAACCAGGGCATCTTGACCGATTTGCAGAACGCATCAATCTCTTCGTACTCTTCCTGCTCGAACTCGAGCCCGAATTTGAGATCGCCGTTTGTCGGGCCAAAGGGATTCTCGCGAGGCTTGGCCAATTCCTCGGGGGAGTACACGACCTCGATCGTGCGCTTCTGAAACTTTACGGCGTCACAGCCAGCAGCTAAAGCCACGCTAATCAGGCGCTTCGCCAAGTCAACATCGCCGTTATGGTTGATCCCAATCTCCGCGATGATGAAGCAGGGCTCGTCGCCACCAACCGACCTGCTGCCGATTTTGACTGTGCTCATGGAAACACTCCTCGGGGTGCTGGCATTCAAAGGCGGGCTGAATCCGACGCGCAGAATCATTCCCCACTGCCATCGGACGCCATTGTCGAATTTATCAAAGTCGAGCAACGAAGGTCTTGTTTATCTTCCGCTGATGGAAACCCACGATACCACATTGATACTGGGGTAATGGTGTGGATGCTTGGGTTCAACAGGCAGTTGTCCAGCCGGTTTGTGCCGCCGCCGGAATGCGATTTGAATCGCTTCAACTTCGATCCTGCCCGAAACATCCACCACGCACGATCCAAAGTCGTAACCCGCCGAACAAAGACCCTGGATTTATGCTGGATGCGTGAAACCCATCGCGACCAGGGACCTTGCGCACATCCTCTCGTTCACGCGGCCGGTTTGGGAGAGAGCGCGTGGGAAGCGCATATTTCTGACCGGAGCAACGGGATTCTTCGGCGCATGGCTGCTGGAAAGTCTGGCCTATTGCGATCGCGAACTGGAGCTTGGGACGAGCGCCACAGTTCTTTGCCGTAACCCAGGAGCGGCTGTAGCGAGACTGCCACATCTTGCCCGCGAAACCTCGATTCGGTTCGTTGCTGGAGACGTTCGGAGCTTCGATTTTCCGGACCAGAACTATGACTTCATCATCCATGCTGCTGCGGCGAGTTCGGGCGCTGAGGCTGCGCAGCCGCTGAACCTCCTCACGACTTTGGTAAGCGGCACAGAAAGAGTGCTGGAATTTGCAAAAGCACGGAACGCGGAGGCTTTTCTGTTCGTGAGTTCCGGAGCCGTCTATGGGCCACAACCTGAGAATCTGAGCCATATTCCAGAGAATTATCGTGGAGGGCCTGACTGGCTCGACCCGAATGCGGCTTATGCCGAAGGTAAGCGCGTCGCGGAGCAAATGTGCTCTCTGTATGCGAGTAACGCAGAGACACAGTTCTCCATTGCGCGATGCTTTGCTTTTGTTGGCCCTCACCTTCCGCTTGATCGGCACTTCGCAATCGGGAATTTCATTGGAGACGCCCTGGCAGGCAAAAATATCTCCATCCGAGGCGACGGTACGCCGTTGCGTTCCTATCTTTACGCCGCCGACCTGGCAATCTGGTTATGGACGCTCTTGCTTTCAGAGTCGGAGTCCCGGGCCAAGCCTAGGGTCTTCAATGTTGGTTCGGGAGATGCAATCAGCATCCGGGATCTTGCGAACACTGTGGTCGACGAACTTAATCCTTCCCTCAATGTTGAGATTGCGGCAAAGCCAGCAACCGGCGCTCCTCTGCAGCAGTATGTGCCCGATGTGACAGAAGCGGTGACTTGTCTCGGCTTACGCCAGACGATTGGGCTACGTGAAGCCATCAAGCGCACGGCGGATTGGTGCAGCTAGGCCCTTCTCTGAACGAATGAATTCCGTGGATGCGGTTGGAGAAATTCGATCACAGTCCCCGTCAAATCGGCCCGTCGTAAACCACGCCTCCGAGGCCGAATCGACGACAGCACTAACTGGCGACTGTCCAAGCACGAATTTCTCTCGAACTTGAAATGCTCTGCGAAGTATTGAGCAGATAGCTCGATAATCTGCTCCCGAAGTCGCGTTGCGTTATCCCTCCTGGGGGTCGGAGAGACTCACGATGGAGAAACGGACATTCGCGGAAAGATGCAATGTATGATGAGAATCAGCTACTTAACGAGCCACGGTTGATCGCCAATAGGAAAGTGCACTCAAAGTTCTGAGAGACGGAAATCAAAGCGGGCATTCTGGCGGGTGAGCTTGGAATGCGAGGGAACGGAAAGACAAGTTTACGTCCTAAGGCTGTGGTGGAGACCGATGGCCGACCGATGCTGGCACTTTTAAAGATCTACTCCCGTGCGTCATGGAGTCAGCGACTTCATGCTCAGTTGGCGATGCAAAGAGCTAGCTGACTAAAGAGTGTTTCGCACCAGATGAACAGGCGGACAAGGATGACATGTCGAGTTTGTGGAAACGACGAGACGACCATATTACCCGTAGGAAAGTACGCGGATTTTTTCCTTCTTCGCGTCGATACCAACAAAGATGAATTCCGACTGTTCTCGAGGGTCGATTTGATTCGGACTCGGCCCGCCGCTCTACCCGTTCGGGCTTTGCGCAGAATCCGAAGGATGATTGCGCCGCCAAAGCTCAAGCAGGCTCTGCCGTTCAGGACCGATATGCAAGCATGCGCCTTGTGCCACAGCATCACTCCGTGCCATGAGTATTCAGCTGATGACCTGCTTGGGCTCTACCGCGATTATCGATCGGAAACCTACAACCGGGATCGAATCTCCGTAGAGCCATGGTATGCACAAATTGTGAACGATGTCGGAAGCCATCCGCTAGAGGTCAAGAACAGAAATGCCGCTGTCGACAGCTTTCTGAACAAGAACGCGAGCCACTTCGCGGGTGGGTCGATGATCGACTACGGTGGTAGTGACGGCCGGATGATTCCTTCTTTTGCTCATAATCAATTCGACAGCATCTTTGTCTACGACGCGTCGGGGGCGCCGCTCCATGACTCCGTGGATGTCAGAAAGGTGAAAAAGATTGCAGATCCGGGCGCTAAGACATATTCATTTCTGACTTGCATGCATGTGCTCGAACACGTTGGAAATCCAAGGACGTTGGTGATCGAAGCGGCTCGTCTTTTAGCTCCGGGAGGCTTGATGTACATTGAAGTCCCCCACGAATTGACTAAAAAAGTTCGGGAAGACTTCGAGCGAAGAGTCATAGATACGCCAATCACAATTCATGAGCATATTAACTTATTCGACCGCGCAAGCGTCGTAGCGCTCGTTGGCTCGATCGACGGGCTGGTACTTATCGACGATGCGGAAGATGTAGTGGACCTGGGATGGATCAGCGGGCTCATTGGACGATTCTTGGTGAGAAAAGTAAAGTAGCTTCTGCCGCGAAGAAGGACATACGAAGATTGAAGCGGCTGAAGGCTAACCAATGAGCCGGAAGAGCAACGCTCGAAGAACTCGATACCCATAGTCAGCCTGTCGTCTAAGAAGAAGCTCCAATATGACTTTGAACAGACCGATACCGAGGCGTCCATAGTGCCAGAGATCACCGAAAGCGTGGGGGCCCTCGCGTGGCTGGCACGGCATTCCAGACACGGGCGAACATGGTTGCGGGTGGGACTCGGGATCGACAAGGCAATCGCCTTTACGATTTTCGCCCGGGGCTGGGCTAGTTTTGCAGGATTGGTTACCGTAGCTCTTATCGCCCGTTTTCTGTCACCGGCGGAACAAGGCTACTACTACACCTTCGGGAGCCTTATCGCGCTGCAAATTGTTTTTGAACTAGGCTTCTCATTTGTCATCCTTCAAATGGCCAGCCATGAGCGCGCTCATCTGACATTTTCCGCAGGCGGTCTCATTGCAGGAGACCCGATTGCTCACGCAAGGCTCGCTTCTGTACTTCAAAAAACGGTTCGCTGGTATACGAGTGCAGCGGTTCTTCTGGGAGTCTTCCTTCTGACCGCGGGTTCGTATTTCTTTTCCGCGCACCCCCATGCCGGCGAAAATATCTCCTGGCATTTCCCTTGGTATGCTGCTGCATTCGCCGCGATGTTCACGTTCCAGCTTGATCCGCTTCTCTCTTTCATGGAGGGTTGCGGCTTTGTTCAGAATATCGCTCGGCTCCGGATTGTGCAGGCCGTGACAGGAAGCATGCTTGCGTGGCTGACGCTCGCGACGCATCATGGATTGTTCGCCCCCGCGATGATTATCGGAGGCAATGCCGGCGTCGCATCAATTTGGCTTTTCCGGCGGCGAGATCTTTTGATGCCGCTGTTGCGCAAAAATGCGGGGGAACATCGGATTCATTGGACGAGAGAAGTTTGGCCCTTTCAGTGGCGAATCGCTGTAAGCTGGCTTTGCGGGTATTTCATTGTTCAACTGTATAACCCAGTCCTTTTCGCATTCCGAGGCGCTGTTGCCGCGGGACAAATGGGCATGTCTCTCAGCATGGCGGGTGCTCTCTCGGCGGTCGCTGTCGCGTGGATCAATACCAAGGCTGCGCCGTTTGGGGCAATGATTGCACGAAAGGAATTTCAGCAACTCGATCGCCTCTTTTTCAAGACTCTCTGGCAATCCGTGTCCGTGTGCGCAACGGGCGCTCTCGGTGTTTTGTTTGGTGTGATCTATTTGAACTGGGCGCACCTTCCGTTTGCCCGAAGGGTTCTGGATCCTATTTCCATGGGATTTCTCCTTGCGGTCAGTGTGTTGAATACGGTAGTTAATGCGGAAGCTCTTTACCTGAGGGCTCACAAACAGGAGAAATTCCTCCTGCCCTCAGTCCTGGGAGCGCTCCTTGTCGCGCCTTCCACTTACTTCCTCGGAAGAAGCTATGGCGCATTCGGTATCGTAACGGGATCGCTCGCGATCGGATTGTTCATGGGTCTGCCCCTAGGCACCTACACTTTTATCAAATATCGGAGAATCTGGCATGAGCAGTAGCGGCCCGATCCTGACGATTGGAATTCCAACCTGGAATCGGAAGCAGGAGCTTCAAGAGTGCCTCGATCTTGTCCTACCCCAGGCACTCACTGAAGAAGGCGTCGAGGTCATGGTATGCGATAACGCCTCGGACGACGGAACCCAGGCTCTTGTGGAGGATCTCGTTCGCCTGCATCCACTGCTTCGTTACGAGCGGAATCAGACTAACATTGGCGCCGATCGGAACTTCATCGAGGTTCTGAGACGCGCTTCCGGCACTTACGTATGGATTCTCTCCGACGACGACTTCGTTACCGATGGAGCGGTTCGCGAAATTCTCCGAATCATCAAGAGCTATGATCCGTCGTATATCTCGGTGAACTATGTGTACTGCAACAGCGAAAGGCAGGTCATGCAGTTTCAGCCAGACCCGCGGTTCATGTTAAAGCAGGATGTTCCGCACGCCGACATCAACCGCACTTTTTTAGTACGAAATCATTGGCTGAGCTTCTTGAGTTGCAGCATCTACCGGCGCGATCTGGTCGATTTCGACGATATTCACGCCAGCATAGACAAGGTTCCGAATTGGATCCAGGTATATATGAC
>Ga0181535_10006742_pt1 | contig 11742 bp, 10 predicted proteins | sample PEATcosm2014_Bin_44_FD_119774 | JGI IMG/M metagenome (GOLD analysis project Ga0181535, IMG submission 119774) | Peatland microbial communities from MTU Mesocosm Facility, Houghton, MI, USA - PEATcosm2014_Bin17_30_metaG | ecosystem: Environmental > Terrestrial > Soil > Wetlands > Peat | place...
CCGGATTCGGTTGCGGTAAAGACACCCGAGACAATCCCGCCAACAATAATGACCGCTGCCATCAGACTGAGAACCCCACCCTTGAGCGCCTGCCAGCTTTGTTTCCAGGTTTTGCCGGGTTCTTTTTGATAGCCGCGCATCAGCGATAAGACAAAGCTCATTGCCATCAGGCCAAGCCCGATCATCAGGCCGGGAATATATCCGGCCAGGAACAGCGCGCCGATAGATACCGTACCGCCAGCAGCCACCGCGTAAATAATGGCGTTGTGACTGGGAGGAAGAATGATGCCGGTGGTAGACGCGCAGACCGTTACCGACACGGCGAAGTCTTTCTCGTAGCCCTTGCGCACCATCATCGGAATGAGCACAGGACCGATTGACGCCACGTCGGCCACGGATGAGCCAGTAGTGCCGCCAAAGAACATACTTCCCACAATATTGACCATGGCCAGGCCACCACGCATGCGGCCTACCAGGATATCCGCAAAGTCGACAATACGCTTGGCAATGCCGCCTTCGGACATAATGTGGCCGGCCAATACGAAGAAGGGAATGGTCATCAAGGGAAAGGAATAAAGCGAAGCTACCATTCGCTGGCCGAGCGGAAACAGAGGAATATCGGAATACAGGCAGGTGATCAGAGAAGCAATGCCGAGGCTGAAAGCTATCGGCACTCTTATGATCATCAGCAAGATGAACGAGCCGAGTAATACCCATGCTCCCAGCGCCATCTTATTTGACTCCTTGCTTGCTGAAGAACATGTTGTACAACTTTTCGAACACGTAGATGATGATCAAAGTCGCACTTACCGGTAATGAAAGATAAACATAACCAATCCGGAGATCCATGGCTGCCGATATTTGGGGCATGGTCAACCGGACTAACACGATCCCCTGCCATAACAGGACACTCACATAGACGAGGACTAGTACATACTTGAGTATTTCCAGTGCCGATTGGACCTTCTTCGGAAATTTATCGGCAAAGTAATGTAGTGACATATGGGTGCCGCGCCGTACTCCGGCAGCTATGCCGAGCATGCCGAACCAAATCATGAGGTATACCGAAAGCTCTTCCGACCAAGGCGGCGTGTAGTGAAGTACGTAGCGTTCAAAGACTTGATAGCTGACGAGACAGACCATGGAGACCGTCAGGATCACCATCACTATTTCAGTCACTCTGGCGAGGTGGCCGATTACGCCGGAGAACAACTGATCTTCATTATTATCTTGATTCGTCGATGTCACCGTGCCCCCGTGTTCCCGGGTGAAGACAAGCTGGGCCTCTGCGTCGTCTCACGATCCGGTACGCGCAAAGCGGCCGCTCTGTATTGCTTTGGGCGGAGCCATCGTACAACACTGCCCGCAGATTTTCACGCGGTAATTGCCGTATTGCGGAGCGGCAGTTTCGGGGAAGAAGAACTCTTCCTCCGAGGCAGTTTCAGCACCGCACGCGAAAAGCTGCTACATGGCTCGCCCGGACGTCGAAGTGAGCTGCGGCTTTCCAGGCACGACACCAGCCACCGCGCACTGACTTCGCGCATCGAAGTGGCTAACACGATTACCAGGAGCAGCGTATGGTCTCGAATGAACTGCGCCGGGCGCGAGCCTCCGAGGTGGTGCCGGAATTTGATCTGATTTCGGCGATTGCGCTCAAAGCCGAAGCCTTGTTGGGTTACTCCGTGCTAAGGAAGAGGCTGGGCATCCATCCAGCTTCACTGACGCGGACGCTTGAAGAACTCGGAATCGAACCGTTCCTCGAAGCAGACGTAAGGAAATATAAGATCAAGAAGGCGCGCGATCTGGAGATGAAAGTGTGGGCAGACTTCCAGCGGCGAGCGGGCCTGGACCCCGCAGGCGCGGTGGAGGCTCTAGTCACCAGCTTTGTTCGCGTAAGTTGGCGTTGCCGCAAACTGGCCAAGTATGGGGGCGAGGTACCGGAGTTTGCACTTTCGCGGGCAGTGGAAATCAAAGAGCGCCTACCGAAAGCGCGGTTTTACGTGGAGGAGCTCACGGTCGACAAGCGATACGACCCATTTCTCATCGTGGCTTGCGGCAGAGAGCGCTTTTATATCGACGTCTGGGACGAAGCGGAGTTCGAGACTCAACCTATGGACTCGGGTGCTTAGGCTCACGGAAGGAACGTGAAGGACGAGTCTGCCGCTCGCGGATAACACTGAAGTCAGAGGAAACGGCGAATCCCCTCAGGGGCTAAGCTCGTATTCTGGTTGATTCTGTACGGCGCGGCGCCCCCTTCAAAACTACTAACAAGCTTTATGGGAGATATTTCCTGGAAACCACTCCAGTTACCTATCCGAAGAGGATAGGGCCTGAGCCGGTTCCGCTTGGCGATAGTTGAAGAAGGTTTGATCCTGTTGTTCATTGTGATTGAACAGGAAGAGGACCTTGGCGGCCGCCTTCATCGTGAAATGCTTGGGCAGCCAGAGGTTTTCGGTTACAGGTGTATTTTCCAGTTCAAACCGTGTGCCGGGATCAACGCGGGCGAGAAAGCCCGCAATCGACACGGGATGCACAACGGTGGCTTCAACCTTGACCCACTGATAGCTTTTTTTGTCGATCCAAAGCTGGCCTTCCATGCCAGTCAGCACTTTTGTCTGCGAATTCGGGGGCTCATACCCGGGACGGGGCGTTGCCTTTAGCACATAGACTTCGTAGGGACCCAGCTTCCGTGTTTCTTGCAACTTGAAGTCGAATGCCTCGGTGAGTTGCCCCATCATCGCGTGATCTCGCTTGCGCTCTTTCTCGTACTTGGCTATCCTCTGCTTCCTTTGCCGCGGCGATTCATCGCTTCGAGTGGCGATTGTCTGCTCTAGTTTGTGCTGCTCCGCCTGCTGCTCGTCCGCAGGCAGGGGATTTCCATTTTCGGCCACCAGGCGTTCGTAGGGCGAGCCCAGAATCATCGTCACATGGTAGGTCTTGGTGCCTTGTGCATCACGGTCCGTCTCGAAGTAATCGAACTCAGGAGCTTTCTGCCAGTCCGCGTTGTTGGCTTGAACGGATCGTTCAATGATTGTGTGCACGTCTACGGAATCTTCGCTAAAGGCAAAGAGAGGGAGAAAAATTGCGAGGCACACTACCGTCCCTCTCACGCGAGCCTGCAGAGTTCGGGCTAATGCTCGAAATTCTTCCATACGCGCCATCGGCAGCACCTTACAACTATAGTCCTGATTGCGGTTTCAGTATTAAAGTTGCCAGCAGCACCGTTCGGGCCTGAAATCAATGCGCGGAGCCCGCTGGGCGTGCCACGAAACCCGATCCGCCCGGCTTTCGCCCCAACCCGGGCGGAAAGTTTCTGCTTCTGATGTACCGCGGAATGCCGATACATAAGCTGCCACAGGCTTTGCCCCGATAATCCTGGCCGTAGCTTTCAAGGCGCGCATCGCATCGGTGCCGATGGGAATCAGGAACCTTGGCATCGCAGCGGAAGTGACCAGCACGGCAACCTTGTCGGTCGTCTTGCTCCGCGGCGAAGGCCCGCGACGATAGCCCCACGGCCAACAGACATAGCGCGGCAAGCGCTCTATGGAGCGGCGAAAGATGGCATTGACATTATAGAAATTCACCGGCACCGCACGCACAACAGCATCCGCCGCTTCGATCCGCGACATAGCGGCAGGCGATGCTTGAAGCCTGGTAGCTCACGCAACTTCCCGGAAGGCATCATCCTCGGAAGGTAAGACCGGGAGAAAAACCGACATCACCGTCCAACTCCGTCCGGTGGTAGCATCACTGTGGAAGGTGATTCTCCCACCGTATCTCTCTACAATTTCTTTGCAGACCCAGAGTCCAAGGCCAGTGCCAACGTCCTTCTTGGTGGTAAAGAACGGCTGGAATAACCGCTCCCTGTCTGAGCGCTTAATCCCCGTACCGTTGTCGGCCACGGTGACGCGCAAACCGTGATGGCGCAGCCGATAGCTGAATTGCCGCGACACACGAATGCGAATCAAACCTTCCAGGTTGCACGCATCGATGCTGTTGCTGAGAAGATTTGCGAAGAGTTGCCGTATTTCACCGGCGCTCACCAGAATATCCGGATCGTTTACTACTTGCAGGTCAATGTTCAATCGCTTGTTCCGGGCCTTTGGGGAGAGTACGAAGGTAAGTTGGCGGAGCAATTCGCCGGCGCGAATCGGCGCGAGGCCGGCTTGCTCGCGATAGAATCCGAGCGTCTGCTTGGTGAGATGAGCGATGCGTCCCAACTCCTCCTCCGCCATGCCCAGGTATTCCATCACCTTCGCTGGATCGTCGGCAGTGGTTTTGGCAAGGTAGACAAGGTTCACCACGCTTTCCAGCGGATTATTGATCTCATGGGCAACGGTCGCTGCAAGGCGGCCCACGCTGGCAATTTTTTCGCTGATGCGAAGCACCTCCTCGGTTCGCTTTCGCTGAGTGATGTCGCGGGCGATCTTGGAAGCACCAATCACGACTCCTCTCGAGTTCCTGATGGGAGAGATGGTTAGAGAGACCTCGATACGTTCGCCATCCTTGCGTACGCGCTGGGTTTCATAATGCTCGATTCGTTCGCCCGCCCAGAGCCGGGATAGGACTAAGCTCTCTTCCGCGTGAAGCTCCGGAGGAATCAGAATTAAAATTGACTTGCCAATTGCCTCTTCCGCTGAATAGCCAAACATGCGCTTGGCAGCCGCGTTCCAACTGGTGATATTGCCGTTCAGATCTTTCGAGATGATCGGGTCGTTGGAGGACTCGACGATGGCAGCCAGCCGCAAGTTGGCTTCCTCGGCGTTTTTGCGATCAGTGATATCGCTGTGAATGCCGATAGCGCCCTCAAACTCGCCGCGCTCACCGAATACGGGGGCGGTGGAAACCCGTGCCCACAACTCCGATCCATCCTTGCGGCGATAGCGTATTTCGAACTCCTCACTTACGCCGCGGCGACGGCGCGCGATGGCCTCTTGTTCGGCGGGAATATCTTCCGGGAACATGAACTCCAGAAGACTTCGGCCGGTTATCTCTTCGGCAGAGTAGCCAAGCATTTTGGCCATGCGGCGATTCACAAACGTGGTGCAGAGCTGTGCGTCGATCGCCCAGATTCCGTCGAAGCTGGCTTCGAGCAGACGTCGCCCGTCCTTCTCGCGAAAAACGGAAGCGGTGTCACACTCGGGTTGGTCGTTCAGTTTCTTCATCTGATATGCGCTCATCTGATAGGCGTCTTCCGATGGACCTCGACCGCCGGCGAGGTCCTGCGCCTCCCACCTCCCGGCTCCGTTTGAGATTCCGGGAAGAAGTCGACTGTTGCCAATCCGCATCTGCTATGATGCGGCGACCTGACTTGAACTTAAGAACATGCGGTGATGACGGGCCATTCGGCAGCAGAGTTCCGAATCCAGGATCACGGTTGACGCCAGGCGATAAGCTTCCCTACGGTGATCCAGAGTTCGCCGTATGACATGTGAGCACCCGGGTAGCGGCAACCCAGGTTAACGCGGAGTGAGTACACACACAAAATGATTGCGGAGCGTTCCTATGGCAACAACATTAAGAATTGCGGTACTGCCGGGTGACGGTATCGGTCCGGAGATCGTGGCGGAAGCCATTCGGGTTCTGCGGGCGATCGAGGAAAAATTCAGTTCGTTCAAAATGGACTTCCGGTTCCACGATGCCAGCGTGGCACGCTATAGCCGGACCGGGGTCGCCATGCCCGACGAGACCTTCAATGACTGCAAAGCCGCCGACGCTATTCTGCTTGGCGCAATGGGCATCCCCGAGGTTCGATTGCCGGACGGCACTGAGGTGCAACCCGAGATCGTGTTGCGCCTGCGCTTCGCGCTTGATCTTTATGCCGGAGTGCGTCCGGTGAAGTATTACGAGGGAGTGACCAGCAGGTTGATGGACCCGCGGATCGACTACGTGGTGATGCGCGAGAACACCGAAGGTTTGATCGGCGCACGCGGCGGCGGCAACATCTTCCATGACCAGGTGGCAACCGACACCATGGTCATCACCCGTTACGGCACGACGAAAATAGTGCGCGCTTCGGCAAAACTGGCGCAGGCTCGGGCGAGGAAGTTCGGGCGTCCCGGCAAAGTGACGTGCGTGGACAAAAGCAACATACTTCGTTCCTACGCATTCTTCCGGAAAGTGTATGACGACGTCATGGCCGATTTTCCCGACCTGGAAAAAGACTATGCGTATACCGACGCGATGACGGTAAACCAGATTTTGTGGCCTGAAAGATACGATGTCATTGTGACGGAAAATGCCTTCGGCGATATTCTGTCCGATTTAGGTCCGGCAACGGTTGGCGGTATGGGCATGGCTCCCTCGGGCGACATCGGCGACAGGCACGCCGTCTTCCAGCCTTCTCACGGATCGGCTCCGACGATTGCCGGCAAAGGCATCGCGAACCCAATCGCCACGATTCTTTCGGCGGCCATGATGCTGGACTGGCTTGGCGAGCGGCATCCGGGCTTGAAGCTGAACGAGGCGGCGGAGTTGATCGACAATGCCGTTACCGCGTTCATCCGCAAAAAACAGGGCTTGACGATCGACATCGGCGGAAACGGTTCAACCAAGACAACTGGCGACGGCATCTTGCGGGAGATTGAAGGCACGAAGATCTAGCAGGTCGCTGAATAAACTCCTGACAGTGTCATCCTGAGGCCTCGCCGCTTTTGCGTTTCAACGCACGCAAACAGCAGATCCTTCGCTACGCTCAGGATGACACCTCGGAAAACAGTTTCTCAGCAACCTGCCAGGGAAACTCTGAATAAGTCCCTGAAAGGTTAACGCTTCGTTGGTTTTGCTGATCCTACGTGCGGGCACAGGATCGCCGTGGCCCGCTAAAGGTGCCACTGGCATGCTCAATGCACTGCCACAGAATTGCTGCCTCGGGTAGTACGCTGGATTTGTTATGCTTCTAGGTAAGTGGTATTGGGCGACGAGCTTGCGGCACAGGCGGCAGCTCTCCCGTGGGGTTCTCAGGATACAACGGATTTGTGATCGCTCTCCGTACCGCTAATAGCAGACCTATACGGTCGGTGCAAGGATGGCCACCTATCATGAAGAGTTTACCCTCGAAAGTAGCGGTGTTTGATACGACGCTGCGAGATGGCGAACAAGCGGCGGGAACACGTCTTGGGACACGCGACAAGATAACCATGGCACGCCAGTTGGCGCGGCTTAAAGTCGACATCATCGAAGCGGGATATCCCAATTCCTCACCCGGTGATTTCGAGGCCGTCAAGCTGATCTCGCAAGAGATCGAAGGGCCTGTCATTTGCGCTCTGTCGCGCGCCGTGCCCGCGGACATCGAGGCATGCGGCAAAGCACTGGCCAAAGCAAAACGTCCGCGTATTCACACCGGCATTGGTGTCTCCGACATTCACGTCATGGGCAAGTTCAGAGATGAGCGCTACGGCAAGACGCTGGGCGAGAAGAAGGCAAAGATGGTGAAGATGGCCGTCGACTCCGTCAAGCGGGCACGTGGCTATTGCAACGACGTGCAGTTCTACGCCGAAGACGCGGGCCGTGCCGACCCTGCCTACCTGTTCGAAATGTTGCATGCGGCGATTGACGCTGGCGCGACCGTCGTCAATATTCCCGATACCACCGGCTACACAGTTCCCGAGCAGTTTGGCGCCTTGATCCGGGCCATCCGCGAGAACGTGCCCAACATCCAGAAGGCGACAATCAGCGTGCACTGCCACGACGACCTCGGCATGGCGGTGGCAAACTCGCTGGCCGGGATCCGCAACGGCGCTCGCCAGGTGGAAGGCACGATCAACGGAATCGGCGAACGTGCCGGCAACGCGGCGCTGGAAGAGATCGTCATGGCCCTGCGCACGCGCAGCGACTTCTTCGGGGCAACCACCGGAATCGACGCTCGCGAGTTTTGCCGCGCCAGCCGCATGACGTCCGACATGATGGGGATCGTTGTTTCACCCAACAAGGCGGTCGTGGGCGCAAACGCTTTTTCCCACAGTTCGGGAATTCATGTGGATGGATTCCTTAAAGACCACCTTACTTACGAGATCATGCGGCCAGAGGATGTGGGCATGGGAGACAGCCGCGTGGTATTGACCGCGCGGACTGGCCGGGCAGGGTTGCGCGACCGTCTGGTGAAGCTCGGGTACACACTTTCCAAGGAAGAACTGGATCTCTCCTACCAGCGTTTTCTGGCTGTGGCCGACAAAAAGATGGAGGTTTTCGACGAGGACCTTGTCGCCATCATCCACGACGAATTGCACCCGGTACCGGAAATCTTCCAGCTTCAGTACATGCACATCTATACCGGGACCTCCGCCATCCCCACCGCTACGGTGCGGCTGCGCGTGAAGGACGAAGTTCGACAGGGCGCAGCCATCGGGGATGGTCCGGTGGACGCCGCCTACAAGGCCATCGCGGCCTTGACCGGCAGCACCGCCAAGCTCATGCGTTACGAGATTCGCGCCGTGACCAGCGGCACGGAGGCCATGGGCGAAGTGACCGTGCAACTTGAGGTTGGCGGAAACAGAGTAGTAGGACGCGGCGCTTCGACCGACGTGATCGAAGCCAGCGCCAAAGCATATGTGGATGGGTTGAACCGGCTCGGATAAGAGGCAGGTGCTCAGGGCAAAAGCGGGCATGAATCGGTGGCAGCACGGCGGCGGGAGTTTGAATCACATCTACTGAACTTTACCGTGCATCTTGCTGTTCACCTGCATTCAACGGAGGACTCGTATGAGCACCTTGCCCACCATCATGCCGCAAACGATCTTCAAGCGGGCCACCGGATGGGGCATCGCCCTCTCTATCCTGCTGATCGTTCTGGGAACATTGGCGATTGCGCTGCCTCTCATAGCCGCGATTGCCGTTACCTCGGTCGTCGCCTGGCTGATGATCTTCGGGGGCCTGACGCACCTGAGTGTCGCGTTCAGCTCTCGCGGAGCTTCGCTCTTCTGGGAGCTGCTGGTTGCGATCGCTTATGTCTTTACCGGCGGCTACATGGTCTTTCACCCTGTGATCGGGGTGGCGACCCTGACGCTGCTGCTTGCCTCGTTCTTTCTCGTCGAAGGAGTTCTGGAAATCGCAGCGTTCTTTCAGGTACGGGGTCATGGCGGCGCCGGCTGGATGCTGCTGGACGGCATCATCACCCTCGCCTTGGCGGGCTTGATCTGGGCGCACTGGCCGTCGAGCGCAGCATGGGCCATAGGCATCATCGTAGGGGTCAGCATGCTGGTGAGCGGTTGGAAGTGGTTAATGATTTCGCTCATCTCGCGCAAAGCGCTGACCCTCACCGCCGGCGAGTCCGCGCCTGACAGACTGGATTCAGCGGCATAGTCCGGGCAGCTGGTACAGGATGACACGCATGAAAATGTGTATCCTGTTGCTGACCGCACAATGCTCGCTTTGGCTACGGTTACGGGTGCTTTGGCAACGTTGATCTGGGCATCTCTGATGCTCGGCCGCGGCGGCTTCTGGCGTGCGGAACGATGGATTGCCCCAGTGACGCGTGCTTGCTCTGGCGCGCCTCGGGTCGTTGCCGTCATGCCGGCGCGCAATGAGGCCGAATTTATCGCCGCCAGCGTCGTATCGCTGCTGAATCAGGACGTGGACGTCTTTCTGGTTGACGACCATAGCACGGACTCGACAGCCGCAATCGCTCGCGCCGCCGCGGCTGGCGCTGGCAAGTCCGCTTCGCTCACGGTCATTACGGCCGGGCCGCTGCCGCCGGGTTGGTCAGGAAAGTTGTGGGCTGTGAAGCAAGGTGTGGACAGCGCACTTAAGACTTCTCCGGATTTCCTGTTGTTGACCGATGCCGATATCGTGCATGAACCGCAGACGGTAACAACTTTGATCGCTCTGGCTGAGGGCGGCTACGATCTCGTGTCTTTCATGGTGAAGCTGCACTGCCGCAGTGCAGCGGAAAAGTTGCTGATTCCGGCTTTCGTATTTTTCTTCTTCCTGCTTTACCCGCCTGCGTGGATTCGTGATTCGCGACACCGGAGCGCGGGTGCAGCCGGCGGCTGCATCCTGATACGTCCCCAAGCGCTGACGCGCGCCGGGGGCTTGGAGGCGATACGAAGCGAGATTATCGATGACTGTGCCCTGGCACGCGCAGTCAAACGTAGCGGAGGTCGTGTATCGCTCTGGCTCACCACAACCAGCGCGAGCGTCCGTCCCTACGAGTCTTTGGCCGCCATCGGACGAATGATTTCCAGAACGGCTTTTAATCAGTTGCGCCACTCCGTATGGCTGTTGTTGGCCACCTTGGCAGGCCTTGTCGTCGTTTACCTGTCGCCTGTGTTATTGCTATTCGCACACGGCACGGCACCGGTCATGCTTGGGGCGTTAGCGTGGGGATTGATGGCGTTCACCTATCTTCCAATCGTCAGGTTCTATGGTTTGCACCCGGGCTGGGCGCTGGTTCTGCCTCTTTCGGCGGCCTATTACGCGGGCGCCACGGTGCACTCCGCCATACGGTACTGGCGCGGGCGGGGTGGCGAGTGGAAAGGCAGAGTGCAAGACGTGCAGGCAGCCGCCGGCCGGTATCCACCCGACGAGTAAAATGTGGCGGCAGCGCTGATTTGCCAAGTGCATGCTCGCGATTGCACAATGTTATCTGGGTTGTCGACCCAACTGAGGAGAACCGCAACGTGAAGAAAGTTATTGCCGTATTGGCTTTGGTCTCCCTCCTGAGTCTTTCCGCCGCCGCCGCATCTAAGAGCAAGGAAAGCTCCCGTGTTGAAAAGGCCGGTGAAGTCATGACCGAGATCATGAACGTTCCCGACGATATTCCACAATCGCTGATCGACAAAGCCGAATGCGTTATCGTGCTTCCCTCCGTGCTCAAGGTTGCGTTTGGTGTCAGCGGAAACTATGGCAGAGGCGTGATGACCTGCCGCAGCAACAGCTTCAAAGGGCCGTGGGGAGCTCCCACGATGATGGCTTTGGAGGGTGCAGGCATTGGGTTCCAGTTGGGAGGCCAGGCGACCGACTTCGTTTTGCTGGTGATGAACGAGGGCGGAGCCAAAGGCATTTTAACCGGCAAGGTCAAATTAGGCGCGGATGCCTCCGCCTCAGCCGGCCCCGTAGGACGTGATGCGGCTGCCGCTACCGACATCACCTTGCGTGCGCAGATTCTTAGTTATTCTCGTTCCCGTGGGTTATTCGCCGGGGTTTCGCTGGAAGGCTCAACGCTTCGACCGGACAACCCCGCTAACAAGGCACTCTATGGCAAGGACGTCGACGCCAGGGATATCGTCCTGAACAAGGCCGTGCCTCCGCCGCCCTCGGCTAAGCTGCTGCTCGGCACGCTGGATAAGAGATCGCCCAAGCATCAATAGCCTTGAGCGCATCCTTCACTGCGAGTGTCATCGTGAGGAAATTAACCACTCGCGAAGCGACGTGACGATCCATATATTTCACCGATCATCACCCGGAGATCGGAAAAAGCAAGTATATGGACCCTCACGTCGCGTCCTCACGAGTTCCTTCGCTAGGCTCAGGATTTCGCCTATAGGCTCAGTTCTTAGCTTGCCCTGAGTGAGCAGAGCGACTCGAAGGGCCCCCAAAACTGCTCAACCTCATGGTGACATCCCCAAACCATCGTTCTCGGGATACACAAACCCGCGCACTTCTCTAGCAGGCTGCTTCGCAAAATGCCGCGTCCCTGCGTCTTGCCTCGCAAATTAAAACCGGAAGATGATTCCTCCGCTGAAGTTCGCCCGGTTCTCGAAGTTGCGCGAGTGAACGTAGAAGCAGTTTCCGAATACGTCGCAG
>Ga0181535_10006743_pt1 | contig 11741 bp, 11 predicted proteins | sample PEATcosm2014_Bin_44_FD_119774 | JGI IMG/M metagenome (GOLD analysis project Ga0181535, IMG submission 119774) | Peatland microbial communities from MTU Mesocosm Facility, Houghton, MI, USA - PEATcosm2014_Bin17_30_metaG | ecosystem: Environmental > Terrestrial > Soil > Wetlands > Peat | place...
GAACTGGTTCAAGCGCGTCACCGGTCAGCGCGAATTCATGATCGGGGCGATAGTCTTCTGCGTCATCGTGGCGATGAGCTTCGCCTCGCCCTACTTCCTCTCGTCGGGGAACCTCCTGGCCCTTCTCCTGGGCCTCTCCATCGAGGCCATCATCGCGGTCGCGATGACCAACCTCATGGTGTCCGGAGGCTTCGACATGTCGGTCGGCTCCATCGTCGCAGTCACCGGCGCGGCGACGGCGCTCCTCCTAGCGAACGGCGCGCCGATCGCGGTGGCGGTCGCCGCGGGGATCGCGCTGGGGGCGGCGATCGGCCTCTTCAACGGCCTGATCGTCTCCAAGATCGGCATCAACCCCTTCGTGACCACGCTATCGTCCCTGAGCCTCTTCCGCGGGCTCACGCTCATCCTCACCAAGGGCAGGAACATCTCGGGCCTCCCCGACGGCTTCAAGGCCATCGGGCAGACCGAGGTCTTCGGGGTCCAGACGCCGATCATCATCGCGGCCGTCCTCATCATCGTCGGCGACATACTGCTGCGCCGCTTCCGCTTCTTCAGGCAGAACTACTACATCGGGGGCAACGAGCGGGCCGCCCGCCTCTCGGGCATCGCGGTCGACCGCATGAAGACGCTGGCCTACGTGCTCACGGGCCTCTTCGCCGGCCTCGCGGGGATCGTGATGACCTCCCGCCTCGGCGCCGCGTCCATGACCGCGGGCTCCGGCCTCGAGCTCCGGGTCATCACCGCGGTCATCATAGGAGGCGCGAGCCTCCAGGGCGGGGAGGGGACCGTCCTCGGCGCCTTCCTCGGCTCCCTCCTCATGGCCCTCATCACGAACGCGCTGACGCTGCTGGGGGTCGACGTCTATTGGCAGACCTTCGTCATCGGGGCCACCCTGCTCGCGGCCGTGATGATAGATCAGCTCGGCAAGAAGAGCGCGCAGGCCAAGGCGACCAGCGCCGCCAGGACCGCCGCGGGCTCCGGCGGCGGAGAGAGGAAATCGGCATGACGAGCTACGAAAGAGTGAAGGCCGCCCTGGAGCACCGGGAGCCCGACCGCCTGCCCTTCGACCTCGGGGGCTCAGTGCTCACGGGCATCAACCGCCGCGCCTACGCGAAGCTCCGCCGCTACCTCGGCCTTCCGGAGGTCGAGCCGAGGCTCGTGGACGAGATGCAGCAGCTGGCGCGCGTCGACGAGGACCTCCTGGCGCGCCTGGAAGTGGACGTCTCCTGCGTGGATCCCGATCCCCCCGCGGGGCCGACTCTGGCGAAGAGCCCTGTCCGCGACGGCGATTACTGGCGCATGGTGGACGAGTGGGGCATCTCGTGGAAGATGCCGGTCGAGGGCGGCCACTACTTCGACATGACCGACCAGCCGCTCAAGACGGCCGAGAGCGCCGCCGACCTGGCGGGATTCCCCTGGCCGGACCCGACCCAGGCCGCGCGCTTCGCCACGCTGAAGTCGCGCGCCGACCGCGCCGTCTTCGGGGAGAAGAAGGCCTACATCCTCGGCCGGCAGTACGCGGGCATCTGGGAGACCGCCCTGTGGATGTGCGGCTTCGAGAAATTTTTCGCCGACATGCTCGTCAACGAGGATTTCGCCCACGCCCTCATGCGCAAGATCACCGAGCTCAAGATCGCCTACTGGGAGAAGGCCCTCGAGACCGTGGGGGACAATGTCCTCGTGATCTCCGAGGCCGACGACCTGGCCACCCAGTCGAGCCTCCTCTGCTCGCCCGAGCTCTACGAGCGCATGGTCCACCCCTACCACAAGGAGCTGTTCTCATTCATCCGGACGAAGGCGAACTCCCCGGTCCACATCTTCTACCACAGCTGCGGGGCCGTGAGGCCGCTCATCCCCTACCTGATCGACGAGGGCGTAGACGTCCTCAACCCCGTCCAGGTGAGCGCCGCGGACATGGACACGAAGGTCCTCAAGCGCGAGTTCGGCAAGGATGTCACCTTCTGGGGCGGCGGTGTGGACACCCAGCGCGTCCTTCCCTTCGGCAGCCCCTCCGAGGTACGCGACGAGGTGAGGCGGCGGATAGAGGACCTGGCGCCCGGCGGCGGCTTCGTCTTCGCCACCGTCCACAACGTCCAGGGCGACGTGCCGCCGGAGAACTTTATGGCCATGTGGGAGGCGATGCGGGAATACGGGACCTATGCCTGAGCGGAGGGCGCGCCGCGCGCCGACCTCCTGGCCCGCGGCGCGGTCTCGCCCGACGCTGGCGCGGGAGGCGCTTCCGTGCTAACCTCGTCTCGAGGCGGGGCGCATGACTGTCGAGAGCGTGGACGAGCTGATGATCGTGGCCATATCCCGGGCGGCCCAGCTGGCCTACGTCGAGGAGGCGCCCGGGGTCTTCGCCTACCTCTCCGCGGCGGACCGCTTTTTCCGCTACCACGCCTCGAAGGACAGGACGGCGACTCTCGGAGAGGAGCTCGAGCGGCTCACGGACCTGGCGGCGATCGACGCCTCCTTCTCGCTCCGCCTCGAGGCGCCTCTCGATTCCGGCTCCCTCTTCATCCGGCGCCTCTCCCTCATCGAGGCCGCGCTCGAGCTCGCGTCGAGGCCCGGGGCCGAGGGCCCCGTCCTGGTCGAGGCGGCCGAGGGCGAGGCCGGAGCCGCCTGCGCCCTCTCCCGCGCCGGCATTAGGCTCCTCGTCCCGAGAGCCTGAAGACCGTGGCGTCGGTCCTGATCGTCGACGACGAGGAGCTTTCCCGCATAGCCGTGCGGAAGCTCCTCTCGCGGCTCTTCCCCTCGGTCCTGGTGGCCGGCGAGGCGGCGACCGGCCGGGCGGCCGTCGAGCTGGCCCTCTCGCTGCGCCCCGACGTCGTGCTCATGGACATCCGCATTCCCGGCATGAACGGCATGGAGGCCGCCCAGGCCATCCTGTCCGGCCCGCGCCGCGTCAAGGTCATCGTGCTCAGCGCCTACGACAGCTTCGCCTTCGCCCAGCGGGCGATCAACATCGGGGTCTCGGGCTATCTCCTGAAGCCGGTCTCCGAGGCGGATTTCGAGGCCGTCTTCGGCGGCGCCCTGGCCGAGATCGAGGAGCCGAGCGCGGCCGCGGAAAGAGGGCGCCGGCCCTCCGCGGGAGCCAAGCGTCCGCCCTATCCCCTCGAGGCGGAGGCCGAGTTCTTCCGGGCTATCGCTCGGGGCGAGGGGGAAGCGGATCCCCGCGCCATGGTGGAGGCCCTGCGGAGCGGAGGGCCCGAGCACTTCGCGGAGCGCTGTCTCGAGTTCCTCTCGAGCTTCAAGCGCGAGCTGCGCGCCCTCGGGCTGTCCCCGGAGGCCGCCGAGGCCTCAGGCTTCCCATCCGCATCCGAGATCGCCTCATGTCCCGACCCTTCCTCTCTCGAGGCCTCGCTCGCGCGGGGCGTCGTCCTGGCGCTGCAGGCCCTGGAAGAGGCGCGGTGCGCCGGGCCGCGCGCGGCCATCGAGCGCGCGATCGCCTCCCTGCCCTTGGGCGAGCTCGGCCTCGAGCGCGTCGCCGAGCGCGTGGGGATGAACCCGCAGCGCCTCTCGCGGCTCTTCAAGGAGCTCTTCGGCCTTCGCTTCGTGGAGTATACGTCGGGGCTGCGAGTCGAGGCGGCCAAGACCATCCTCTCCGAGGAGGAGCTGACCGTCCGGGAGCTCTGCCGGAGACTGGGTTGGACGGACTCGGCCCACTTCACCAAGGTGTTCAAGAGCCGGACGGGACTCGCTCCCAAGGCCTACGCCCGCCGCCTCGGCAGTGTTCGGGGCAGGCCGCGATAGCGGCCGCGGTCAGGGCTTCTCGGGGCAGTCGGAGGGTATCCTGATGGCGACCCGCGTGCCTTCCCCCGGCGCGCTCTCCACGAAGACCGCCTGGCGCCCGTAGAGGAGCTCGAGCCTGCGCGAGACGTTCGCGATGCCCTCGTGCCGCCGGGCATCGCCCTCGTTCCGAGGTCGGGCCGCGTCGAAGCCCACGCCGTCGTCCTCGATCTCGACCACGAGGTCGGGGCCCTCGACCCTCGCGCTCACGCGCACCCTCCCTCCGCGCTCCAGGGGCTCGAGTCCATGGATGACGGCATTCTCCACGAAGGGCTGGACTACCATGCCGGGGAGGCGCCGGCCGACCGACTCCTGGCTGGCCCTGACCTCGTAGGCGAGCCTCGCGCCGAAGCGGATGCCCTGGAGGCGCAGGTAGTGCTCGGCCGACTCGAGCTCCTCCCCGACGCCGACCCAGCCCCGCGCCGAGTCGAGCTGGGCCCTGAGCAGGGCCGCGAGATTGCCCATGGCCGACTTGGTCCTCGGGGCCTCCTCGAGGTCGGCCAATGTGGCGATGCTGTTCAGGGTATTGAAGAGGAAGTGGGGATTTATCCTCGCCTGGAGGGTCTCGAGCTCAGACTGCTTGAGCGCGTTCTCGAGCTCGAGGGCCTTGATCTCGCCCCTCTTGAGCTCCGACTCGAGCTCGGACTTGCGCCTGATCTCCTCGACGAGGCCGCGGATTCGCTCGGTCATCAGGTTGAAGGACTCCACGAGGGTGGAGATCTCGTCGCGGGGGCGGCGCTCGATCGGGGGCAGATCGAGCCTGCCGCCCGCGAAGGAGAGGAGGGACTCGGCGAGCTGGTGGATCGGGCGCGAGATGTCCAGGGTCATCCGGAAGGCCAGGGCGACGCTCGCGGCCGTGACCAGGGCCAGGACCGCGTAGGAGAGCCACTCGCTGCGCTCGATGCCCGAGAGGATCCGGGCCGCCCGGTCCCTGACGACCAGCATGTAGCCGTCGAGGACCCGCGAGCACTCGGTCCGCGTGTAGCCTCGGAGCCGGCCGAGCTCGGCCGCGTAGCGGTTCACGTAGATCGTCTCCAGCCCCTGGTCGTAGCGCGAGACGGCCTCGGACTTGAGCTCGTCGATGCTGCGGACCATGTTGCGGATGTCGCCCATCTGGTAGCCCAGGTCCCCCGGAAGCCGCCGCGAGAGAGCCGCCGCGCCGGAGAGGCAAGAGACGAGCTCGCCGTCGTATTCGGCCAGATACTCCGGCCGACCCGAGTGCAGGTAGTTGTCGGCCGCGGCGTAGAGCCGCTCCACCCCGGCCGAGAGGGAGCCGATGCCGAACACGTCCTCCTGCACGACGGCGAGGAAGCGGTGAGTCTGCTGGATCGAGGAGAAGATCAGGGCGGAGAAGAGGGATAGCAGGGCGATGATCGCCCCGAAGGACAGGAGGAGGCGCCGTCGGATCGTCGCGGGTCTTTTCACGGAGGGATTCTAACCCGCTTTCCCCGGCCGCGGTATCGGGAAGTCCCGCGCCGTTCCGAAAAATGCACAAAGCTGCCACCGATCGCGCGGATCGATGCACGACAGCGTGCCGTGGCGGGCATACCCTGCTCTATCCGAGCGACACGGAGGAGCTCATGAATTCCAAGGAGCGCGTCAGGACGGCCATCGAGCACCGGGAGCCGGACCGCGTGCCGATATTCGCGACCTACACGCCGGAGACGTCGTCGGCCCTCCGCCGGCGGATCGGCGGGGAGGAGCTCGACGTCGGCGTCGCCTTGGGCAACGATATCGTCAAGGATTGCGTCGGCCTCGAGATGAGCTACTACATGAACGAGGAGCCGACCTACGTCTGCCCATTCGGCATCACCTGGAAGAACGTCTACAACTACAGCGGGCACTACACCGAGATCGTCGATTCCCCCCTGGCGGGGGACGAGGGCAAGCTCGAGCGCTACCGGATTCCCGATCCCTCCGATCCGGCCCTCTACGAGCCGATGGAGAGGCTCCTGGACCGCTACGGCGCGGACTACTGGATAGTCGGCTCCTGCCAGTGCAGCATCTTCGAGGCCTCGTGGTACCTCCGGGGCCTCGACCAGTTCCTGGTGGATCTCGCCCTCAACCCGGACTACGTCGACGCCCTCATGGACAAGGTCATGGAATTCCCGCGGCGGGCCCTGAAGAAGTACATCGAGATGGGGGTGGACATGGTGTGGATGGGGGACGACGTATCCACGCAGGCAGGCATGATGATCTCTCCCGACATGTGGCGGGACTACCTCAAGCCGCGCTACGCGACGCTGTTCAGGGAGTTCAAGGAGCTCGCCCCCGACGTCAAGATCGCCTATCACTCCTGCGGCAACTGCGAGGCCATTCTCCCCGAGATGATCGAGATCGGGCTCGACGTGCTCAACCCGGTCCAGCCTCTGGCGATCGATCCGCTGACGGTGAAGCGGAAGTACGGGGACAGGCTCACCCTCTTCGGCGCGATGGACGTGCAGCGCGTCATGCCCTTCGGCAGCCCCGCCGAGGTCGAGGCGGAGGTGAGGCGCCTCGTCGAGGGCTGCGGCAAGGGCGGGGGCTTCATCCTGGCCGGCGCCCACCACTTCCAGTCCGACACCGACTTGGCCAACGTCGACGCCTTCTACGCGGCCGGCGCGAAATACGGGAGATACGGGAAATGATCGAGATAGCCCGCGAGCACCGCGAGCGCTTCGCCGCCTCGCTCGCCAGGATCGGGGACGCGTACCGGCAAAAGGAGAATGGCGAGCTTCCCCTGGTCTTCTCCGACGTCAACTACTGGCTCTCGGGCGAGGCTCCGGGCGCCATGCCCGACGATTACTTCACCGACCCGAAGGCGATGTTCGATTACCAGGTCGGCAGGATCCGAAAGCACCTGGACAGCTACGAGGACGACTACATCCCCCTCCTCTTCCCCTGGTACGGCACCGGAGTCCTCCCTTCGGCGCTCGGCTGCCGGATCGCCTTCCAGGCCGGGCTCGACCCGGCGGTCGAGGGCGCGGTCCTGCGCGAGGCGAAGGACATCAGGAAGCTCTCCCTGCCCGATCCCCGCCGGGACGGTCTGATGCCGCGGGTGCTGGGGACTATCGACTACATGGCGGCCAACTCAGATCTTCCGGTTTCCTTCACCGATCCCCAGGGGCCGCTCAACATCGCCCTCTGCATCTGCGGGGTCGAGAATCTCTTTCTTTGGATGTACGACGAGCCTGGCCACGTGCGCGAGATCATGGAGTTCTGCACCCAGGCCTTCATCGATTGGGTGAAGGCGCAGAAAGAGCACGCCGGCCAGGCCCTCGATTCGGGGGCCTTCCCCCACGGCATAGCCCTGCCTCCGGGCTTCGGCGGCGTATGGCTGTCGGACGACGATTGCACCGTCATCTCTCCCGAGCTGTACCGGAAGTTCGTCGTGCCCTGCAACGGACGGATCTTCGAGACCTTCGGCGGCGGGACCCTGCATTTCTGCGGGACGGCCATCCACCAGCTCGAGAACTTCCTCGCGACCCCGGGCCTCAGGGGCATCAACAACTTCTGCATGGGCGATTTCCGCCAGGTCGCCAGGATGCAGGAGCTCTTCGACGGGCGGCTCGCGCTGATGGTCTGTGATTTCTCCCCCCTCGACCTGGAGGCCTACTTCGGCGAGCTGCTGGCCATCCTGAGGCCCAAGGGCGCGATCCTCGCCACCTTCATCTCGCCCGAGAGCGCGCTGGCGGAGGGCAAGTACCTGAACTTGAGCCGGGACCGGGACGAGCTGACGGCGGAGAGCTACAGGATCGTAAGGCGCCTCGTAGGGAAGAAGCCGGCCTGAATATGCTATGATCCGGGCATGCCGACGATTGCCGGGCCGGAGGACTCGACCTTGAAGGACACGATCGTCAGCATCCTCGCGTCGCCCGAGATCCGCTTCACCATCGACAATGTCGCCGTCCGGAAGTTCCCGCCTTCCTTCACCTTCGGTCCCCACGCGCATCGCTTCATAGAGCTGGACTTCATCGAGCGCGGCGGCTGCGGCATGCTCTTCGGCTCCGAGCCCGTGAGGCTGACGGCGGACGACTGCCTCCTCATCTACCCCCAGGCGCCGCATTTCTTCTTCACCAAGGCCCGGTCCTCCTGCACCATAGTCCAGCTCGAGTTCGCCGTGGAGAACTTCCCCACCCTCGCCCTGCCGCGGGCCACCGGCGAAAGCCTCTCCTTCCTCGAGGAACTGCGCTCGCCCACGCGCCCCTTCCTGAAGCTCCTGCCCCAGGCTTCCTTGAGCGCCTGCATCCGGAGCATCCGCCACGAGTCCGGCCATCCGGCCCGCGGCCGACAGGAGATGCTCAAGCTCCTCTTCGCCCAGCTCCTCATCCTCCTCTCCCGCGAGGTCGAGGGGCTCTACTCGGGCTCGGGCGGAGAGCCCGGTTCGGAGACCCTGGCCAAGGGACTCGCGGCGGCGCTGACCAACGAGTACGAGGAGCGCGTCGTCATCGAGGACCTCGCCGCCGCCATGGGCGTCAGCTCCCGGCACCTCCGGAGCCGCTTCCGCCGGGCCTACGGCATGACCGCGAGCGAGTTCCTCCTGGGACTCCGGCTCAGGAAGGCCTCGGCCCTCCTCGCCCAGAGGGACATGTCGATCCTGGAGGTCGCGCTGCAGAGCGGCTTCTCGTCGAGCCAGTACTTCGCGCGGGTCTTCAAGAGGGAGATGGGCCTCGCCCCCGGCGCCTTTCGCGGGCTCCTGGCGAAGGGCGCGACCGACAGTCTGCCGGAAGGGCCGCGGTCGATGGAGGGGTAGTGTATTGATCAGCGTCTAGGACGAATTGTCCGCCACGATCGGCCGGGGCGACGCCGCGGCATTCGCGACGGCGCGACCTCGGCCTCCTCCTCTTCGCGGAAATGGCTGAAAGAAGGTCTCCCAGATGTCAAAGGCCTCAAGTTGGCTTGACACGATACCCGGACGAGGTAGAATTGAGGCCGAGACGGTCGGGTCGACGCAAATGGCCGGATCGGCTGCCTGGGAGACATGACGCTATGACAAAAACCGTCCTTCCTGCAGGGCTATTGATTGTAATTATTCTACTACTCCCCCCGAATTGCGCGAGCGCCGCTCCCAGTATCACCAGTCCCGGCGATTGTCTCGTCGTGATCAAATCGGATTTTGTCACCAACCCATATCTTTCCCCCAAAGAACAGAACAGCGAAGTCTTTCAGTTCAATTTTTCAGGCGACTATTCGCCGGCCGTCATAACGGAAAATTACACGATGGTGGTAGTCAGAGATTCCGCTATCAGCGTGAAATCGGTCACCTGTGGAGCGAATTTCGGCTTTCGTGGGCAATCCGTTGAGAATAAGACCGATATGGTATTGCCGTATAAACCAGGCTATATCGTGTTCGCCGATTTCGTTTTCGTCAAAAAACCAGGAAGGGTCGGAAGGACCATTGTTTCCAATTATTATTTTAGAAAAATAACCGCCATGGAACGCAGGGATTTATTTGAACAATTCAGCAACGACTCCGCTTTCTCGGAATGGAAGAAATTTGACGATTCGATCCCCGCCGGGTTGGCCTTGCCGGGAATGCCGACTGACCTTTCGGCGATTTCAGCTACAATTGCGGGCGGCGACTCGATCACTATATCCTGGAATGCCGTAAGCGGCGCAGCGTCCTATGTCCTGTAAGATACAAAAGATGGTACAACACCTGCAAATACCAATTACTTCAAGGTTTATTTCATAACCGAGCCTTCGAAATACCTTGTAAATGTAAGTACCGGGACTTTATATAAGTTTGCCGTCGAAGCGATCAATTCATCGGGTTCGAGCGCTCTGAGTGAAATCGCCAGCACGACGACTCCGTAATGCAGCGTGACCTCGTCCTCCTTTTCTTTGCCCAGAGGGAGGGACGATATTGCCCTATGTGGGGCGCTATATTACTATATGATCATGAACCTGAGCGACCTGATGAAAGCGCTATCCGACGTCAACCGCCTGCGTATCCTGAATCTGTTGCAGGGCGATACGCTCTGCGTCTGCGACCTCGAGGATATCCTCGGTCTCAACCAGGCGAATTTGAGTCGCCATCTCGCGAAGCTTCGCTCGACCGGTTTGGTATCGGCGCAAAAGCGGGGGCTTTTTACCTACTATAGCCGCCTGCCTCTGCCCGAGCCGTACAGGGGCATGGGTGACCTCCTGTACGCGTCCATGCGCAGGGATTCCCTCTTCAAGAAGGATCTCTCGGCCTTCGGGAAAAAGAGTAAGAAAACGGTTAAAACCTGTTGACGATATTGACGGCAGAGACATTACTGTATGACTATATGGTAATATGGATGACCGACCCGACACCGTAGTCCGCTCGCTGTCCTTCGTCGACAGATTCCTCACGCTCTGGATACTGGCGGCCATGGCGGCAGGGCTCGCGACGGGCTTCCTCGCGCCCGAGTGGTCGCGATGGCTCGCGGGCCTGTCCGTCGGGACCACGTCGGTTCCCATCGCCGTCGGGCTCATCCTCATGATGTACCCGCCTCTCGCCAAAGTCCGCTACGGACGCATGGGCGCGACATTCGGGAAGAAAAACCTCCTTGTTCTCTCCTTGCTGCAGAATTGGATCGTCGGACCGATCCTGATGACCGCCCTCGCCCTCCTGTTCCTGCGCGCCGAGCCCGGCTACATGGTTGGAATCATAGTCATCGGCCTGGCCCGATGCATCGCGATGGTGATCGTGTGGAACGATCTCGCCGGAGGGAATCGCGAACTGGGGATCGGCCTCGTCGCCCTGAACGCGGTCTTCCAGGTCCTGTTCTACGCGCTGTATATCTTCCTTTTCGTCTCGGTCTTCCTGGGCGCGCTGGGCTTCGGCGGCGAATCGGGCCTCCACGTCTCGTTCTGGGACTCCGCCTCGACGGTCCTGTTGTACTTGGGCACGCCCTTCCTCTTAGGGCTGCTTTCGCAGTCGCTCCTGGTCCGACTCAAAGGGCGGTCGTGGTACGAATCGCGCTTCCTGCCGCGCATCAGCCCCTTGACCCTGATTTTCCTTCTTTTCACCATCCTCGTCATGTTCTCCCTGAGAGGGAAGTACATAGTAGAGCATCCTTTCGACGTGGTCCGGATCGCGCTTCCCCTGCTGGCGTATTTCCTCGTCATGTGGTTTTCGACCTTTTTTATCGCCCGGAGAATCGGAGCCGGATACGAGGACGCGACGGCCTTGTCGTTCTCGGCGGCGAGCAACGACTTCGAGCTCGCGATCGCGATCGGGATCGCATTGTGGGGAATCGGATCCCCGCAAGCCTTCGCGGCGATCGTGGGCCCGCTGATCGAAGTGCCCGTCATGGTCCTCTTGGTCCGATTCGCGCGCGGATACCGAAAAAGGATGCCGGCGGCGGAGGCCGTATGAAGACGAGAGTCATTTTCGTATGCGTCCACAATTCCGCCAGAAGCCAGATGGCGGCGGCCTTCCTGAAAATCCATGGCGGGCCTCGCTTCGACGTGGAAAGCGCGGGCATCGAGGCGGGGATCCTCAATCCCCTGGTCGTACGTGCGATGGCCGAACGCGGCATCGATATTTCCGGCAACACGACGCAGAAGGCTCAGGATCTCGCGGATCGGGGCGAAAGATTCGACTATATCGTGACCGTCTGCGACCAGGCGGCCGCCGAGAGCTGCCCCTACTTTCCCGGCAAAGGCGCAAGGCTGCATTGGAGCTTTCCCGACCCGAGCGCGCTCAAGGGAAGCGACGAGGAAAAGCTCGCGGCCATCAGGATCATTCGAGACGATATCGAAGCGAAGGTCGCGGCCTGGCTCGTGGAACTGCCGGGCGAGGAAGGAGGAGGATCATGGATATAGAGACGATAAGGACCGCGGTTCGAAAGCGCTACGGCTCGATCGCGCAAGGGCAAAAATCATGCTGCCAAAGCTCGTCGGGGTCTCCGTGCTGCGGCTCCCCGGCCAGCTCGTCGTCGGCCGAGGCCTCGCGGAAGCTCGGCTACACGGCCGAGGATATCGCGATCCTGCCCGAAGGC